>Ga0207695_10012230_pt1 | contig 10307 bp, 8 predicted proteins | sample KBSC54metaG_FD_184354 | JGI IMG/M metagenome (GOLD analysis project Ga0207695, IMG submission 184354) | Corn rhizosphere microbial communities from Kellogg Biological Station, Michigan, USA - KBS C5-4 metaG (SPAdes) (version 2) | ecosystem: Host-associated > Plants > Roots > Rhizosphere > Soil... | reverse complement strand
TTGGGCGTCCGCTGAACCTGCGTTCGTCACGTCGTAATGCGCATCGGCTTCCGCACGTTTCGGGGAGGAGAGAGGCTGGAAGTTACGCCGGGTTCTCGCTCCTCTGCTAGACGGACCGCGGTGCGTCGCCGTTCAGTCGGAACGCAGCACCAAGGCTGGATCGACGCACGTTGCTCGTCGCATGAAAACGGATTGCGATTCGCCCAGCAGTTCTGATCGCGGCCGAATTTCGCGCTCCCACAGTCCGTACGAAAGGATCGCGGCGTGTGGAGCACCGACAGCATCTTCACCGGCGAGAAAGGCGCGACCGAGAATTGGCCGAACGCCCAGTCCGTCGAAGAAGTTGGAGGGTCGTCTTCGCGCCGCCGATTGGCGTCGCTTGCTGACCGCCGAGTAGGAAGGCTGAGCAATGGCAGCCGGCCAGATCCGTGAAGACATGATTGCGCAATCGCCAATCGACGGTGATGGTCCCATCGGTCGCATCTTTGATCCATCGCGCGACGGCGTAGCCGTGGCGCGGTCCCCATGACAATGTTTTGAGGACGAGAGTATCCAGAGTGCCCTTGAGTAGGTCGAGGTCGGCGGTCACGGCCTCTCACCGGAAGGGTTCCGGGGAGATTAGACCTCCCATTGGAACAAAAGTTTGAGCGGTGAACGTCCGCGCCCGTCAGGAAGTCAGCGCAGTTAGGAATTTGGTGCCCTTAAGCAGTTATCCGCGACCGAACCCTTTCTTCGGTTCCCGCATCTAACAGGCAACACGTGACCAAATCAGTCGTTGCCTTACAGTCCTCCTACCGGGTGAGCGAACCCGACCTGATTGCTCGGGTCGTTGCCGGAGACCGGATCGCGGCGCGCGAGCTGTACGACGCGCACGCATCCCGGGTCTTCCGTCTCGCCTTTCGGTTGACCGGTGACGCCGATCTGGCCCGGGAGTTCACACAGGACACGTTCGTGCGCGCTTTCAGTCAATTGTCTCGCTTTCGTGGGGACGCGGCGCTCTCCACCTGGCTCCATCGGATCACGGTCACCGTCGTGGCCAATGCGATGCGCAAGGTGAAGCGGTTCAGGGAACGGGAGACGGACCTCGAGGACGTCCACCCGATCAGCTCAGAGGGCGCGGGTGTCGACCCCGTGCTCCGCGAGCGCCTGCACCGCGCGATCGATGCTCTGCCGGAGATCTACCGCACCACAGTCATCATGCACGACATCGAAGGCTATACGCACACCGAGATCGCTGAAGTACTCGGCGTGGCCGAAGGAACCTGCAAGAGCCGACTGTCGCAAGCGCGCGCGCAACTTCGCGCCACGCTCGCCGACTTGGCCCCGGAGTTTGAATCATGACGGACGACCGTTTCGACGAATTGATGCGCGATGCCGCGCAGACATACCATCGCCCACCCGATGCGCCACTCGACGAGATGTGGGACATCGTGGAGCGCACCGCGTGGAACGCAGCATCTGCGACCGCAGCGGCCCGCACTTCGCGATGGTCGCTGCGGTCGCCCGGCTGGGCCATTGCCGCCACGCTGATCGTCGGCATCGGTCTAGGACGGGCTTCGATGATCTTCAATCGTACATCTCCAACGCTGCCAACCGCACAAGCGCCGAGCCCGGTGAATACCGTCGCCAGCGTTCGAACGGACAGCTCGACAGCCGAACCATACGAAGCCGAAACTTCCAAGTATCTCGGCCAGACAGCCGCGCTGTTGATCGCGCTGCCGTCCGAAGTGCGAGGCGGGCGCGCCGACGATCAGTTCGTCGCCCGCGCTGGTGAGTTGCTCACGCGTACGCGTCTGCTGCTCGATTCGCCGGCCGCCGCCGATCCGTCGATGCGCAGCCTGCTCGACGATCTCGAGCTCGTGCTCGCACAGGTCGTCCGTCTTCAGAACAACCATACCAGTCGTACCGAGTTGGATCTCATTAACCGCGCGCTCGAACAGCGCGACGTCATTCCACGACTGCGGACCGCGGTCGCTGACAATTCTGCGAATTGAGGAGAAGAGCGATGAAACGCATCACGCTCGCCGTGACCATACTGGTTGCCGCGGTCACCGCTGTCGCGGCACAAGACCCGACACCACCCGCGTCACCGGCGCGACCGGCCCGGCCGGCAACGGCGCCTACGCCGGCCCCAGCGCCGCGAGCAGTTCGTCCCGTCCACCCCGACATCACGCCGATGCCGGCCATGGTGCCAATAGCGCCGATGGATCCTTACGATCTCGACATGATTCGAGAGAATGCGCGAGAAATGGCGCACGAGGCGTCTCGGATCGACATGGATCATGTGCGCGAGATCGCACGGGAAGCGTCCCGCATCGACGTCGATCAGATCCGCGAGCAGGCGCGCGAAGCGTCGCGCCTGGCGACGGAAGACATGCAGTTCAACATCGACGTGCGTGAGCAAACGCGGATGGCGATGGACATGGCGCACTCATTCGCCCCGCTCGCCGCGATGGCGCCGATGGCGCCGATGGCGCCGCTCCCTCCAATGGATTTCAACGTCCCGGCTCGCGCAATCGCCCCGTTCGGCGGGATCCATGCGGGCGGCCGCGATTTCATCGATCGCCTTCCGCCCGCGCCATGGGCGCAGGGTGATCCGGCCGATTCGTTGTATCGTGCCGCTCGAAATGCGTTGAACAACGGCGACTATGGCCGCGCCGCAAAGCTGTTCGCCGAGATCTCCAAGAACTATCCGAAATCCGCGTATCAGAACGACGCACGGTATTACGAGGCGGTCGCGCACTACAGAATCGGAACCACCGAAGAGCTGAAAGCTGCAGCGAAGCTGCTCGAGCCAATGACTTCCACGGGCTCCGGTGGCACGATGCAGTACGCCGGAAACCAGCGGCGCGGCACCAACGATTCAGAGATCGCCGCACTCTACGCTCGCGTCAATGGTGCGCTCGCGCAGCGCGGCGATCGTGAAGCCGCGGCCAAGGTCGAGAAAGTCGCCGCAGAGACTGGTGGCGCCCCGTGCGACCAGGACGATATCGCGGTTCGCACGGAAGCGCTCAATGTCCTCAGTCAGATGGACCCGGCCGCCGCGAATCCGATCCTCCGCAAGGTGCTCGACAAGAAAGATGAATGCTCGGCATCGCTGCGCCGGAATGCGGTGTTCATGATCGGCCGCCGCGGTGACGCCGAATCGACGTCGTTGCTCCTGTCGGTCGCCAAGTCGGACCCGAACGCATCGGTTCGGAGCGAAGCGATTGGATTCCTCGGTCGACTTCCTGGCGACGCTGGACTGAACGCGCTCGAGGAAATGTTGCGCACAGAGCAGGACGAGCGCATCCAGCGCGCGGTCGTCCGAGCACTCGTGTCGAGCGACAACGCGAAGGCGCGGTCCAGCATGCGCGCGCTGATCGATCGCAAGGACGCCCCGCTGTCGCTGCGCGTCGAAGCGATCAACAGCTTGAACAACGATCGCGCGACGGCCGACGACGCCGCGTACTTGCGAGGTCTCTACGGCAAAGCCGACAACGATCGCCTGAAAGAAGCGATCATCAGCGCGGTGTCCCGCATGGGCGGTGCGGAGAACGATCAGTTCATTCTCAACATCGCTCGCAACGCAAACGAGTCGAGCCAGCTTCGCGGCGCCGCGCTGTCGCGCTATTTCCGGTCGTCGACGGGCTCCGTGTCCGACCTCGCGAAGCTCTACGACAGCGCTGACAATCGCAACATGCGCCAGCAGATCATCAACGTCCTGGCAAATCGCAAAGAGCCCGAGTCGACGGACAAGCTGATCGACATCGTCAAGAACAGTACGGACAGTAACCTCCGCATGCAGGCGATCAACGCACTCTCGCGAAAGAACGACCCGCGAACCGTCCAGCTTCTCAACGACCTTCTCGACGGGAAGAAACCATGAACCGGATCAGATATTTCGTCGCCGCCGCCGCGCTCGTCGCGGCGGCCGGACCGTCGGTTGGCGCACAAGCGCTCGCCGGTCGCGTCGATGCCGCGCCTGACGGCCGCGTGCAATTCAACTTCGCGGCTCGGCCGGGCATCTGCGGCAACGGTCGCACGTACATCCAGACGGGACCGAACAGCTACAACGGAACTTTCTACGGCAACTTCAACGACGCCGTTCGCGCCGAGCCTTGCGTTCCCGGGCCGGTGCGCGTCGTGATCGACCGCGCCGACAAGATGCCACTCTCGGTGCAAGCGTACGTTGGCCCCGCCGATTCCTCGCTTCGCGGCGTTACCGACCTCGGACACGTGCGCGCGCAGGACGCCGCGGATTATCTGTTGTCGCTTGCCGCGAAGGTCGACGGACGCGCCGGACGTGAAGCAATCTTCCCGGCAATTCTCGCCGACAGCGCGAACACCGCTCCGGCGCTCGTCACAATCGCGAAGAACACTTCCCTACCCCGCGAGACGCGCCGCAGCGCGCTCTCGTACATGGGCCGCTCGACCGACGGCCTGCAGGCGATTCCATCGAGCATCACGGAGCCAATTCTCGCCATCGCACGCGACGAGACGGACAACCAATCCGTACGACAGCAAGCGCTCTCGGTGCTCGGACGGCTCGATCACGGCGCGGGCATTCCGCCGCTCGTTCAGCTCTCGCAGCAAACCCAGAGCAACTGGTTGGCGAAGGAAGCCATGCAAACGCTCGCCCGCTCCGGCGACCCGCGCGCACGCCAATATCTGCGCACCGCGGTTCGGCGCACAGATCTGCCCGACGAGGTGCTCACCGTCGCGCTTCGTTCCCTCGGACAGGAGTACGCCACGGCGCAAGACGCCGCGCTGCTTCGCGAGCTCTATCCGACACTCAAGACCGATCGGTCCCGCGAAGCGGTCTTCTCAGCGCTCGCCGAGATGGGCGGGTCGGAGAATACGAAGTGGCTGGTCAACCTCGCGCAGAACGGCAACGAGCCGATTCAGACGCGTCGTCGCGCGATCGACGCCGCGAGCCGGGCTGGGGCGCCGATAGTGGATCTCGTAAAGCTCTACGACACGACGACGGATCCAAGCATGAAGGAAACGCTCATCGGCTTGTACATCCGAAACGGCGAAAAGCCGGCGATCGACAAGTTGTTGTCGATCGTGAAGGGCGAGGAGAGCTTGTCGGTTCGGCGTCATGCGATCTCTCAACTTTCGCGATCGGAAGATCCGCGGGTCAAACAAGCGCTCCAGGATATCGTTACCCGGTAGCCGAGCGACCTTGTGTGGCGAATGAAGGGCCAGCGCAATGCGCTGGCCCTTTGCTTTTGGCCGGCACTGTTCGGCGGCGGCGCCGAGTCGTATCATGAAGTACCCTTTCCCTCCTCCTCGCCCACCGCCATGACCGAATCCGCCAGCGCCACCGCGCCCGCGAAGCCCGCTCAGTCATCGTTCTGGGAAGATGTAATCGACATCTTCTTCCAGCCCGCAGACGTCTTCCGCCGTCGCCAGAATCGAAGCGTCTGGCCGCCGATGTTGTTCGTCGCACTCAGTGTTGGCGTGATCTTTTTCGCCACGTTCAATACGCTCGAGCCGGCCATCGGCGCCGACATCGCGCGAGTTGGCGCCAAGGCCATGGCCACCAATCCGCAGGTCACACAAGAGATATTGGACAAGCAGCGCTCGATCGGCGAGAATGTCACACGCTATGGCATCAGTCTCATCACGCTCGCGTCGATGTTCGTCGTCGGCGTGCTCGCGTGGCTCCTCGGCAAGTTGGTTGGCTCGCAGCAGACGTTTCAAGCCGCGCTGGTCGTTGCCGCGTGGGCGTATGTCCCGCGGGTGATTGGTGCGGTGATCGGTGGGGTTCAGGGGTTGTTGATGGATCCCGACAAGCTCAACTCCGCGATGGCGATCACGTTGAGTCCCGCGCGGTTCATGGATCCGGACACGGCGAATGCCGGGCTCATTCAGCTGGCTGCTCGGTTGGACGTGATCACGATTTGGGTGACGGTCCTCCTGGCGATCGGCCTGTATGTGACCGGCAAGGTCTCCAAGCAACGCGCCGTCGTCTTCGGGATTCTGATTTGGGTTGTTGGATCCCTGCCGGCAGTCCGCGCGTACCTCACGTCGTGATCCGCGGGCGTCGAAGCCGAGTCTTCCGTATACGTCGTGTCACTCGACGGCTAGCTGTGCACATCCGCGGCAAAACTGGCGCGGTGTTCAGGATGACCGGCGGCTAGTCAGCGGCGATCGCAATGTTCGATGGGGGCGTCGCATTGGAGCGAATGCCCGGAGCCCACATCACGACGCGATTCCTGCCCAGTCTCTTCGCGACGTAGAGTGCCTCGTCGGCGCGGGCGCGCAATGCGCCGGCGATGTGTCCGTCGCGCACGTGCTCGCACGCGATGCCGATGCTGACCGTGACCTGCTGATGTCCGCGCACCGTCCGGAATGCATGTCCGCGAATGGTATTCAGCACCCGCTCGGCGACGACGCCCGCCGTTTCGTTGTCGGCGCCCGGAAGCAGCACGATGAACTCCTCACCGCCGACGCGCGCAACGACGTCGCCGCCGCGCGACGATTGCGCCAGCAGCTCCGCCAGCTCTCGCAAAATGGCGTCGCCCGCGAGGTGGCCGAACGTATCATTGATTTTCTTGAAGAAATCGATGTCGATCGCGAGCAGCGCAATCTCGCCACCGAACCGGGACGCCGAGCTCACAGCTTGATTGAGCACTTGCTCCAAGCCGCGGCGGTTGAGGCAGCTCGTGAGCGGATCGGCGAGCACCATCGTCGCCAGCTCGGAGCGCAGCTGGTTGTACGCTCGGCCCAGCAGTGTGATGCCGTCTGGCTTTACATCACGCTCTTCGATGAACGCGCGCGACAAGTCGCCACGCTGCGCGCTCGAGAACAGATCGACCAGCGCCGCGAGTCGCCGGTTCGCACTCGCTTGCAACGCGATGCCATTCAGACCGACGCCCAGATAGAGCGCGAGAAGAAAAGACTCTTCGCCCCATGAAACCGTGATGCCGCGCATCGATGCAACCATGAGCAGCCCGACGTACGCGAGCGACGACGAGACGATCACCGCGAGCGCGGGCGATCGCCCGAAGAAGAGCTGCGTGAATTGTAGTGCGAGAAGGCTGAGCAACAACGCGCGCGGGTAGAACGCCGGCGCGGTCACGAGGGCGACCGCCGTGAAGAGCGCGGCTACGTCCACTAAGACAAGCGCGATCAACCCTCCACGAGACACCCCCTGCCTCCGCTCGATCGCGACCGTCAACAACGCAATCGTCGCGATGTAGGCAGGCACGATCACGAGAACCGGCCACGTCGGACCGGCAACGATACCGATCACGCGCAGGAGAACCGCCGCTGCGCCGACAATGGCAGCGATCGTCACGCGCCGCGACGATTGCCAAACGACGATCTCGGCGTTGTTCAGCGATGCGACGTTCGTGGTGTGTCGAGATCGACCGATGATGCGTTCGATCTTGGAGACCGAGAGGTCGGCGTCGGAGCGCCGGTGTTCAGGCGTCGGATTCGGTGGTGGGACGGGCAAATGAGATCTCGGCGGCAGAGCTCATAAGATAAGCGTCAAGCACCCTCTTGGCGTGACGTTTCGTACGGACAATCTGACTTGGTCGCGCGGCGAGCCCATCGTCCGCGGGTTCAGGTACGAGCCTGTCGTCGAATCACGCATGGCCAATGTTGCTGTTCGCCCCGCGCGACCTTGCCGATCCGTATCCGTATTGGAGGCAGCGAGACTAGTGACCGGTCCGGGCGATCGTCTTCCCGGTGAAGTTTTCGGTCGCCACCGCGTGTCCATTGGAGAGTGTTCTCACATAGGCGACGAGTCGCCAAATCTGATCGTCGGCGATGCGGCCGCCCCACGCGGGCATCCCATCGGGGCGACCTTCGTAGATTGATTGGAAGACATCGCCTGGCGTTCCACCGAAGTGCCACCGGTTATCCTGCAAGCTCGGCCCCATGGCGCCGGAGCCATCGGCGCCATGACAATCGAGACAATTGTACGAGATGAAGAGCTGTGCCCCCTCGGCGATGCGTTGGGCGTTTCCTTCGTATGGATTCGTGAGCTCGGCCCAGCGTCCTTGAAAGCTGAGACCCGGCTGGATGTGATCGGGATGCTCGACGAAATACGTCGGCTGATTTCCCGGCTGTGACGGAGTCTGCTGCACCGGCGGCATCTGCCGCGTCGTTTGCGGCGTTTGTGCGCGGTAGATCGCGACGGCACTCAGCGCAACGAGCGCGAGCGGAGCGTACAGCGTGGTGGACAGCGACATATGCGATTCCTCATGCGCGACGAGCGTGACGCGATCTCAAAGAGCGAACACGAACAACATCCCGCCCCACGATGTGTATCGAGCGAGATCGGGCAGCGTGGTGCCGCGCTCGCGCACGTCGTACGGGAGATTCGCGGCGACGTCGCCGGCAATGAGTAAACCCATATCGCCGCCGATACCCGAATAGACCGCGATGTATTGCTTGCCGTCGGGGCCGGTGTAGGTCATCGGTGCACCAACGATGCCGGAGCCGACCTTGAACTGCCAGAGCACTGCACCGCTTCGTGCATCGACTGCTTTGAGCCAGCCGTCCAGCGTCCCATAGAAGACGACGTTGCCGGCCGTCGCCAACGCGCCGCTCCATACCGGGAATGGCTCCTTGATTCCCCAGATCTTCCGGCCATGGGCGGCGTCCCACGCGATGAACTCGCCTTTGTAGCCGCCCGGTCCGCCCGTTTCCGGCGCGTTGCCGCCGATGTATGGCGTCCCCGCAATGTACGTGACCTCGCGCCCCTCGAAGTCCATACACAGGTTGTTCGTGGGCACGTAGAATAGGCCCGTCTTCGGCGAAAACGCGGCGGGCTGTTGATTCTTTCCCCCCTCGAGCGACGGACAGATGTCCTTCACGTTCTTTCCCTGTGCCGTCGCCTTGTCGACGTTCACGTTAGGCCGGCCGGTATTGAGGTCGACGCCCGACGCCCAGTTCATCGGGACGAACGGTTTGGCGAGCAGTACCTGTCCCGTCGCTCGATCGATCGTGTACGCGAACCCGTTGCGGTCGAAGTGCACGAGCACTTTGCGCATCGCGCCGCCCATTGGGAGGTCGACGAGAATATTCTCATTCACGGCATCATAATCCCAGATGTCGTGCGGTGTCGGTTGGAATGCCCAGATCATCTCGCCGGTGTCGGGATCACGAGCGATGATCGCGGCGCTCCACTTGTTGTCGCCCGGACGCTGCACGCCGTTCCACGGGCCCGGGTTCGACGTGCCGTGGTAAATGAGATTCAGTTCAGGATCATAGGAAATCCAACCCCACACCGTGGCCCCGCCCACCTTCCACGAGTCGCCGGGCCAGGAGGCGGTGCCCGAGTTGACAACTTTGTCCTGCGGGTAGAATGGCTTGAAGCGCGGGCCAGCTTTGATGTCCGAGTCGGGGCCCACGTTGTAGGCGCGCCAGAGCTCCTTGCCCGTTCCGAGGTCGAGCGCCGCAATCCATCCACGCACGCCCATCTCGCCGCCGCTCGAACCAACGATCACGCGCGTCTTCACGATGAGTGGTGCCATCGTGATCGTCTCGCCACGATTCAGGTCGCCCATCTTCACGCGCCACAATTCCGTGCCCGTCGCGGCGTCGACCGCGACCGTATGCCCGTCGAGCAAGTTGTACACGATCTTTCCGTCGGCGTACGAGGCACCCCGATTCACGACATCGCAGCATGCTTCACCGACAGCCGCCTGCGCATTCTCGGGACGATACTTCCATTTGAGCGGAAAGCCGGGCTGCGTCAGGTCGAGCGCGTACGCGACGTTGGGATAGGGCGTGACGAGATACATGGTATTGCCGACGACGAGCGGCTGCCCTTCGTGACCGCGCAATACGCCAGTTGAAAACGTCCAGGCGACGTGAAGGTTCTTGACGTTCGCCGGCGTGATCTCGGCCAGATTGCTGAAGCGACTGTTCGCGTAATCGCGCGCCGGAAGACTCCATTCGCCATCGGCGACCGCGGGCGGTGGCGTTCCGATCTTCGCGCCGGCGACGAGCGAGCTGTCGCTACTAGGCGGCGCTCCCGATGGTTGACACGCGAGCACACCGACACCGAGCACGGTGAGGCGCAGCAGCGCTCCAGGGGTCATCGCCACTCCGGGTTGGTTCCGACCTCAGTATAGCAAGGGGCATACTTGGCGCTAACACGGTGGAACTCGAGGACGGTGGAACGGTGGAACGGTGGAACGGTGGAACGGTGGAACGTGAGGATCGCGACGTCGAGAGTGAGACCGGCCTCGATGCGCGAGCCCGGTGCGCATCGAGGCTTGCGGATCGAGATGCGAGCTGAGAGCTGCCTCGCCGGTGTTGCACCGATCGACGACGGTCGGTTGGTTCAGACGTCGGAACCG
>Ga0207695_10012221_pt1 | contig 10310 bp, 10 predicted proteins | sample KBSC54metaG_FD_184354 | JGI IMG/M metagenome (GOLD analysis project Ga0207695, IMG submission 184354) | Corn rhizosphere microbial communities from Kellogg Biological Station, Michigan, USA - KBS C5-4 metaG (SPAdes) (version 2) | ecosystem: Host-associated > Plants > Roots > Rhizosphere > Soil... | reverse complement strand
GATCCAGGTCCTGCTGCGGCGGGTGCTCGAGCGCCCCGAGTTCGACGGCACCAATCCCGACGAGATCAGCGCCCTGGTGGAGAAGAGCGTGAAGCGCCTGGCCTCCCAGTCCAGCCTGGAGTCCATTCTCCAGCGGCTCCGGGACCGGCTGCCCACCCACCAGAACCGGCTCCTCGCCTTCGGTCTCGCCGCGTCGATCGCCTTCGCCGACCAGCGCGCCAGCCGGGCGGAGCTCGGTCTGCTCAAGACGTTCCAGGCCGCCCTCGGCATCTCCGAGGACGAGGTGGCGGAGCTGGTGGACATCGTCGAGTCGGGACGCTCGCTCAACGACGTGCTCGGTGAGCCGCTGGAGCGTCTCTACGCCGAGGTGATGGTCCTGGTGACCGCCGCGGACGGGAAGGTGAAGCCAGCCGAGTCCCGCGCGCTCGTCGAGTCGCTCGCCTCCGATCCCCTCTTCCAGGAGATCGACGCCTCCCGGGCGCAGTCGTACATGAGCTCCGCCGTCCAGGCGCTCGCCGACCAGGGGCTGTCCGAGCGGCTCCGCGTCCTCGCCCATGGGCTCACCACTCACCCCCAGCGCGTCCGCGCCTTCGGGCTCGCGGTGCGCATCGCGCAGTCCTCCGGGAAGCCCTCCGCGGCCGAGCTCCGCGTCCTGGACATGCTGCAGGCCACCTTCGGCCTGGCCGACGACGAGGTGGCCCGGCTCCGCGCCGAGGTCAGCTAGCGACAGGGAGGACCGACGTGACCGCTCCGCGCAGCGCCTTCCGGTTCGGGTTGCCCTCCGCGCTCCCCGTCGCGCCGGCGCCCGGGGCCTCCGGCCGTCTCACCCGGGTCCTCTCAGGCATCGTGGGCCGAGAGGTCTCCGTCGTGCAGCTCCCCGACTACGACGCGCTCACCGACGCGGTCCGCCGCGGCGACGTCGACGCGGCCTGGGCCCCACCCCTGGTGGCCGCCCGTGCCGAGGCCCTCGGTGCCCGCATCCTGGCGCGCCCGCTGCGGCGCGGCTCCGTGCGCTCGCGCTCGGCGCTCCTCGTCCGCGCCGACTCCCCGCTGCAGCTCGAGACCCTGGGAGGCACCACCGCGGCCTGGGTGGACCGGGCCTCGCTCGCCGGCCACCTCCTGCCGATGGCGTGGCTGAGGGAGCGCGGCCTCGAGGCGGCGAAGCTCTTCGGACAGCAGCTCTTCCTCGGAACCTACCAGGCCTGCCTCGAGGCGCTCCTGGAGGGCGAGGCAGACGTGGCTTCGCTCTTCGCGCCACCCGAGGGTCACGACCTGCGCCTGGCGGTGGAGGAGGTCGCGCCGGGTCACGCGGCGGATGTCCGGGTGCTGGCGTGCACCATGCCGGCGCTCCACGACGCGTGGCTCGTGGCGCCGCAGGTCGCGTTGCCGGACGCGCTCCGACTCGAGCGCGGGCTGCTCTCCATGCGCGAGATTCCCGAGGGGACGGCGCTCCTGCGCGACGTGCTTCGCGCCGAGCGGCTCGAGCGGGCACCGGAGCTCGGGCATCGCGAGCTCTTCGGCCGTGGCCTCACCGATGTGACGCTTCCGTTACGAGCGGAAGCGTCCGCTTGAACCTGCCCCGGACGGCCTGCTAGGTCGACCTCTCCACGATGCGTCCACCCCGCAGCGGTCGGTCCCTGCGCTCCTGGGCGGTACCGAGCCTGATGGTGGGCGCCGTGGCCACGCTCGTGGACGTGGGCGTGCTCCTCGCCGCGATTCGCTGGCTGCACGCGTCCACCGCCGAGGGCGCGATGCTGGGCGTTGCCGTGGGGAGCACCGTCGCCTTCCTCGGCAACCGCCGCTTCGCGTTCAGGAGCTCGGCCCGGGCATGGGCCCCGGAGGCGCTGCGCTTTCTCGCCGGCACGCTCGTCGGGATGGGCGTGCACGCGATGCTGGTCCGGACGCTCGCGGACCGCCTGGGCGTGCCGGTGGTGCTCGCGAAGCTCGTCTCCGATGTCTGCGTCTTCACCTTCGGACAGCTGCTGCTCCTGCGCTTCTTCGTCTTTCCCGTTCGCCGCAAGCTCGAGGCCGTGGCCCGCGCGCGTGCACCCCACTGGGGTGTGGCGGAGCCGTCGCTCGAGGAGCCGGTCGCCCGCGTGGGCTGAACGCCTCGGACGACCTAGGAGGGGATGGACCCAGGGTCCGGCGTCGGGTCACCACCGACGGGCAGCAGCAGGATCGCCAGCGCGCGGGCCTGCAGCTCGGTGTGGCAGCGGTACTCCTGCACCTTCCCGTTGGTCTCGATGCGGAGGATCCACATGTCCTCCTCCTGCCGGAGCACCGGCAGATCGGGGTTCTCGGGGGTGGGGTCCATTCGCGCCACCCAAGGTCGAAGCAGGGGCCATGCCGGCCCCGGGTCGCCTCCTGACCCCGGGAAGACGCCGGGTTGCACGCCCCCCGACCGTTCATGAAATGCCAGTCTGCAGACGCTGCTATGCAAACTTTGCAGCGTCGCCGGTTTCGGACCATTCCCAGGCGCTCCGGTAACCCCCCAGCTCCTGCGCCCGCTCGATGAGGGCGCCGTAGAACGGATGGTTGCCGAGCGTGGCGCTGTCGCCGACCACGAAGGCGTGCACCTTGGCCCGGGTGAGCGCGACGTTCATCCGCCGCAGGTCGGTGAGGAAGCCGAGCCGCCCCTCCGCATTGCTCCGGACGCAGCTGAGCAGCACCACCTCCGCCTCGCGGCCCTGGAAGGCATCCACGGTGTCCACCTCGATGCCCAGTGGCTCGAGCACCGGGCCGATCCGCGCTGCCTGCGCGCGGTAGGGGGTGATGACCGCGATGTGCTCGGGGGCGAGACCGGCGGCGAGCAGCGCGCGGGCACGGGCGATGACGACCTCGGCCTCCCCCGTGTTCTCGAGGCTCTCGCTGCCCTCGGGCGCGACCTCCTCCCAGCCCTTTCCGGCCGAGTCGAGGAAGAGCAGCGGCGGAGCGTCGAGCGTGGCTCCGGGAAGGACCGTGGCCAGCGTGCGCCCGGCGACCGAGGAGTGGGCGCGGAGCTCGCCGCCGTAGAACGCGCGCGAAGGGAGCTCCATCAGCTCGGCGTTCATCCGGTACTGCTCGCGGAGCATCTGGCGGACCGGATCGCCGTGCAGCGCGAGCAGGCGCTCGAACAGGCTGGTGGCGAGCCCTCCCGCCGCGGCCTCCTGGGACAGGACCGTGGGCGGGAGCTGCCGGTGGTCGCCGGCGAGCACCACGCGGTCCGCGCGGATGAAGGCGAGCAGGGTGAGCGGCTCGGTGGCCTGGGTCGCCTCGTCCACGAGGGCGAGCGGGAACCGGAGCGTCGAGAGCGGAGCGCCGCCCAGCGCGGTGAGCGTCGCGCAGAGCACGTCGGCGTTCTCGAGGACGTGCCGGACCGCCTTCCGCTCCAGCGCTCGTGCCTCGTCCATCAGCGCACGGGCCTCGGCCTGCGCCGAGCGGGCGTTGGCGAACCGCTCGCGGCTCCGTCCTCGCTGCCGCTGCTTGCGCGCGTGACCGAGGAGCTCGAAGGCGTCGTCGAACAGCTGCCGCGCGAGCGTCCGATCGGGGTGGCGCTCCACCTGGACGTCGAGGGTGTGCTCCACCAGGCGCGGCGAGACGCGCGCGGGATGGCCGATGCGTACGACGCGGAGCCCCTCGGCGAGACAGAGCTCGACCCCGTGATCCACCGCGGCGTTGCTGGCCGCCGTGCAGAGGATGCGGCCGTGCCGGGCGACGGCGTTCCGGGCGACGGCTGCCAGGACGGTGCTCTTGCCGGTGCCCGGAGGACCGTGGACGCAGAACAGGTCGCGCGCGGCGAGACTGCGCTCCACGGCGAGGCGCTGCTCCGGGTTCAGGGAATCGAGGCCCTCGGGCGGTCGCTCGGGCTCGACGCGCGGCGGCTCCTTGCCGAGGAGCACGTCCCGGCGGCGGCCCGGAGCGCCTCGATCGGCGGAGGCCATCTCGACGACGGCTGCGTCGGCGCGGGTGAAGGTGACGTCGTCCAGGATCAGGCGGCCACTGCGGACGAATTCGGGCGGGGGGCGATCGAACGCGAGCTGCACGCTGCTGCGGCCTCCCCGGGAGACGAGCGCGCGCTCGGGTGCGGCGACCTCGGCACGCCGGGGACGTGCCTCCACGACGTCACCGGGGCTGAAGGGGTTCCGCCAGGGCTGGCCGCCGGCGCGGGCGAGCGTGACGAGGAAGCGGCCTCCGAGCCCCACGTCCTCGTCGGTGGCCTCGAGGTCGCCGGCGGAGAGGCCGAGCGACTCCCGCTCGCCCTGGGAGAGCCGGGCGCGCTCGCCGGCGAGGCGCTCCTCCTCGGCGCGGCGCTCGAGCGCGAGGAGGCGGCGCAGACGCTCGAAGTGCTCGGGCCCGGGTGGAGCTGCGGCCATGCCCCATCCTGCCCGAAGATCCAGGGACACCGGGCCTGCGTTGAAGCTCCCGGCGGGTCACCCCACACTGGACCCCGGAGGTGCGGCGATGACGTTGCTCCTGATGGCGGTGGTGATGGCCGGAACACCCAAGCTGGAGGTGGAGCCGACCGGACACGTCTTCACCTCGAGGGAGGGGCTCGAGGTCGCGCTCGCAGCGGTTCGCCCTCCTGGGCCGAAGCGCGCCCTGGTCCGGATCACCCGCCCCGGGGCGAGCCCGGCGTCGAAGGTCTGGCTGGCGCAGGTCAACGAGAGCCTGGAGATCTCCGAGTACACGGTGAGGGTCGGAGAGAAGTCACACCTGCTGCTCGTCACCCGGATGGGCAATCCCGTCGTCTACCCGCCCGGGGACGGACGCGAGGTGGCCATCTCCTGGCATGACGAGAAGTCTCGAGCGCTCGACACCCGGCAGCTGCTCGACGAGTACCTCCGGCAGGAGAAGCCGAAGAAGTAGCCCGGTCGAACGCCGGGCCCACGTGGTCTCTGCGTCAGGAAGCGGGGGCGGCGATGACGCCCTTGCGGCGCATGTCGTCGCCGACGGTCTTCACCAGCTCCCGCATGAACTGGTCGAGCCGGTCGGGATTGGTCGTCTCGCTCTGTCCGGCCCAGACGAGCTTGTTCTGCTTCAGGTCGAAGACCAGCGTCTCGATGCGGACGATGGTGTCGGTCACCACGTAGCCGGGGCTGTAGGGGGCTCCCCACCCGTAGCCGTAGTACGGACCCCATCCGCCATACGGGCCGCCGGGACCCGTGTAGCTGGGCGGCACGAAGGTCTGCTGCTTGTTGACCGCGATGGGGCGCATCGAGATGAGCGCGACGGCGCCCGAGTCCTGGATCGCGGCAGCAGCCTTCTCCTTGTCGTCGACCTGGTCCGTCGGGATGAGGCTGAAGGAGGGGATGGGACGGAGGCCGCGCTGGCGCAGCTCCTCGCCGAGGAGGTCTTCACCGGTCCGGCGCGTCGTCTCCTCCTTGCTCATCACCATGGCGATGACCAGGTCGCCCTGCTTCAGCTCGAGCGGGGCGGTGCCCGGCTCCTTCCAGCTGTTCACGAGCTTGGTGCCACCGGCGCAGGCGGCGAGGGCGAGCGTCAGGAGGGCGGTGCAGGCCCGGATGTTCCGCGGGGACATGAGTGCTCCTAGTCGTTGGGTCCCGACGTTGCCTGGCGAAACGTCCGGACGCCAGCGCGAAGGCGCGGGTTCGACCTCGTGGCTCAGGTGGGATCGGCGAGCACGCCGGCCCGGCTCATCTCCCGGGCGGCGGCCTTCACGACCGAACGGACGAAGTCGTCGAGGCTCTCGGGATTGGAGGTCTCGCTCTGCCCGGCCCAGACCAGCTTCTCCTGCCGGAGGTCGTAGGCGAGCACCTCCAGCCGGATCACCGTGTCGGTCACGACGTAGCCGGGGCTGTACGGCGCCGCCCACCCGTAGCCGTAGTAGGGCCCCCAGCTGCCGTACGGGCCGGGCGCGTAGTAGGTCGGAGGGACGAACGTCGCCTGCCGCGTGGTCTGGAGCGGGCGGACCACGAAGGCGGCGACCGCGCCGGTCGCGCGGAGGGTCTGGAGCGCGCTCTCCTTCTGCATCGCCTGATCGACGCTGAGGACGGTGTACGCGGGGATGACCCGGAGGCCTCGGCGGGACAGCTCGGCGGCGAACGCGTCCTCCCCGGATCGCCGGTTCGTCTCGTTCCGGCTGATGACCATCGCCACCACGGTGTCCCCTTGCCGGAGCGCGAGGGGCGCGGCGTCGGGCGCCTTCCAGGTGTTGACGAACTGCGTGGTCGTCGCGCAGGCGGCCAGCGCGAGCACGATGAACGCGCCGATGAGCCGCATCGACCTCGAGCGCATGGCTTCCTCCGGGGAGTGACGGGAGCCCAGGCTGCCCCGCCTGCAGCCGCCGGGACAGTGGACCAAGGGGCCGCCTTCAGTCCCGGCCGTTCTTCCTCCGGCGGTGTTGCATGCTGGAGGGCGCGGGACTTAAGGGCTGGCCCATGAGCGCCTCCGGCCGCCCCAACCGCCTCGCCGCCGAGTCGTCGCCGTACCTGCGCCAGCACGCGGAGAATCCGGTGGACTGGTACCCCTGGGGCGACGAGGCGCTCCGGCGAGCGCGCGACGAGCAGCGGCCCATCCTCCTCTCCGTCGGGTACTCGGCCTGCCACTGGTGCCACGTCATGGCGCACGAGTCCTTCGAGGATCCGGCGACCGCGCAGCTGATGAACGCGCAGTTCGTGAACGTGAAGGTGGACCGGGAGGAGCGGCCGGACCTGGATCAGATCTACCAGGGCGTGGTGCAGCTGATGGGCGGGCAGGGCGGATGGCCCCTCACCGTGTTCCTCACCCCGGACCTGGTGCCATTCTACGGCGGAACCTACTTCCCGCCCGAGCCGCGGCACGGCCTGCCGTCGTTCGGGATGCTGCTCGAGGCGCTGTCACGGGCGTGGACGGAGGAGCGGGGGAAGGTCCTCGAGCAGGCCGGTGAGTTCAGGACCGGGCTGCGGCAGCTGGCGACCTACGGGCTCGGGACGCTGGTGACGCAGATCTCGGGCGACGACGTCGCGGCCGCGGGCCGCGCGCTGTCGCGGGCGCTCGACCCGGTCGAGGGCGGCTTCGGGGGCGCGCCCAAGTTCCCGAACACGATGGATCTCGCAGTGCTGCTCCGGGCGTGGCGGCGCACCGGCAACGCGGCGCTGCGCGAGGGGGCGCTCCACACTGTCGACCGGATGGTGACCGGGGGGATCCACGACCAGCTCGGCGGCGGGTTCCACCGGTACAGCGTGGACCGCTTCTGGCGGGTGCCGCACTTCGAGAAGATGCTCTACGACAACGCGCTGCTGCTGCACCTCCTCGCCGAGGCGCAGCAGATCTCCCCGCGGCCGGAGTGGGTGGAGAGCGCGACGCGGCTCGTGGAATGGCTCGGCCGGGAGATGACCGACGCGGCCGGCGCGTTCCATGCCACGCAGGACGCAGACAGCGAGGGCGAGGAGGGGAAGTACTTCGTCTGGAACCCGGCGGAGCTGGAGGCGCTGCTCGGGGCCGAGGACGGGAGCCGCGCGGCGACGGCCTACGGCGTGACGACGAAGGGGACGTTCGAGCACGGGAAGAGCGTGCTGGAGCGGCGTGTCCCGCTGGGCGAGCTCGCCCGGGAGTGGGGAAAGCCCGAGGAGGAGGCACGCCGCTGGCTGGACTCGGTCCGGACGAGGCTCCTGGCCGAGCGTTCGAAGCGCATCGCTCCCGGTCGGGACGACAAGATCCTGGCCGGATGGAACGGGTTGATGATCCGCGGCCTGGCGTTCGCCTCGCGGGTGTTCGAGCGGCCCGAGTGGGCAGAACGCGCGGCCCGCGCGGCTGGTGCCGTGCTGGATCGGCAGCTCCGGGACGACCGTCTCCTGCGCGTCTACCAGGACGGGACGGCAAAGGTGGACGCCTTCCTCGAGGACTGGGGTGGGCTCGCCGCGGGCCTCGTGGCGCTGTACCAGGCGACCTTCGAGCCGCGGTGGCTGGAGAGCGCGGTCCGGCTTGCGGACGGGGCGCAGGAGCGGTTCTGGGACTCCGAGCCGAAGGCGTACCGGACGGCGCCGCGCGGGCAGGCGGACCTGGTCGTCGAGACGTATGCATTGCACGACAACGCGGTGCCCTCGGGCGCGAGCCTCCTGACGGAGGCGAACGTCGTGCTCGCTGCGCTGACCGGGAGGCGGGAGTTCCTCGACCGGGCCGAGACGTACCTCTCGCGGATGCGGGACACGGCGCTGGCGAACCCGTTCGCCTACGGGCACCTGTGGTGCGCGGCGGACTTCCTGGTGGACGGAGCGCCGGACGTGGCGCTGGCCGGCGAGGCAGGAGCACGGGCTCCGTTCGTGGCGCTGCTCGCTCGGACCTATGCGCCGACGCTCTCGGTGGCGGCGTTCGAGCCGGGCGCGGCCTCGCCGGTGCTGTCGGAGATCGCCGACGGAAAGACCGCGGCCGGCGGGGAACTCGCCGCTTATCTGTGCCGGAACTTCACCTGTACGCTCCCGGCACGCTCGATCGAGGCACTGGAGACGGAGCTTCGTGCCTCAGGCCTTCTCGCGCGGTCGGATGACCTCGAGACACCGTCCGATGCCGACTGAGGACGAGCCCGGTGCTCTTCTCCATCATCCCGGGAATGAGAGCCGCCCGGAGGATCGGTGCGGCTGAACATATGGAGAGGCGTGGTGATCTGCACGGCGCCGTGAGAGCTCGTCTCGAGGCCCTCGAGATCCTCGGCCGTCCTGACGTCGATCTCGAGATGCCATGGTGCCGGGCGGGGGCGACGGTTGCGCTCCGGGGATACGCCTACACAGCGTACAAGCTCGGATTGTGGCGCGAACTCCTCGAGACGCTGACCCGTTGGCGGCCCATCTACTCGCGGTGGAGGGACGCTCCGACGGACGCGGACGAGGCAACGGACCTGAAGTGGTTCGATGAAGTGCTGGACTCCCGCACCGGGTGACGTCGCCGGCCGCGAGCTACTTCAGCACCCCGGAATCGCTCGGAGCTGGCGCGACCGCGATCGTCCGCGCCTGCGCCGCCAGCTCGAGGATCTTGTCCACCGGCCGCAGCACTGTCATCACCGAGTCCGACCCGCGCCCGCCCGACGTGTCCATGCTCGTTGCGAAGCGCTTGACGAAGACGCCGAGCGGAACGCCGTCGGCGGTGTAGGCGACCGAGCCGACGAAGCTCGAGCTCTCGCCGTCGGTCACGTAGTACGGCGCCGGCCCGCGCACGTATGCTCGGATCTCGCCGGTCGCCACCGACAGCGCCCGGTTGGCGAGCTTGCTTAGACGGCCGAGCACGTAGAGCCGCGTCAGCAGCGGCACCGTGCCCGGGCGTGGCTTCAGCGTCACCGCCGGGAGCTTGAGCCCTGTGTCCCGGGGGCGGATGAAGGCCAGGTCCAGATCGGTGTCCTTCAGCACCACCGCCGCCTCCAGCTCGGTTCCGTCCTCGAGGAGGATGACCGGCTCCTTCACCTCGGATTCGATGCTCACCCGCTGGCGCTGCGCGTCCACCATCCGTCGAAAGACCCCCGACGGATCGATGCTCGATGCGCTCGCGACCGTCAGCCCGCTCGGGTCGATGATGACGCCCGGGACCTCGACCTTCTGCTCGTGCTCCTGGCCACCGCTCTTCAGCTTGAGCACCAGACGGACCGTCACCACCGCCTTGCCGCTCTGCTCGACGGTGGCGCGCGCGGCCGAGTCGAGGTCCGGAGCCGCCCCGCCCACGACGGCGGCCACCACTCCGAGGAGCGCCCCGCCGGTCATCGCGACGCCTCCTTCGGCTCGACCCAGGTGGGCTGGACCTCGACGAAGGCCGTCTGGACCCCCCGGCGGACGAAGAAGACCACCTCCGCGGGCTTCTTCTCCTTCATCGGCTTGAGCTCCTTCTCCAGCTCCTTCACGTCGCGCACCGTCTTCCCGTCCACTGCCAGCACCAGGTCGTCGGTCCGGAGCCCGCCCACCGAGGCCCATCCGCCGGCATCCACCTGGCTCACCAGCGCCCCGGTCGTCTCCTTCGGCCAGCGGCGCTTCACCCGGTCGAGGTACGAGATGTCCCGCGCCCTGAACTCCAGCGCCACGTCCTCGTAGACTCGCAGCTCGTTCTCCAGCCGCGGCGCCTCCTTCAGCGTCACGGTGAGATCCATCGGCTTGCCGTCGCGGAGCACCGCCAGCACCGCCTTGCTCCCCGGCTTGTAGGCGCGCAGCAGGGCGTCGAACACGTCCGCGTCCTGCGGCTCGCTCGCCTCGACCAGCGCGTCGTCCACCTTGGTCACGACGTCACCGATCCGCAGCCCGCTCGCGTCGCCGTCGGGGAGGATCTGCGTGACCCGCGCGCCCTTGCGGCCCTTGTAGCCGAGCGCCGTCGCGAGCTTCGGCGAGAGCACCTGCGTCGCGACCGGCAGCCATCCG
>Ga0207695_10012219_pt1 | contig 10311 bp, 12 predicted proteins | sample KBSC54metaG_FD_184354 | JGI IMG/M metagenome (GOLD analysis project Ga0207695, IMG submission 184354) | Corn rhizosphere microbial communities from Kellogg Biological Station, Michigan, USA - KBS C5-4 metaG (SPAdes) (version 2) | ecosystem: Host-associated > Plants > Roots > Rhizosphere > Soil... | reverse complement strand
CGTTGGGAGAGTCGGCGCGGCGCTGAAGGAGGTTTTCCATATGCCCGTCATTCGTGCCCGCGTCTTCGGCCTGGCCGCGGCGCTTGCCGTTCTGGCGATGCCCGCCATCGCGCAAACACCGGTGGGTGCCATGCCGGTGGGTGCCGTGCCAGTTGGTGCCATCCCAGTCGGTGAACGTCATCTGACCGCGATGGTGGGAAGCGCGCCTTTGCGCGATGCGGCGCATAGCGCGGGCGTGCGGGTGACGGTGTGGTATCCGGCGGCAGCGGGCGCCAAAGAAGCCCGCATAGATCTGGGCCCGCCGGGCAAGCCTTTTTTCGTCGAAGGCGCCAGCGCGGCGGATGCGGCGTTCGCGGACAAGAGACTGAGGCCCACCATCCTCTTGTCGCATGGCTTCGGTGGCACGGCGCGGATGATGGCCTGGTTCGGGCTGGCGCTGGCTGAGAAGGGCTATGTGGTGATCACGGTCGATCACCCTGGCAACAATGGCCAGGACGCAATGACGGTACCCGGGTCGATGCTGTTCTGGGAGCGGGCGGGCGATCTCGCCGCCGCGCTCAAAGCAGCTAAGGCCGATCCCGTGATCGGGCCGCATGTCGACAACACCAATGTGGGGCTGGCGGGATTCTCGCTGGGCGGATTCACGTCGCTGGTGGGAGCGGGGGCACGGGTCGATATGGCGCGCCTGTTCGATTTCTGCGCCGCCAACCCCAAGGACGGCGTCTGCATGCCGCAAAAGGAATTCGCCGTCACCATGGAGCAAGCGAAAGCGGCGCTGGCTTCGCCGGAATTGTCGGTCGTGGCGGCGCGGGCCAGCGAAGATCATCACATTCCGGCGATCCGTGGCGTCTTCACGATGGCGCCCGCCGCCATACAGGCGCTGAGGCCCGAAAGCCTGTCCCGCCTCTCCATGCCGGTGGCGATCCTGTTGGGTGACGCCGATCCGGTGGCGCCGCCCGCCACCAATGGACTGGCGGCGGCGAAAGTCATTCCCGGCGTGCAGGTGAAATTGCTGCCCGGCGTGGGGCATTATGATTTCCTGGGCACCTGCACCGAAGCGGGCCGCGCCGCGACGCCGCTCTGCACCGCCACCGTGCCGCAAGATCGAACTCACAAGACCGCGACGGACATGGCGCTGGCGTTCTTCGGCAAGACCCTGGGAAAGCCCTGACACGAAGACGGCCCCGGCGGGGGGAACACCGGGGCCGTCTTCACGCGCGAGGCTGGATCGGATTACCAGCCGCGATAGCCGTGCGAATAGGCGTCGTAGCGGTTGTCGTAAGCGCGGCCGCGATCATAGCGCCAGTCGCGATGGTCCCAGCCGCGATCGCGATAATAGCCGTCGCGATAATAGCCATAGTCGCGATCGTGATTGTTCTGCGAGGCCAGAATGGCGGCCAGGGCGATGAAGCCGATGCCCGCGGCGACGGCGGCGCCGTTGTCATTGTTGTGATAGCGATAGTCGCGCACCGGGATCGGGCGGTTGACCGGCGCCGCATTGGCGGCGGTGGCGACCGTGGCGCCCAGCAACGACAGCGCCAAAACAGAACTGATCAAACGTTTCATGACTTGCTCCTTCTCTGGATGCCATTGCATCCTTGAGGAGGAGAATGCGCCCGTCCGGCTGTACGCAATCTGGGGACGGCGTTCATCGGCCATTCAGGCAGGGTGGCTTTTTTGAGGCGGCGGCGCTTCTTTTTCCGCCATCCGGGCGGGTTTTTCAGGGAGCGGCGGCGGCAAAAGCGAGTAGGCTTGGCGCGTGGCTTTTGGAGAGCGCCGAGATGTTCAAGAAACCCTTGATGATTCTAACGGCCGCCAGCTTGCTGGCGGGTGCTTCGACTGAAACGGTTCTGGCCCAGTCTTATGGCGGGCGCGGTTCTTCGTACGGCGATGGCTATACCGACGGCTATCGCGCGGGCTGGGAAGATTTTCGCATGAAACGCCAGTTCAACGACCGCGCGCCGCAGGATCGCAACTATAACTATAATTATCAGCCTCAACCCGATCCGCGCATGGGCGGCGATCCGGACCAGCGCTGGCGCCAGCGATATCAGCGCCAATACACCTATCAGGACGACAGCTATTACCGCGAATGCCGCACCAAGACCGATCCCGGCGGCATCATCGCGGGCGCGCTGATCGGTGGGCTGTTGGGCAATTCGCTGGGCCGGGGCGGCGGGCGCGGCGGCGCCACCATCGCCGGCGTGGTGGTGGGTGGGGCGCTGGGCGCGGCCCTGACCAAAAACATGGACTGCGACGATCGCAGCTATGCCTATAATACTTATTACACTGGCTTCAATGCGGGGCGCACGGGCGTGCCGTATCAATGGCGCAATCCCGACAGCGGCAATTACGGCGAGTTCCGCGTCAACGATTACTATAACGATCCGGTTGGTTTCCGCTGCGCGAACTTCACCCAGCAGATCTTCATCAACGGCCGTCCCCAGGCCGCCAGCGGCCGCGCCTGCCAGCAGCCGGACGGCACTTGGGCAATTGTGGGTTGATCCATGCGAAGGAGTTTTTCCATGAAGACTTTGATTCTGAGTATCGCGCTTGTCGTGGCGGGCGCGGCCCTGGCCCCGGCGATGGCGCAGGACGCCGCGCTGGTGTTCACGGCGCTCGACACCAATAAGGACGGCAAGATCTCCAAGGCCGAAGCGCAGAAGAATCCGGCGGTGGCGCAGATGTTCGACCAGGCGGACAAGAACAAGGACGGTAGCCTGTCGAAGGAAGAGTTCACGGCGGCGTTCGGTAAGCAGTAGCGGATGTAACAAAAGAATGGGCCACCCGCTCATCGAAAACGGGTGGCCCGACCTTTAGACGTCGCCCTTTTGGGGGGAGGTTTAGCGGGCGTTTTTGACGTCTTCGGGTTTTACCGTGTCCTTGTAGGTGTTGCCGAAATGGGTGCGGACATAGTTCACCACATCGGCGATCTGCTGATCGGACATCGCGCCGCCGAACGCGGGCATGGATTTCAGGCCCTGCGTCACCACCGAGATGGGATAGCCGGGTTCGGCCAGCTTGGGGTTTTTCGCCAGTGCCGGATAATGGCCTGCGCCTTCGGCGCCGCGCCCATCGGGCATGTGGCAATCCTGGCAGATGCCTTTGTAGAGCGCTTCGCCGCCCTGTTGCGGAAACTGGTTGCGGTTCGCCTGGGCCATCGCGCCAGTGGCGATCGGTGACAGCATGGCGGCGAGAAGAAGGGTTCTGGTTTTCATCGATCTTCTCCTTCAGGCCGACATTACGCGCTTGTGCAGGCGGGTGATGGCGTCCAGCGCCGATAGCACCGAGCCTTCCTGCCAAGCCATCAGGTGCGAGCAATGCTCGCCCGCCAGCACGATGCGGTTGTCCACGGCGCACATATCCGCGTAATGCTTTTCGCGCAGCGCGTCATTCCACAGGCCCGAACAGCCCAGGGTCCAGGGCACGCGGTGCCAGGCGACCGCCACGCCGTTCATGAATTCGGCTCGGTATTGGGGGTGGATCTTGCTGCCCTGTTCCAGCGCCGCTTCGATTTGTTCCTTGGCCGACAGCGCTTCGAAATTATAGACCCGCATGCCGCTGCGATAGATATAGGCGCCGAGCAGAACCGCCGGGCCTTTCTCGAAAAAGCCGTGTGACGGATAGGAGATGTTGAAGATCGGCTGGTCGGTATAGGTGTTGCCGCCATAGATATTGTCGTCTTCTTCCCAGAAGCGGCGCTTGAATTGCAGGCCCACTTTCACCGCCGGCAGATAGGGCAGGCTGTCGATGGCCGCCCGCATCTTGGGGCCCACATTCATGGGGATCTGGCTGAGGACGGAAACAGGAATGGTGTTGACACACCAATCGGCCTTTTCGGTTTTGGGTGCGCCACCGGTCTTGCTGTCGATATAGGTGACGGTGACGCCGGTCTCGTCCTGATGGACGTTCGTGACCTTGCAGTCATATTGGATCACGCCGTTCAGCAATTTGCCGAAAGCCTTGCCGATCTCGCCCATGCCGCCTTTGGGCTGAAACAGCTGGCCCTGGAAATCCCATTGCTTGGGGAAATAGAGCGCGTTCCAAAGGCTGGAATTGAACAGCTCCTTGCGCGGCATGATGTCGGACGGTACCGGGCCCGCCTGCAGGCCGCCGCCGGGCGGTACGTCATAGCCGCGGAAGTCGCTGCTCTGATCGCCTTTGCGATATTCGTAATTTTTGTCCAGCGCGCCCCAGCTTTTGAGCATTTGGAGCAGGCCGTCCTTCTCATCCTTATCGAGCTGATCGTCCAGCTTGTTCTGGCTGGTGGCCTTGGCGAGAAGTTCGGAGATATGGCCTTCGTAATCGGCGGCGACTTCGCGGAAACGCTTGGGCTTGCCGCCGAAGGCATTGGCGGAATGCACCAGCGCCGCGTTGTTGTACATCACGAAGCTTTCCAGCGGCACGTTCAGCATCTTGCAGTAATGCAGGATGCCCTGATGGTGATAGGGCAGGCGCCAGGGGCCGGGATTGAAATACTGGCCGGGCGCGAAATCCACTTTCTGGGTGGTGCCGCCGATATCGGTGTAGCTGTCGCCCGCGTGCAGCGACCAGTTGCGGCCGCCGGGACGGTTGTTGAATTCCAGGATCTTCACTTTGTAGCCGGCCTTGCGCATCTCATACGCGGCGACCATGCCGGCGATGCCCGCGCCGAGAATGACGACCGAGGCGTCCTTGGCGTTGCCCTGCAAGGTGATGGGGCCGGTGAAATCCGAATTGGCGGCATAGCCCATGCTGAGCATGGCGTCGTACATCGCCGCGGTGCCGCCGGCGAGACCGATGGCGGTGAGGAGCGAGCGGCGCGTCAGTTTCTCGTTCGCGAAATCCGTCATGCATCTCTCCCGCGGCATATAGGGGTATCTACCCGTAAAAAGAGGGTATATACCCCCAATGATTGTCTCTCAAGCCGCGCGGCCCGGTTTTACATAAACTTTACAAGGGCAGGCGGCGCGTGACGTTCTAGCAAGCGCGCATTCGCGGATGGGGTATGAAATCCGGACTGCGCTGGATGAAAGCGGTACGGATTCCGTACCGATGGCGAATAACGATCATGATAAAGTGGCGCATGACATCCCACGGCCAATTCTGCGCCATCGCCCGGGCGCATGAAATTCTGGGCGGACGCTGGACGATCCTGATCGTGCGCGAACTTCTGTGCGGCAGCCGCCGCTTCAACGAGATCCTGCGCGGACTGCCGCCCATTTCCCGCACCGTCCTGTCCGAACGGCTGCAGGCGCTGAGCCATGCCGGTGCCGTGACGCGGGTCGAGGGCGAAAGCGGGCCCGAATATCACCTCACCGAAGCGGGGCAGGAATTGTCGGAAGTGATCAAGGCGCTGGCGATCTGGGGCCAGCGGCGGTTGCCGCGCAATACGGCCGCGGAAAATCTGGATATCGAGCCGGTACTGGTGGACATGGAACGGCGCGTGCGTTTCGACCGGTTGCCACCGCATCCGGTGATGGTGCGGTTCGATCTGACCAAAGCCAAGCCGCGTTTCCTCTTGCTGCGCAAAACCGAAGCGGCCTTGTGCGTGCGCAATATAGGTTATCCCGAGCCCGTGCGGGTTGTGGGGCCGCTGTCGGCGCTGGCGGCCTGGTGGCGGGGCGATGTGAGTTTTGCCGGCGCGCAGAATCTGGGGCTCGGGGTCGAAGGAACGCGGGAATACCGGCGCGCCTTTCCGGACTGGTTCGAGCGCTATGCCTTTGCCCAGATACTGCCCGCGCCGCGCGCTCCGGAGCCGCGCCGCGCGCCGATACGCCCGCGCGCCCATGCGCTGAATGCAAGGGCCCGCCCGGCGTGATGCGGTAGCCAGGATTGCGCGGTTTTTATCGTCCCCGGTTCGCTTGCGCCAACCAAGCGTCGGGGCGCACGAGGCGGAACGCGTGACTGTCCGCGGCGAATTCGCTCAGCAGATGTATATGGCCGGTGCCGAAAACGACCAGAATACGTTCGTCCGGTTTGGCGTTCAGCCTGACCAGATTGGCGAAGATCTTGAAATTGCGCCCGTGCCAGCCACCGACCCAGTTGGCGCCCGCATTGTTTTCTGCCGGGCCTAGCATGGCGATGTCGTAATAGAGGCGATTCAAATCCGCCAAAGAGTCGGGCTTGTTGAGGATGCGGAGAAATCCCGCCACGCTGTGGCTGCGGATGACGGCTTCGATCCGGCGCGCATAGGCCGGGTCGGTGATGGCCGCAAGCCGGGCATCCTCATGCCCACTCTTGGCACCGGCTGACAGGTCATAGGCGGATTGCGGGCCGGGTGGATCATCCTTGTTGTCGATGGCGTCCACCTTGGGAAGACCAAGCTGTTTTGCCAGCCGAAGGCCGATCTGGTCGATCTCATCGCGGCCAAGGGCATAGCGGCCCGCGCGATAATCGGCGTAACGCTTGTCCAAACCGGCTTGGTCCCGATAACGCCATTCAACCGCGATATGGGTAGGCTTCCACGCTGCCAGCGCATTCACCAGATCAACGATCTCAGCCTGGCGTGCGGGAGCCAGGTCGTCATCCATCTGCGGATTCTGAATGTCGCGATTGTGGTTGGCCAGATGCACGGTGCCCAGCATCATGATTTGCGGGCGCTCGGCGGCAGGGCGATCCATCAGAAGCGGCGAAGCCGCCATAGCGCCTGGCGCGACAAGCGCACCGAACATGATCACCAGACTTGGAATACGCAATCGCGTCTTCATCCGGATGCCAAACGGCCAGCGCACCAACCTAGGGATGCAGGGCAGAAACTGTCAATCCGTACCCAAACGCATGATGGGAAAGGCATGATGCATCTGGCCGTTCGCGGTCCGGACCGATAGGCTGGCAAGGCATGGGGCCTTCAGCTTCTAGCTTGGGGAGAGCGGCGATGCGGATAATCATGGCATTGGTAATCACCGCAATGGCGGCGGCTGAGGCAACTCACGCATGGGCGGCGGACGCCGCGTCCAAGACTCCAAAGGCCTATGTCATCGGCGAAGTGAATGTCACCGATCCGGAGACTTATAAAACCTATGCCGCGAAGACCTCGCCCATCGTGGCGAAGTTCGGCGGCATTTATATTGCGCGCGGCGGACAGAGTGTGCCGGTGGAAGGCGCCAGTCCGGCCGGACGCGTGGTGGTGATCGAGTTCCCCAGCCTTGCCGCGGCGAAAGCATTCGAAGCGTCGGCGGAATATCTCAAAGTGGCGCCGATCCGGCAAAGAAGCTCGACCGGCCGCTTCTTCATCGTCGAAGGTACGGCGCCCTGAGGGTCCCGGCTAAGCGCCACGTCCCGCAATTTCAGGCTGTAATCCCAGGCCGCCATCCCGGATATAGCCGCAATGTAAAGGCGTGTGCCGCATAGTAGCGGCCCGCCTTTATCCCCGCTAAGCTGGCGGCACGCCGTCGCCGCGTTTTCGTTTCGCGCAGGGAGGCATGTCGTGACATTCATCTGGCCGACCGCCTTCTGGCTGATGCTGGTGCTGCCGGTTCTGGCGTTCCTCTATTGGCGCAATGCCGGACGGCGCGGCAAGTTGCTGGCGCTCTATCCGACTTTGCTCAAGGCATCGCAGCCCAAGGGATGGTGGAGCAAGGTGCGCCGTCATGGCCCGCCCGCGCTGCTGCTGGTGTCGCTGGGACTTCTGATCACGGCTCTGGCACGGCCCGCTGCCGTCATCACCCTGGCCAGCCAGCGCGGCACTTTGATATTGGCGATGGACGTGTCGGGTTCGATGCGCGCCGACGACGTCAATCCCACCCGCATCACGGCGGCGCAGCTGGCCGCCATGGAATTCGTCAAGGAGCGGCCCCATGCGGTGAAGATCGGGCTGGTGGCATTCTCCGGCGGTGCGTTCCTGGTGCAGGCGCCCACCGACAACAATGCCGACCTCAATGCCGCAATCGAGCAGCTGAGGCCGGAACGCATGACCGCCATCGGCTCGGCGGTGCTGACCTCGATGCAGACCCTGTTCCCCGATCAGCATTTCGACACCATGCTGCCGGGCTTTGGCGGCGACCAATTCTATCTGGGCACGCCGATCGAGAATGCGCGGAAGCCCAAGCCGCAAAAACCCAAAAGCCCGACGCCGGTGGAGCCGGGAAGCTACAAATCCGCCGCCATCATCCTGATGACCGACGGCAAGAGCACTTTGGGACCCGATCCGGTGGAGGCGGCGCGCATCGCATCCAATTACGGCGTCAGGGTCTTCACCATCGGTTTCGGCACCGCCAATGGCCAGATCAAGCTGTGGGGCGACCGGGTGATGAAGGTGCAGCTGGATGAAGAGACGCTGAAGACCATGGCGAAGATCACCCACGCGCAATATTTCCACGCCAAGACGCAGAAGGAACTGGCGGCCATTTATAAACAGCTCAACACCAAGCTGCAGGCTGAAACCAGCCTCGAGGAAATTTCTTTCCTGTTCGTGGCGGCGGCGACGGTGATGGCGTTCCTGTCGGTGGCGCTGTCGCTGATCTGGCACGGGCGCGTGGTTTAGCTTTCAAGGAGACAATGACGATGTCGAAGCAGACCCGGGTCGATCCGCATGAATTCACCAAGGCCTATCAGAATTATGCCGAGAAGGTGAGATCCGCCGCCGAAGCGTTGGCGACGCATGGCGTGGATTCCCGGGAGTTCCAGGAAGCCGATGCCCGGGCCGAGCAGGCGCAGGAAGCGCTGCGCGGGAAGTAGAACGCCTTAAATCTCCGGATTCCCAGCATGAAGAATTTTGTCGCGATCTCCGGCTGCTCCGGCGGCGGGAAATCGACGTTATTGGCTGAACTGGCGCGGCTTGGCTTTGCCGTGGTGGAAGAGCCGGGCCGCCGCGTGGTGAAGCGCGAAATGGAAACGGGTGGCGATGCGCTGCCTTGGACCAATGGCGCGGGTTTTGCGGCAAAGGCGCTGGCGCTGGCCTGGGAGGATTGGCGTGGCGCGCGAGGCATGACGGGCCCGGTCTTTTTCGATCGCGGGCTGGTCGATGCGGCGGCGGCGCTGGCGCATCTCGCCGGACATTGGCCGGTGGGCGATTTCGCCTCCGCTTATGGCCCTGTGATGTTTCTGGCGCCGCCTTGGCCGGAGATCTATGCCGCCGATGCCGAACGCAAGCACAGTTTTGCGGAGGCGGAAGGTGAATATCATCGCCTGGCCGCCGCCTATGCGCGGCTGGGTTATGAAGTGGCGATCCTGCCCAAGGCACCGGTCGCGGATCGGGTGGCGTTTGTGCGGGCGCGACTCCTGCTAGTGTGAACGGGGCCTGCCTGCCGCCCGCGTTTCGATGGGCGCGGGACGGGTAGGGTGTGCTTGGGGGAAAGAATGCGCAGCAAAATCGGAAGCATCATTTTTTGGGCCGGGCTGATGGCGGCGGCGCCGTCATTCGCGCAGGATGCGGCGCCCGCTCCCAAGACATTCGCCGAGACCGTGAAGCAAGTGATGGCGCGGCCCGTCTATCGTCACGGGCGGTTCGGGCTGGAAGTCTGGTCGCTGGATCAGGGCAAGGCGGTGTTCGCGATCGATGGCGACAAGTTGTTTACTCCGGGTTCGACCACCAAGCTGTTCACCGAAGGCGCGTCGCTCAATCTGTTGGGATCGGATTACCGCTTCCGCACGCCCCTTTATCGCACCGGCAAGATCGAGAAGGGCGTGCTCCATGGCGATCTAGTGCTGGTGGGGACGGGCGATCCCAATTTGTCCAATCGCATCCAGCCGGATGGGACGCTGGGTTTTGTCGATGAGGACCACACCTATGGCGGGGCGGATTCGCGGCTGCTGCCGGGCGATCCGGCGATCGTGCTGCGGCAGTTCGCAAAGAAAGTGAAAGAGGCCGGAATCAAAAGCGTGACCGGCCGCGTGCTGGTGGATATCAGCTTGTTCGAGGAAGGGGCGCGCGATCTGGGCACGGGCGAGACGATTTCGCCCATCGTGGTCAACGATAATGCGATCGATGTGACCTACCGGCCAGGCGCGAAGATGGGCGATCTGGCATCGTTCGCTGTCGCGCCCGCCGTGCCTTACATTCATTTCATCAACAAGATCGTCACCGGCGAGAAGACCGATGTGGATGCGGTGACGGCCGAGCGCAAGGATGGCGGCCAGACCGTGACATTGACCGGTACGGTGGACATCAAGAGCGGCCCGGTGGTCCTGGGTTACGCGGTGTCCAAGCCGTCGCGCTTTGCGGGCACCTTGCTCACCATGGCACTGAAGGATGAAGGCGTGACGGTGAAGGGCCAGCCGGGCGTTGTGACAGCGGTGGCGACGGATTTTTCGGTCGGTGCGGACAAGGTGCGGGCCTTTTATCGCGGCGAGTTGAAGCTGGGCGAGCATGTTTCTCCGCCCTTGTCGGAA
>Ga0207695_10012216_pt1 | contig 10314 bp, 15 predicted proteins | sample KBSC54metaG_FD_184354 | JGI IMG/M metagenome (GOLD analysis project Ga0207695, IMG submission 184354) | Corn rhizosphere microbial communities from Kellogg Biological Station, Michigan, USA - KBS C5-4 metaG (SPAdes) (version 2) | ecosystem: Host-associated > Plants > Roots > Rhizosphere > Soil... | reverse complement strand
CGCTCACGCCGATGGTCACGATCGAGCTTCCGACCATATAGACCGCATCGGGAATGCTCCGTAGCGGCGGCTGGAAGTGCGCGCGCATCGCGTAGGCCATCAGACCGAATCCCAGGGCGAGCAGCAACATCCAGACTACGAAGGAAAGGACCAGCACAAGCGGCGCGAAGGCACCCGACAAACCGTGGCGTTTGCCGCGCATTGCCTTCCACAACGGCAGGAGTGTCCATACCAGCCGCTTCGCGACGCGAAGCGAAGCCCTGCTGCCGCCGGGAACCACGACAGTCTCGAACACATCGGCGAGCGTCATTGCCGCAAGGATGATGCCGATCCCGAACAGGAGGATGTCGAGCGCCACTGCGCGATAACGGCGCAGCTGAAGGGAAGTGCCCGCGGCTGTCCCGCCTTGACTTGCGGCCGCTCTCCCCATAGGGGAGCCGCCGGTTTAACAACCTCCCACAATTAGATCCAAGAGAACGAGCAGGCGCCCGGCCATGAAGATTCGCAATTCGCTAAAGTCGCTGAAGTCGCGCCACCGCGACTGCCGGGTCATCCGCCGCCGCGGCCGTACCTACGGTCATCAACAAGACGAACCGCCGCTTCAAGGCGAGACAGGGCTAACCTCCGGGGGAGCTTGGCCGATCGAGCTCGGCAGGGCTGAACTCTTCTTCAAGCGGAAAAGCAGCCAGAATGGACCTCGTGCCGTTGCGGCACAGGCCCAGTCTGCCACCTGACCTTCCCGGCGCGACCGCATTAAGCACCTGACATCGCGACAATTTCGCGGGGTTTGGAGCTTTTAAATGCCGTTCGAACAACGCGACCATTGGAGCGCGGCGATGCTGCACATGCGCCTGGCGCTGGAGCTGCTCGACTCGTCCGATGCTCCGGCGTTGATCGGCGCCCGGCTCGCCCAGGCGATCGACGCCCTCCAACGGGAGCTCGACCGGCTGCCACGTTCGAGAGCAACGCCTGCCGGGGATCGAACCGCCTCCTGATGACCAGGCGGCCGTTCACTACCAACTCGCGCTTCAGTTTGAGGGAGCGCAGCCGCTAATCCGGTGGGCTGCCAGCCGCTCGTAGTACGGGCGGCAACGGTCGGCGAGCGTGCGCGCTTCGGGCGGTAGATCGACCGGCTGCGTCTCGGGTGGTTCGAAGCCGGTGCTCTTCTCCACCGCCCCGTACCAGTGCGGCGCCCACGGTCCGTCGGTCTCCCGCCGCCCGGAAGCCCAGCTCAGCATCGCCGGATCCCAAGCTATTCCAAGCGCCGTACACAGCTTCGAGAGCACGCCCTCCGGATTGGACAGCACGTCATTCGCGTCGACCACCGGCGGCGCATGGCCGAGCCGGTCCGCCTCCCGCTCGAAAAATTCCGCTTGCCGGTCCAGCCCGAACCCATCGAATTCCGCGCTGTCACGCTTGCGAAGGTAGGACGCGATCATCCGCTCCGGCTCGCGGATCAGGAAGGCGTGGGTAAAGCCGGCAAAGTGATCGTAGCCGATCGGTCCGGTCATATGATGCCACATATGCTTCTGATACCAGACGGGTGACCTGTCGGGCGGCTCGCCGCGAAGCGTCTCCATCACGCTTCCCCAATTGCAGTCCATCGCAGCAATCACTTCCTCCCGCATCGGGTGATCGGCGCCAGCGGTCTTGAGGAAGCAGCCGTAGAAGGGCTCGTCGGAGACAAGGGTATCGGACCGGCTACCAAAGCTGCGCATCATCGCGGTGGAGAGGTTTCGCGGCCCCGACCACATCGCGATTCGCAGGGTCACGGGCGCTGCTGCTCCTGGACATCGCGCTCGACGCGCTGGGCGTAGAGCTTCTGCAGCCGCTCGACCATTGGCCCGCGGCAGATGAGCTTGCGGCCGTCGATCTCGCGAACCGGGACAATCCCGGCGAAAGTGCCGGTGACGAACGCCTCGTCGGCGCCGTAGACGTCGGTCAGCGAGAAGTCCTTTTCAATCGCGGGAATGCCAGCCTCGCGAGCGATCTCCAGCGTCACCTGGCGTGTGATCCCGCCAAGGCAATATTTGCCGCTGGACGTCCACACCTCACCCTTGCGGACGATGAAAAAGTGCGTGGAGTTGCAGGTGGCGACGAAGCCATGCGGGTCGAGCATTAGCGCCTCATCCGCGCCCGCCTGGGTCGCCTGGATCGAGGCGAGGATGCAGTTGAGCTTCGAGTGCGAGTTGATCTTCTGGTCCTGCACCGCCGGATCGCCTCGGCGGACGTGGACGGTGAAGAGCTTGAGCCCCCGCTCATAAACCGCCGGAGCCGGCTCCTTATACTCCGGGATGATGACGATCGTCGCGCCCGAGACGATCACGCGCGGATCCTGGTACGGTGTGGAGCGAACACCGCGGGTGACCATCAGCCGAACGTGGACACCTTCGGTCATACCGTTGGCGTCGAGTGTCTCGTAGAGGCGCTTGCTCAGCTCCTCCCGGGAAATGCCGATATCCATCGCAAGGGCCTTTGCACCCTCGAACAGTCGGTCGAGATGCCGATCCAGGAACGCTGCCTTGCCGCGATGAACGCGCAGCCCCTCCCAAACGCCGTCGCCGAGCATGAAGCCGCTGTCGAACACCGAGACCACGGCTTCGTTGCGCGGCTTCAGCTCGCCGTTGACGTTGATCAGGATCGAGGCGTTTCGCGGGTCCGAAACGTCGTGCATCGATTGGGCCATGCCCGCTCACTAGCGCGAGGTCGTATTCGTTTCAGCATTCAATTGGGTGGAGCGGGATTCCCGCTCGCCTTCCGGCCGCACATTTCCAGCCTGGTTTCGCGGCTCGGTCGCGTTGACCTCTCCGTTCATGTCATTTGCTGAGAAGTCCTGCTGGTTCGCTGGGCCGAGGGCGGCATCGATCTGGGCCGAGGTCAGCGAATTGCCGCTCGCCGCGCCCAGATTTTGATCGCCGCCGCCACCGCGGCTGCAGGCCGCAAGCACAAGTACAGCTCCAAGCAGCAAGATACGCAACTCGATCCTCTCCTTTTTCTTGGTCAACACGCGGTCGCCCGCGGCCGTTCCCATCACTCCTCCGGGTCGGCAAGTTCGCGCAAGAATCGGCGCTGCCTGGGGCGGATGTAGAGGCGCGCGATCTGCGGCCAGCGCTCCGAGGCGTCCTGCTCGATCTCGCACACGATCCGCTCCACATCGCCCGCGCTGATGCCGTCGTCGAAATCGACGCTGACCATTGCTGTGATCACGTCCGGCGCGGAGTGGACCGTCAGCACCTCCCCGGCCTCGACCACGCCCTGCTTGCTGCAAACAAGCTCGCGAATGTCGGCGACCAGGCGGGGGTCGGCCGCCTCGCCGATCAGCAGACCCTTGGATTCGACCGCCAGCACCAGGGCGGTGAACCCCAGGATCAGCCCGATCACCACCGATGCGGCTCCATCGTAAAAGGGATCCTTCGTAGCGGTCGTGAGAAACACCCCGACTGCAGCGGCGATGATCCCGGCCATCGCAGCGACGTTCTCAAGCAATACGATGAAGGTCGGCGGGTCCTTGGATTTCCGAATCGCTTCCAGCCAGCTGAGGTCGCCTTTCGCGCGGTGGAAATCGCGCGCAGCGGCAATGGTGGACCAGCCCTCCATCAGGAACGCGATCAGCAGGACCGCATAAGCCACCAGCGGCGAGACCGGCTCTTCCGGGCTCAGGATGTGCAGGACGCCTTCATAGACGGACACTCCGGCGCCGAGCGCGAACACGAGCACGGCGACGACGAAGCTCCAAAAGTAGACTTCGCGGCCATAGCCGAAGGGGTGATAGACGTCTGGCGGCTTACGCGAGCGCTTGCGGCCGTAGACCAGCAGCAGTTCGTTGACCGAATCGACGACGCTGTGGACGCCCTCGGTCAGCATCGCCGACGAGCCGGTGATCGCCGCAGCGACGAATTTCGACACGGCGATCGCCATGTTCGCGCCGAACGCGATCCACAGGGTCGAATTATCGTGCTTCGCCGCGCTCATGAGGCGCGAAAGTTCACAATGTTCGCAAGCCTACGCGTGTGCACGCGCGAGTCCGCGCTGAAATTGAAGCTGCACATTCCAAACTTCAAACTGCCGGAAATCCGCATGGTTGCCCGCATCGCACACTCGCGTTGCTGTAGGACAGCCTCAAAGCCAATTCCCCTGCGCCTGCAACATTCCCTCGTAGCTGTCTGGCGCCGGTGGCAGCGATGCTCTGGCAAACACTCCGCCGACGATCACGGCGGCAATGGCGGCTGCGCCGACCGCGCGCTCCCACCTTATCCAGCGAATGCCGTTGGAGAGCAGGATGAGTGCCAGGGCGGAAGCTGTCATCGGCCACAGATGGTAGCGCAGATCGGACGCGATGCTGATCACGAGAAAGCTGGCTTCGAGGGTGATCGCCGAGGCGAGCAGCGCAAGTGCAACGCCCGCGGCAGGATCCTCTCGCCGATGCCAGGCAATCGGCAGAAGCAGGAGCGCGAGAACCGTCCAGAGGATCGGCCAGCCGAGCGGCGTCGCCATCTCTTCATCCGCCCACTGCTGCCACGTGTACGCGAAATCGCTGTCGGATCCGACCAGGCCGAGGTCGTTGCTCTCGGCATCGACTGGCGGTTCAGCGTCCTGAAGCCCCGGTCGCACGAGCCAGCGCTCGGTGGAATTCCAATGCGCCAGCCGATGGGCGATGTAGTCCATTGGGTGGCGCACCACCGCCCGCGCGAGGTCGAGGTACAGCTGCCGCGCCGGCAGATCGCGCAGCCGTTCAGTGGCGCTGTCGCAGCTGTCCGGATCGCCGAGAGGATCCCAGAAATAGGCTTTCACGCAATGACGGGCGGCGATCTGCGCGCGCTCGGACCGTGTAAATGGCGACGGAGACTTGGGCGTGGCTTGCGCGATCGCGGCGAGATCGAACACCGGCTGGACTCGCTCGATCCCGCTCGGTTCGGCCCGGAAGACTGCGTGATTGACGGTGGGGCCAAGCGCGAGGATCGCCGCCGTCGCGGCCAGAGCAACGACAGCCGAAGGCAGCGGTTTCTGGTCGGTCGGCAACAGGAGCACCGCCAGCGGGACAGTCGCGAACACGGCGTTGCCGCGGAGCAGGGTCGCGTAGCCGATAAGGATCACTGCCGCGGCGGTTGCCGCCCATGGAACCCCCCTGTTGCTCAGCCGGAACCAGGCAAGCAGCCCGATCGCCGCCAGCAATGCACCCAGCATCTGGGAATCCTTGAGGATGGCCATCTGCCATCCGAGCAGCAGCGGCGACAGCGCCAGAGCTGTTACGAACAGCGCCGCCAGCCAGCGGCCGATTCGGACCAGCGTTGCAACCAGCAGCCCGAAGCCGAGCGCAAACAAGCTGACCTGGAGGACAAACATCGGCGCGGTACCGGGGCCGAGCGGGCGGAGCAGCTGCCACAGTCGAACCATCACCGGCGGGTGCCAGTCGTCGACCGGGCCGCCGAGCACCTGCCGGTATTGCGCGAGCGTGTCGTACATCGGCACGCCGGGCCAAAAGACGTGGCGCGCGAATGCGACAACGGCAAAGGCAACCGCCGCTCCTGCGACAAGCGCCGCAAGGGTCCGGTGAGTTTCCGAGGATGGGATCAAATATGGATCACTCGCCCGAACGCCGCGAGCACGCTCTCGTGCATCATTTCGCTGAGCGTCGGGTGCGGGAAGACGGTGTTGATGAAGTCGGTTTCGACCAGCTCGGCGGTCTTGCCGATCGTATAGCCCTGGATCAGCTCGGTGACCTCGGCGCCGATCATGTGCGCACCGAGCAATTCACCAGTCTTCGCGTCGAATACCGTTTTCACGAAGCCATCGGTTTCGCCGAGCGCGATCGCCTTGCCATTGCCGATGAAGGGGAATTTGCCGACCTTCACCTCATAGCCCTTCTCCTTGGCCGCGGCTTCGGTGAGCCCCACCGAGGCGACTTGCGGACGGCAGTAAGTGCAGCCCGGGATGTTCTTGGGATCGGTGGCGTGCGGGTGTGCGTCCTTGTTGCCCAGCTCCTTCGCGATCGCTTCGGCCGCGGTGACGCCTTCGTGGCTCGCCTTGTGCGCAAGCCAGGGCGGAGCGGTGACGTCGCCGATGGCCCAGATGCCGGGGACGTTGGTCCGGCAGTGCAGGTCCGTGACGATGTGGCCGCGATTGGTTTCGACGCCGAGCTGCTCGAGCCCGATATTCTCGGTGTTGGGGACGATCCCGACGGCGACGATGGCATGGCTGAATTTGTGCTCGGCCGACTTGCCGTCGCTGGTCTTGATCACGGCAGTGACTCCGTTGCCATCCGCCTTGAGGCTCTCCACCCCCGCCTTGGTATGGATGGTCAGCCCCTGCTTGGTCAGTGACTTCGCGAGTGCTTCGGAGACATCCGAGTCCTCGACCGGCACGATGCGGTCGAGCATTTCCACCACGGTCACTTTCGAACCGAGCTCCGCGTAGAAGCTCGCGAACTCGATCCCGATCGCGCCCGAGCCGATGACGAGCAGTTCCTTGGGCATTTCCGGCGGAGTCATTGCGGTGCGGTAAGTCCAGATCCGTTTTCCGTCCGACTTGGCGAAGGGAAGCTCGCGGGCGCGCGCGCCAGTGGCGACGATGATATGCTTGGCCTGGAGCTCAGTGGCTTTCCCATCCGCGCCTGCGACCGTCAGCTTGCCCTTGCCGGTGAGCTTGCCCTCGCCCATCACGACGGTGATCTTGTTCTTCTTCATCAGGTGCGTGACGCCCTGATTGAGTTGCTTGGCGACGGCCCGGCTGCGCTGCACGACCTTCTGCAAATCGAAACCGAATTGCGCGGCGGAAAGACCATAGGAATCGGCATGCTTCACCAGATGGAAGACCTCGGCCGAGCGGAGCAGCGCCTTGGTCGGGATGCAGCCCCAGTTGAGGCAGATGCCGCCCAGGCTCTCACGCTCGACGATCGCCGTCTTCAGCCCCAGCTGCGCGGCGCGGATCGCGGCGACATAGCCGCCGGGGCCCGAGCCAAGAACGACGACGTCAAATTGATCGGCCATTGGTGATTCTCCGGTTGCGGTGCGCCCGCGCGAGCCGCTCCCTTATTCAATTGCCGGGCAATGGCAAATCGGACGCAGTCCATCGATTTTCGTAACCGTTTCATCAGAGCTCTGCGTTATGCAGAGCCCATGAGCCGTTCGATCCTCGCCCGATATCTGAGCCCCTGGAGCTTTCGCAAAGACAGGGAGCACGCCAGCCAAGTGGAGGCGATAAGGAAGCGCGACGGCGAGACCTGCCGCCGCTGCCGCCGACCGCTGCGCTTCGACCTGCCGCGAGGCCATGAGCGGGCGCCGAAGATCGAAACCATCGGACCGCAGGCCGAAGGCGAGCCGGTGTCGCTCGACAATCTGTGCCTTACTCACGCCCGCTGCAACACGGAGCCGGCCGACATGACCCTGGAGGTCAAGGAGCGGGCGCGCCGCAAGAACGAGGCCGAACTGTTCGCCGCTGCGCGAGAAAAGCGGCGGGCCTGAAGTAACGCATTCGTTACCATCATTCGGTAGGTTTTTGGCCGTGGGAAAAGACTGGACGCCTAGAAAACAGACCGTTGAGCTGGAGGGGGTGGCGCCGCCGCCCTCGAAGATCCGGCGCGCGTCGGCTCCGCCGCCGGGGTCCCGAATCCGCCGCGATCCGGTGCCGGAGAACAGGCCGCTGCCAGGAATTCTCGGCAAGATCGACTGGAACTCGCGCGAGATGGAAATCGCCCTCGCGATCGGCGGGATCGTCCTGTTCGCGCTCGCGATCGACGCAATCTCGATCGGAATTAGCGCGATCTACAAATAGTCAGGCTGCTCCGGAGGGCTTCGGCGACGGCGTATCGCTGGCGATCGACCGCCACAATTTCAGGGTTCCATCGTCCTGCCGGCGAAAAATGGCGACCCAGTTGCCGGTTTCCCTGGTGACGCTCTTGTCCGGATTGGTGACGGTGAAGGTGTAGGGCGCCTCGTAGATGCCGAGATCGCCGGCCTTGGAAACCGTCACCTTGCCGTCCCCAAGCTGCCAGTCGACATGGCCAGCCGCCGCCTGCGACTTCATCGCCGCTTCGTCCGCCGCCGGCCCGACCGTGTTGGGCGAGCCGTGATAGATGCCGACATAATCCGGCGCGTCATAGGCGGCCGCTGCATGAGCGTCCTGCGCATTATAGGCGGCGACGACCCCAAGCGCGGCCTTGCGCACCTCATCGATGGTGCCTGAGTCGTGCCCGAGTTGCGAACAGCCGGAGAGCGTCGCAAGACCGATCAAAAGAAACGCGGATGTTCGAGCGATCATTGGTAACCCCCTTTCTGCCAATAGCTACATCGCGGCGGAGGTGCCATCCGACCAGGTGTCGACCGGGACAAGGAAGGTCGAAATCAGGTCCGGAGCGATCGCGTAAGGATGAAGCACGGGAGAGCCGGGAAGGTTGGCGCCCATGTCGCCATCAGAAGCGGCCACGAAGAACATCAGATGCGGACGCCAGTGGTGCGTTCCCTGATCGGCCAGGTCCTGCTGCTTCGATTGCATGAACGCCATCGCGCCTGGCTCCGGTAGCAGATAGCTCTTCGCTGCAATCTCGGCCTTTGTGCGCTCGCGCATCTGGTCGATCGAAAGGCCGGCGAGCGCCCATTTCGTCCGCTCAAGAAGATGGGGAAGAACGCTTCGGGCGGCGGCAGGATTGAGACAATCCGGCCCGCGGACGTTCGGGTTCCAGAAGTTGGGATTGACGAATTCGGCATCCCATCCGCGCTCGACCAGGCACACGAAGCCGTTCGTCCCTTTGACGGCCGTGGCGAAGCCAGCGGGGCCGAGGACGAGAATCTCGGCATTGGAGGAAATCGACCGCGGCGCCGCACTCCTGGCCAGCGCGATCTCCTCGGCCGAGCTCGCCATCATGTAGCGTTCGATCGGCGCCCGCCGGAGATAGGACGTTGCCGCCGCTGCGGGTTCGATAAGCGCGAAAGCCGACGCCAAAATCACCGAAAACGCGCGAACAATCATTCGAAATCCCCTCTTTTCGATGATTTCTGCGCCGTTGTGCGATCACGGTCAACGCGGCCCGCCCCGGCTCGCTTTCGAGAAACTCCGCTTTTGCCCGTCGCTCGTGCTTACGTTCACTAAAGTCACGCGATTGTGCGCCAAATTCTCCTATTCCGTTCAGGTTCGCCGCCGCTGCGTCCCCAGCGGCATCATGCGCCAGTTAGACGAATGTAGGACAGGGGAATTTGCAAAAGCGCCGCTCGTTTTTCCTCGGCCGGCGATGTCAACAGGCTGACTAGGCCGGCTCGGGCGTTTTCTCCGGCGCCGTCTCCGCTTGCGCCGCGTTCTCGAACATCTTGCGGTTATATTGCGCCCGGCTGCTGATCGCGATCCGGTTCCAGCCGTTGATCTGGACGATCGCGAAGGTCAGCCAGCCGATCTCCTCCTCGCTGAAATGCGCCTTCAGCGCCTCGAAGCTTTCCTTCGACGCGCCGCTTTCGGCGATCAGGGTCACGTCCTCGGCCCAGGCGAGCGCCGCGCGCTCCTTCTCGGAATAGAGTGAGGATTCCTCCCACGCATCGAGCAGTGTCAGTCGCTCCGTGCTCTCCCCGTCGCGCAGCGCCTCGTCGGTATGCATGGCGATGCAGAAAGCGCAGCCGTTGATCTGCGACGCGCGCAGCTTGATGAGGTGGAGAAGCTTCCGGTCGACGTGGCGGCCGATCACCTCCTCGAGCTGCAGGAAGTGCCGGTAGGCGTCCGGCGCGATCTTCGTCAGGTCCATGCGCAACGGTTCGGCAGGCATATGTCCTCCTTGTGTCGGGTGGTCGACGGAAGTGTCAGACCTAGGACGGAGGGCTTGCGGATCAAGAGCGAAGCGACCGGATGCCCGGCCGCGGAGCTAACCTACCAGAGCGGAGTCCTCGGCCGCTGGGCCTGCCGGGCGACGGCTCCGACGATCAGTTGACCCTTGAGCTTCCTGCGCATCGTCTCGGCGCCGTAAACACTCATGCAGACCAGACGGGTGCCGCCGGCGGGCAGGCCTTCGATCGCGGAGATTCCGACATCGGCCGCAAGGCATTTGGCGACAACCTCACCCTCATTGAGCGAGAGGAACAGTTCGCGGCTCATGACTTCATCTCCCGATTGGCGGCGGCAAGCGCATCGCGCAGATTGCTGTAGATATATTCGCCCCGCTGGTAGACTTCCCGCTCGACCCGGCGGATGCCGAGACGTTCGAGTTCAGAATCATCGATCCGGTTGTCATTCTCGTTCATGCTGTTTCCTTGACTGGGTTCGGGCATCATCGGCGCTCGCTCATGGGATCGATGCGGCGGGCATCGGTATCGAACTGCTCGGCCGCGCCCCTGAGCG
>Ga0207695_10012213_pt1 | contig 10314 bp, 9 predicted proteins | sample KBSC54metaG_FD_184354 | JGI IMG/M metagenome (GOLD analysis project Ga0207695, IMG submission 184354) | Corn rhizosphere microbial communities from Kellogg Biological Station, Michigan, USA - KBS C5-4 metaG (SPAdes) (version 2) | ecosystem: Host-associated > Plants > Roots > Rhizosphere > Soil... | reverse complement strand
ATCCGCAAGAGTCAAGGTATCACTCCAAACCCTCTCACCTGTTTCAGTGTCCGTGAGAATCTGCAGATCAGCCAGATCGTGCAAGGATATAGAGCGGTCTTCTGCGTTCATGCGACCGGACCGCACTGCCATTGTTAAGCTGTTCGCGACCTCAATGCGCCACAGAGTCGGAACGCGAGCGCCTTGCTCAACCACCCGTTCGAAAACACCCTCAATTGCTTTCGACATCTCCTCCGGGAAGATCCACGCAAGGCTGACCGAACAGTCCAACACCATGCTCACTTGCGCCCCTCATCCCGTAACTTCTTCCACTCTTCCCAATCGAAGGTCCCCGCAGAGCGGTCTCTTGCGCGCTCGCGAATTCGAGCCGCAGCCGCCCGCGCACGCTCTACCTTGCTGGGAAGAGCGTGAGAACTCGGAACGAGCCGCGCAACAGGCTTGCCATGACGCGTAATCACAACCTCTTCGCCAGCCTCAACTAGATCCAGCATCTTCCCAAAGTTGTTCTTGCCCTCAAACGCCCCGAAAGCTCGCATGTAAGGCCTCCTGTAAACTAGCTTAAGCTAGCTTAACATGGAATCAAATCAGGGTGTTTTGGGGTGCTCGCTTTCACTTTTCCGCCCTACGCAGCCATGGCCTTAGCCAGACGCCGAATGGTCAGCACCGTAATGTCATCTTCCTGCCCGAATGCCTTGGCCGCGTCAGCGATGTAAAACGCCGTCTGGTTGCTCAGGTTGTGCACTCGATCGAATCCGAACAGTTCCCCCGAGCCTTGGCGCGCCTCCACAACTCCATCCGACATCATCAGCAGGCGGTCGCCCGGGTGCAGATAAAGCCGCACCTCGTCGTACTTAACCTCCGGCACCACGCCCAGCGGCAGCCCGCCCGGTAGCCGGACCTCCTGCGTATTGAGATATGGTGGCAGATGGCCGGCGTTGGCAATCACCACCTCGCCCTCCGGCCCAAACCATACAGCCTGGCAAGTAGTGAAACTCTCGCTTCCTTGCAACACCCGGTTGAGAGACTCCAGAATTCGCGCCGGCCTCTTCTCCTGCGTGTAGCGCAGCACTCCCATCAACATCGACACGTTCATCGCCGCCTGCATGCCGTGCCCTGCCACATCTCCCAGGATCACCAGCAGCCCCCCATCGATGATCGTCTCCAGATGGAAGAAGTCGCCGCCCACCTCAGCGGCGGGCTTGTACACCGAATCCACCTCGTATCCCGGCGTATCCACCTTCTCTCGCGGAATCATCAGCTCCTGAACGCTCCGCGCGGCCTCCAGCTCTCCGCTGGCCCGTTCCTGCTCGTGCTGAATTCTCAGGAACCGGACGAAGATGATGACAATGATTGACAGCAGACTTGCGAGATCCGCGACCGCTGCAAAGTGAATCGGAATCGGCCCTGCCTGGATCGTCAGCGGCGAAGTATAGCTGATGCCCGCAAGGTTGTTGAACCCGCCGGTCAGGATCGGTTCCGCCATACCCACCATCGTCAAAATCAGCGGGATCAGCAGCAACCCGGCTTCGAAGTTGCGGCGGATGGTTGCGAAGATCAGGGTAAAGAATACAAAGATCGCCCAACCGACCACCCAGAGGCTGCCGCAGAGAAGAATGACTACGATGAGGAGCTCGATTGGCTTGTTATGGCGGGCAATCAGAATGATGGGCGCAACCATGGCGAGCACAGGCGCCGTGTAGCGCAGCGCCTTGATGTACCAACGACGCTTCAGCGCAAGGAAGGAGACGAGGAACTCGAAGTACAGGTAGGCCGAAATGAAGTACAGCTGAAGGTAGAGAGCTCCGAATACAACGTTCGCAATGTGTCCGGTTGCTCCCGCCTGATCGAGGATGCTGGTCGGCACCTGCACCAGTTCATGGAGGGCGAGCCACAGGTACTCCGGGTGGCCCTTTTGCGTAAAAAAGAGCGTCATCAGGAATACGGAAAGGAAGAGCAGCAGAACCGCAACCACCAGCCGCGGCAGGCGTTCAAAGAGGTTGTGAACCGACCAGAGATCCAACGCGGCCCTCAGGTCATCAGGGCTGCCGAGCTTCAGTTTTCGCGTAGCGAAGTAGTTTGTGTAGCCTGTAAGCCCGAAAGGGATATATAGGGTCCTGATCGCCAGAACCAGCGACGTCTCTGATGCGGGAATCTCAAGGTCGTACAACCGCGAGATCTGCGGATACTTGTAGGTCTCGTCCGGATGCGGTCCCTGCGGCGTGATCAGCTTCCCATTTGCAAAAACATCCGTCGGCCAACCTGCGTTCGAGAGACTCATCGAGGTGCTTTGGGTTACCGGAAGCTCGATCAGCAGGGAAATGGGCCCATGGTTCTCCGCCAGCCTGATATGGAGCCTGAACCAGGCGTACTTTTCATCGTGGGGCTTGATGTCCGGGTCCGGCCCGTCAGAATCCGAGACGTCCGCAATGGTTCCCGTGGCATCGCGAACTGCCCAGCCGGAGTCATTGAAGCCGGGTGCGGCGGCCGCCGGATCAGAGCTGATTCCGACCCGCCAGCCCTTCTCCAGAACGATCGGGGAGCCCAGTTTTTGTGCGTCGACAACAGTCTCTTCCTGTGCCGGGGAAGGCGACGGTGCGGGGGGCTTTTGGTGGTGACCTGCGAGAGGAAAATTTGGGTGCGGATGCGATTGCTGCGCAAGAGCTTGCACCGCAACGAGCGCAAAAACGGCAATGGCCCACAAAGATGCCCGACGCACGTCTCCTCCGCAAATTGCTGCCGTGCTCACCACTCTAATTCACTCCGCGTCCCTATCCAAGAGGAAGCCATACCCTCAAGCCATGAAACCAGGACACATACCCCCTCGAAGTGGCTGGTTCTCGGGCAGCAGATCTAAATACCGAAACTTCCGCTCCCCTCACGCGTCATAGTAGCGTCTAATAAGTGCAGCGAAGCGGCATAGGTGTCGGCACTTGCATCGCAGCAGGCTAGAGCAGACCAGAGGTGAGGTCATGACAGCAACCTTCAATAGTTCCAGAGCGGCGATTCTCGCGGCATTTGCATTGGCGGTAACCACCGCCCTTGGGGCGCAATCCAGCCCGCAGCCCAGTTCGCCAACCGACCCCTCGGCTCAATCCACGCCTCAGTCCACGCCGCCGTCGGCACAGCCCGTGCCGCCAGGAACCGTCCCCGTTACGGGCGACGCTCCCCCAACTGCGTCCGACAGCAAGGACAATAAGGACGCCGCCTCCGCTGCCGATACTTCCGACTGCGTTCCCTCCGCGGACAGCGAGAAGAAAGACAAGCACAAGAAAGATAAGAAGGACAAAAAGGACAAAGCTGACAAAGACAATCCCTGCCCGGCAGGAACTGAGCCGGTGTCCGGTGACGTGGCAGCCACCAATGCCAAAGTAGACCCCGAGAAGATTGTCGAAGTCGGCAGCCAGAAGCAGAACGTCAAGCCCGGCAGCATCCAGGACGTGAGCGCCGTGGGCAATCGCGACATCGGTGGCCGCGGCATGGGCAACTGGTACTCGACTGACACTGAGATCAAGATGGGCAAGATGTACGCCACCGAGATCGAAAAGAGTACCCGCTTCATCACCGATCCGGTCGTGACCGAGTACGTGAACCGCGTCGGTCAGAACATCGTTAAGAACTCCGACTGCAAGGTCCCGTTCACGATCAAGGTGATCGACTCCGACGAGATCAACGCCATGGCCCTACCCGGCGGCTTCTTCTACGTCAACTCCGGGCTCCTGCTCAATGCGGATGAGGAAGCCGAACTCGCCGGCGTCATGGCCCATGAGACGGCTCACGTCTGCGCCCATCATGCCGTCCGCGAGCAGACCCGCATGAACTACGCCCAGCTCGGCACCATCCCGCTCATCATGATGACCGGCTATAGCTGGACCGGCTACGGCATCTACGAAGCAACACAGTTCGCCGTTCCGCTTACCTTCCTCAAGTTCTCACGCGACTTCGAGGCGCAGGCCGACTACCTCGGCATCCAGTACATGTACCGCGCCGGCTACGATCCGCAAGCCTTCATCGCCTTCTTCGAAAAGGTGCAGGCCCTTGAGAAGCGCAAGCCTGGTCTTGTGGCAAAGGCGTTCTCTGACCATCCGCAAACGCCAGACCGCATCCTTCACTCACAGGAAGAGATTGCCCGCATCCTGCCCGCGCGCGATGAGTACACCGTCACCACCTCCGAGTTCGACGACGTAAAGGCTCGCCTCGCCCGCATCGAGAACAAGCGCCGCCTGCTCGACACTAAGGATAAGAACAAGCCGTCTCTCCGTCGTGCCAGTACCACCGACGACAAGAATGGCCAGGCAGGGCAGGGAAAAGATGGAGACGATCGTCCGACACTTCACCGTCGTGACGACCAGAACCAGTAATCAATTTCTCCAAACGGTGCACCTGGGGCACCGCCGAAGCGCCGCTCAACTCGAGCGGCGTTTCTGTTTCCGCGCTCGTATAAACGGCTTCAACTCCGCGTCATGGTACCTTGATCCGGCGGAGATTCCACCATGATCGCTTGTCGCAAGCAGTGGTTCGCAGTCGTCGTCTTCTTTTTCGTTCCGTTCGCCTCAGCGGAAAACCAGACTAAAGTTCCCCCAGATGTGGATCAGCACATCCGGCACGTTATCGCGGGCTTAGTTGGTCCCGTCGTCATCAAAGGCGATCAGCATGCGACGCACACCCTCGCAGAACGCATGAAGGATCTCAGCGTTCCCGGCGTAAGCGTCGCCGTGATTCACAATGGAACGATTCAGTGGGCTCGCGGCTTCGGAGTGCGCAGCATCGATGGCTCAGCGGTCGACGCTTCCACACTGTTTCAGGCTGCCTCGATCAGCAAACCGCTTTCGGCGATGGCAGCCCTGCATCTCGTCCAGCAGGGCAAACTCTCGCTCGATGCAGACGTGAACACATACCTCACGAGTTGGAAGCTCCCCACGGCGCCTATCGCAGCAGGCAAACCGGTCACTCTGCGTGAACTCCTAACCCACACCGGCGGAATCTCCGTGCACGGCTTCCCGGGCTACGCCAAAACGGAAGCAGTTCCCACGCTCGTTCAAGTGCTGAACGGAGAGAAGCCTGCCAACACGCAACCCATCCGCATCGAGGCTGCCCCCGGTGATCACTGGCAGTACTCTGGCGGCGGGTTCACTATCATGCAGCAAGCGCTGATCGACGTAACGAAGGCACCCTATCCGAAGTTGATGCATGACTCGGTGCTGGCGCCGATCGGTATGACGCATAGCACCTACCAGCAGCCTCTGCCTGCATCGATGGAGTCGGATGCAGCTACGCCCTATCGCGGAGACGGAAAGCCCGTAGAAGGCGGCGCGCACACCTACCCTGAGATGGCCGCAGCCGGCTTGTGGACCACGCCTTCCGACCTCGCGCGGTACGCAATCGAGGTACAAAAATCTCTTCAGGGCAAAGCAAACCACGTTCTCTCTACCGAGATGACAAAGGAGATGGTCACGCCCGGTAAAGGGAACTGGGGCTTAGGCCTCGAGATCGGCGGCTCCAAGGAAAATCCCTACTTCTCTCACGGAGGCGCCAACGAGGGCTTCCGCTGCATTTTCGTTGCGTATGAGAAGACTGGCGAGGGCGCTGTTGTAATGACAAACGCCGACGGCGGCGGCCCACTTGGCGATGAGATCATGCGCAGCATCGCCGCAGAGTATGGCTGGCCGGACTACAAGCCGGAGACTCGCACTGCGATTACCGTAGATCCGAAGATCCTTGCCGACTACGTCGGGACCTACCAACTCGCCCCCAACTTCGACCTCGTAATCACTCTTGAAGGCGGCAAGCTCGTTGCGCAGGGGACCGGTCAGGGCAAGACCGATCTCTACGCGGAATCGGAGACGAAGTTTTTCCCGAGCGTGGTGCCCGCGGTGATTGAATTTGTGAAGGACAGCCAGGGAAAGGTCACAAACATCGTTCTCCACCAGGGTGGGCACGACGTAAAGGCGCCAAGGAAGTAGTTCATCCGTGCTCGGATAGCCGGAACGCCGCTCATATCGAGCGGTGTCTCCATTTCTGGGCCTCAGTAGAATTCGTTCTTCCGCAACGATTCTTATTGCGCGCAAATACGATTCGGGGTACATTGCCCACAATTCCCCTCGGTAAATCGCCCGCGGCTTCCCCGGTGTGTTCGGGCGCAGCTTCGCTTTCGCCTGGAGGTCCCCATGCCTTCGCGTACTGTCGTCGCAGTTATCACGTTGGCGGTTGTTCACGCCTTGTTCACGCCAGCGTCGCCGCTCTTCGCGCAAGATACCAAGGTCCGAACCGGGTTTCCAGAGTCACCCCGGCCCGCCGTGCGTCTCGCATCTGAGATCCAGGTCGAAATCGTCGAACTGCGCCGGAGACTGACCGCAGCTACCGAAGCAAAAGACATCCACGCTCAGGCCGTCCTGCTCAACCGCATCGGCGCCCTGTATTACACGCACGCCGATGCTCTCAACGCGCTTGCGGCATTCACGCAGACCCTTGCCCTCGTTCGCAAACTTCATCAGCCCGCGGGCGAAGCCACCGCACTGTGTGACATCGCCGCGTCTCACTTTGCTCTGGGGCACTCCGAGAATGCACTTGACGGGTACAAACAAGCACTTCCGCTATGGCGCGCTGCAGGCGACATGGCGCACGAAGCTGCCACACTCGGAGATATCGCAGAAGTCTTTCGCGTGCTCGGAGACTCGGACGAAGCGCTGAAATTCAATCAACAGTCCTTGCCTCTGCACATCGAGGCAGGAAACCGTTCCGGCGAGGCAGCGGTTCTCAACAATATTGGTCTCATCTACTTCGCCCGGCACGACAAAAAGAGAGCTCTCGACTATTTCAACCGGGCAATGACGGTGTATATCTCACTGCGCAATCTGCCCGGCGAGGCCACCACCTTCAACAACATCGGCGGAGTCTATAACCAGTTTGGAGATCGCCACAAAGCGGTCGAGCTGTTCAACAGCGCTCTTCCACTCTTCAGGGAAATTGGCGACCAGAAATCTGAGGCAAATACGCTGAATAACCTGGGCCTGGCTTACGCCAACGTGGGCGACGTCGACCGGGCACTCGCCTCGTTCAATCAGGCGTTGTTCGCATACCGCGAATCCGGCGATCAGGCGGGCTTCAATTCTGCCACAAGAAACGTGCGCATGCTCTATGCAAACCCGCGCTATCGAGCCGTGCTTGAAGCAAGCAACCCGGCAAACTGACGTTCTCTTCCGGTTGCCTTAGCCGACCCTCGCATGAGGTGAAATCTCGGCCGAAACGTTTTGATCCGGCTCATACATGACCTCTGAGGCGCCGGTGGGCGAAACCGGCAGTTCGGTTGTCGGCGCGAAGGTAAGCGGGAAACGCACCTTTACCTCCACTACATCGGAAGCCGCCTCTTTTATATCCAGATGGGCCTGCTCTCCAAAGTGAAGCCGCAGCCGGCTCCTGATATTGCTGAGACCAATGCCGGCGCCATGCGTTCCGCTCAGCTCCGCCGCATTAAGCCCTATCCCGCTATTTCGAATCGCAATCTCGATCATGTCGCGCACCGGCTTTGCAGTTACCTCAATGGACCCGCCGCTATCCATCCTCGACAACCCATGGATATACGCATTCTCAACAACCGGCTGCAACAACATCGCCGGGATCAGCGCATCGTGCAGGTGCGGATCGATGTTAATCACCTGGCTCACCTTGCCGGACGAACGAATGTCCTGCAGGTTCAGATACATCTCGATGAACTCCATCTCTTCCTGAAGCGTGATCATCTGCTTCGACCCGCGGGCCAGAGAAACGCGAAGCATGTTGCTTAGCTGCTCCATCATTCTGTCTGCCGCATGAACATCGCTGTACATGAGGCTCGAGATTGCGTTCATGGTGTTGAACAGAAAATGCGGATTGATCTGCATACGCAGCGCCATCATCCGCGCCTCGGCCAATTCAATGGCAAGGCTCGACATCGCCTTCTCGCGCTGACGCGATTCGCGGTAGTGGCCGAGTCCCCGCACAATGGCGTATGCCGCCCAGAACACCGCAGTGTTCTCCAAAAACTCCTCGCCAAGCGAGAAGTCCAGCCTCTGCCAGAATGTCAGGTGGCCGTGAGACATCGTCAGCTGCGGAAAAAATCCTACGAGGACCATCTCGACGCCGATGCCCAGCACCACGCTCAACGGGCCCATGACGAACAGCAGGTATCGCCACCCCGCTCGCCTCAGCTTCTCTCCGTGCCAGCGCCACAAGAGCCAGCTGATCACGCCCCAAAGAAAGTACTGCACCTCCCAGGCGCCGATGAGCACCAGGGGATTGATATGCGTCTTCGGATACCAGATTCGCGCGTTGAGCAACTGCTGCGTCGCGAACAGCAGTGCGACCGCCATAAATCCGGCCAGGAAAGGGAACAGCCGCATCTTCTGAAGTTCCCTGTGAATAAAGTCTTTCTCGCTAGCGATCGCCATTAAGGGTCCACATCCGGCAAAGTCTCGCTCAGTGTACTGTTGCCGCCAATTAACAGTCCCGGCACTCGTCACAAATTCCTGCCACTCATCAAATGGCCGACCTGCCCTGCACCATCCGCTTCAACAATCCAAGCGGTAGGGTTCTTCCAAGCTACAAACCCCAACAGATTGCGATTCCACAGGGTAAACGCCTCGGAAAGCGTCATTTAGAGCAGGTAACTCACCCCCGAATACCGCAGAACTGCCCAAAATACCTTGAAATTCCCGCCGAAACCGAGTTATAAACAGGATCACCGCCTGAGACCGTAAATCTCCGTCGGAATCCCGCCTGGGGTATCCATCATGCGCAACTCAGCACTCCGCTCCAACCTCCTCGTCCCCGAAATCCGTGAAGTCATGGACATCCGCCAGGCCTCCGACTATCTCGGTATATCGCCGGACACCCTTTACAAATATGCCTCCGAGGGCTTCGTCCCAGCCTTTAAGCTCGGCAACCGCTGGCGCTTCAAGCGCTCGCGCCTCGACGAGTGGATGGACCGCCAGTCCGACGCCACCGCCGCGGAAGTCAACCCCGAGCAAAAGAAGCCAGTGAAGCCGGCAATGTGAAAGGGTGAAACTGCCTCGTAGCGCAAGGCGTGACTCATGCCGGATGAACCCTTGATAGGACACCATGATTTGGTAACGGGCATTACTCCGGATGTTCTCGAAGTCTTGAGGCAGATACCCATATTCGAACTGCTCGACGATCGTTATTCTCCAGCAAATCTGGTCAGCAAGCGTCGCAATGTGCTCACTCTTTCTCAGTGTCCGCGAGCATCCTCGCCGATCTGGGGATGAACGGAGAAGACGTTCGAGACGTGCTCGACGTGCTCCGTTCACAGGGCGCGTGCTGTGATTGCGAGGTACTCTACAATGTCGCGGAAAATAGCCGGCTCAAAGCCAGGTACTGGATAATCGTCACGCCAATTCAGAAGAAGATTGATATTGATATCGAATCGGGTATATCCAACGAGTCAGCTGATTCAACCCCTGGGTGGAATGAAATCTTCGCTGCGCTCGATGAAGCTGATTTCCCAGATGACTTTCTGTCCGATCGGGAGCAACTGATTGCCGACTCAAGAGAACCTCTAACAGAGGAGTGATCCTATGTCTCGCTTCGCTTGGAGTTCCTCGCGTAAACCAGAGCTCGAAAGAATAGCTGAAAGCTGATAAAACAACGGCAATGGAACATGTTCGTCGTCTGAGTCAGCTTCGCCGCCGGCTTACAAAATCCGGACTCACCGGCCTCCTCGTCACCCATCTCATCGACATTCGCTATCTCGTCGGCTTCACTGGCTCAAGCGCCGCCCTCGCCATCACCCGTCGCTCCGCTCGTCTCTTCACCGACGGACGCTACACCGCGCAAGCCGCGCAGGAGGTCAAAGGCGCTCAGGTCGAAATCATTTCCGGTCCTCCTGCCGTCTCAGCCGTCCAATGGCTCGCTGCTCAACCCGCCTCCATCACCGCCGGCTTCGATCCAACCCACACCACGGTCGCGGAACTCAACCGTCTTCGCTTCGAGCTTCCCTCCAAACTCCGCCGCACCTTCCTCACCCCGCTACCCGCGCCGCTCGTCGAACCGCTCCGCTTGATCAAGGACGATGACGAACTCGAGATCATTCGCGAGAACGCCCTGATCGGCTGTCGTCTCTTCGATCACATCCTCACCGTCATTCGCCCCGGCATCCGCGAAATCGAAGTTGCCGCCGAGCTCGAGTACCAGGCCCGCCTGCTCGGAGCCGAAGGCATGAGCTTCGAAACCATCGTCGCGTCCGGCGAACGCTCTGCGTTACCGCACGGGAAAGCCTCCACAGCTTCACTGCCCCGCAAAGGATTCGTGACACTCGACTTC
>Ga0207695_10012212_pt1 | contig 10315 bp, 7 predicted proteins | sample KBSC54metaG_FD_184354 | JGI IMG/M metagenome (GOLD analysis project Ga0207695, IMG submission 184354) | Corn rhizosphere microbial communities from Kellogg Biological Station, Michigan, USA - KBS C5-4 metaG (SPAdes) (version 2) | ecosystem: Host-associated > Plants > Roots > Rhizosphere > Soil... | reverse complement strand
GAGAGTGAGGCAAGCGTCGGCGGCGGAGCGTTTCCGACCGCGTGGATTCCGTCGATCGCGTTGGCGATTGCCGGACGCGCGCACACGATCGAACAACGCCTACGACTCGGTGAGCCGTGCGTGGTGGCGCGCGTGGCGGATGGCCGCGTGCTGATCGACTTGCGAGCGATCTTTCCGTGGGAAGACAGCGACTTGGCCGCGGCTCTTCGGGCGGCGATGGAATGAGCGGTCGAGCCGCCGCATTCCTGGACCGCGACGGGACCATCATTCGCGATGCCAGCTACGTTGCGCATCCGCGGGACCTCGAGCTTCTGCCCGGCGCCGCGGACGCCATCCGTCGCCTGAATGAGCGCGATGTCGGCGTCATCGTGGTCACGAATCAGTCGGGGATCGCGCGGGGATACTTTGGTCTGGACGAATACGAAACGGTGCGCCGCGGGTTGGATGCGATGCTCGCCGCCGAGGGGGCGCGCGTCGACGCGAGCTACATGTGTCCGCACCATCCGGATGTGAGTGGTCCATGCGACTGCCGGAAGCCTGGTCTCGCGCTCTATCGCCAAGCCATCGCCGAGCACGGGCTCGATCCCGCGCATTCCCTGTTCGTCGGCGACCGCATGCGTGACGTGACGCCAAGCAGCGCGCTCGGCGGGCTCGGGATCCTCATAGACGCCGAGTCGACGCCGGCGGAGGATCGAGAGCAGGCTCGGCGAGCGCGGATTGTCACCGTGCATTCGCTCGGCGAGGCGGTCGACGGATTTCTCGCCACGCTTCCCGCGTCACCACTTCAGCAATAGAATCCGCGCGATGAGATCGCGCATCGCAATTCTCGCGTCGGGCGGCGGCTCGAACTTGCAGGCTATCGTCGATCATTTCGATTGGCTGGGCACTCGGCGCGGCGGCGACGTCGTTCTCGTCGCGAGCGATCGGACCAATGCCGGCGCGCTCGAGCGCGCGAGGCGCAACGAGATCGAGACGGCCGTGCTCCCGACCGAGAAGCGGCCGGAAGGCGTGTCGCTCGACCGGCTACTCGCGGATCGTGAAATCGACCTCGTCGTGCTCGCGGGATACTTGCGGCTCGTGCCTTCCGAGATCGTCAAGCAGTTCGAGGGACGAATCATCAACGTTCATCCAGCGTTGCTGCCTGCATTCGGCGGACCGGGCATGTACGGATCGCGCGTTCATCACGCGGTGATCGCGGCCGGCGTGAGAGTCACGGGCGTGACGGCACATTTCGTCGACGACGTGTATGATCGCGGTCGCATCATCGCGCAGTGGCCGGTCCCGGTGTTCGCGAGCGACGATGCCGGCACACTCGCCTCACGCGTGCTGCGTGTCGAGCATCTCGTTTATCCGCGCGTGGTCGACGCGGTCGCGTCGGGACGAACGACGCTCGAGAACTGTGCGACGGCGAGCGGCAACGCATTCGTCGATTCGCGTCCATCATTCACGCTGCTCCCGCATGAGGATTCCCGCCTTGCCGAGAATATCGAGCTCACGTTGGGGTGCTGAGCTGCGTCGCGCATTGATTCTGTTGAGCGTGCCGGCGTTGCTTGGCGCGCAAGATTCGAGCGCCGCTGGCCGATATGCCAGCGCCGTCGCGACGTGGATCTCGTTAATCGCCACGCCCGGCAACGAGCGGCCAGCAGGCGAGCAGATCATGGCTTCCGGTGCAGGATGGACGCGCGATGCGATGGGCAACCTGGTCAAACGCGTGGGCGATGGGACGCCACGCCGCGCAGTCGCGTGCGGAATCGATGAAACGGGATACGTCGTCAGCGAAATTACGGATGACGGATATCTTCGCGTGCATATGAGCGGGAACGGGCGACATCCCGCGTTATGGGACCAGTACCATGAAGGGCAGCGCGTCGTGATCGCGGCGGCAGATCGCGCGAATGCAACGCGCACGCACTATGTGCCGGGTGTATTCGCGGTCCGCAGCAATCATCTTTGGCGACGCCGCGTGAACGATGAGACGCCGACGTCGATCGAAAATTTATGGATCGACGTCGGCGCGCGATCGAGAGCCGAAGCGGAACGCATGGGCATCGACGTGCTCGATCCTGTCGTGCGCGACTGGCCGGAGTGGACCTATGCGGATTACGTCGGAGGACCCGCGGCCGTGAATCGCGCTGGCTGCGCGGCAATCGCTGCCGCAGCCGGGAGCCCGCGCGGCGCGAGCCGCGCCAGCGGGCAGACCGTGTACATCATATCGGCGCAGAAGTCGTTCGGTTGGGCCGGACTCACGTCGGCAATCGCGCGCATTGGTCACATCGATTCGTTGTACATCGTCGACGGAAGTGTCGGCGGCAATCAGTCCGTACCTCATGCGGTGCGTGCTCCATGGCCGGCAATTCACACGCTCGACGTCGGTGCGGTGCTCGCGATCGGTGCGCCGTCGCGTTTCACCGGTACGCTTACCGAGTCCATGCAGGAGCGCGACATCGAGGCATTGCACCGCGCGGTGGCGCACGCGGCAGGAGTGGATGGCGCGCCAAGTCCGATTCTGCTCGCCCACGGATGGAGCGCGGCGCCGCCGCTCGTCGTGCGTGATTCGCTGTCGCGCTACGCGGATCTCCTGGGGAAGCTCACGGACGTCTACGCTTTGAGCGGACACGAAGCGCCGATGCGGACAGCAGTCCAACAAGCGCTGCCGGCATGGGCACGCGACTCCGCGGTAGTAGATTCGGCGGGCAATCTCATTCTCGCGATGGGCCCGAATCGCGATACGACCGTCGTGATGGCGCACCTCGACGAGATCGGATTCACGGTAGCGAGCATCGCGCACGACGGCACTGTGTCGCTGAGAACGCGCGGCAGCTTCTTTCCATTTCTATGGGAAGGACAAACCGCGTTGCTCCATCGAGACACCGACGTCATTCCCTCACGCGACGGCCGGCGTGGATGCGGTGCGGCACGCGGCGGTCCGCTGCGCGGAATTTTCGTCGCGCGAGACAGCTCGTCTCAACGCGAGCCGACCACCGTGACGGCGTGGTTCGGCCTCGACTCGGCGGCGTTGGTCGCTGCCGATGTTCATGCCGGATCGCCGTTGACGAGCTACAAGTGCTCGGCGCGGTTGGGTGATGTCCGCTTGACGGCGCGCTCGGTCGACGACCGCGCGGGAGACACCGCGCTGCTGTTGGCGCTCGAGGAGATCGATCCATCAAAGCTCGATCACAAAGTGATCTTCGCATGGTCGGTGCGAGAAGAGGGCGGCCTCGAAGGCGCGAAGGCACTGGCCGCGGAGCTTGGGCCGTCGGTGCATCGCGTGCACGCCGTGGACACGTTCGTATCCTCGGACTCGCCGTTAGAGAATCGTCGATTCGCATACGCGCCGATCGGGCAAGGCGCGGTGATCCGCGCGCTCGACAATTCCAGCGTCACCACGCCGGACGAAGTGGACCGTCTGTTGCGACTCGCTCGCGCGGCGCGAATCCCGCTGCAAGCTGGTGTGACCAACGGCGGCAACGACGGATCCGAGCTCGCGCGCTATGGCGCGATCGATGCCGCGCTCGCCTGGCCACTTCGCTACAGTCATTCGCCGGCCGAGGTGATCGACCTGCGAGATTTGCGGTCGCTTGCGCGGATTGTGGCCGCGGCCGTCAAGGCTCCGACGAAACCTGCACATCCGTAGCTTCCTGCCAGACTTTCAATCTTCCTCATGCCTCGCGCCTTACTTTCCGTTTCCGATAAGAGTGGCCTCATCGACTTTGCTCGCGGCCTCACCGATCTGGGTTGGGAGCTCGTCTCTACGGGCGGCACGGCCCGCGCGCTGCGTGACGCCGGTCTCGCGTCGCTGGACGTCAGCGAGATCACCGCGTTTCCCGAAATGATGGACGGCCGGGTGAAGACGCTGCACCCCGCGGTGCACGGAGCGCTGCTCGCGCGCCGCGATGTTCCCGAGCACATGGCGGAGTTGGCCGAGCACCACATTGTGCCGATTGATCTGGTGGCGGTGAACCTGTATCCGTTTCGCGAGACCGTCGCGCGCCCAAAGGTCACGCCCGAGCAAGCGATCGAGAACATCGACATCGGCGGTCCGAGCATGCTCCGCTCGGCTGCGAAGAATTTTGCGTCCGTTTGGGTCGTGGTGGATCCTGATGATTACAGTCGCGTGCTCGCGGCCATGCACGCCCGAGATCACGATGCGGATCTGCGGCGTCTGCTGGCCGGGAAGGTGTACGCGCATACAGCCTCGTATGACGCGGCGATCGCATCATGGTTCGCGCAGCAGCGAGGAGACAAGTTTCCAGAGACGATCGTCGTCGCGCTCGAGCGTGCGCAGTCGCTTCGGTACGGGGAGAATCCGGGACAGGCAGCGGCGTACTATACCGAGCGTCCGGGCGCGGGGCTCGCGGCATTGACACAGCGCGGCGGCAAAGAGCTCTCGTTCAACAATCTTCTCGACCTCGAGGGCGCGTTGCTCGCCGTCGATCCATTCGGGAAGAATCCCGCGTGCGCGATCGTCAAGCATACCACGCCCTGCGGCTTGGCCACCGGCGAGACGGCACTGGACGCGTACAAGAAGGCGCTCGCGTGCGATCCCGTGTCAGCGTTCGGCTCGGTGATCGCATTCACGGTGCCGGTCGATGAGGCCACGGCGGATGTGGTGTCTAGCCTGTTCGTCGAGTGTATCGTCGCGCCGGAGTTCAGCGTCGGCGCAGTCGAGATCCTTGGACGCAAGAAGAATCTTCGTGTGCTCGAGGGACGCGCGACCTGGGGCGCGGGCGGTCCGGGCGGCGGCAACAATCTCGACTTGAAGCGCGTGCGCGGCGGTGTGCTGGTGCAAGAGCGCGCTCCATCGACCATCGACGATTCTGGTTGGACAGTGGTGACCAAACGGCAACCCACGCCCGACGAGCTCTCCGACATGTTATTCGCGTGGCGCGCCGTTGCGGCGGTCAAGTCCAATGCGATCGTGCTCGTTCGGTCGGGGGCGACAATTGGCATCGGCGCCGGCCAGATGTCGCGCGTCGACGCAGCGTTTCTCGCCGTGCACAAGGCGACGTCGGCCGGTCATGAGACGGCGGGTGCCGTGCTTGGCTCGGACGCGTACTTCCCATTCCGCGATGGTGTGGATCAGGCGGCGACGGCCGGGGTACGTGCCATCATTCAGCCGGGGGGATCGGTGCGTGACGGCGAGGTCATCGCCGCGGCCGACGAATGCGGCATGGCGATGGTCTTCACGGGCAAACGCCAGTTCCGTCACTAGAGGCGTGGACAAGCGAATTGGGACAACCGAATTGGGGTCAGACTCCATTTCGCGCAAATGGGGTCAGACTCCAATTAGCCAAAATGGGTGTTGACCCCAGTAGTGAGCGCCAAATTCGCGAATTGGAGTCTGACCCCAATTCGCGCAAATGGTGTCTGACCCCAATTCGGCGACAAGTAGCCAGAATGGCTGATCGCAAGGCCGCTAGGTACCTTTATGTGTTTCCCCGCCTCCGCCCCGCCCGCTCCGAGCGGGGCGAGTGCTGTCGTACATCACAAGTCATACATCAACTCATACATCGAGTTGCAGCTTGTTAGACGCTCCCTCAACGGATAGTAATGGCGACCTCAACGACCACTGAGCTGGATTACCGGCCGTCCTATCGCGCGGCGCTCGTCGTCTCGCTGGTCACGCTGGTGCTCTACCTCGTCACGCTCGCGCCCTCCACGGCGATGTGGGACACGAGCGAATACATCGCCGCCGCATACACGCTCGGCCTTCCGCACCCGCCGGGCAATCCGCTCTTCGTCATTCTCGGCCGCGTGTTCTCGATCCTCCCGATCGCGTCGTCCGTCGCGGTCCGCATCAACATCTTGGCGGCGATCTGCAGCGCGGCGTCAGCCGGAATGTGGTTTCTGATCACCGAACGCATTCTCGTCGGCTGGTTCCCACTTCGATGGCAGCGCGTCCTCGGTGGCGCGATCGCCGCGGCGATTGGCGCGACGGCATTCACCGTCTGGAATCAGTCGGTCGTCAACGAGAAGGTGTATACGGTTTCGCTCGTCGGTCTCGCGATCATCTCGTGGCTGATGATTCGCTGGTCTGACGAGCCCGACGGACGCAAAGCCGATCGCATTCTCGTGCTCGTGGCGTATCTGTTGTCGCTCGGCTACTCGAACCACATGGCGGGCATGCTCGCGGCCCCGGCCGTTGGGCTCGCAGTCATCATCCGCCGCCCGCGAACGATCTTCCGTTGGAAGCTGTTGCTCGCCTGCGCCGGGGTTTTGGTTCTGGGCCTCACGCCGTTTGCGACGCAACCGATACGCGCCGCGTATTTCCCGGCGATCAACGAGGGTGAACCGACCGCGTGTCACACGAAGCTCGAGCTGTCGTGCACGTTTTCAAAAGGCACGCTCGACGCGTTCGAGTACAATTTCAATCGCGGCCAGTATGGTAAGCCCGACCTGAGTGACCGCCAGGCATCGTTCGTCGATCAGGTCGGCATGTGGTGGATGTACTTCAAGTGGCAGTGGATCCGCGACGCGCACGGCGATCATCCGTTCGCGCAGGCGCTGCTCGCCGCGGCCTTCCTCGTTCTCGGCCTGTTCGGCGGCTGGGTTCATTACCAACGAGACCGGCGAAGCTTCTGGTATTTCGGCTCACTCATGTTCACGATGAGTTTGTTGCTGATTTACTATCTGAACTTCAAGCTCGGCGCGTCACAAGATCCGACCTCGCAGGCGCCGCACGAAGTTCGCGACCGCGACTACTTCTTCATCTGGAGCTTCTCGGCCTGGGGCGTTTGGGCGGCGCTCGGTCTGCTGTTTGTTTGGGAATCGATCGCGGCGATGTTCGGCAGCGAGAACGTCAAGGTCGGACGCGAAGTCGTCGTCGCGCCGAAGCGGGAGAGCTGGATGTATGCATCACCGGTTCTCCTGATCGCGGCGATTCCGCTATTCGCAAACTGGCATTGGGCGTCGCGCGCCGGTCATCGCGACACGCGCGACTTCGCGTATGACATCTTGAATTCCGTCGAGCCGTACGGAGTGCTCGTCACGGTCGGCGACAACGACACCTTTCCGCTTTGGTACGCGCAGGAGGTCGAAGGCATTCGACGCGACGTCGTCGTCGCGAACACGTCGCTGCTGAATACCGACTGGTACGTGCGGCAGGTCATTCGCCGTCCCATTTACGAATACGACGCGGCCAAAGGTCCAGCGATCTACCGCGGGAAAGTGTGGACGAAACCGACGACGCCGCCGATTCACATGTCGATGAACGACGCCGACTCGGTTCCCGCATACTACCCGTTGAATGCGCCGATGCCGTTCGGCGCCGGCGACCTTCACACGACGATCGACCCGAAGAATCTCGATCACGGCGTGCTCCAACGCGCGGATCTGTTCGTGCTCCGCATGATCCAGGACTCGTGGCCGCAGCGCCCGATCTACTTCGCGCGCACGTCCGGCAGCTACGCGCGTTCGCTCGGGCTCGGCGACTACGTGCTGACGCAAGGCTTGGCGTCGAAGGTGTTCATTCCGCCCAAGACAGGATCGAAGGACACGCTGTTCGTGCAGGGGGATGGATGGTTCGACGTCCCGCGCAGTGATTCGCTGTGGAACCACGTCTTCCTCGGCCCACAGTCGGTGTTGAACACGGGAGACTGGATCGATCGGCCGTCGGTCGGCATTCCTTACCTGTACGTCGCGACGGGCATGGAGCTCGCCGAGGCGCTCAAGCAGCAGGGTAAGACCGCCGAAGCGCAGGCAGTGTTCAACATGTCGAAGCGCGTGGCGAGTGCTGTGCGTCTCGATGAGCTGGTGCGTGGCGCCGAGGCGGAATTCCAGCAACCTGTCGGCGACACGGCGCGCGCGGCGCCGTTGCCGGCTGCTGTCGCGCCGCCAGCTCCGGCTAAGACGGATTCGACGAACACGCCTGGCGCGAAGACGGTGCCGAAGAAGAAATCCTAATCTGCCTTGGGGCGGTCGCGCGGCATCGGCCGCTCTTGCATACCGAAACTCGAAACATCATGCTATAACGTTCGCGGTTTCCCCGCCTGCCGCCGACGGCAAGCACCGAGTCGTTCCCACTGGTCGCCGATTCCTGTGCATGCACCGCGTTCGATACTAATCCTTGGGCTGGCGTTGGCCGCGGTGAGTTGCGGAGGCGACTCCGGCCCTTCCGGGACGACGTCGCCCGACAATACGGCCGCCTCGGTCACGATCGCTCCAGCGTCGGAGCTCACGCTCACGTCGGGAACGGTGACGGTATTCACCGCATCCGCTTCAGCCAAAGACGGTCACACCATCACCAATCCGTCGATCACGTGGGCGAGCTCCAACCCCGCTGTCGCCGTGATGTCCGGTCCACAGCTCACCGCCATAAAGGTCGGTAGCGCAACCATCACGGCAACGAGCGGCTCGGCGACGGCGAGTGTCAACGTGACTGTGACGCCGGGCTCCGTACGACAGCTCGCCATCCGTACGCAGCCGGCGGGCGCGATTGTCGGTGTCCCGTTCGCCACGCAACCAGTCGTCGAGATACAGGATGCCGTGGGTAATCTCGTCACGTCGGGCCAGACGTTCGTCGCAGTCACGATCGCGAGCGGCGGCGGAACACTCGGCGGCACGGTAAGCGTCGCCTCCGTCGGCGGCGTCGCCACGTTCGCGGACCTGCAGGTTAGCGGGAGCGCAGGGCCACGCGTCTTGAGCTTCACGGCGGGCACCTTGACCGCGACCTCCGCGCCGTTCACCGTCGGGCCGCCGCCATCGCCGTTCATCGCCGTCGACAGCACCGCAGTTGCCATCAGCTTCCAGCGCGGGGGAATCGTCCCGTCGCGCACGATCAATATCACGAACGCCGGCTCGCTGCCGCTGGTCGCCATGACGGTCGACGTGGCTTACGATCCGGGGCAACAGGCAGGTTGGTTGCAGACGACTCTCGGCGCTGCCAGTGCGCCGACAACTCTCGCGCTCAAGATCGACACGACCGGTGTCGCCGAGGGGACGTATCATGCGACCGTTCGAATCACGGGACCAGGCGCGCCGAACTCGCCGCTGTCGATCGGCGTGACACTCACGATCGTCCCGGGGTACACGATCGGCTATGGCACGTCAGCCGAGAAAGTCCGTGTCGTCGACGTCGGCGGAACATTCGCGCCGACGCTGTCGATTCTCGATCTCAGCGGCAAATCATTCTCGGGCGTCACGCCAACGTTCACGAGCCGAGCGAATACGGTTGCAACCGTCAGCAGCGACGGAAAGATCACTGCGGTCGGCGGGGGCGACGCATGGATCGTCGCGAGCACCAGCGCCACCGCCGACTCCGTGTTCGTCGTGGTGCCACAGTCGGCAACCGCGCCCGTCATTCGAAGTGAGGCCACGACCTTCGTGACGCGACTCGGCGACACGTTGTTTGCGAACGTCGTCTTCGACACTCGGACGACGACCGTCGGCGCGGCCTCGCTGGCCGTCGAGATCTCGCTGCTGAGTGGATCTCTGAGCTTCTCGTTCAGCGCGCCGGCGAGCACGCCGACACCCATCGTCAACATTTCTCCGACGAACGTCATTCATATCTCGGTAGCATCAGCGACCGGAATGACCGGAAGCATCCGTGTGCTCAACCTCAAGATCATCGGCCGCTCGATCAACACCGCCGGGTGGCTGAACTTCTTCGCGCTCGACGTCAGCGACGTCAATGGCTCGAGCCTCACCGCACAATCGTCGTCAACACGCCTGCCCTTCGTGATCCGATGACCAGCAACTTCCGTTGGGGCTTTTGGCGCGCCTCGAGCCCTGTGTGTGCGTTGCTCGTGCTGAGCTTCGCGTGTACCGAACCGCAGCACGCGGATCGCTCGAAGCCGTCGCCGGCACCGGCGTTCGATGCGCGCATCGAGTTGTCGGACTCGCTGCCGAAGCCAGGCGATGACATCGTCGTGACCGCACGGCTGGTCGGCGCGCAGGTCGCGAGCGCGACGGCCCGCCTTCTCTATGACACGACCGGCGTCGAGCTCGTGCGCGAGGAAGCGCTCGCGGACGGCGCGACGCGCGTCATGAATCCCGTCGCGGGGGCGCTTCGTGTTGCCGCGATGGCGGCGAGTGGGTTGCCCGACGGACGGTTCTATGCGTGGCGATTCACAGTCAAGCGCGGCGACGCGGTCCGCTCGTTCCGCCTCACGATCGAGGAGGCGCACACGATTTCTCGGGCCGACGCGGCAGCCTCGTTGTCGAGGAAGCCATGATCGCGCGCGCAATGACACTTCTCATACTGTGTGCCGGATGCGTCATTGGGCATCAAGGCGCTGCCGATCCGCATATCGACACCGTGAGACCTGACTCTGTCATGCTGGCTCCGGGCGCGGTTGTGGAAGTGGTCGTGCATGGC
>Ga0207695_10012208_pt1 | contig 10316 bp, 13 predicted proteins | sample KBSC54metaG_FD_184354 | JGI IMG/M metagenome (GOLD analysis project Ga0207695, IMG submission 184354) | Corn rhizosphere microbial communities from Kellogg Biological Station, Michigan, USA - KBS C5-4 metaG (SPAdes) (version 2) | ecosystem: Host-associated > Plants > Roots > Rhizosphere > Soil... | reverse complement strand
AGATCAAGAAGGAACTCACCGACCAGATCGACACCAAGTTCCGACATGATGCGATGGCGTTCGCAGTCACTGAACTCAGCAAGCGTCTAGGACTGACGAAATGACCGAAGCCATCATCTTCGCGCTTGGCCTGATCGCCGGGCACTACGCCACCTTCGCCGCCTTCAAGGGCAGGCTGGACCAGCTCAAGCGGCTTACCGACCGGGATGCGCGCGGGCGGTTCGTGAAGCGGGAGGGGTAGCCGTGGCCATCACCTATCACGCTGAGGTCGTGCAAGGCTCGGACGAATGGCACGCCATGCGCTGCGGCCTCCTGACGGCCAGCGAGATGAAGCTGATCCTGACGCCGACGCTCAAGATCGCCAGCAACGACAAGGAGCGGGCGCATCTGTGGGAACTCGCGGCGCAGCGGATCAGCGGCTACGTGGAGCCGTCCTACATCGGCGACAACATGCTCCGGGGCTGGGAGGATGAGATCCTCGCCCGTGAACTCTACGCGAAGGAGCGCGCGCCCGTCGAGGAATGCGGCTTCATCACCAACGACAAGTGGGGCTTCACGATCGGCTACAGCCCTGACGGCCTCATCGGAACCGATGGGCTTATCGAGTGCAAGAGCCGGCGCCAGAAGTTCCAGGTCGAGACGATCGCCACGAACGAGGTGCCTGTCGAGTTCGCTTTCCAGTTGCAGACCGGCCTGCTGGTCAGCGAGCGCGAATGGATCGATTTCGTTTCGTATTCGGGCGGCCTGCCGATGGCGATTATCCGCGTCCACCCGATCCCCGAGGTGCAGGAAGCGATCATCGCCGCGGCCGCAGCCTTCGAGGATCGCATCGCCGAGCGCATCGGCGAATACCACGCAACCCTTGCGACCGCGCGCTACCCGGCGACCGAGCGGCGCGTTGAAATGGAGATGTTCACATGACCGAAGTTCTCGACATGCGGGGCGTGATCGTTCCGAAGTCCGACCAGATCAACGCGGACGACCTCATCAGCGGCCCGCTCACCATCACCATCCGCGAGGTGCACATTCGCGGCGGCCAGGAGCAGCCTGTCTCGATCTACTTCGACGGCAGCGAGAAGGCATTCCGCCCGTGCAAGTCGATGAGTCGCGTTCTCGTCGCTGCATGGGGACCGGACGCGAAGGCCTATGTCGGCCGCTCCCTGACCGTCTACCGCGACCCCGAAGTGAAGTGGGCCGGCATGGCGGTGGGCGGAATCCGCATCAGCCACATGAGCCACATCGACGGCAAGATGACCATGGCCCTGACGGCGACCAAGGGGCAGCGCAAGCCGCACGTCGTCATGCCGCTGGTTGCCGATGTGAAGCAGCACCCGACGAACCAACGCCAGACCGCCGAGCAATGGGCGGCCGAGCACATCGCCGCCGTGCAGGATGCGCCCGACGTTGCCTCGCTCGACGCCCTGATCGCGAAGGCCGCCAAGCCGATGGGCAAGCTGTCCGCCGACAAGCCGGACCTCGCCGAGCAGGTGGCCGCCGCATACGACGCGCGCCGGGGCCAGCTCGTGCAGGAAGGCAAGCCCGCCACCGAACAGGGCGAAGGCTTCGCGGAAGACGGCGAGTGGCAGGAATGACCCTCGACCTGATCCTCTCCCACCCCGAACACACCCGCCTGTCCGAGGTCTGGCACCCGATGCACGATCCCTACGCCATCGCGGATGAGCTGGAAGCCAAGGGCCGCCCCCTCAGCGAGGGCGAATGGCACTTCATGATGACCGAATGCAGGACCGTGGGGGATCTAGCGGGGCTGGTGGGGGAGGTGGCGTGAAAGTTCTAATCGCCTGCGAATACAGCGCGACGGTGCGCGATGCCTTCCGGGCGCGCGGCCTCGATGCGTGGTCGTGCGATCTCATCCCGACCGAAGGAAGCAAGCGCTGGCATCTGGAAGAGGATGCTCTGGAATGCATTCGAGCAGGTTACCCAGGAGGCTGGCAGTTCAGGCCTGATGATCGCCCCGGCTGGGAGGAAAGCAAAAAGGAGGGCCGGCACCGGCCGTGGGATCTGGTGATCGCGCACCCCCCTTGCACCCACCTCGCGGTCTCTGGCGCACGCCACTTTGCCGAGAAGATCGCAGACGGACGGCAACAAGCCGCGCTGGAGTTCGTCCGCGCACTGCTGGACGCTCCTGTTGCCCACATCGCCCTTGAGAACCCTGTGAGCATCATCTCCAGCCGAATCCGCAAGCCAGACCAGACGATTCAGCCATGGATGTTCGGGCATGGGGAAACCAAGGCTACGTGCCTTTGGCTCAAGAACCTGCCGCCGCTGGTCCCGACGCATGTTGCCGGAGGTGACCTGTTCACCGCGCCAGCACCGAACGAGCGCGAGCAGCGCATATGGAAGATGCCGCCTGGTCCCGATCGTTGGAAGGAACGCAGTCGGACTTATCCAGGGATAGCTGCGGCCATGGCGGATCAATGGGGCGATTACATTCGTAGAAGGCAAGCCGCATGACCCACCCCACCTATACCGGAGAGGGAGCATGACTGCGCCGATCCTGCTGACCGAGGAAGAAGCCGCCCGGATCATGCACGTCAGTCCGCGCACTCTCCGCGCGTTGCGCTCGCGCGGGGAAATCCGTTACGTTCGCCCGAGTCCCCGCAAGGTGTTCTACACGCCCGAGGACTGCGCTGAATATCTCGCGCGCCACACCAAGCAGGACGAGCCGCCATGTCCGTCTACAAGCCCAAGAAAAGCCCGCGCTTCCACTACGACTTCCAATTCAAGGGGCAGCGGTATCATGGACCGACTGGCTGCACGTCCCGGCGGGATGCCGAACGGTTTGAAGCTGATCTCCGGCGGAAAATCGCGCTAGGCGAAAAGGCAAAGCCGACACTGACCGTCGAGGAAGCCTGCAACACCTGGCAGGAAATGGTTGGCGAACACAAGGCCAGCAAGGCGACCACGCTCTACCAGCTCGGCTATCTGATCGCCGGATTAGGCGGCAGGACCATGCTCCACGATATCACTTTCAAGGACGTGCAGGACTATACCGCGCGCCGCCGGGGGATGCCCAATGGGCGGGGCGGACTGGTATCCATGACCAGCGTCAACCGCGAGATCGAACTGTTGCGCCGGGTTGTCCGCTGGACCGAGCCGCGCGGATTCGAGGTACCGACGCTCGATTGGGGAAAGCTGCTGTTTGCCGAGCCGAAAGAGCGCGTCCGGGAGCTGTGGCCCGAGGAAGAGGCGCGGCTGTTCGCCAAGCTGCCCGAAAGCCTGAAACCACTGGTCGAGTTTGCGCTGCTGTCGGGCAAGCGGCGAACCGAGATCATCACCCTGCGCTGGTCCGACGTCGACCTTGTCGGCCTGCGCGCCACCGTCACGGTGAAGGGCGGCCATCGACACACCTTCCCGCTATCCCCGCGCATGGCAGCGATCATCCGGGAGCAGCCGAAAGCCTGCCCCCAGGTATTCACCTATGTATGCGTGAAGCGGGTTCCGAGCCGCGATGACCGGGTGCGGCGCATTGTGGGCGAGCGGTATCCGTTCAGCAAGCAGGGATGGGCGCGGCAATGGCGCAAGGCGCTCAAGGAAGCCGGGATCGAGGACTATCGCTTCCACGACAACCGCCACACGGCGGCGACAAGGAACCTGCGCGCCTCGGGCAACCTCAAGGCCGTATCCAAGCTGCTGGCGCACTCCGACATCGCCACCACGGCCAAGTATGCCCATGCGCTTGAGGATGATGTGCGGGCGATGCTGACGGCGACGGAGACGGGGCAGGGGGCCGTTGAATCAAAACCCGATCAAGAAAAGCGTAACGCCTCTTGACGGCGCTACGTAACCCATCTTAGAGTGGCGTTATGAAGCATTCAGAGCACCTAACCGATCAAGACCGCGCCGACCTGAGGAAGGCCGCTGAATTGGTCGAGGAGGGCAAGGCGCTGCGCAAGCGAGTCTTTTCCAGACTGCGCGCGCGGGCGCATCGGGCGAAAAGGGCACCCAATGTTTAGAATGGACGCTACAGGCCACGAGGAGGGGTGCGAGGTCAGTCTCGTGCCGTACCTGCCCGCCGAGATCAGCGAGAGCTACGCAGAACCGCTGGGGCAGATATCGCTGACAGTCATGCCAACGGCCATTCTTGCATCGGGTGACCGGTGGGAGACGGTCGTAGACCTCAGCGTTGATCAGGCCACCATTCTACGGGACGCGCTGTCGATGTTGATCGACCACCTGAACCGCAATCCTGCCAGCAAGTCCCGGATAATCCCGGAACAGGAGAAAGCGAAGTGACGCAAACCCTTGTAAATGCTGGCGGTCGGGGAGCATGGTTGTCTGCTCCCAAAGCAGATGCGCTACCAGGCTGCGCTACTCCCCGACCGGGGGCCTCGTGGCGGCGGAGGCGATGGTGGGCCCGGCAGGATTCGAACCCGCGACCTAGCCGTTATGAGCGGCCAGCTCTAACCGCTGAGCTACAGGCCCGATCCCATCCTTCGCGCCGGCCGCCGCCGGCAGGCGCCCGGGGCCTAGTACGGCAGAAGGGATTACGCAAGTTCGGTGGCAGCCATGATCCCGCTCACCGTGGTCGGTCGGACGCCGCGCTCCTTCAGCCGGGCGAAGACCGTGCGCCACCATTCGTAAAGCGCGTCAAGGTCTCGCTCAGACCGGACGTAGGGCGTGTGGCCCGGCTGGAGCGAGGGGCTGTGGAACGAGAAGACCAGTACCGGCAGCCCTTCGTCCAGCGCCGTATCGATGCCGCGCAGGACTTCGACCGTGTTGACCCCCTCCGGCGTCAGCGGGATCCGCTCCAGCAGGCCGATCCGGGCCAGCGCTCCGCGCAGCCTGGGCCAGCGCCACAGCACCGGATAGAGCCAGTGCCCCCAGCGCCGCAGAAGGCCCCAGTAGACCGTGGTCAGCGGGAGTTCCATCAGCCCGCCGGGCTTGTCGACCCACCAGGGTTCCACCGGCAGGTCGCGGAAGTTCGGCCCGCCCTCGGCGCTGTAGTCAAACCGGGCTCGCGCGGAGGAGTCAAACGCGATGCCATGCTCGCGCAGGATCGGCACAGTGTTGGGGCCGATGCCATAGCGCCCGGCACGGTAGATGGCCGGAGCCATTCCGAAGTTCTGCTCGATCGTTTCGCGCAGCTTGTGGAACTTGGCCCGCTCCAGCGCCGGGGGCAGGTTGCCGGCAAACGAGGTGAAGGGTCCGACCTCTTCCTCGAACGGCGGATTGACCCACGGGTGCAGCTGAACCCCGATCTCGGCCCGTCCATCGCGCACCGCGCTGGCCAGGATTTCGACTGCGAGACGCGAAGTGGCAACGGGATAGTCGACCAGGTAGACCGGAACGACACCGTGCCCTTCGCAGAATTGCTGGAACTTGGCGAGGCGCGAGACCGAGTGGAGCGTGTGGCCGCTGGCGCTGAGCGGCTGGTCCCAGTCAAACTCCTCCTCGGTGTCGACGGTCACGATGAACCGCTGCCCGAAGTCAGGCGCGAAGCGAACGAAGTGTTGGGGCTGATCGGCAATGGAAATCGGGACCATGGCAACCTGCCCCTTCGCGGCGGTGTTCATGCAGCGCTAGAGCTATTGCCGTTATCTTCGTTGTGCAAACAGTTATTTACTGCCGCCTGCGGGCATTCCGGTAAGGTCAGCACGAGCTCCTCTCCGGTGCGCTCCAGCCCGCCGCCGGCTGCCCTTGCCTCGGCGGCGGCAAGACGCAGCGTGAAGCCGCTGCCGAAGACGCCGGCGCTGATTGCCTGTCCGGAAGGCGGCAGGCTGGCAGCAAAGGGATCGGCCAGATCGGCGAGGGCGGCCGGCAGGGCGAAGCTGGCGCGGGCCAGCCCGCCTTCGGCGGCAAGCGTCACGTCGAGCACCTCGCCCGGCCGCGCCGCGCCGGCCAGTGTGGCGAGCAGGCGCCAGAGCAGGTGCTCGGCCTCGTCTCCCGTCATGCCGACGGTCAGGCGGGTTGCGCCGGCCTTCAGCGCAAAGCCGCTGCTGCGCGGAGCAGTGAACGATTCCAGCTGGTGGATCACTCCGGCGGCAAGGGCGGATAGGTCGGCCGAGCCGGGCTCCGGCGTCAGCACGCCCGATTCGAGGCGCGCCAGCCGGTCCAACTCGGTAAAGCCCGCAAGGATCCGTGCCGCGTCTCCGGCGATCGAGGCGGCGAGCGCACGGTATTCGTGGAGCAGGGGGCCGAACAGCTGCTGCTGTATTACCTCGGCAAAGCCCTGGATCGCGTTCACCGGCGTCCGCAATTCATGCAGGACCTGACGGATGCGGTCCGCCTCGGGATGGGCGGCGGGGGCCTCGGCTGCCGGAATGCGGCGCATCTGGCCAAGGTAGCCGCGGAACTGGCCGCCGTCGGAGAAATGGGGGGCGGCATCGAGTTGCCATTCACCGCAGATCGCGGGCGCACCGTGGAGCTCGACCACGAAGGCGCGGACCGGCTGGCGGCGGCGCAGCTTCTCGTCAATCGCGGCGCCCGCCGGTTGCGGCGAAAGGGCAGAGAGACGCAGGCCTACAACCATCGGGGCCACGGCCGGCTCGGCCCAGCCAATTCGCCCCGCCGCGTCGGTCTCGAAGCGGAAGGCGCCGGCCTGGCGCATCGCATGGTCCGGCTCGCCCAAGGGCAAGCGCGGGGAATCGTTGGCCGGCTGCAGGGTGCCGCCGGCCTCGCGGGTGCGGCGGAAGGCCTCGATCCGGCGGACGATGGCCGAGATGCCCTCCGCCGGCTGGAAGCCCGTGGCGGCAGGCGCTTCGGCGGCAAGGCGTGGCTTGGGACGGGCAGGTTCCGGCGCGGGCGCTTCTGCCGGCTCCGGTTCGGGGGCGACTGCGGTGGCGGAACTATCGCCCGCGGGAAGCGCTCGTTCGGCTATCCCAAGTTCGTCCAGCCGCCGTTCAAACTCCGGACCAAGGTCGCGCCGGGTGCGCAGCAGTCCGCGCGCGGCGAGGGGAAGGGCGGGGACGAGGTCCAGCCACTGCTCGGGCTCCAGCCGCGCCGAACGGATCGCGGCGAGGGCCACGGCCGGAGCATCTGCGGCAAGGAGTGCAACCAGTGCAGGGTTACGCAGCCTTACGCCGGCCTGACCAACCGCGCGGGCGCGTTCGTCTGCGGGAATGGCGTCTGCCAGCTCGCCCAGCCGCACCAGCGCCCGGTCCAGCAGGCCGCCACGCGCGTCCGCCGGGGTCGTGCCGACAAGGTCGAGCAGCTGCCGGTACTGTACGCGCATCGCGGCCGCGCCCTCTGTCCGGGCGTCCAGCACCGTGGTCAGGCGGTCATCAACGTGCATCGGTACTCCGGGCAGGGCAGGTCGCGAGTCAGGCCGGTTTGCGGCGTTCCGGACTGCTATGCACCGGAAGGGATTAGCAGCTTGTTACGTTTCGGGAAGTTTGTTTCCCGCAACCGTTGCAGAGCGGGACGATTGCGGAGCTGGCATACGGAAATTATACGCGGTTGGAACAGAGCGTCGCCGGCAGCGCGATTCGAGCAAGAATGCTGTGGTTGCGTAATAAAAAACAAGGAACCGTCATTCCATGGCCAATCTCGATCCGATCGACCGGCACATGCTGGCCGAACTGCAGGACGACGGGCGCATCACCAACGTCGAACTGGCCGCCCGCGTCGGCCTGACCGCTCCGCCCTGCCTGCGCCGGGTCCGGGCGCTGGAGGAAGCCGGGGTCATCCGCGGCTATCACGCCGATCTCGATCCGGCCAAGCTGGGTTTCGCCATCACCGTCTTTGCTCTCGTCTCGCTCAAGAGCCAGGCCGAGGAGGCCTTGCGCGGCTTCGAGGAGCACATGAAAAACCTGCCCGAAGTGCGCGAATGCCACATGCTCAATGGCGAGATCGACTTCATCCTGAAGATCGTCAGCCGCGACCTGCAGAGCTTCCAGGAGTTCCTGACCAGCAAGCTCACGCCGGCGCCCAATGTCGCCAGCGTCAAGACCAGCCTGAAGATCCGCACGGCCAAGCAGGTGCCCGGGGTGCCGATCGAGCCGTGATGGCATTGGTGGGGTGACACTGCGTCACCGTTCCACCCTGCCGCCGTCTTGCCGCTTCGCCTCCCAGCCAGCAGGAGAACACCCGGATTTCAGCCCTCGCGCCGGGCGAGCCATTCCTCCAGCCACTTGATCGTGTAGTCGCCCGAGAGGAAGTCCGGCTCCTTGAGCAGGGCCTGGTGCAGCGGGATTGAGGTTTTTGGGCCGGTGACGACCATTTCCTCCAGCGCACGCTTCAGGCGCATGATGCAGCCTTCGCGGGTGCGACCGTAGACGATCAGCTTGGCGATCATCGAATCGTAATAGGGCGGGATGCGGTAGCCGGCGTAGAGCCCGCTATCGACGCGCACGTGCATGCCGCCGGCCGCATGGTAGCTCGTGACTTCGCCCGGCGATGGGGCGAAGGTCCACGGGTCTTCCGCGTTGATCCGGCACTCGATCGCGTGGCCCTTGAACTCGATGTCGTCCTGCTTGACCGAGAGCGGCAGGCCATCGGCGATGCGGATCTGTTCGCGGACAAGGTCGACCCCGGTGATTGCCTCGGTCACCGGATGCTCTACCTGCAGGCGGGTGTTCATCTCGATGAAGTAGAACTTGCCGTCTTCCCACAGGAACTCGATCGTGCCAGCGCCGCGATAGCCCATGTCGGCCATGGCCTTGGCGACCACGCCGCCCATCCGCTGCCGCTCGTCGGAGGAGATGACCGGGGAGGGGGCCTCTTCCAGCACCTTCTGGTGACGGCGCTGGAGCGAGCAATCCCGCTCACCGAGGTGGATCGCGTTGCCATTGCCGTCACCGAAGATCTGGAACTCGATGTGGCGCGGATTGCCGAGGTATTTCTCGATATAGACCGTGGCGTCGCCGAAGGCGGCCTTGGCCTCACTGCCGGCCTGCTGCATCAGCGTTTCGAGCTGGTCCGCCCCGGTGCAGACCTTCATGCCGCGCCCGCCGCCGCCCGAAGCGGCCTTGATGATCACCGGATAGCCGATCTCCTCGGCGATGCGGCGCGCCTCGTCGAAGTCTGACACGGCGCCGTCGGACCCGGGGACGAGCGGCAGGCCTAGGGCGCCGGCGGTGCGCTTGGCCTCCACCTTGTCACCCATGGTGCGGATGTGCTCGGGCTTGGGGCCGATCCAGGTAATGTCGTGGGCTTCCACGATCTCGGCGAACTTGGCATTTTCCGAAAGGAAGCCGTAGCCGGGGTGGATCGCGTCGGCGTGAGTGATCTCGGCGGCCGAGATGATCGCGGCGATGTTGAGGTAGGAATCGCGCGCCGGTGGCGGGCCGATGCACACCGCGTGATCGGCAAGGCGCACGTGCATCGCTTCGGCATCGGCGGTGGAGTGGACCGCAACGGTCTCGATCCCCATCTCGTGCGCGGCGCGGTGAATGCGCAGGGCGATCTCGCCGCGGTTGGCGATCAGCAGCCGGCGGATCGACACGGGCTTAGCCGATCACCACGAGGGGCTGGTCGAATTCGACCGGCTGGGCGTTTTCGACAAGGATCGCCTGGATCGTGCCCGCCTTGGGCGCGACGATCGGGTTCATGACCTTCATCGCCTCCACGATGACCAGGGTTTCCCCGGCCTTGACCGGCTTGCCCACGGCGATGAAATCCGCCGCGCCCGGCTCGGGAGCGAGATATACGGTGCCAACCATGGGCGACTTCACCGCATCGACCGGGGCCGTGGCAGGAGCGGCGGCAGCGGGGGCCTCGGCCGGAGCTGCGGGAGCGGCGGCTGCGGCCGGGGCCGGAGCGGCATAGGCAACCGGGGCGGCGGCGATCTGGCGGGCGACGCGGATCTTGCGCTCCCCGTCCTCAACCTCGATCTCGGACAGGCCGGTATCGGCCAGGAGTTCCGCGAGCTCGCGCACCAGCTTGCTGTCGATGTTCATGCCGGCGTCCTTCTTGCTGGCGTTCGTGTTGCGACCGGCTTCGGCCTTTCCGGCCTGTGGGTTAGCGCCCATGAAAACCTCTGTTGGTATCTGGCGCCCCCGTATCTCCGGTGGACCGCCACTGGCAAGGGCAAACGTCCGGTTGTCCCCGGAGCCTAGAAAGCGGCCACGGCCTGCAGGGCGAGGAGATAGCTGGTCGGGCCGAAACCGGCCACGGTCCCGCGTGCCGCCATGGCCACATAGCTGTGGCGGCGGAAGGGCTCGCGCGCGTGGACGTTGGACAGGTGCACCTCGATCACCGGCACGGAAACCGACTTGATCGCATCGTGCAGGGCAACGCTGGTGTGGGTATAGCCGCCGGGATTGAGGATCACCGCGCGCGCGCCCTTGAGCTGCGCCTCGTGGATCCAGTCGATCAGCTGGCCTTCGTGGTTCGTCTGGCGCAGGTCTATGGAAAGG
>Ga0207695_10012206_pt1 | contig 10319 bp, 11 predicted proteins | sample KBSC54metaG_FD_184354 | JGI IMG/M metagenome (GOLD analysis project Ga0207695, IMG submission 184354) | Corn rhizosphere microbial communities from Kellogg Biological Station, Michigan, USA - KBS C5-4 metaG (SPAdes) (version 2) | ecosystem: Host-associated > Plants > Roots > Rhizosphere > Soil... | reverse complement strand
GGCGCTCGTGGGCCAGGTGCTCCAGCCAGAGCGCCAGGGCCTCTCTCGCGGTCATCCGCAGGCCGGCATCAGAGCAGCGGCCAGCGCTCGGCGGTGCGTTCCACCACGCGGGCGAGGAAGGCCACCAATTCGGCGCCCATGTCCTCGGTGAAGCTCTCCGGATCGGTGGAGCCGAAGGCCAGCAGGGCCTGCCGCGACGGTTCCCAGAGCGCCATGCGGACCATGGCCATGGAGGCGATCGTCTCGCCGCCATCGCCGAACAGCCCGAGCGCGGTGGGGGCGAAGCCCATGCGGGCCAGCCGCTGCGGGCCACCCAGGATCATGTCCACCTGCCCCTCGACGAGCATTTTCCAGCCCGCAGGCGGATGGCCGTCGGTCTCGAGCGCGATTACCCCGGCGGCGAGGCCGAAGCGCTGTCGCGCCAGTTCCTCCACCCGGCGGGCGAGGTCGCAATGGTTGCGGGCGTCCAGCAGGTCGACGACCGCGCCGTGGGTCTGGGCCTGGGCGGCGAAGTTGGCCCGCGCCGTCTCCTCCAGCTGCTGGCGCTGGGTGGCCTCGCGCTGGTGGGCGGCGTGCACCCGCGCCATGGCGGCGGGCGCGAACTCCACCACGTTGCCCACCGCGACCTTCAGGCCGAGCTCGTCCAGCAGGCCGTCGTCGCCGGTGAGGAATTCCGGATTGTCCGACAGGAAGCGGCGCACGGCCGACGGCTCGATGCGGGCTTCCTCGATACCGCCCTGCGACCCGTCCATGCGAGACTCCCCAAGCCTTACAAGATGGACTGACCCGTCTTGGCCCAGTCGCTCATGAACTGATCAAGCCCGCGTTCGGTTAACGGGTGCTTGAAGAGGGCGTTGAACACGTCCGGCGGGATGGTGGCGCAGTCGGCGCCCGCGAGCGCCGCGGTGGTGACGTGCGCCGGGTTGCGGATCGAAGCGGCCAGGATCTCGGTGTCGAAGTCGTAGTTGTCGTAGATCGCGCGGATCTCGACGATCAGGTCCATGCCGTCGGCGCCCACGTCGTCCAGCCGTCCGATGAACGGCGAGATGTAGCTGGCGCCCGCCTTGGCGGCCAAGAGGGCCTGGGCGGCGGAGAAGCACAGGGTCACGTTGGTGGCGATGCCCTCGTGGGCGAACTCGCGGGTGGCGATCAGCCCGTCGCGGGTCAGCGGCACCTTGACCACCACGTTGGGGGCGATGGAGGCGAGCTTGCGGCCCTCGTCCAGCATGCCGACGGTGTCCATGGCCGCCACCTCGGCGCTCACTGGGCCTTCGACCGCCGCGCAGATCTCGGCGATCACCTGCAGCATGGGCCGGCCGGACTTGGCGATCAGGGTCGGGTTTGTGGTGACGCCGTCCACCAGGCCGGTGGCGGCGAGGTCCTTGAGGACGGCCACGTCGGTGGTGTCGAGGAAGAGCTGCATCGGAAGAAGACCTTGAAGTTGCGGAGGGTGCTTGTAGCCGCAACGGAGTTGCGCGCAAAACCCTCTAGATGAGCCGTATCGCTTCCGTTCTCCTGCCCATGCCTTTGCCGGAGGCGTTCGACTACGCCGAGCCCGACGGCATGGGCCTGGAGCTGGGCGACCAGGTGGCCGCGCCGCTGGGTCCGAGGCTGCTGCGCGGCGTGGTGGTGGGCCTGCGCGAGGCCGCCGGCGGCAACCGGCCGCTGAAGCCGCTGGAGGCGATCCTGGAGGAGCCGCGGCTGCCGCCGGGCACGGTGGAGTTCGTGCAGTGGGCGGCGCGCTACGCCGTCGACTGGCCGGGCCAGCCGCTGGCCATCGCCCTGCGCGGCGCCCGCGCGCCGAAGCCCCGGCCGGTGCGCGTCGTGGAGGTCACCGGCGTTTCGCCCGCTCGTCCGACGCCGGCGCGGGCCAAGGTGCTGGCGGCCGCCGCAGCTCAGCCGCTGAGTCCGCCGGACCTCGCCCGGGCGGCGGGCGTCGGCGCGGGCGTCGTCAAGGCGCTGATCGACGAGGGCGTGCTGGCGGTGCGCCTCGTGGAGGCCGAGGCCCGCTTCGACCCGCCGGACCCGTCGCGGCCGGGCGCGAAGCTGAATGCCAGCCAGGCCGCCGCCGCCGCCGCGCTGAAAGCCATGCTGGCCGAGGGCGGCTTCAACGTCGCCCTGCTGGACGGGGTCACCGGCTCGGGCAAGACCGAGGTCTATCTGGAGGCGGCGGCCCAGGCGCTGGCCGCCGATCCTTCCGCCCAGGTGCTGATCCTCCTGCCGGAGATCGCGCTCACCCAGGCGGTGATCGGGCGGGTGGCCGAACGCTTCGGCGCGACCCCTGCCGAATGGCACTCCGACGTCGCCCCGCCGGCCCGGCGCAGGGTCTGGGAGGCGGTGGCCGGCGGCCGCTGCCGGATCGTGGTGGGCGCCCGCTCGGCGCTCTTCCTGCCGTTCGCCAACCTGAAGCTGATCGTCGTCGACGAGGAGCACGACGCCTCCTTCAAGCAGGAGGAGGGCTTCATCTACCACGCCCGCGACCTGGCGGTGGCCCGGGGCAAGATCGAGGAGGCCGCCGTGGTGCTGGCCTCGGCCACGCCGTCCCTGGAGAGCCTGCGCAACGCCGAGCAGGGGCGCTACCGCTGGCTGCGGCTCTCCGCCCGCCATGGCGAGGCGCGCCTGCCGCAGATCGCGCTCATCGACCTGCGCGAGGCCGCGCCCGATCCCGGCCGCTGGCTGTCGCCGCCGCTGGTCAAGGCCATGGGCGAGACCTTCGCCCGGGGCGAACAGACGCTCCTGTTCCTCAATCGCCGGGGCTATGCGCCGCTGGTGCTGTGCAGGGCCTGCGGCGAGCGGCTGTGCGCGCCCGACACCGACAGCTGGCTGGTGGAGCACCGCTATTCCGGCCGCCTGGTCTGCCACCTCACCGGCTTTTCCATGCCCAAGCCCCGGGCCTGTCCGCACTGCGGGGCGCACGACAGCCTGGTCTCCATCGGGCCCGGCGTGGAGCGGGTGGAGGAGGAGGCCAAGGACCTCTTCCCGCAGGCGCGGGTGGCGGTCTTTTCCTCGGACACTATCTTCGACGCCCGCGAGGCGCGGCGGATGATCGAGGCCATGGCCGACGGCCAGATCGACATCCTGGTGGCGACGCAGGCCGCCGCCAAGGGCCACAACTTCCCGAACCTGACCCTGGTGGGCGTGGTGGACGCCGACCTCGGCCTGCGCGGCGGCGACCTGCGCGCCGCGGAGCGCACCTACCAGCTGCTGGCCCAGGCCACCGGACGGGCGGGGCGCAAGGACAAGGCCGGCCGCGCGCTGCTGCAGACCTGGGCGCCGGAGCACGCGGTGATGCAGGCCCTGGCCGCCCAGGACCGCGACGCCTTCGTGGCCGCCGAGATGGCCGAGCGCGAACTGGCCGGCCTGCCGCCGTTCGGGCGACTGGCGGCGGTGATCGTCTCCGGCCTCGACCCGGCCCAGCTCGACGGCTTCGTCCAGGCCATGGCCCAGGCCGCGCCCAACTCGCCGGGCGTCGAGGTCTATGGTCCGGCGGACGCGCCGCTCGGGCTGATCCGTGGGCGGCGGCGCAAGCGCTTCCTGGTGCGCGCCGACCGGGCGGTGGACCTCTCGGCCTACATGGCCACCTGGCGCGCGCGGGTGAAACCGCCGGCCTCGATCCGGGTGGCCATCGACATCGACCCCTACAGCTTCCTGTGACGGGGACTAGCTCCCCGGACCGCCGCGGCGGAGCTGGATATCCACCCCGCTCGAGCGGTGCGAGACGAACAGGCTGTTGCTCCAGCGGTGGAAGGCCAGCATCGGTCGGCCGCCGGCGCCGGTGAGCTGCATGCCGTCGCTGGTGGGCGCCCAGCCGGTCGGAGTGCCGGTGAGGGCGTCGCCGCAGGTCGCCGGCGCCTTCACCGTGTGGGCGGCGCCCAGGGTGAGCGAGCAAAGGTCCCTGCCGGCGGACGAGACCGTCCAGACGCCGGCGGCTTCGGCGGGGGCCAGGGGCACACCGGCTTCGTGGTCCGGCGGGCTGGCCTCCTGGGCGGCGGCGACGGGCGCGCTGGCCAGCAGTCCGGCGGCGCCCAGGCTCGCGGCCCCCAGGCAGGCGCAAAGCGTCGAGGCTTTCATGGCTTTCCTCCTCAGTCTGGGCGGGAGAACGCCGGTTGCGGCGGTGGGGTTGCCCTCAGTGGAGGGTGCGCTCGTCCCTGGCCTTGGGCTTGCGCCGCTTGCGCGAGGCCATGTTCAGCCCTTCGACAGCCGCGGAAAAGGCCATGGCCGCGTAGATGTAGCCCTTGGGCACGTGCACCCCGAAGGCCTCGGCGATCAGGGTGGCGCCGATCATCAGCAGGAACCCCAGCGCCAGCATCACCACACTGGGATTGGCGTGGATGAACCGCGCCAGCGGCCCCGAGGCGACCAGCATCAGGGCCACGGCCACCACCACCGCGGCCATCATGATCGGCAGGTGCTCGGTCATGCCGACGGCCGTGAGGATCGAATCGATGGAGAAGACCACGTCCAGCAGCAGGATCTGCAGGATCGCCGCGCCGAAGCCCAGGACCGCGGCGCCCTTCTTGTCGAGCAGTTCGCCGGTCTCCTGGGGGTCCATGGTGTGGTGGATCTCGCTGGTGGCCTTCCAGACCAGGAACAGGCCGCCGGCCATGAGGATCAGGTCGCGCCAGGAGAAGGTGAGGTCGACCATCGGGTGGCCGTCGGCCAGCGAGGGGACCGCGAAGGGCAGCACCAGCACTGGCCGCGTCAGGCTGACGATGAAGGCGATGCCGGAGAGCAGCACCAGGCGCAGCACCAGGGCCAGGCCGATGCCCAGCCTGCGCGCCCGCCCGCGTTCGGCCTCCGGCAGCTTGTTGGAGAGGATCGAGACGAACACCAGGTTGTCGATCCCCAGCACCACCTCCATGACGATCAGGGTGATGAGCGCGACCCAGGCCTCAGGGCTCGCCACGAGGGCCGCAACGTCGCCGAACTGGCTCATCGGATGCTCCTGCCGCCCAAGCCCGACGCGCCTTCTAGCGCATCGGCCGGATTCGGCCAGGGGACGCAAGAATCAGGCGCGGAAGCGCCATTCCGCGGCGGTTCGTGGCGCAGGCGCGCCCCTCGCAAACTTGTGAAGCCTGGAAGCCCGGAACTCGCCTCACGCGCGAACACCTTGCTTGCCGGCGCGACCTCTTGTTTCATTGCGTTACAAGGACGTGATCCCAAGTCGTCGTCCAGAACGATCCGGCAACCCAAAGACGAGGTGCGACCGAAAAATAGGAAACTTCGGCGTCAAAGAACGCGTGGCATGGGATTGAGATCTTGAATCGCGGGAAATGAGTGCAGATTTCTTCTTGTCAACTGCAAGGATCGGAAGTTATTCAGACAGAGATATGATGAAGCTTCGCGATCATCCCGCCGCGGCGTTCTGACGCCCGGATATAAACCCTCTTTTCACTCAAGTTGGGATAGGCTTATCTCTCCGAAGTTCGCGTCGGGGAGTTTCGCCAACATGCTTAAACGGACGAGGACCCTCCTGGGTTCCCTTGCCGTCGCGGCGGTTATGAGCCTCGCGCCCACCACCGGTGGCGCGCTGGCCGAGACCTATTGGCAGTGCGTGCCCTTCGCGCGCCTGATCTCCGGCATCCAGATCTTCGGCGACGCCTACACCTGGTGGCAGCAGGCCATCGGCAAGTACGACGTGGGTTTCCAGCCCAAGGCCGGCGCCGTCCTCTGCTTCAAGCCCACCGAGCGCATGCGCCTGGGCCACGTGGCGGTGGTGAGCCAGGTGCTCACCGACCGCATCGTCCAGATCACCCACGCCAACTGGTCGCCGATCGAAGGCTCCCGCGGCAAGGTGGAGAAGGACGTGACCCTGGTGGACGTCTCGCCGGAGGGCAATTGGAGCCAGGTGAAGGTCTGGTACGACCCCAACCGCGACCTCGGCGGCTCGACCTACCAGACCTACGGCTTCATCTATCAGGACACCCAGGCCAAGATCCTCGCCGCCACCGGCCTCTCCGGCGCGGAAAACTCCGCTCTGGCCATGGCCCAGAAGGCCGCCAACCACGTGGCCTCGGCCGTGCGTCCGGGCGCCGGCCCGCTGCAGATGCTGAGCCAGGCGGCCGACTCCACCGACCGCATCGCCGCCCTGATCGCCAAGGCCACCGGCGGCGGCTCGTCCAACTAGCACCCGCCCCTCCATCGATTGACGCCCTCTCCGCGGCGCTCCACTAGGAACGTCTGCTCGCGGAGGCCGCTGCATGCTCAAACTCCTTCGGCGCGGGGCGGCCGGCCCCGAGACGGTCGCGGTCTCCGCCGGCTGGCGACCGCCGCAGGACGCCCTGTGGCTCGACCTTCTGACACCGACGCGGGAGGAGGAGCTGGCTGTCGAGGCCGCGCTCTCCCTGGGCCTGCCGACGCGGGAGGAGATGGCCGAGATCGAGCTGTCCAGCCGGCTCTACCAGGCCAACGGCGCGACCTTCATGACCGCCACCCTGCTGGCCCGGCGCGACGACGACGGGCGCACGGACTCGCCCGTGACCTTCGTCCTGGCCCATGGCCTGCTGATCACCATCCGTTATGACGCGGTCCGCGCCTTCGACATCTTCGCCGAGCGCGCGCAGTCGCTCGGGGTAGCGTCCGGCTCATCCTGCCTGTTCAACCTGCTGGACGCGGTGGTGGAGCGGCTGGCCGACCTCCTGGAGCATACCGGCGCCAGCGTCGAACAGGTCTCGGCGTCGATCTTCTCGCGGCCGAAGGGCGCACAGTTCGAGGCCCTGCTCACCGACCTGGCGCGCGCCCAGTCGCTGACCTCCATGACCCGCAACAGCCTGGTCAGCCTGGCGCGGCTGTTCAGCTTCGCGGCCCTGGCGCCGGAGATCGACGCCGACCGCGAGTGCAAGGCGCACCTGCGCACCCTGCAGCGGGACGGCCAGTCGCTCACCGAGCACGCCGGCTTCCAGTCGAACCATATCCAGTTCCTGCTGGATGCGGCGCTGGGCCTGATCAACATCGAGCAGAACGGCATCATCAAGTTCTTCTCGGTGGCCGCGGTGATCCTGATGCCGCCGACCCTGGTGGCGTCGATCTATGGCATGAACTTCCACAACATGCCGGAGCTGTCGTTCCGCTACGGCTATCCCATGGCGCTCACCCTGATGGCGATCTCGGCCATCCTGCCGATCCTCTGGTTCAAGCGGCGCGGCTGGTTCTGAAAATCCGGGCGGCGGGGCGCTCTCGCAAACCGTTCCTTAAGTGGCGGCGGGCCACCTTGCGTCGGCGCAAAGGTTCCGCATGTCCTCCCAAGCTCAACCCCACCATCTGGCTCTCGACGCCCAGGCCCTGCGCGAGGCCGTCGAAGCCCACCAGAAGTACCTGGCGGGACGTTCCGGCGGACGGCGGCTCAGCCTGACCTACGCCGACCTTTCCAACTGCACCCTCGAGGGACTGGACCTGCGCGAGGCGGACTTCGCCGGCGCGAACTTCCACGGCGCCACGCTCGCCCGGGCCAACCTGACCCGCGGCATCCTGTTCGGCGCGGATCTGCGCGAAGCCGACATGCGGCGCGCCAACCTCTCGAAGGCCGACCTGCGCGGCGCCTGCCTGCGCGGCGCGAACCTGGCCGGGGCCGAACTGCCGGGCTGCGACCTGCGGGAGGGCCGCATCGCGCTGCAGGACAAGCTCGACGGCTTCCGCATCCTGCGCCACGAGCATCGCCCGGGCGAGCTGAACTACGCCATCCTCTCCGGCGCCAACCTGGCCGGCGCCCAGATGACCGGGGCGGTGGCCATGTCGTCGGACTTCACCGACGCCAATCTCTCCGGAGCCATGATGGCCGGAGCCAAGCTCAGCCGGGCGGTGCTGGACGGGGCCGACCTCACCGGCGCGGACCTCGCCGGCGCCGACCTCTCGGGCGCCTCGATGAAGCGCACGGTGCTGAGCGGGGCCAACCTGCAGAACGCCGTCTTGGACAACGTCGACCTGAGCGACGTCCTTCGCGCGCCCCCGGCGGTGACCTTCATCGACGACCGGCCGCTGGACCAGGTGCTGGCCGAGCACGAGGCCTATTGCGACTCCGCCGGCCAGCGCGGCGCGGTGATCGACCTCAGCAAGGTCGACTTCCGCCCGATGCGCGGGCTGAAGGACCGCCGGTTCACGGCGCTCGTCGCCCGCAACGCCATCTTCTTCGGCCTCGACATGCAAGGCGCCCAGCTCCAGGGAGCGGACCTCTCGGGCAGCGACCTGCGGGGCTGCGACCTGCGCGACGCCGACCTGCGCGGGGCGAAGCTCGCCGGCGCCTCCTTCACCCGCGCCGACCTGCGCGGCGCCAAGCTCGGGCCGCTGACCATCGGCGACAATCGCTTCGTGCGCACCGACTTCACCCGCGCCATCCTGCGCGGCGCCGACCTGCGCGGGGCGCACGCCATCCGCGCCCGCTTCCTGGAAGCCGACATGACCGGCGCCAACCTCAACGGCTGCGACCTGACCGACGCCGAGCTCGAAGTCTAGCCTTGAATCTCCTCTCCCCCGCGGAGCGAGAGGGAGAGGTAGGGAGAGGGCCGGCGCGTCCGGTCGGTGATTCCACAGCCGCCCAGCCAAGACCGTTAGGCCGCGCGATTGTTGATCGTCGCTTGACCACAAGGAGGCCTGACGCGCCCAGCCGGCCCTCTCCCTACCCTCTCCCTCTCCAGCTTCGCTGGGGGGAGAGGTGCGTTACTAGAGGTTCTCGATCTCGCAGCCCAGCACCTCGCAGATCCGCTCCGCGACGATCGAACGGTGGCAGGCCTGCGCGTCCGCCTCGTAGCAGAGCAGCGCCACCTTCCGGTCGCGCGCCAGTTCGGTGGCCTTGGCCAGCTCCAGCTGGGCGGCCGGCTCGGCCATGTGAGCCTTGAAGATTTCATGCATCTCGCCGACATGGCCCTTGCGCGCGGCGATGCGGCCGGGCTTGGGCGTGCCGAGCTGGCGCAGGTGCACATAGCCGATGCCGGCGTCGTTCAGGCTGGCGGCCAGCAGGGTCTTGGAAAAGCCCGCGCGGCGGGACGAGGCCACCGCGCGCACGTCGATCACCACCTCGACGCCGGCGGTCTTCAGGCGGTCGATGACGGCGGCCTGTGGTTCCTTCTCGTAGCCGATGGTCGCGAGCTTCATGGCTTCTCCTTGCCAGCGCCCCGGCTATATGGGGTGGCCCTCAGGAGAAGTCATGAACGCCCAAGCTGGCAATCAGGCCGCCACCGAGCCGCAGACCCGGATGCTCCCCCTGCCGACCCGTGGCGGCGCCATGGCCGCCCTGGACCTGGGGCCGAGGGACCGGCCGGTGGACATCGTCTTCTCCCACGCCAACGGTTTCAACGGGCGGACCTACCGGACCATGCTGGAGCCCCTGGCCGGCGAGCTGCGCATCCTGGCGCTCGACCTGCGCGGCCATGGCGCGAGCACCCTGCCGACGGTGATCGAGGGCCGCCAGGGCTGGCTGGAGTTCCGCGACGACCTGCTGGCCCTGCTGGACGCCGCCTGCGAGGGGCCGGTGGTGCTCTCCGGCCATTCCATGGGCGGGACGTCCAGCCTGCTGGCGGCGGCCGCCGAGCCGGACCGGGTGCGCGCCTTGGCCCTCTTCGACCCGGTGATCTTCCCCGTGGAGATGCAGGGTGCGGGGACCGCGGAATCGCCCCTGGTGGCCGGCGCGCTCCGCCGGCGGGCCACCTTCCCAAGCCGGCAGGCGGCCTATGAGGCCTACCTCGGCCGGGGCGGCTTCAGGACCTGGAGCGAGGCCCAGCTCGCCGACTATGTGGCGGCGGGGTTTCGGGATACGCCCGACGGCCAGGTCACCCTGGCCTGCGCCCCGGAGTGGGAGGCCTCCAGCTTCCGCACCCACAACTACGACCCCTGGGCCGCCTTCCGGCAAAGCCGCTGCCCGATTCGCGTCCTGCGCGCCGCCGAGGCCTCCACCTTCCGCCTGGAGGGCCACGAGGCGGAGCTGAGCGAGAACCGGCGGATCAGCGTCGAGACCGTACCCGGGACCACCCATTTCCTGCCGATGGAGCGCCCCGACCTGGTGCGCCGGACACTCCTGGAGTGCGTGGCCCTCTAGGGCGTCAGGTCCGCCCGCCCTAGCGCTTGCCCTCGGCCGGGTCGCCCTGCGGCCCCATGCGGCCGTCGTTGGTAGCCGCCGGTGCGGAGGTGTCGCCGGCGCCCTGCGGCGGATCGGGATTGCCGGGCAGCTCCATCGCGTCGTCCTTGCGGGCCTGCGGATAGCCCTGGGGCGTCACCTCGCTGACCCCCGGATAGTCCGCCGTCGCGCCGTTCTCCTTGCGGCCCTCGCTCTCGCGCTGTTGCTCAGCCATGACGGTCTCCTTCGTGCGAGGAAGCGCCGAAGCCGCCTG
>Ga0207695_10012202_pt1 | contig 10321 bp, 15 predicted proteins | sample KBSC54metaG_FD_184354 | JGI IMG/M metagenome (GOLD analysis project Ga0207695, IMG submission 184354) | Corn rhizosphere microbial communities from Kellogg Biological Station, Michigan, USA - KBS C5-4 metaG (SPAdes) (version 2) | ecosystem: Host-associated > Plants > Roots > Rhizosphere > Soil... | reverse complement strand
CCGCGTTTGGCGGCGTCCCACCAGGCGCGGTTGGCGTCGTCGAACAGGAGGATCTCGCCGCCGGTGGGAGAAACGTAGTGCGACAGGTAGTGCGCGAATCGGGGGAAGGTGTTCGTTAGGCGGTCGGCGCGGATGGTGCCGGCGAGGTGGACGTTGGTGCCTCCGTCCCGGTTCGGCGCGAGGCGGAGGGTGTCGAGCGAGACGGCGCGGCCGAGGGCGGCGGTGGTGCGCGGGAGGTCGCGGTGCAGCGCCGCGTGCGCCGCCGCCGTGTCGCCGCCGCGCTCGGCGGCGGCGAAGAGGGCCGTGAGGGCGGCGCCTAACTGGTCGCCCGTAATGGGCCCGACGGCGAGCTCGTCGCGCACGTTCCACGCATAGTCATCGTCGCCCACCTGCGTTAGGCGCATCACTCGGCGATAGCCGGCGGGTTCGGATGGTGGAGGCGCGTCGCCGGCGATCACGAGGGTGTAGCGGCCCGGCGTGCCGTGTCCGGCGAGGACGAGCGTGCGCGTGTTCCCGCTGGTGGCCGTCCACGCCGAGTTGTCGTGGAACAGCGTGGACGGGACGAGCGCCGACTTGGCGAATCGCGGGCGGAGCGCGTCGAGGCGGGCGTCGCGATCGTGCGGGCCGAAGCGGGCGGCGAGGGACTCGAGGAGTTGGTCGGACGCGGCCGGCGTGCCGAGCGCGACCGCGGGCGCTCGGCAGGCCGCGAGGGCGACGGTTATGGCGATGGCGAGTGGGGTGCGGACGTGGAACGGCACGCGCGCAATCTCGACGCGAAGTGTGCGCCGCGGAAGGGCCTGAACGGCCAGGTGTCGAAACAGTGAAGCGGTGTACCGCTATGCACGCAAGGCCTAACTTAACGGACATCGATCTACGAGCCTTGCCCGAGCGTCGCGCAACGATGATAATACACTTGGCGCGCGGCGCGCGGCGACTCGAACGTTAGGCAACTGGAGGCTTCTCGTGCGGCGTCTTGGCGGCGTGTGTGCGATCGCGATGCTGGTGGGATGTAGTAGCTCCACAGGCGTTCGCCCGTTCGGCGGCGCGTACGAATTGGTGAATGTCGACGGGCAGCCGGATCCGCAGCCGCTCGCTCCGGGCACGACGACGCCCGATCTCGTGGGTGGCACGCTTGTCGTCGGACCGGATTCGCTCACTTTGACGCTGTCCTTGCAAGAGGTAGATAGTGTCGGGCGGCCGACAGGTAGCGTCCAACAGCTTGCCGGCACAAACCCATATGTGCGGCAGGGCGATTCGCTCTTCGCTGTTACCGACAGCTCTGGACTAGGCAACGAGCTGGTGCCCACCACAGGGGCGACCGCGATCGGCGTGGTCGTGGGCAGCAATGTCGTGCTGACGCTGGACGTAGCCATACCGACGAGTACCGGATTTGGGCTTAAACCTCGGCGCTTTTTCTTCGCGCCGGCGCTGTAGCCCGCGAGAAACCGAACCGCTCGGTCAAGGCCGGCAGCGGTTTATCTCGCAAGTCAAACAGCAGATCCTTTCTCGCCGGACCCCGCACTGCGACGTCTGCCAGCCTCGACGTCGGACCGATTTCATCCTATAGATTGGGCGACTTTGCGGAGGCTGCCCGGTGAAGAGGCCCTGCGTCGCGCTCGCCGTGCTGTATCTGCTGGCGCTGTCGACGGCCGGCGGACGAATTCCCGTATCGCGTGAACGATGGCCGGTGGCGACCGCCGGCCAAGCATCGCGCGTGCTTGCCTTCGCCACGTCCAGCACGATCGGCCGGCGGAGCTCCCCATCGTCGCAGTTGTTCCGAGCGCCTAACGCAAAGCGTGGCCGCAGGGCGCGGCTGTCCAAGGCGATGGTCCCTTGTCGCTTGACGACGCACCGTGGCCGCCGCCGACAACTCCACGCGCCTGAGCTTGCCTACCCGGCGCGGCCAACGGCGTTCTGGTCCGGTAATAGGGACCCGCCGAGCGACGTCGGTCGTAAGTGAGGCGTTCGCGCACACGCCGATTCGCGTCGCGCGCGGACGACTGCTGCACTCTTCCTAGAGGCGCATTTGAGCGAGAGCGAGGATACATCCATGTCAATCAATCGATGGATCTCACCGACCAGGCGGATCGGCATCGCTTTGGCGTTGGCGTTGGTGGCTGTGTTGTTCGGCGTCGTGACTGCTGTTCGTGGCTCGTCGGTTGCGGCTGTCTCGAGCAGCAGTCTCGAGGCCAGCATTTTCTCGTATGATGGAACCGACTTCGTGCGCACAGAGTCGACGTTGCGCACCGAGGGTGGCAAGTCGGCGGTCGGGACGAAGCTCGATCACGACTCGCCGGCCTACAAGGCATTGAGTGACAAGCACTCCTTCACGGGCGAAGTCACCGCGTTCGGACAGAAGTACGACGCCAACTATGCCCCGCTCACGAGTGACGACGGCAAGTTGACGGGGGCGCTGTTCGTCGGCATCCGGAAGTAGGCGGCTACGCGGAGGGCCGGTGCGCCGGAGTCGCTCGCCAAGGCGACTGGGCGGGCCGGTGCGTCGGCCCTCGCGCGTTGCCGTTAGGCAGTGAGTGTGCTGTCGAAGGAATCGTCGATGACTCCGCGTTGTCGCGGAGTAGCACGATCACGGCCGGCGACCTGGTGCTTCGCAGGGCCCGGTCCCGGCATGTATGGCACGTGTTCCATCGCGCCCCAGAAGCAGTGGGGAAACGAGGCTTGAGGTCGCCGTGAAGGCCGGATAAATTGGTATTCGCTTCGCGAGCAAAAAAAATCGAGAGCACTGCCCCTTGGTGTAATTGGCAACACGCCTGACTCTGGATCAGGAGAGTCCTGGTTCGAGCCCAGGAGGGGCAACTGCAGTGGGCATAGCGAGTTAAGCCGCTATGCCCTTCGTTGCTTGCGGGACCGCCCGTGGGACAAACCGTGGGACTTCGCTCGACTGGCAGGCGCCACGTACTCACGAAGGCGCTGCGCATCTTCGGCGAGAAACGCCGCCACTTCGTGCGTCTCGTACAAGTCCGTCACGTCGCCAGCGAACAGGCGCGGCGCCACCTCGGGTCCAGCTTCATCCGCAAATACCTGCGTCGCCTGTTCCCCGACACGGTAGACACCCGGCTCGCGGCGTCTGAGCGAACCCGGAGCGCGCGGCACACTCAGGCGGCCTAACGCTCGTTTAGCGTAGGTCGGCGTACTAACCGACCGCAGGGATGAGTAGCCCACGCGGCGGATCAGTGCTATCGTACCGACCTGAGTGAACGGCGGACACTTACCGTAAGGAGCCATTCAATGACATCGCGCGTCCTCGTTGCGGCGCTCTGCTTCGGCTTCTTCGCGGTTGCTAGCAGTCCGGTTGGGGCGCAGACGAGCACGATCTCGGTCGTCCTTCCCGTTCGAGCAGCGGCGGCGCAGAACCGCGTCCTGAACGCCTTCGTTGCAAACGGACTCGTTGTCGATCAGGCACAAGGCCCGGTCGTGCGGAGCGCGCCCTACCGATTCAATCCGGCCACGCTCTTGGTGCTCACCGCAAACCTTTTGGAGCACGACTCGACGACCACGATCATCCTGTCTGGCAGCTTCTCGACGCCGTCGCTCGGCATCAAAGATGAGCCCTTGACGGAATCGACTTCGCACCTGAAGGGCCAGCTTTGGTCCTTTTTAGTCAAAGTGTCGCGCGGGATCTCACCTGATTCGACTCGCTCTGCGCGATAGCGCAGGTGCAGGTCTGGCCACGCTACGAAAAAGCGAAGGCGCTAATGCAGCCGGTAGACGCTCGCACCGCGAAGATCGTCGTTGGGAAACTTCTAGTCGCGTGGGTCGCGTTCGGCGTCGTTGAGGTGGTGAAGAACCCCGCTGACCCCGCGTCCGCGCCAGCCACAATAACGAAAGCCCAAGCGCAGAAGATTTGGGACGTTTACGCGCCGGTTGTGAAGATTGAGTGGTGCAACAACAGCGGATGCCAGCTCATGACCGATCCCGACAGGTGGAATCGCACGCTGTACGATACGAAGGTGTCGATGCTGATCGAATTGGGGAAGTCGGCACAGGCCCTCTACGGTTCTCCGTTTCTCACGCTCGCGAACAAGTACACGGGCGCGGGCCTTGGCAGCTACTACGCGTCGAGCGGCAGCGTCTCCGTGCACTGAGCGTTGCCGTCACACGGCTGTGAGGTGGTCGTTGCCACCTTGCCAAGTGAACCCCCGACTTGCCGAGGTGGCAGCGAACATCCGGCGGTTAGGCAAACGGATTACCTGGTGTAGCGCCACAGAACCGACGGACGAGCACAACAGTCGGCCTTCTGACGCGAATACCGCGTTCGCATTTGTCACGCACAAGGAATTGTAAAGCCTTGCAGCGCCTAACTTAACACTTGTGGCAGGTTAGGCGAATAGCTGGCACGTCCGATGCGTTCCGGCGGCGGTCCGCGAAGTCGCGAATTTTCCAACGCCGGAGGTCCTACCGTGTCTGCCGTCCAGGGGCAGAGACGTACCGCCCGCAGGGTCAACATCCCGCTGAAGCTGACGCCATCGCAGACGCAGCATGCCATCGACCCCCTTGAGGAAGGGAAGCGGCTACTAAAGCGGCTGGGGTCTAAGGCGCCCGAGTTCACGCTGACAGACGTCGGGATACTGCTCGACTTCCTGCCAGACGATGTGATCGACATGAACGAACCCGAAGACGACTCCTCGCCCAGCGCCTAACCTGCTAGCCTCACCAAATTGACCAAACGGCCCGACTGAAGATCATCGCAGGCGGGCCGTTTCTCCTGAAGACGCCCTGCGCCGTGGTAATGCAGGCCCGCATCCTACTGACTTACTAATGGAGCGGCGACTCCATGCCAGAGCGAGCAATTGCCTAACGCTTTACAATTCGACCGTGTTGATACTTGCCATGGTCCATCTCAGATGGAGATTGGACCAGTGCCAGACCGCGGCGAAATGTTCTATGTCGTCCGCATCTGCTGCGGCCCTGATCTGCTCATATACGGCGGCCAGTGACCTCTCGGCGCCCACGCTTTGGTGTAGTATTTCATTTCTCGCTCGTTAGCGTTTACGGCGCGCAGAGCCGCCTCGACGGAGGAGTGCGGGCATCCACTTCGGCTTAGTCAATTCACTCGCGCGACAGGTCATCCAAGTCAAAGCCAAGCTGGGATGACGCTCCGGATCGCACTTCGCGCCAGAATTTAAGGCCAAGCTGGTCTTTGCTGTAAAACGCGAGGACATACTGGAGGACCCCAGTGCCGTACGCATTCACGCCGTGTCGTTCCGCTGGCTGGGACAGGTAGCTAAGACGCGTCATCGCCTCATCAAACTTGCGGGCGAGGAACCGGATGATATTGCGGTCGCCAGATTGCTGATACTCGGAACGCCAGCTTGGCGCGTCGAAGAAATCAGCGATTCGCGTCGACGTACCGTCACTAAGATAGCGCCGGAAGTTGCGGCGGGCGTCGACACCAACCATCAGCAGTATCAGAAAATCCATCCTGAGATGCGAGAACGCACGGATCGTCTCGAATCGCAGTTGAAGGTCGAACGGATCAACGAAGCAAAACGAGAGAACCCCCTCTGACGGTGAGTACCGCGGCATAAGGCGCAGAACCTCTGTCGTCGAGGCGTTGACGTCCCGCGAGACTACGGAAACGTCCGCGCCGGGATTCGCCGCTGTCGCGCGTCTCCGGAGCGCGTGCGCACAGTGGCCGTCGCTTTCGACGAAGATGTATTTCGTGAAGGGCGACGACTGTCGCAACACGCTGAGGGCTGATGTTTCAACGACTTCGTTAGTAGGAAGCACGCGCGCGCGACCAGCGCCGGCATACAGGCCGACATATACGAGATGTCTCCACCGGCCACGCATAGCCTTGGCAAACAGCGCAGCGTATCTGTTGTGCACCTCGATCTTTTCGAGCGAGTGTCTCTTGATTTCGGGGAGATACAGATGGTCTTCGTCCTCGCAGGTTCTCGGGCGATACGGCGAGGCGTTCATGGCTGAGTCGCGCTGCTCGCGGCGACCGGGAAGTCGTTCCAGGTCCGTCCATCGAGCGTTCGCCCGTGTGCCTTCGGCGTGCGCCCCCCGATTTGCTTGAAGAAGAACGGAACCCGGGCTGCGTCGCACTGGTCACGGACGCCTCGCGCCCAGTCGAGATCGAGCGGGCGGTGGACAACACCGCTCTCGCCGCCCGCGATCACCCAGTGGATGTCGCACAGGTCGAGGACCAAGGGGCCAAGCAGGGGTTCGCACGAGAGAAACCGCACGCTCGCGGGTACGCGGCGCAGATGGTCTACGCGAAACGCGACGGCCTGCAGCTCGACGGACGTACCAAGCCAGATGTGCGACGGCACAGCGCCTGAGTCAAAAAGGTCCAGATTCCGATTCACAAATCGGAGCAGCCGCGCCGGCCGCTTTGTTAGTACCTGGTACACGTGGTGCGATGCATCGAGCATGACCTCAAACACGGCGCGAACGAATGCCTCCGGCACTTCCGAATGGAATAGGTCGCTCATGCTGTTCACGAATACCATCCGCGGCGTCCGCCATGCCTGCGGGTCGTCAAGCCGTTCCGCCCAGAGCCGCACGGAGAACGGATTCAGGCGGTTGGCCGGCGTATCGATGGCTGGGGCGCGCCGGAGGTAGTGCGGACCAAGAAGCCGACGAGCGAGTGTCAACGCGTAGCAGTTGTCGCAGCCGGCCGTGAGCTGGGTGCACCCGGTGACGGGGTTCCAGGTAGCGTCAGTCCATTCGATACTGGTGCGCTGGGACACGATGCCTCCGTCGAGTCACTACGGGCCGAAGATAATAGTTCGGCTTCTTGTCCGGGCGAGAAAAGCGTCAGGGTTATGAGTAAGCGCCGGCGTTTGCGTTTTTTTTCGCTTCGTGCGAAATGAGCGCACGAACCCAGTCGAGATGGAGTGACCACCTCGGGCGGCGCGTGCTTCACGCGCGCAATGGGTCATTGACCGCCCGCGAGTTTCGTGAGGTGACCAGCGTTAGTCGCACACTCACAATGCGGTGGTTGCCACCTTTCTGCCGACTGCGGTGATCGACCACCTGCCGCCTGAGCCAACGCCGTGGTTGCCCGTCGGGGTGTGCTTCACGAGGCCGAGCTTCTTCGCGCGATTGAGCATTACTGAGAGCTTCCGGCGCCCATCACGAGTCATCGCCCAGCTTCCTCGCGATCTCGCCTGCGACGGCGTAGCGCCCAAGCGATGCGACGACGTTGAGCATGCGCGGTGTCGTGAATCGGGTCGACTTCTTTGCTTGTCGCGTGCGGCTTGCGCTGGTGCGCTTCATCTATCGTTGTCTCCGTTGAAGTTGACGCTCGCTGTCCGGTGTCCGGCCCGCCGCCCCAACCTCGTCGAGCGCCCGCATCGTCAGCATCCTGACCGAGCCGGACACGGCGCGGCCATCTTTCGCCGCCGTAGCTTCGACGCCGCGTTCTCGGCGGCCGTGAGCCGGACCTGAACCAGGCTGCGCTTCTCGTTGGGCATTGCGGGACGGTATCCTGCGGAGGTTGACCGCGCTAGGTCGAGCGTCCCCCCAAAGGCCACTGTCGCGCCCGGGCTAGAGTCGGTTACTACCTCAGTGCTTGTTGGAGGCTGATATTTGTGTCGATCCCGCAGCGCCAAGCTGGCGGAGAGATCACAGGAGGCTATCGCCTTGCAACGTGATATGGATGTAGTGCGCACGATTCTGCTAGCTGTCGAGGCGATCCCAGCCGGGGAATACGTGTCCGAGCAGCCAGATATATCCGGCCTCGATGGTGGTACCTATTGCGAATACGTGCGCTTGCTGATCGAGGCAGGGCTTCTCGAAGGCCAGGTTTTGGATGGGTCCGAGTTCGCGCTTATTCGACGCCTAACGTGGGCGGGACATGAGTTCTTGGACTCGGCGCGCAACGACACGGTGTGGCAGAAGTTCAAGAGAGCACTGCGCGGAGAGTTCTCGGGCATCCCGTTTGCCGTTGCCTCTAAGCTACTAACTTCGTTTGCGATCGAGACGGCGCGTGCCGCGCTTCATCTGCCTTCTGGCGAGCCGCTATAGCTAAGTACGCCATGCTCCTGCACATCTCGACCGCACTACGAACCCTTGGCACGAGCGCAACCCCGAACCTCCCTCTCGGGTGGCTTGAGTGGTATTACATCTGCACCTACGCGCTGGCGGCGATAGCGCTTGGTGGCTCTGTGTGGTCCATCGTTTCATCGAAGAAGACGGCCAAGACGATTGAGAGGACAGCTGAAACAAGTGATCGTATTCAGCGCGCGTTAGGCACAATGGTGGAGCCCTTTCTCAAGGTCACGGATCACGTTTGGCTCGCCGGCCCGAGCGAAAAAATCTCATGCGAACATCCACCTGTAGGGGTGATTGTCGGCGTTCGTAATCACTCAAACGTACCGATTCAGGTGTACCGCACGAGCTTCCGAACATTCCTCGGTGACCTTGAGCTGAATCAAATGGTACAAAACACCCAGGTCGCCGTTCCAAAGACCGTTTTGTTGGCGCCGGGCGAATTGCTCCAGTTGAGGCAGGTTCAGCCGACAGAGTTTCCCAAGTATCTGCGACAGAGTGGCCCTCCATTCGGGCCTCAGTTCACTATTCAACTCGAGGTTGAGTTTGACGCGATCTCAGGAAGTCGACGACGAATCTACCAAACTCGACAATTCTTGCACTTCGACTGCAACGCACCCGACGCACTGCTCCGGACTTGCTTAGAAGAATCGGTCACACTCTTGTCGCGCACCATCACTGTTGAGCCAGTCACCGCAGCGAGTGCATAAGAGGCTTTTCCCGATGCTGCCACGAAAGACGATCTTTGATAGCCCGTCCGAGCAGGAGTTGTACGAGGCGATCAGCGGCGCATGGGAGCCCGAGTACCGGCTCTACCCTCACATTCCCTTCGCGAATCTGATTTGACCTGGACCCCCAGGCCCTTGACGCCGCGGAGATTTCGTACCTTTACAAGACGACCGTTGACTTCGTCCTTACATCCTCCGATGCGCGGCCACTTTCTCGGCATCGAATTCGACGGGTTAGGCCACGGCGACTCGCGAAACGGTACATACTTCCAAGTCGTTCCGGCCAAGCGCGATCCGTCGCGGGCTTGGAAACTCGGCCTCAAGTCGCGCATCGCACACGCCGCCACGTTTCCATTCCTCGTCGTCTCGTATGATGAGAAGTACGTCGTGGACGAGCAGACGAATCTGACAGTGCTGCACGGCATCGTGGGCAGCTACGTCGCAAGCCGGCATCTCGGTGCGCTGGTGGAAGAACGGGTCGCTGAAGCCGAAGGGTATCTCTCGCGGCTGTCATCCGAAGAACGACACGAAGAAATTCAGGATATAGTGCTTTGCGCCGAAGTGGAGACTGACGCGAAGTGGAATCCGGTGACCCAGCGCGCCCATGAGCTTACCGGGCGGCTACACCGGCTCGATCCGACCGCGTCGTGGGGATATTCGTATTCCGAGGACCCGCCCCGCCCGGCGCACGCGTCTCCGTGAGAGGCCGGATTCGACGGAGCGGCCTTCCGTCAGTGGTGGTGAAGCATTCGCCGCTTCGGATGCAACTACCATGTGAAGACGCGCGCTGGCGTCGTAAGGCGAACCGTGTGGATGCGCAACTTCGAGGGTGACTTTTTCACGCCGCACGGCCTCTTGGACGAGGTCGCAGAAGTGGTGACAGTCAATGCCGCCCTTGCTCTGTTGGAGGGGCGATTGACTGTCGCCTAGGGAATCTTTGGCAGAGACACGTCTCGACCGCCTCCCCAACGACCGCGCCTACTTCACAGACTCCGACGGTGTGCGCTGGCGCGTGCATGACTGCTGCTTCGGGACTCCGCTCGCGAAGCCGGGGCACCGCAAGCGGCTTCCGCTCGAAACGCCGGGCACCAATACGCGCTACTTAGTCAACGACAAGGGGGACCAGCGTGCCTACACACTCAAGCGCAGCGAATCGGTTCGACGACTTCAGCCAATTCCTCGTTCGACAACGCTGCAAGCTTCATCCGAGATTGCGTGGCGTTCCGGCCGTCGAAGGAGAGAGTGAGACGACGTATCCGACGACCGAGCTAGTCGCGGCCAAGCTTGACCTCGTGCCGGCGTCACTGTCAAACCGGCCCGCCTCCCGCCAGGGGTCGTGGTTTCAGAGCCTCGTTCTCAGCACCTTCGGCATGGCGACGCGAGGCATCCTCACCGTGATCAAAGGAGGCCGAGACGTGAGGTCACGAACGGAAGATAGAGATGGAGATGCGCGGCTATGTGAGGTGGTCACGTGTCACTCGTATCGCAGTGCCTGCATAGGATCCACCCGCGATGCCCTGAGTGCCGGCAGGAAGCCCGCCGCAAAGGCGACCACTGCCAACACGGCCGCCGCC
>Ga0207695_10012201_pt1 | contig 10321 bp, 7 predicted proteins | sample KBSC54metaG_FD_184354 | JGI IMG/M metagenome (GOLD analysis project Ga0207695, IMG submission 184354) | Corn rhizosphere microbial communities from Kellogg Biological Station, Michigan, USA - KBS C5-4 metaG (SPAdes) (version 2) | ecosystem: Host-associated > Plants > Roots > Rhizosphere > Soil... | reverse complement strand
GAGGGGGCGGGTTCGGCGGCGGCGGCGGAGGCGGATTCGGGGGATTTGGCGGCGGTGGCGGATTCGGCGGCGGTGGCGGCGGCTCGAGCTGGTGAGGCGCACATGGCGAAGATGACACTCGAAGAGTTGGTGGCGCAGTTGCAAAAGGCGTTCGGTGATGATCTCCGCGCCGTTGTCCTCTATGGCTCGGCGGCGGCGGGCGAGCACATCGCCAAGCGCTCCGACTTGAACGTGCTCGTGCTGGTACGCCGGCTCGATCTTCCGTTGCTCGAGCGCGAGGCGACGATCGCGCGCGCATGGTCGGAGGCGGGCCACCCGCCGCCGCTCACGCTCACCGAAGAGGAGTGGCGTTCGTCGTCCGACGTGTTCGCGATGGAGTACGCGGATATTCTCGAGCGCAATCGCGTGCTCTTCGGCGCCGATCCGTTTTCGGGCATTCGTGTGGACCGGCGAAACCTGCGGCTGCAACTCGAGCGCGAAGCGATGGGCAAGTTGCTGCAACTACGGCAAAGCGTTCTGGCAAGCGGCGGCGATCGGAAGCGGCTGCTCCAACTGCTCGAGGCGAGCCTGAGCACGTTCATGGTGATCTTCCGCGCCGTGTTACGCGATCGGGGGGAAAGCCCGTCCACAGACTACGAGGTGTTGTCGCGACACGTCGCGCAGGCGACCGGTGTGACGACCGATGCGTTCATTCGCGTGGTCCAACACGTTCGCGGCACGCAGCGCTTGACTCGAGACGACGTCCCATCGGTGCTCTCGAGCTATTTAGAGGGAGCGCACCAACTGGTTCACTATCTGGACAACCAAGGAGCTGGATGATGCGACGCATGCTCGCGGCCGCGGCGTTAGTCCTGGGTGCCGCGTGTTCGCACGACAAGAAGCCGCCCACGCCGCCGCCGATTGCGCAGGACACAACGCCCATGAATCTCGACTCGGTTCAGAGCGCGATTCCTGCGGCTGCACCGGACACGTTCAAACCGCCGAAGCCGCAGCTCGCGGAGAAACCGATTCCGCCGGCGCCGCCCGAGCTGGTCGAGGTGGTCGAGCGCGAGCAGTCGTTCTCGCAGTTCTGCTATCAGGAGTTCGGGCAGAAAGTAGATCCGCGGCTGCAGGGCGGTGTCGCGATGCTCGTAACGGTGAGCTCGGGCGGCGTGAGCGACGCGCGCGTGAAAGCCGACACGTGGTCGTCCAAGGCGGGGAAAGAGGTGAATCAGTGCCTCGACGAGAAGGCGGCGAGGGCGTGGAAGCCCACATCGGGCTCGGTCAAGCCGGGCAAGTACATCGTCCAGTTGAGCTTTAGGCCGGCGTGACTATACCATTCGTTGGACGCTCTGTGCGGAGGTACCGAATGCGCATGCGGTTGCTCGCGTTGTGCTTCCTGCCGTTCCTTGCGGGATGCGGCTACAACACGATCCAGACGCTGGACGAGCAGGCCAAGGCAGCCCAGGGACAGATCGAGGTGCAACTGCAGCGCCGTGCCGACCTGATTCCGAATCTGGTGAGCACGGTGAAGGGATACGCACAGCACGAGGAGCAGGTCTTCAGCGAGGTTGCCACGGCGCGCTCCGGGTTGGTCGGGGCGATCCAGACGCACGACCCGCAACAGATGGCTAACGCAAACGCGCAGTTGACAACCGGGTTAGGCCGGCTGTTCGCGGTCGCCGAAGCGTATCCGCAGCTCAAGGCGGACCAGAGTTTCTTGCGGCTGCAAGATGAGCTGACCGGAACCGAGAACCGGATTGCCGTGGCGCGTGGCGATTACAATCAGGCGGCCCAGCAGTACAACACGTACATCCGGCGCTTTCCTGCTGTGATCACCGCAAAGGTGATCGGCTCGAAGGAGAAGCCGTATTTCGAGGTGACGAACGCGGGGGCGCGTGAAGTGCCCAAGGTAGACTTCTCGAATCCCACTCCTGCGGGTTCGTCTGGAACCAAGCCACCGGCGCCGTCTCCCCAGAAGCCGTGATGCAAACGCGTCAACGATTGGAATCGGAAACGGCGAGGCTTGCACTGCTCGCCGTTTTGTTTTTGGCGACCGCGTGCGCCACATCCGGCATCAAGCCCGGCGAACCGGAACGCCGAGTGGTGCCGATCACGTTTCCGCTCGCGGCCGATTCGGTACGGTTCACGAGCGGGTTCGGTGACCCACGCGACGGCGGCAAGCGGCGACACATGGGGCAAGACATGTTCTGTCCCCGGTGGACGCCGATCCTCGCGGCGGTCGATGGCACGGTGGACTGGATCGCGACCAAGCGGCCGAAGAAGGAGAAGGGCTACGAGTTGCTGCTACGCGGCGACGACGGCAACCTGTATTTTTACGCACACTTGAACAACGACGACCCGGGCACCCGGGACAACGACGCGCCGCCGACATATGCGTATGCGCGCGGCTTGAAGAATGGAGACCGGGTGTCGGCGGGAGAGATCGTTGGCTACGTGGGCGATTCGGGCGATGCGGAGGCATCCGGCCCGCACCTGCACTTCGAGATCCACATCAAGAGCTGGGGGAACGCGATCGACCCGGCGCCGTCGCTCGAGGCGGCGCTGGCCAGACGGTCGCGCTGAGATCGCAGCAGAGCTCGGCTTGAAGGGGTGGTCGTCCGGGCAATTGTTCGAAAATGGTGATCCTGCGTTTATCAGCGCCGGTTCGCTTGACAATACGGCGAGACACTTAGACCTTAGCCCCGCGTCTCGGACAGTTCGCCACAATTCGTTTGATATCAAAGTCTCGCTGCCGTATGATCGCCCGCTGGCATTATGGCCCTCTAAGCTCCAGCGCGGCACCGCTGTCATAGCTGGGCAAGCGTAGCCTGTTGTTGGCGGCAACCTCAGATGTGTCTTGCCGGAGTGCCCTACGCACGAATCGTAGATGGCGAACGCCCAATGACCCGGAAGTTCATGAGTCGGTGCGGTGCGCGCGAAACAGCGCGCCAGCGCCCTTTTCCCATTTGAGTTCAAGACGTGGCGCGGTTGCGATCCGCGCGGCGGGGGATCACGCCGAGATCCCCGATTTGCGGTTCGTTAGTCGTAGGGCGGTTTCTCATTGTCACCGCAAGGTGAAGGAGGAGGCATGACGAGGTATGTCCGCAGCTGGGCCGCGGCGGCCGCAGCGCTCGCGATGTTCCCGGCATGGGCGCTTGCCCAGCAGGGAACGATCACGGGGCATGTCGTCGACGCAGTGTCAAAGGAGCCGGTACCGAGCGTTCAGGTGACGATCGTGGGAACACACCGCGGTGCGGTCACGGACGCCCAGGGCGAATACCGGATCGGCAGCGTGCAGCCGGGCGCATTGCGTGTTCGCGCGCAGCGCATCGGCTACGACGCCGAGGAAAAGGCAGTGACGGTATCTGGTACGGAGACGGTGACGGCCGACTTCACCTTGAGTGCGCGCGCCGTGTCGCTCGACGCGACCGTGGTCTTGGCGAACGCCCAGACACAGCGCGTGCGCGAGAGCGGCGTGCTGACCGGGAAGGTCGAAGCAGATTCCCTGAACAAGGCGACGATGGAGAACGCGTCCGACTTGTTGCAGTCGCGTGTGCCGGGTGTGACCGTCACCGCGAGCGGCGGCACCGTTGGTGGCAACTCGAAGATCCGCATTCGCGGATCGAGCAGCCTCTCGTTGAGCAACGACCCACTGATCATTGTCGACGGCATCCGAGTCAACAACGATCTTGGCGACGACCCAAACAACGGTGCGATTGGTGTCGGTGGCCAGGCGGCCTCGCGGTTCAACGACATCAACCCCGAAGACATCGAAAACATCGAGGTGGTCAAGGGACCCGCGGCCTCGTCGCTCTACGGCACAGCGGCGGCGAACGGCGTCATCTATATCACCACCAAGCATGGGCAGAGCGGCAAGGCGCGGTGGTCTGGGCACGTCGAGGGCGGCACGGATCGCGACCAGACGACCTGGCCGGCGAATTTCGGCGGCATCGATGTCAGCACGCCTGGTGATACGATCTTTGGCTGCGACAACATCGCGGCTGCTGAACAGCTATGCACACAGACGGCGGTGCTTCAGTGGAATCCGCTGGTGCAGGCAAGCCCGTTCACGCACGGCAACTCGCAGAACTACGGGTTGAGCGTGCAGGGCGGCGGCGACCGTGCGCAATACTATTTGTCCGGCAACTGGGACAAGCAGGTTGGCATTCTGCAGTGGAATCAGACCAGCCACTCGAACGTGCGGGCGAACATCACGGCGCAGCCGCGGGACAACATGAACATCACGGCAAGCGTCGGCTACGTGCAGAGCCGACTCCGGCTGCCGCAGAACGACAACAACATCCTCGGCGTCCTTGGCGGCGGTCTCCTGGGCAACTTCCAGGACGATGCGGCACGTGGATATCTCGCGGGACAAACGCCACAGGAAATTAGCGCCATCAGCACGCATCAGAACGTGGATCGGTTCACGGGCTCGATGACTGGTTCGTGGGCCGTGGTTCCCTGGCTCAGCCTCAACGCGACGGCCGGCCTCGACTTCACCGACGACGCCAACCAGGAACTGGTTCCGCCTAACGCCGTGTTCTTCGCGGACCTGCCTCTCGGCCAGCGGACCTCCAACCCGTTCCAGACGTTCCTGTACACGATGCAGGGAGGCGGGACGGCCACGTTCGGACTCACGCCCGACATCAAGTCGGTGACCACTGTCGGAGTCGGCTACGACAACCAGACCATCCGCGGGACGACGGCGTTCGGTAAGACGTTGTTGGCCGGTACGGGATCCTTGGGCGGCGCGACGACACAGTTCGCCGTCGGCGAGATCAATACGGGCGACATCACGCTCGGGGCGTACGGAACCGAGCAGCTGTCGTGGCGCGACCGTCTGTTCCTAACCGGCGGTCTTCGCGGGGACAAGAACAGCGCATTCGGTCTGAACTTCAAGGAAGTGTACTATCCGTCGGCCAGCCTCTCGTGGGTGCTTGGCGAAGAGCCGTGGTTCCCCAAGACGGACTTGTTCAGCTCCCTGCGTTTGCGCGCAGCGTACGGCGAATCGGGACGTCAGCCTGGCTTCCGTGACGCCATCACGTTCTTCGACGCGGTCGCCATCAACACCAATAGTGGCGAAGAGGCGGGATTCGCTCCGGGAGGCGTCGGGCAGCCCGACTTGCGGCCCGAACGCTCGAAGGAGATCGAAACCGGATTCGATGTTGGTCTCTTCAACGAGCGCGCTTCGCTGTCGTTTACGTACTACCACAAGAAGACGAGCGATCTACTGATCAGCGTGCCACTGCCGCCATCCCAAGGCTTGGGCACGTCGATCTTCAGAAACCTTGGGCTGGTGCAGAACCAGGGTGTCGAAGGCCTGATCAACGCCAACATCCTCACCAAGGATCCGGTGCAGTGGAACGTCGGCGTCAACGTCTCGTCGAATCACAACAAGATCCTCAACCTGGGAAGTTTCGCTGGGAAGCCCATTGTCCCAATTCTGTTCGGAGCCGACAACGCGCAGCGGCACACGAATGGATTCCCGGCCGGCGGCTACTGGCAGCAGCCCTACTCGTTCAAGGATGCGAACGGCGATGGGCTGATCGACTTCAGCGAGGTGACGCTGGCGGATTCGGCCAAGTTCCTTGGCACGCCGTTCCCGACGCTGCAAACGACGTTCACCACGCAGTTGACACTCTTCAAGTACGTCCGTCTCAATGGTCAGTTGGACTACGAGGGCGGGCAGAAGCTGCTCAATTTCACCGAAGACTTCCGGTGCAAGTTCGATATCTGCGCCGCGGCCAACGATCCGAAGGCATCGCTCGCGTCACAGGCAGCGAACATCGCCCAGTTGGAGGGATCGGATGCCGGCTTCATCCAGCCCGCTACGTTCTGGAAGCTCAGAGAGGTCTCTTTGACGTTGCTCGCACCCGAGAGCATTGCACACCGTGCGGGGGCCAGTTCTCTCAGCCTAACGGTTGCCGGTCGCAACCTGCACACGTGGACGAGCTACAAGGGCTTTGACCCCGAGCTCAATGAGAACGCGACGGGGAATTTCTCGGCGGATGATTTCCTCACGCTGCCGCCCCTTCGTGTCTACACGTTCCGCATCGACGTGACCTGGTAATACGAACTGACCTCAACGAGCGAGAATTCATTCATATGCGTAATCGCATTTCCCTTGTGTCCGCTCGATTCCGGGTCGGTGTCGCGCTGACGCTCTGTGTGCTTGGAGCGGTCGGTTGCGATCACCTGCTCAGAGTGGAGGACCCGGACGTCGTGAGCCCCGGCAACTTGACGGGGAAGGACAAACTCGGCACCCAGCTCGCCGCCTCGATCAGCGCCATGCAAGTCGGTTTTGGCGGCGATGGGAACGGTAACGAAGGTCTCATTAACATTACCGGATTGTTCACCGATGAATTCAACTTCACGGAGACGTTTCCGACCCGGATTGTCATTGATCAACGGAACCTGACGAACAACAATTCAACGTTGGTCGCCGTGTTCTTCCACATCGAGCAGGCTCGGGCGATTGCCTCCAACGCGTCCGACCAATTCAATCAGTTTGGTCCCACCGACAAGGACCACTCTGAAGTGTTGAGTTTGGAGGCCTACGCCCAGACGCTCATGGCGGAGATGTACTGTGGTGCAGTTCCGTTCTCGAAGCAAAACGCTGACGGATCGCAGTCGAACACGACACCGCTCACGACGGTGCAGATGCTTCAGACGGCGGTTGCAACGTTCGATTCTGCCATCGACATCGCAGTCGGTACAGGCGATTCGCAGCGGGAGTTCCTGGCTCGCGTTGGCAAGGGTCGCGCGTTGCTCGATCTGGGCGGTGCGGCCAACACAGCCGAAGCCGACACGGTTGTCGCGAGTGTGCCTACGACGTTCGTGTATCAGATTCTCCACTCGGTGAACACGTCGCGTGAGAACAACGGCGTGAACGAGCTCATCTTCCAAGAAGGACGGTGGAGCGTCTCGGACGTCGAAGGCATCAACGGGCTGCCGTTCATCTCGGCGCACGATCCACGCGTTCGCACCGAGTTTCTCGGCAGAGGCTTTGTTTCGCGATCGCAGCTGACAGGCCCGCTCAAGGACAGCACGCGGACCATGCCGGATATCCTGGCGAGCGGAACGGAAGCACGCCTTATTCAGGCAGAGGCGGCGCTCGATGCCGGGAACACTGCCACATGGCTTGCGGATCTCAACGATCTCCGGTCCCAAGTCGGAGCCCTGAGTAACGCGACGATTCTCAACCTAGGTCCTGGAGATTCTGCGCTGGCTCCGCTGGCGGATCCGGGCGACAGTGTCTCGCGTGTGAAGTTGACGTTCAGCGAGCGTGGGTTCTGGATGTATGCCACCGATCACCGTCTGGGTGACTTCCGGCGCCTTGCACGCCCGACGAATGGCACGCCGTCCGGCTATGGCTTCACGATCGACGAAGTGTATCCGACCGGCGCATGGATCTATCGTGGTGCGCCGGACGGTTCGTACGGTACCTCCGTGAGTTTCCCTGTGCCGCTCGAAGAGGGAAACAACCCGGATTTCAATTCAGCCGCGTGTGACATAACCGTTCCATAGTGCGGTAGTTAGGCGTCGGCTAGAAACGAAAGCGCGGGGAGGCAAGAGCCTCTCCGCGCTTTTCTCACCTTCCTAACCAACACCAATTGCGCGACGTCGACGTTACTCGCGCCCGCTCTTCGTGATGATGTTGATCACTCCGCCTGTCGAACCGGTGCCTTCTCGAATGGCGGAATGCAGGCCATCGGTGATCGTCAAACTCTTGATGTCGCCGGCCGCGATGCGCTGCAGCAGTAGCGGGTCATCCACGCGAACGCCGTCGATGATCAACAACGGCATGTCCGCCGATGCGAGTAATAGACTACTGTGGCCTTCGCGATTTCGGATGGTCGCAGCGCTCCCGTCAGTCGCTTCCGACATGTTCATCTCGCCGCTCCACTCGACGACATCCCATGCACTGGAAACCTGCATCTTGGCGATGTCGTCCGCCGTGTACACGAGGGAGCCGTCGGGCGTTAAAGGGGGACGGAGATGGTTGGATGGTCCACACGCAACCGTCGCGCCCAACAGCAGCATCGCCATCGAGGGGTAATGCACCCGCATAGCAGCCTCCTGAGGCCGACCACAGCAGGAACCGACGCTGTTCCAGAGTGCGGTTGTCTCGAATGAAAGTCAAGAGACGCGAAGGCAAACAATCGGCCAGCGGGATCGGGCGACGGCAAACCCTTCGTTAGTCTGGAATGGCTCCGCCCGGCAGGACATAGGTGAGCGGATCGACGACCCTGCCGTTCACATGAATCTCGTAGTGCAGGTGCGGGCCGGTCGACAAGCCGGTATTTCCAACATTGGCAATGATCTGGCCGCGCTTCACGCGTTGCCCGATGCGCACGACGATTCGCGAACAGTGTGCGTATTTGGTGACGATGCCGCCGCCGTGATCGATCTCGAGCACATTGCCATAGCCCGTCTGGACGGTGACCATCGTCACCGTGCCGGCGGCGGGCGCCACGATCGGCGCACCCATCGGTGCGCTCACGTCGATGCCCTCGTGCGGACGGGCGATGTGCAGAATCGGATGGAAACGAGAACGGCTGAAGGCGCTCGAAAGCCATCCTGCCGTCGGCATGATCGACGGAATGTGCGACAACCGCTCGGCGTGCTGCGAGAGCGTGTCCGAAACTTCGGCAAAGCTCGCGGCCAACGAATTCGCGCGACGAATCAGGATTTCCAGATTCGGATGCGCGGCGAGGCCTGCGCGCTGGATCACGCTGCTATCGGTCGGGTGCTCCGTGAGCAGCGCGGCGACCGAGTCCTCGGGGAGGCCGGCGAGCAAGCGGATCTGCTCATCGCGACGAGCAATGGTCTCAATGGTGTCGAGGAGACCATCCAGACGTGCCTGTAGGACGCGCGATGGGGCCGTGGGCGGAGCCGAGGAAAGACTCGAGCGCGCGAACGCGGCGCCCAGCAGCACCGCGACCAACACCACGGCGCCGCCCGCGAGACGAACGGCGCGCCTGATTGCCCTGGAGCTGATGGTGATGGTCCGTGCAGCATCGCAACCGTTCGGGACGAGCATGATGGTCCAACGGCGGTCGGCGCGCATGGAGTTGTCCTCTTGGGAGCAGCTGTATGGTGGGGTACAGCAAGAGGACGGACTTAGGCGGATCGAGTCACGCCTTGAAACATCCGTTTTCGTTGCGCCACATAGCGTTCCGGCTTTCTCGGGCGAGGTGACGGAGCACGTTTTCTTGGTGCGATGAATGGATGCCGCAGGCGTCAGGCCGGGGCGGTTTCCCTCGGGAAGAGGGCAAGACCCTTTTCGACGTGCCAGCCGGCCGGATCGAGCGAGTCGACCGGCGCGCTCGAGGCAGTCGGCCACCGCCGTTCGTCGACGTTGCCCGCGCCGCCTAACTGGCGCCACAGTTCCTGCGCTTTCGTGGGCATGAACGGCTCGAGCATGAGCGCCAGATGGGCGAGCACCCAGGCGAGTGCGGCGAGCGTTTCGTGCAGCTCGGCGGTGCGAGACGCGTCCTTGGCCAGCTTCCAGGGCGCCTGGCGGTCGACGTATTCGTTGGCGCGCGCGACGACACGCCAGGCGGCGGCGAGCGCCTCGTGCAGAAGCAGTCCGTTCATCGCGAGGCGGTACGCTTCGCGCTCCGCCTGCATCCACGGCGCGGCGGCCGCCAACGCCGCCGGGCTCACGTTAGGCACGGTGCCGTCGCAGTACTTCTCGATCATCGCGATGGTTCGGCTGGCGAGATTGCCGAGCCCGTTGGCGAGGTCGGACGTGTATCGCTCTTCGAATCGCTCCCAGGAGAAGTTGCCGTCGGCGTCGAACGGCACTTCGCGCAGCAGAAAATATCGGAACGCATCCGAGCCGAATCGGTCGACCGCTTCGGCCAACTCGAGCTTGACCCCGGCGCTCTTGCTGAACCGCTCGCCGCCTAACTGAACGAATCCGTGCGCCCAGACGCGCTCGGGCAGCGGCTCGCCGGCCGCCCACAGCATGGCCGGCCAGATCACGCAATGGAAGCGCGTAATGTCCTTGCCGATCACGTGCAGCTGCGCGGGCCACACGGCGTGCGAACCCGGGAAGCGGGTGGCGGTCCAGTAGTTAGGCAGGGCGTCGAACCACACGTAGGTGGTCTGGCGCTCGCCGTCGCTCGTGGGCCGCGGGAAGGGAACGCCCCACGAGAACCGCGACCGGCTGGCCGACACGTCTTCCAAACCCTGGTCGAGCAGGCTCACGATCTCGTTGCGCCGCGACTCCGGCTGCACGAACTCGGGGTGCGCGGCGATGTGCGCGCGCAACCGGTCCTGATACGCCGAGAGGCGGAAGAACCAATTGCGTTCCTCGACCCACTCGAGCGTG
>Ga0207695_10012192_pt1 | contig 10329 bp, 11 predicted proteins | sample KBSC54metaG_FD_184354 | JGI IMG/M metagenome (GOLD analysis project Ga0207695, IMG submission 184354) | Corn rhizosphere microbial communities from Kellogg Biological Station, Michigan, USA - KBS C5-4 metaG (SPAdes) (version 2) | ecosystem: Host-associated > Plants > Roots > Rhizosphere > Soil... | reverse complement strand
GAGGTAGCCGCCGCTCTTCAGGTCGACGCGGCGCGCGAGCGCGCGGGCGATCTCCTCCTCGATGTTGTAGAGGTCGAAGATCGGGCGCTCGCCCTTGTAGTGCTCGAGCCGTCCCACCGAGCTCGATGCATACGTCTCGCCGAAGGCGCGCAGGGACTCGTACTGCAGCCTGGAGTCGATGCGGATCGACTGCGTGTGCTCGTTGGCGATGTCGCGCAGCACGCGCTCGGCCAGGCTGAGGTCCTGGTGCAGCAGCGAGCCGGCGGGCTTGGACAGCGCGCGCTCTCGGATGCGGTTCCAGGTGGTGCGCAGGTAGGCGATGTCCTCGGCCAGCTCCTGGTCGCTCGCCTCCTCCGCGTTGGTGCGCAGGATGAAGCCGCCGCCGCCTTCGAGCGGGTTGCCGGCCAGCGCGATCATGCGGGCACGCAGCTGCTCGCGCAGCTCGTGGGAGCCGATGCGCTGCGAGATGCCGATGTGGTTGTCGTGCGGCAGGTAGACCAGCAACCGGCCGGCGATGCTCACCTGCGTGGTCAGGCGCGCGCCCTTGGTGCCGATCGGATCCTTGACCACCTGCACCGTGAGCGACTGGCCCTCGAACACCAGCTTCTCGATGGCGGCCGGCGCATTCTCGGGCTTGGCGGCCGGATGGCCGTGCAGGTCGGCCACGTGCAGGAAGGCCGCGCGTTCCAGGCCGATGTCGATGAAGGCCGACTGCATGCCGGGCAGCACGCGCGCCACCTTGCCCAGGTAGACGTTGCCGACCAGGCCGCGTTCCAGCGAACGCTCGAGATGCAGCTCCTGGATCGCGCCGTTCTCGATGATCGCGACGCGCGTCTCTTGGGGCGACCAGTTGACCAGGATGTCGTGCATGTCGATGCCGTTGTCTCTCGCGGTTCTTATTCCTGGACCTCGACGCCTGCGGCCAGCAACAGTCGCGCGGTCTCGTGCAGGGGCAAACCCATGATACCGGAGTAGCTGCCCGCGATGCGCTCGATCCAGGCGGCCACGCGGCTCTGGATCGCGTAGGCGCCGGCCTTGCCGAACGGCTCGCCGCTGGCGACGTAGGCCGCGATCGCGTGCGCGGGCATGGGCGCGAAGCGGACCGTCGAGACGCTCAAGGCGCTGGTTCGCGCGCGGCCCGTCGCCAGCGCGACCGCCGTCATCACGCGATGGGTGCGGCCCGACAGGCGCTCCAGCGTGGCGACGGCGTCGTCCGCATCGGCGGGCTTGCCGAAGATGCGGCGGCCGAGCGCCACGGTGGTGTCCGCGCACAGCACCGGCGCCGGCGGCAGGCCGCGCCTCTTCAGCCGCGCGACCGCGGCGCCGAGCTTGAGCTGCGTGACGCGCTCGCAGTAGACGGCTGGCGTCTCGCCGGGGAGGTGATCCTCCAGCGCCTCGGCGTCCTCGTCGGGCGAGGCGAGCAGCAGCTCATGGCGCACGCCCAGCTGGTCGAGCAGCTGGCGACGGCGCGGGCTCTGGGAGGCGAGGTAGATGAACGAGTGCTTCTTCATGGCGGGGAAATGGCGTGGGCGGCGCACCGGGACGCTGCCGGAGGGGTCCGGCATCTCCTCGAATCGCGCCGGGCGTCCGTCGAAAGCTGCGAGGCCGTTCGCGATTCGAGGAGATGCCAGTCCCCTCGTCGGCCGGCCACCTGCGCTCACTCACGATGGTACGGATGATTGGTCGACAGCGACCACGCGCGATACAGCGCCTCGGCCAGCAGCGGCCGCACGAACGCGTGCGGCAGCGTGAGGTCGGACAGCCGCGCCGTCTCGTCGGCGGTGGCCTTCAGCTCGGGATCGAGGCCGTCGGGACCGCCGATCAGGAAGGCGACGTCGCGCCCGTCGCCGCGCCAGAACGCGAGCCGGTCGGCGAGCGCGCGCGTGGTCCAGCGCGTGCCGCGCTCGTCGAGCACGACGCGCCGCACGCCCGCCGGCAGCGCCGCCTCCAGCCGCCTGGCCTCCGCCTGCATCATCTGCGCCGGCAGCTTGCCGCCGGTGCGGGGCTCGGTCTTGACCGCCTTGAGCTCGAGCCGCATCTCGGGCGGGAAGCGGCGCTCGAATTCCTCGTACGCCGCCTCGGCCCAGGCGGGCGGCTTCTGGCCGACGGAGGCGATGATCAGACGCATGGTCTCTGACGTGGAAACGGCGACCGAAGTCGCCGTTCGTGGTGGATCGGTGGTTTCGATCAGCCGCGGCGCGCCGCGACCTTCTTGGCGGCCGCGACCTTGGTGGCTGCCGTCTTCTTCGCGGTCTTCTTGGCCGCGGTGGACGCGTTGCGCGAGCTGTTGGCCGGCACCACGATCTTCTTGACCGACGCCGTCTTGGCCGGCGCGGCGCCCGCTCGAACGGCCGTCGAGCCGGCACGCGTCTTCTTGGCGGCGGCGACCTTGCCGGCGGCCGACTTCGGTGCCGGCTTAGCCCTGCCCGCCTGCGAGCCGGCCGGCTTGGTGGCCGCGGCTTCGCGCGCGCTGGTCTTGCGGGCCGGGCCGCGCGTGGACGTGGAACGCTCGGCCGGCGTCTTGGCGCGCGGCAGCGGCGCCGCCTTGCCGGCAGCTGTCTTCTTCGCGGCGGGTTTCTTCAGCGCCGCCTTCTTCGCGGGCGTCTCGTCGTCGGTGTCGATGGCCTTGGCGGCCTTCGCGCGCTTCTTCGGCTTGGGCGCCTCGTCGGCCTCGTCGTCGGCGCCTTCCGAGGCCTTGACCAGCCCGCCGGTGCGGCCGCCGCCGAGCTTGATCGCCACCGGCTTGCCGCCCCAGATCTCCTCCAGGCGGTAGTAGTCGCGGATCGACGGCTGCATGATGTGCGCGACGGCCGCGCCGCAGTCGACGATGATCCACTCGCCGTTCTCCTCGCCCTCGGTGCGCAGCACGGCCATGCCGGCGGACTTCACCGCATCGCGCACGCTCGCCGCGAGCGCCTTGGTCTGGCGGTTGCTGGCGCCGGCGGCGACGATCACGCGCTCGAACAGCGGCGACAGGTGCTCGGTGTTGAAGACCTGGATGTCCTGGGCCTTGACGTCTTCCAGGCCATCGACGATGGCGCGTTGCAGTTTGCGGATATCCATTTAATTTATGCGGTGTCTGGTCTTGAATCTTGCGCGCTGTGAGGCCTCGCCGCGCTCGCGCGTTTGCGCGCAAGATGCGAGACCTGACACCGTCACTTCGGGGAGGTATACAGCTGGTGGTCGGCAATATAGCGCGCCACCGGCGCGCCGACCAGCGCCGTGACGTCCAGCCCGGCCGCGGCGCGCTCGCGCACAGCGGTGGCCGAATGGGGATGGGGCGGCATCTGGACGACGCGCAGCGCGTGCTCGACGCCGGCCATGCCGGGCGCCGCACGCACCGGCTCGCCACCGCGCGCGGCCACCGCCAGGCCGGCCAGCGCGACGATCTCGCGCCAGTCGTGCCAGGTGTCGAAGCGCGCGTACTGGTCCTGGCCGATGACCAGCCACCACCGCGTGCCGGGCTGCTCGGCGTGCAGCGCGCGCAGCGTGTCGACGGTGAAGCTGGGCCCGGCGCGGCCGAGCTCGCGGGCGTCGATCGAGAAGCGTGGCTCGCCTTGCGTGAGCCGTTGCAGCATCGCGACGCGATCCGCACCCGACGCCGGCGGGCGGCCACCCTTGTGCGGTGACTGCCGCGCGGGCAGCCACACGAGCTCGTCCAGCGCCAACTGATCGAGCGCGCAGCGGGCGAGTTCGAGATGCGCGAGGTGCGGCGGATCGAAGCTGCCGCCGAAGAGGCCCGCGTTCATGGCGTCTGCCTCCGCGGCGGGTACGCCGCGCCTTCCCCCGCGGGGAATTCGGGCCGGCCTGGGGCGGTCCGGCGCTCGTCCCGCGAGCGGGTTGACTTGCCGGTGCTCAAGCGATCCAGTCGCGCGGACGCAGGAAGTCCGCGTACAGCGCCGCCTCGGGCGTGCCGTCCTGCGGCGACCACTGGTAGCGCCACTGCGCCAGCGGCGGCATCGACATCAGGATGGCCTCGGTGCGCCCGCCCGACTGCAGGCCGAACAGCGTGCCGCGATCCCACACGAGGTTGAACTCGACGTAGCGGCCGCGCCGGTAGGCCTGGAAGTCGCGCTCGCGTTCGCCGTACGCCCGCATACGCCGCCGCTCGACGATGGGCACGTACGCGCCGAGGAACGCGTCGCCCACCGAGCGCAGCATCGCGAAGCCCTGCTCGAAGCCGAGTTCGCTCACGTCGTCGAAGAAGATGCCGCCGATGCCGCGCGGCTCGTTGCGGTGCTTCAGGAAGAAGTACTCGTCGCACCACTTCTTGAAGCGCGGATACAGCGTGTCGCCGAACGGCGCGAGCGCGTCGCGGCAGGTGGCGTGGAAGTGCCGGGCGTCGTCCTCGAAACCGTAGTACGGGGTCAGGTCCATGCCGCCGCCGAACCAGAACACGGGGTCCGCGTCCTGCGGGAACGCGCAGAACAGGCGCACGTTCATGTGCACGGTGGGCACGTAGGGGTTGCGCGGGTGGAAGACGAGCGAGACGCCCAGTGCCTCGAAGCCGGCACCGGCGAGCTCGGGCCGCGCGGCGGTGGCCGACGGCGGCAGCATGCGGCCCCGGACGTGGCTGAAATTGCAGCCGCCGCGCTCGATCAGTGCCCCGCCCTCGATCAGGCGCGTCAGGCCGTCGCCTTCGAGTGCGCCGCCCGCAGGCCGCGTCCAGCCGTCGCTGACGAAGGCGCCGCCGTCGGCCGCTTCCATGGCCGCGACGATGCGCGCCTGCAGATCCAGCAGCCAGGCGCGCACGGCCGCGACGTCGGGCGTCTCGGCCGCGGAAGAGGATGGCGTGGTCGTGTTCATCGGATGTCCAAGTCGGTCAAGCCAGCCGGACGGGAGCCGCCTGGTCGGCGCGCTTGCCCATGCGCCCGTGCAGGCGCCGGGCAAAGCATGCCATGTCCGCCGCCGCGTCACCGCTCAGGCGCCACGCCGACTCGAGGCCGACCTCGCGCCGCGGGTAGTCGAGGTAGGCCAGCACCACCGGCACGTCGGCCTGCAGCGCCACCTGGTGGAAGCCGCTGCGCCAGCCGGGCGTGAGCCGGCGCGTGCCCTCGGGCGACAGGCCCAGCCACATGAACTCGTCGCGCTCGCGCGCCTCGCGCAGCCGTTGCGCCATCTGCCCGACGACGCCGTTGGGCGCGTCGCGCACCACCGGGATGCCGCCGAGCCAGCGCAGCCAGCGGCCCATCAGCGGGATGCGGAACAGCGTGGCCTTGCCCCAGAAGGTGACCGGCACGCCCAGCGCCCACTTGGCCAGCATGGCCCAGACGAAGTCCCAGTTGGACGTGTGCGGATAGACGATGACCACGCCCTGGCGTGCCGGCAATCCGTCGCAGACGAGGCGCCAGCCACACAGGCGCAGCACCGCCCGCGCGAGGCGGCTGCCCTCGAACTCGAGCGGGTTCACCGGCAGGCGGCTCGGGCCGGCGGCGCCGGCTTCAGGCAGCGGCACCGGCATCGAGGCCGCGAAATCGCGGGCGCCGGCGTCCCAGCACTCAGCGCTTGTGGATGGCACGGTGCCCGATGTCGGTGCGATGCTGCGCGCCATCGAAATGGATGCCGCGCAGCGCCTCGTACGCGCGCTGCTGCGCGGCACGCGTGGAGTCGCCGAGCGCGGTGACGCACAGGACGCGGCCGCCGCTGACGCTGGTGACGTCGCCCTGCAGCGTGGTGCCCGCGTGGAACACGACGGCGTCCTCGGCCTCGGGCGGCAGGCCGGTGATGCGGTCGCCCTTGCGCGGCGTCTCCGGATAGCCGGCGGCGGCCATCACGACCCCGAGCGCGACGCGGCGGTCCCACTGCAGCTCGACCTGGTCGAGCGTGCCGTCGGTGGCATGCATCAGCACCTCGGCGAGGTCGCTCTTGAGGCGCATCATGATCGGCTGCGTCTCGGGGTCGCCCATGCGGGTGTTGAACTCGAGCGTCTTCGGATGGCCGCTGGCATCGATCATCAGGCCGGCGTACAGGAAGCCCGTGAACACGATGCCGTCCCTGGCCATGCCTTCGACCGTGGGCAGGATGATCTCGTGCATCACGCGCTGGTGCACGTTGGGCGTGACCACCGGCGCCGGCGAGTAGGCGCCCATGCCGCCCGTGTTGGGGCCGGCGTCGCCATCGGAAAGGCGCTTGTGGTCCTGGCTGGAGGCCAGCGCCAGCACGTTCTTGCCGTCCACCATCACGATGAAGCTGGCTTCCTCGCCGGCGAGGAATTCCTCGATGACCACGCGCGGCGCGTCGTTGTGCTGCACCGCCAGGCCGCCCTCGGGCTTGAGCATCCAGTCGACGGCGGCGTGCGCCTCTTCGACCGTCGTCGCCACGACCACGCCCTTGCCGGCGGCCAGGCCGTCGGCCTTGACGACGATGGGCGCACCCAGCTTGTCGACGTAGGCGTGCGCGGCGGCGATGTCGGTGAAGGTCTCGTAGGCCGCGGTGGGGATGCCGTGGCGCTTCATGAAGTTCTTCGAGAACGCCTTCGAGCTCTCGAGCTGCGCGGCGGCCTGCGTCGGGCCGAAGATGCGCAGGCCGTGCGAGCGGAACACGTCGACGACGCCCTGCGACAGCGGGCCTTCGGGCCCCACCACCGTCAGCGCGATCTTCTCGGCCAGCGCGAACTGCGCCAGCGCCTCGGGCTCGGTGATGTTGACGTTGACGAGCCGCTTGTCCGCCGCCGTGCCGCCGTTGCCCGGGGCCACGTAGACGCGCTGCACGCGCTCGCTCTGGGCCAGCTTCCAGGCCAGCGCGTGCTCGCGCCCGCCGCCGCCGATGACGAGGATCTTCATTCGGAAAGTACCGCGTTGTGATAGACGTCCTGGACGTCGTCGAGCTCCTCGATGACGTCGAGCAGCTTCTGCATGCGTGCGCTGTCCTCGCCGGCCAGCTCGACGCTGCTCTCGGGACGCATCGTCACCTCGGCGCCGTCGGGCTTCAGGCCGGCGGCCTCCAGCGCGTTCTTGACGGCCTCGAATTCGGTCGGCGCGCTGAGCACCTCGATCGAGCCGTCCTCATGGGTGATCACGTCGTCGGCGCCAGCTTCCAGCGCCACTTCCATGATCCTGTCCTCCGACGCCCCGGGTGCGAAGATGAACTGGCCAACGTGCTTGAACTGGAACGCCACCGAGCCTTCGGTGCCCATGACGCCGCCGTACTTCGAGAACGCGTGGCGCACCTCGGCCACGGTGCGCACCTTGTTGTCCGTCATCGTGTCGATGATGATGGCGGCGCCGCCGATGCCGCGGCCCTCGTAGCGGATCTCCTCGTAGCTGACGCCTTCGAGGTTGCCGGTGGCCTTGTCGATGTTGCGCTTGACGGTGTCGGCCGGCAGGTTGACGGCCTTGGCCTTCTCGATGGCCAGGCGCAGGCGCGGGTTCATGCCCGGATCGCCGCCGCCGGTGCGCGCGGCCACCATGATTTCACGGATGACACGCGTCCATTCCTTGCCGCGCTTCTCGTCCTGTCGGCCCTTGCGATGCTGGATGTTGGCCCATTTCGAGTGCCCGGCCATAAGAAAACGCTCCTGGAGTCTGCGCTGCCGCGGGCGTCGCGCCCGGCGGTTCGGATTTTTCGGGAAACCGGCATTTTAGCCGTCCGGACGCCGCGCCCGGGCGCACGGTCGTGCATCGCAGGCCCATTCGCGGCGCCGACCACGCCCGGCACGCCGCCGCGGCAGGTGCCATGCCACCGCCGCGTTCTGAGCACATGCCCATTGCTTCGTTGCCCGCGGCACCGCGCGCTCGCACACTGGCCTCGCGCCAACGCAAGAGGGCGTGACGGGACGCCAGGGTTGACGGGCCCTGGCGGGTGAAGGGAGCGGGACAGGCGTCTCGCTCCCTTTTCCTTTTCTGCTGGCAAACTCCGGCCGATGAGCGACTCCCCCAACCCGGCCGGCGAACCGCTGCTGGTCGCCTGCCTGTGCGCCCAGTGGTGCCGCACCTGCGACGCGTACCGCGACACGCTGCTGGGCGCGCGCGAGTCGCTGCGGCTGCATCCCGATGTCGCCACGCGCTTCCAGTGGGTCGACATCGAGGACGAATCCGACCTGATCGGCGACCTCGACATCGAGGACTTCCCCACGCTGCTGCTCGCGCGCGGCGACGCCATCCTGTTCTTCGGCCCCATCCTGCCGCACGCGCAGACGATCGACCGCCTGCTGCGCGGCGCCGTCGCGGGCGAGTTGCCGCCGCTGTCACCCGACGCGCTCGCGCCGGACGTGCGGGCGCTGCCGGGGCGCCTGCGCGGTCACGCGGCGCTCTGAGGCCTCAGGCCGCCCGCAGGTGCCGCTGCGGCCGCCAGCCGCGCTCGACGTCGGCGCGGATCTCCGCCGCGAACTGGCGCAGCTCGGCCTCGAGGCGGGCCCGCAGCACGCGGCCGAGGAAGCGGGCGAGCACGGGGCGCAACGGCTGCGTGAGCGTCAGCTCGAGCACCGTGCCCTCGTGCGCGGCCTTCGGGTCGGGCCGGAAGCGCGCGATGATCGAGCGGCCCCAGTGCGGGCCGGCCACGCATTGGTCCAGCACGCTGCCGTCCGGCCTCTCGTGGCGCTCCCAGACGTCCAGACCGGTGCTCCAGCCGACGCGCGCCAGGCATTCGAAGCGCGGGCCCGTCGGCCCGGGCGCGCGCTCGCGCAGGCGTTCGCGCCGGTGCACGCGCGCGAGTCCGCGGTGGTGCAGGTCGACGTAATGGGCACGTACCGTCCCTGGACCGGCGGCCACCCGCAGGTTGTACGCGATTTCGATGAAGCCGGACATGCCTTGCCGGGGCGAACGCCGTGCCAGCGGTCATCGGCGGCGCAGCGCATTCGTGGGGGTCGCGCAGGCACGCCGGCAATGAATCCAGCGTCCCGCCGGACCCGTGCGCTCGCCCGGAGCGTCCGGCTCAGGCGGCCACGCGCGCCGGCGTGGCGTACCAGAGCGCCGCGAAGAAGTGGCAGGTGGTGCCCGCCAGCACGAACAGGTGCCACGCGAAGTGCGCGTACCGGAAGCGCGAGTCGAACATGAACACGACCGCGCCCAGGGTGTAGGCGATGCCGCCGGCCAGCAGCCACAGCAGGCCGGCCATGGGCATCGCGTGGAGCAGCGGGCCCGCCGCGACGATCGCCGTCCAGCCCATCGCCACGTACAGGCCGGTGGACCACAGCGGATGCTTCAGCAGGTTCATCAGCTTGACCGCGATGCCGGCGGCGGCCATCGCCCAGATGGCGCCGAACAGCGTCCAGCCCCAGGCGCCGTTCAGCACGCCGAGCGCGAACGGGGTGTAGCTGCCCGCGATGAACAGGTAGATCGCCGCGTGGTCGATGCGATTGAGCACGGCCTTGACCTTGCCGTCGGGGATCGCGTGGTACAGGGTGGACGTCAGGTACAGCAGCATCATCGTGACCGAGAAGATGCTGACGGCCACGATGTTGGTCGCGGTGCCATGGCGCACGGCCATGACGACGAGGATGGGCAGCGACGCGATGGCCAGCAGGAAGCCCAGGCCATGGCTGATGGCGTTGGCGATCTCTTCGCCAAGCGTCTGCGGACGATCTTCGAACGTGGTGGAGCTCATGATGCGATCGTACTGGCTTTGGGCACGCGCTTTGTAACGCCGAGGCAAAGGCCGTGCCCAGCCTTCGCCCTCCGGCGACTTCAGCCTCGCGTGCCGGCCCGCCCCCGTGCCATGCTCGCGCGCACGCGCGCCAGCGTGTGCGTGGGCCGCGGCAGCGCGGCGTCCAGCCTGGCCGCGTGCCGGGCGGCAGGCGCGAGCGAGGGCATCCCGTACACCGTGTGGAACAGGTCGTCGTCGGCCCACGCATGGCTTTCCGCCGCCGCGGCGACCGGCGTCATCCAGTCGAACTTCGCCTCGGCGTTGCCGTTGATCGCCAGCGCGTAGGTGAAGCCGCCCGTCGTCAGCTGCAGCACGGTGCCCTGCCCCGGCAGCCAGCCTCCCTTGGACGCCGTGATCGAGCCGCAGGCGTGCTCGACTGCCCAGTCGAAGCCGAAATAGCCGTGCGACGGGTCGCCCGACGCGGTCGTCAGCTCGCCGGTGGCGTCGACCGCGCCCTGCAGCTGCCTGGAGATCGCCGTCGGCCCGAGCACCGGGTTGTTCGCGGCGACGCTGAACATCGCGCCCAGTCGCGCCATGTCCACCACCGAGGCCGACAGGCCGCCGGCGCTGGAGAACATCTCGTAGTCGAGCGCGCCGTAGTGCGTGGGCACCAGCCTGCCGCCGGGCTCGCGCACGGTGGGCAGCACCTCGAACGGGTACAGCGCCCAGCCGTTGGCCGGGTCGTACACCGTCATGTGGTGGCGCGCGTCGCCCGCGGGCTGGTCCGCGACGCGGCTGCGCGACGCG
>Ga0207695_10012191_pt1 | contig 10329 bp, 12 predicted proteins | sample KBSC54metaG_FD_184354 | JGI IMG/M metagenome (GOLD analysis project Ga0207695, IMG submission 184354) | Corn rhizosphere microbial communities from Kellogg Biological Station, Michigan, USA - KBS C5-4 metaG (SPAdes) (version 2) | ecosystem: Host-associated > Plants > Roots > Rhizosphere > Soil... | reverse complement strand
AAAGAATTACTGGCGCGCTACACCGGCCAATTGGCAAGCGCCGAGGCCGATGCACGCCGCATCATCGCTCAAGCCGAAGCCGAAGCGGACCATATCCGCCGCCGCGCCGCCGATGAATTGGAGCATGCCCTGGCGACGCGTCAGCAACATGTGCTGGACCGCATCAGCCAGGCTGAAGCCGCCGCTGTTGCGGAAATCCGCGACGCCACCGTGACGCTGACCATGGAAGCCAGCCGTTCCGCCCTGCGCGCCAACCTGAATGACAATCAGCAAGAAGCTCTGGTGCAAAAAGCCATTAGTGCCGTGAGAAGCAACTTGCGGTAAGCGCAAAATTACTCCTCTCGCTATAAGGGAGAGGGGTATGAAACGAAAATCGGCGCATTATAAACCATCTGTGCCATCTCTTTATCCCCAACCAACCCTTCGCAACGCCGCTGCTTACCGCGATTTACGCGTCGGCTTGTTTGGCGGATCTTTTAATCCTGCGCATGAAGCGCATAGACAGCTCGCCCGCCGCGCTTTGGAAGTTTTAAATTTGGATGTTATCTGGTGGCTGGTCTCACCGCAAAATCCGCTGAAATCCACGCATGACATGGCGTCCCTGGCCGACCGCATTGCCTCGGCGGAAAAACAAATCATTGGCCCGCGCATGGTCGTGACCGATCTGGAAACCCAACTGGGCACGCAATATACGGCCGATACGATCCGCGAGATTAAAAAACATTTTCCCCATACGAAATTCACCTGGATGATGGGCGCGGACAGTTTGCGCACCTTTCACCAATGGGAAAAATGGCGTGACATTGCGCGCCGGGTGCCCATCGCGGTTTTTGCCCGCCCGCCGCAGCAAACGCGCGCGCTATCTGGCTTTGCCGCCAAGACTCTGCGAAAGTCGCGCTGGCATAATCATAGCTCTGCCCTGCGAAGCTTTAGCGAAGCCGGATGGCGCTATGTGATGATGCCCTTGAACCCCATTTCCGCCACGGAGATTAGAAACCGACATGCCGCCCGAAAAATTAAAACCTAAAGTAAAAACGAAAACTGCAGCCAAGAAAACTGCTGCACCTAAATCTGCAGCAAAAAAAGCGGCGATTAAAAAAGATACGGTAAAAAAACTGGTCGCCAAAGTTGTCATAAAACCCACCAAAACCACCGGCGCGAAAATAAAAAAAACCGGCACGCCAGAAAACCAAGTTGATAAACGCATCATCGAACAGCGCTATTTGATTTTAAAATCGCTAGACGACGGTAAGGCCGAAGACATTCTGGATTTCGATGTCCGCGAACGTTCGTCCCTGGCAGACTATTTGATTATCGCGTCTGGCCGTTCGACGCGCCAAGTCGCATCACTAGCAGAAAATATTTCCAAATCGCTGAAGGCAGCGGGCCACAAAATCCTGCACCGCGAAGGCGAAGGCAGCAACGATTGGGTGATTGTGGATACGGGCGATATCATTGTGCATATTTTGCGGCCCGAAGTGCGCAGCTATTACCGCATCGAAGAGATTTGGGAGAAGAGTAATTAATTATGGGTAAATTAATTCTGATCCGTCACGGGCAATCCACCTGGAATTTAGAAAACCGTTTCACGGGCTTCCGCGATGTGCCCCTGACCGTTCAGGGTGAAACCGAAGCGCACGCGGGCGGCGAGAAGATAAAAGCATCCGGCCTGATGCCGGATGCGGTCTTTACTTCGACGCTTAAGCGCGCCTGGCATACCGCCGAACTAGTTCTAGCAGGGGCGGGATTGAATTTACCGCTGGTGAAATCAGATGATTTGCGTGAGCGCGATTACGGCGATTTATCCGGTCTGAATAAGGCCGAGGCGGCCAAACAATTCGGCGAAGAACAGGTGCATATCTGGCGCCGCAGTTATGACGTGCCGCCGCCCGGCGGTGAAAGTTTAGCGGATGTCGTCGCACGCGTAAAACCCTATTACGAAAAACATATCGCGCCGGAACTGGTGGCGGGGGAAACCGTTTTGATCGCCGCGCATGGCAATAGTTTACGCGCGCTGATGGTGGTGCTGGATTTTTATACGCAGGATAATATCAACACCTTTGAAATTCCCAACGGCGAGCCTTTGATTGTTGAATTTGTGGCTGGCGCGCCAACGCAATATTATTATTTATAACGCATGCGTTTTATCCTAGCATTTTTGTTTATTGTGCTGCCGCTAGCGGCACAGGCCGCCAATGAAACGGCGGAACTGAAAAAGGTTGAACAGGCACAGCGCGTCAAGGAAGCGGAATCCAAAAAACTCGCCGCCGCCAGTGCAAAACTGCAGGCCGAAGTTGCGGGATTGAAAACCAAATTGGTGGCGGTTTCCGCGCGCCTGTCGGAACACGAAGAAAAACTGGAAGGGCTGGAAACGGAACTGGTGAATATCCAGCAGCAGGAAAGCAAATTATCCGCTGAGCGTAACGCGAACCAAAAGGATTTATCAGAGGTGCTGGCGATTGTGCTGCGCCTGTCGCGTTTGCCGCCCGAAGCCATGGTCTTTATGCCCACGCCGCCGCAACAAACCATATACACCACGCTGGGCATGCAAACCGTGATGGCGGAATTGAACCGGCGCGTGGCGCTGGCGCGTCAGCAATTGGGGGATCTGGCGGCGGTGCGGGAAAAACTGCGCGCGCAGCAGGAAGCCATTTCGGCACAAAAGGATAAAATCACTGCCGATCAGGCGGAATTGGACAGCCTATTGAAACAACGCGAAGGCGCGCGTAAACAAACTGACTTCCAGCGCGCCGCCGCCGACCAGGAGGCCAAAACCCTGGCCGCCCGCGCATCGGATTTGCGTGAACTCATCCAACAACTACGCGCGCGGAAAACCAAACATAAAGCCCCCCCCGGTAATATAGCGCTGGTCGCCGCCGGTTCTGCGCGCCTGCCGGTGGCGGGCGCCGTCACGCGCACCTATGGCAGCGAAGATAGCGCTGGCAATCACGCGCGCGGCATTACAATTTCCGCACCCGCCCGCGCCGTGGTGAATGCGCCCCGCGGCGGCCAGGTGGTCTTTGCGGGCGCGTTTCGTTCCTATGGCCAGGTCGTCATCATTGAAATTGTCGAAGGCCAGCATATCTTATTAACCGGGTTGGGTTCGATTAACGTTAGCGAAGGTGAAAATGTCAGCGCAGGTGAGCCAGTGGGCCACATGCCGGACGCGGCCAGCACGCTGTATTTAGAAACGCGAAAAGATGGCGAACCAGTTGACCCCAATGCCTTTGGTCTGACACAATCAACCAAGATTCAAATGCGCCGCCCAGCAACCTAAGAGAGAACCCATGTCGCAAGAAGTTAAGAACAAAAAATTCCGTTTTACCTATCTGGCGGTTGTGGTCGCCGCCGCGATTGGTTTGGGTTCCCTGGCGCAACCGCTATTTGCAAAAACAGTCACAAATCCGGATAAAGTTCAGGACAAAGCCGCAGTACAGGATAAGGCGCCACCTGAACAAGTGACCAGTGAAAAAGGCACGGCGCCAGCGGATGTGACGGCGGATACTTACCGCCAACTGAATTTATTTTCCGAAGTATTTGAGCGTGTGCGGCGCGATTACGTGAAACCGGTGACGGATAAACAATTGGTTGAAGCGGCGGTCAACGGCATGCTCACCAATCTGGATCCGCATTCGTCGTATATGAACGCGGATGAATTTAAAAATATGCAGGTGCAAACACGCGGCGAATTCGGCGGTTTGGGCATTGAAGTGACCATGGATAATGGCGTGATTAAAGTTGTGTCGCCGATTGATGATACGCCTGCGGCGAAGGCCGGGATTAAACCAAATGATTTAATCGTCGGCATTGACGATGCGCCAGTGATGGGCTTAACGCTGAATGAAGCGGTGGATAAACTGCGCGGCAAACCGCAATCGCGCGTAACCCTGGCTGTCGTGCGCAACCGCCAGGAGCCGTTTGATGTCACGCTGACGCGCGATATCATTCGCATCAAATCCGTTAAAAGCGCGATGAAGGGCGATATTGGTTACTTGCGGATCAATCAGTTCAGCGAACAAACCACAGACAGCGCGCGCGAAGCCCTGCAAAAATTCACCACCGAACAAGGCGATAAAATGAAAGGTCTGGTGCTGGATATGCGTAATAATCCGGGTGGTTTACTGGATCAATCCATCTCCGTTGCCGGATTGTTTTTAGACAAGGGCGATGAAGTGGTTTCCACCAAGGGCCGTCATCCTGAAGACAACGAAAGTTATGCCACCGAAACGGATCCGATTGTGAAAAAGGATTTACCGATTGTGGTCTTGATCAATTCAGGTTCGGCCAGCGCGGCGGAAATCGTTGCGGGCGCGATCCAGGATCACAAACGCGCGGTATTGATTGGTACGCAAAGCTTCGGCAAAGGTTCCGTGCAAACGGTGATGCCTGTGCCGGGTTACGGCGCGATCCGCCTGACGACGGCCTATTATTTCACACCGTCAGGCCGCTCCATTCAGGCGACAGGGATTAAACCAAATATCGAAGTGCGCCAGAAAAATGAAAAGGATGTTGGTTTCGTTTATCATGAAGCCGACCTGAAAGGTGCCTTAAATAATCCCAACGGCCACAAGGCTTTACATAATCGTGATTTGGGTGAAACGGACGGCGCAGTCAAAGATCATGCACCAGATGAACCCATCAAGCCTATTGATAGCGAGCGCGACAAATCACATGACGAAAGCGTAAGCAACGACATTTTCGGCGATGAGAAAAAAGATGTGCAATTGCAACGCGCGCTGGAAATGCTGCACGGCATGTCGATTTATCATGACGAAGGTAAAGGCAAAAAAACTTCTGCCGCGTCTGCACCTGCCGCCAATGATAATAGCGATGGGGCGAAGGATTAAGCGCGCATGCTGCGTTATGCGCCCTTTGCGCTAATCTGGCTGATTGGGTTGCCATTTATTATTTGGCTGTTGGTGGCGCCGCGCGTGGCGGATCCGCGCTATTGGCAAGTGGATGCCGCCGATATCAAATTGGGTTCCACGCAGGTTTTTAATCCGGCCGATGGAAAGGCAAATCAAAAACCCACGCTGAGTGACGCGGCGAATTCTCAGGCCACGCCGCCGCCTGCCGCAAATAATTTCGATGCACCGGGCTTTAAAGTCGCCCCGCAAATTGCCAACGATGGCGTGACCATTAAATCCCTGAATCCCGATTTGCAGGAAGAAACCGACCATGGCCCATTACCGCGCGTGGCAGCGGATGGCCGTGCGCCCTGGCAATATTACGCGCGTCCATTTCCGGAAGATGAAAAACGTCCCCGCTTGGCGATCATCATCAAGGATATGGGCTTATCCGCCGCAGGTGTGAAAGACAGCCTGGCAACCCTACCCGGCACCGTGACCTTTGCCTTCTCACCCTATGCCGACGATCTGGCGAAATCGATGCAGTCGGCGCGCGATGCGGGCCATGAAACCATGGTTGAATTACCGCTGGAGGTGCTGCCAGGCGCCGCGCTGGATAACGGTACGCTCACCATCAGTAGCGCCCAAACCTCTTCGGTTAACCAAGATAATTTTGTGAAACTATTATCGCGCCTGATTGGCTGTGTAGGTGTCATCACCGACGGCGGCCAGCAATTGGTGAATAATGAAAATATGCTGCGCCCGCTGATGCAAAACCTGTCTACGCGCGGCCTCTTGATGGTAGATGACACGCAGCAAAATGAAACCCTGTCGCCGTTAATTGCCGAACAATTGAAATCACCCTGGGCACGTTCGCTTTTCACCATTGATGCCACTTTGTCACAAGACGCAATGGATGCTGCCATGGCCAAAGCCGTTGAAGCGGCGAAGCAAAACGGCCGCGCTGTCGTGGTAGCCAGCGCCTCGCCGCTAACCCGCTCCGTTATTTCCGCCTGGACGCACCGCCTGGAACGCGAAGGCGCCGTTGCTCTTGCGCCCATTTCAGCTGGCGTCACGCTGGGCTCTGTTGTCGCCGCAGCAGCACCTGCATCACCGACTGTGTCTGCGGCTGTGCCATCTGCACCAGGCGTGATGCAACCCCCACCCGAAACACCGCCGCCAATAGATGATAATAGCGCGGCGCCTAGCGGTTCGATGAATCTGTTGAATCTTAAAACACCGGATAGTGCGGTTCCAAATGTGTTAGATCCCAGCAAACCTATATCACATGCCGAGCCTGCTAAACCTTAAGCATCTTTGACGGATCTTTAAAATTATTGAATTAATTCTTATCCACAATGGTCACATGAACGCTTATTCACGTGTTCTAATGCACCCCTTGCGGTAGAATAAAAATATGCACATCATGTGCCTCACTCACTCGGGAGATTAGTCTATGAAACTTCGTTCTCTGTTGCTTGCCGCTACCATTGTATTTGCGCCGGCAGCTTTTGCACAAACGACACCACCAGTCGCGCCCGTTGCGCCAACTGCTCCTGTTGCACCCAGCAGTCTGAATGCAAAGCATGTTCAGTGGGGTAAAGAAAAAGCCCTGCATGATGAACACGCAGCCCAGCGCGAAGACCGCATCGCCAAACAAGATGAGAAAAATGATAATATCAAGAGTGCAGAGCGTGCCGAACGCAAAGAAATGAAAGACGAGCGTCGCGCCATGCATGAAGAACGTAAAGAAGACCGGGCCAAACGCCGCGAAACATTTCAAGCCAAACGCGATGACGTAAGAGAGGAGCGCGGCCAGGCACGCCAGCAAGAAGAAGCAAAAATGCAGCAGCGCCGCCAGGCATGGCAAGCCCGCCGCGAGCAAATGCAGGCACAGCGTCAGGCGAATAAGGCTAAATGGCAAGCGAATAAAAGTACGGGCGTGATGACTGGTACCTCACCAGCTGCTACGACGCCACCAGCCACAATTTCCACCACCAACTAACCTTTCAAACGGAGGATATCATGAGAAAACTGCTACTTTTGGGCGCGGCCCTTGCACTGTGCGCCGCCCCTGCCTTTGCCGCCGTGCCGAACGCGCCGCAAGCACATGGCAATAGCCATATCGTACAAGCTGCTGTGAAAAAGCATGTGAAAAAACATAAGAAAAGCCACAAAAAAGCCAAGCACGGCAAGAAAGCCAAAACATCCGCGGTAAGCAAACCCGCACCAGAAGCCGGCAATACCGCCGCGGGTGAAAGCCTGCCGCCTGTGACCGACACATCTGCCGGCCCGCAATAATTTAATTCTTTAAGGGGTCGCCGTTAATTCGGTGGCCCCTTTTTGTTGCCTATAATTTCACTTATAAACCTTCATGCATACCGACCCATCTCCGGCTACCTCTCTGCCATATCGACTTGGTGCCGGGATTGTTGTTTTCAACGTAGATGGCCGTGTTTTAATGGGTGAGCGGCAAGATTTCCCTGGCGCCTGGCAATTTCCGCAGGGTGGCATTGATGCCGATGAAGACCCCTGGGCCGCCGCCCAACGTGAATTATATGAAGAGGTTGGCATCCAGGCGGATAAAATATCCCTGTTGGCCGAAACCCATCAATGGCTGAGTTATGATTTTCCAGAGGGAATTACAGGTCATCCCATCTATGGCCGCCACGCAGGACAAAAACAAAAATGGTTTGCCGTGCGTTTTTTAGGCACCGATGCGGATATTAATCTATACGCCCATCACGCGCCGGAATTCATGCGAACCGAATGGAAAAGTTTGTCCGACGCGCCTGGTTTAATTGTGGAATTCAAACGGGACTTATACGACCAGTTGGTTTTGGCTTTTCAGAAATACGCAAAACCAGATTAAGCCAGTGTCTCCATCAATTCCCGGTATTCGCGCGCGGATAGGCCGGAGTTTTCTTCCGTCACCTGTTCGCCCGCGATCATGCGTTTGACCGCCGCCAGACCCTTGGCGGAAATATGCGCTGCGCCCTGGCGGTAATCCAGAAATGCATCATAGGTGAGCGGCACCCAGCGTTTCAGCGTTTCAATCATGACATCGGCATAGGCGCGGATTTCATATTGCGCGTGGGAATCGGCGCGCAGGCGCAGGAAATGCATCAGATTATGCAAATCGGTTTTCCAGTACCACTGCGTATAGGTATTCAGCGTCAGATTCATGCGTGCCAATTCACGCGCCAGACCGTCTTTGCCTTCGTCAATTATCGTGCCGTCTTCACGCACATTCAACATATTTTCGTAATTGTCGTAACAATGCTGGGCATCGTCGGTTAAAATTTTCAAAACTTCTTTGGCACGGTCGCCCGACAGCGTTTCGCCCCGGCCCTGGCGGTTGCTCTCAGACTGCGCGGCCAGATGTTCGGCAGCGGGAATATAAAATTCGCGGTCCATGACGGAATAACGTGCGGAATATTCATTCACGTTGGCGGTGCGGTGGCGGATCCATTGCCGTGCAATAAAAATGGGCAATTTGATGTGATATTTAATCTCGCACATTTCAAAGGGTGTGGAATGCCAATGGCGCAGCAGATATTTGATCAGGCCCGCATCGGTGGAAATCTTTTTGGTGCCCTTGCCATAACTCACGCGCGCGGCCTGAACCACCGCGGCATCATCGCCCATGTAATCCACGACGCGGACGAAGCCGTGATCCAGCACCGGCAAGGGTTCATATAAAATCTCCTCTAGCGCGGGCACGGTGACGCGACGGGTTGGGTGAGATTGCGCGCGTGCCTCGTCAATATCGGCACGCTGTTCGGGAGTAAGCTTTAAGGACATGAATCCTTTTAACGAAAACCAGACCAACAGACCAGTAGACCAACAGACCGAAAATGCGATAAATTGAAAAAAATTGGAGCAGCCAATGGTTCACTTCACAGCAGAATATCTGGGCGGGCTGAAATGCCGCGCTGTGCATGGGCCGTCAGGCGTTGAGATGTTGACAGATGCGCCCGCCGATGTCGGCGGCGGCGGCACAACCTTTTCCCCTACGGATTTAGTCGCAACGGGTTTGCTGACCTGCATCATGACCACGATGGCCATGGTGGCGGAGCGTAACGGCATTAAGCTAGACGGCATGAGCGGCAAGATTGAAAAGGTCATGCGCACTAGCCCGCCGCGCCGCATTGATAGCTTGAATATCCATTTGAAAATGCCTATCGCCGTGGATCACCCGGCCGTAGAAAAACTGAAACACGCCGCGCAAGCTTGTCCGGTGCACCTGTCGCTGCATCCTGATATTACGGAGACAATAGATTGGGAATGGGCGGATTAGGAAAATCCACCCTATTTTTAAAGATTTTATTTGTATTTATGCGCTATTTGTAATATTTTGCTTGTCTTAGGAGATATTTAACCCATGAATGATAATGAACCTTTTGAACTTCGCTTGACCACCCCGAACGAAATTGCGAACCGCGCCCAAGAAATTGGAAAAAACTAGCGGATATTAAGGCACCAGATCAAAAAGATGCCACACTCAGCTTCACTGATGCGGCAAGAATCTTAATTAGAGAGGCTGGCATACCCGAACAGAAAGAATGGCTGGATAAAGAACAGAAGAAAGATTTTCGTATCAGGCATTATGGCGTAGATTTTGGGTCTTTATTAACCCTGCCACTTTTCATGCTTATAGGGTCAAAATTACCCGTACCCTCCATGCAGACAATGGAGTTTGTTGGCGCATCATTTGGTTGTGTAATGGCAGGCCACAGTTCTTTAGCTAAAAAAGCGGATAAATGGGAAGAGAGGAGATTTAAAGAATTTCTTGCTCAACCTGAAAATAAACTGCTTGGCAGTATGGCTTTTGAAATGCTGGCACGACAAGCTGAAGCAACTGCATTGCAGGCAAAATTGGATTATCTAAGTTCGCAGTATGATGCCTTGGGACCAAAAGCTGAACTGCCCGAACCTATAAAAGAATTTATTGGTGTGATCGCGATTGCCATTAAGAGTAATGACTTGGATGAATTAAATATATTAACCGGTAATGTTCAAAATAGACGCATCTTAGAACAACCTGTGGTTCAAAATGCTTTGGTTAAAGCATGCACGGAAAGAGGTATGACTTACGGCGACTTAAATCTTTTGACGTCATTATTGAAACCGGGAATGCTTGCTATGATCGAACAACCCGTAATTGCGCCAATTACTCCTTCTCAACCTGAACAGGCAGTCCAAAGGTTAGGGTTTTAACAAAATTTGCTATTTCTGTTATTTTCATGTATATTAAGCATGCTGAGCAATCAGCTATGGTGATAAATGGCCTGCGGAATAGGCGTTGTGGACCCGGGGGCAGAACCCGGCGGCTCCACCAGCAAGAACTGGAAACCTGGTTTTTGTTGTGGGGCCGAATTAGGCTTCGACACGCGTAATAAAGGCACAGCTTTTGCCGGGCATGATACCGCCCTTATCGGGTCAACAACACAAATGCTAACGACAACGTTGCATCTGTTGC
>Ga0207695_10012190_pt1 | contig 10330 bp, 8 predicted proteins | sample KBSC54metaG_FD_184354 | JGI IMG/M metagenome (GOLD analysis project Ga0207695, IMG submission 184354) | Corn rhizosphere microbial communities from Kellogg Biological Station, Michigan, USA - KBS C5-4 metaG (SPAdes) (version 2) | ecosystem: Host-associated > Plants > Roots > Rhizosphere > Soil... | reverse complement strand
TCATCCGGCGATCCGCGCGCCCAGCAGCCGCCCGACGCCGTACGTCAGACCGGCGGCGACGATGCCGAACAGCAACTGCCTAACGCCGGAGTACCACACGCTCCGGCCGGTGAGCAGCGTGATCCCCGCGCCGATGAGAAAGAGCGCAACCGCGCTACACGCAAGGCTGGTGAGCACCGCGGTATTCGCGGACAAGAAAAAGAACGGGAACACCGGCACGATGGCCCCCACCGAAAACAAAGCCGCCGAGGTTCCCGCCGCCTGCCACGGCGAACCACCGAGGTCGCCTGGCTCTATGCCCAGTTCCTCACGCGCGAGCGTCTCGCGCGCAGTTTCCGGTTTCGCCATCAAGCGTTCGGCCAGAGAGTGTGCCTGCTCTTCCGAGAGCCCCTTCGCCTGATAGATGAGTGCAAGCTCGTGCGCTTCCTCGGCCGGCGCTGCCGCGAGCTCGGCGCTCTCGATGTCTAACTGACGCTGGTGCAGCTCGCGCGCGCTCTGCACCGACAGCCATTCGCCCATGGCCATGGAGCCGGCGCCCGCAAGCAAGCCGGCGAGACCAGTCACCAGCAGCGCCCGATCGGATGCGGCGGCGCCGGCGACGCCCATCACGAGACTCAAGTTCGACACGAGCCCGTCGTTCGCCCCGAGCACGGCTGCCCGGAGTGCATTGCCACCGAGCGTGCGGTGACGCCCCTCCAAGCGCGCGATCGTCGCGCCTTCGAGACCGCCGGGGTCTCCGGCCAATGCGCCGAGGAGACGCCGGTGCGATCGCTCGTCGTTCGGAAGTGCCGTATCGCGCGATTCTGCTTGCTCGACGTAGCTCATGCTGTCGGACCGCTCGTGTTCGAGCACCGTCGGCAAAACCGCGCGCACTCCGAAGCGCTTCGCGAGCGCGATCAGCGCGCGCGTACGCCACGTCGGTCTTGGGCTTGGCTCCGCGCGTCCCGATTGCGCGATCAGCCGCTCCCAGAATGCGGCGTGTCCAGTCTCGGTCTCTGACATGCGATGGAACACGCTCGCCAGGCGTGTGTCCGTTTCCGCTTCTGACAGCGCACCATACAGCGCTGCGCTGTCGATCTCGGCTTGCCGGTTGGCTCGGAAGCGGGCGACGTCGCCGGCCGTTGGGCGCCCGCTCGCCGCGGGGGTCGCGGATGGCGCGGCCCCCGCGTCGGAGGGATTCTGCGTGTCCATGCTCAGACCGGCCGATCGTCAGGCGTTGATGCTGGGCAGATCAACATCGGCAGCGCGGACGAGCACGCCACCTGCTCGACCGCACTCCGCGTCGTCATTCGCGATGGAACGCACGCACGGTTCGACATGGCGACGAGGTCCACCCTGCCGTCGGCCATCGCATCGAGCAGGCTCGACGCCGGATGGGTGTCGATGCCGATCTCGATGTCGATTCCGTTAGGCCGTGTCCGGTCCCGCATCCGCGATGCGATCGCCGCCAGCTCGTCCCGCGTGCTCGAGACGCGGGCGCGTGTCGTGCCGGCGTCGAGCTTCGTCGCAGCCGCGGCATAGGCGTACGCACGAACCGGCGCGATCGCCGGGCGCACCGCCTCGAACAGCGTGTAGCGCGCACCAGCCACGCTGCCCAGCATGGCTGCCGCTTCAGCAACGCCGACGTCTGCGTCGGCATCTTCGATCGCGATGAGGATATTGCGGAACAGGACACCGTGCTCGAAGTCCACCGCGCGTTCCGAGGCGCGCATGATGAGCACCGGGACGTGCGCCTGTCGCACGAGATTGTCGGGCACGGTGCCGAGACATCTCGTCGCCAGTCCCGTTCGACCGCGATCGGTGATCACGACGAGATCGACGCCCGTCCGCGCGATCTCGCGCTCGATCGCCGATGACGGCCACCCCTCGACGAGCGTCGTGACGACCGCACTCGTTCCCGCGGCGATCGCCCGCGCGGCCACCGCGTGCAGGTACTCGAGCTCGTGTCGTCGTTCCACCTCATCGGATCGACCGCGCGATGCGTACGTCGCCGAAACCGGCTCGTGCACTCGAACGATGTGGAGCGCTGCATTCGTAAGGCGCGCGATCGCGATGGCCGCAGGCAACGCGTGTTCAGCGAACGCGGACCCATCCAGCGGGACCAGAATTCGTTTGTACATACCTCCTCCAGAGCGCGGGGAGCTTCGGCTGCATTGACAGTAGCGCGCCTGCTTCCCGGCGTGTGTCGGGTGACTTGGGCACCCGGTGTCCGGGTTTCCGCTACGCCGCGCATGCGGCGGGAGATCCTATCGCGAATCCGGAAATACCTGACGGATCGACGGTCAACGCCCGACAGCGCGTGCTATCCCGTGCGCCGACATTGCCTGCACAAGACGTCAGAATCACTCGAGACGGGAGATCGAATGAAGACCGACGCGCAGCTCGGAGCCGACGTGGCCGAAGAACTCCGCTGGACACTCGGGGACCATGCACCGTGCATCCAGGTGACCGTCGCCGATGGCGTCGTCGCGTTGTCCGGATCGGTCGACGATTCCAACGAGAGGCGCGCGGCCGCCGGAGCGGTGGAGCGCGTGTGCGGCGTTCGCGCCATCAGGAACGTGATCGCCCTGCATCCCGCCCGGCCCATGCGAACGGAGGCCGTCACATGATGGAAGAGATGTTGCGCGACGCGCACGCAGCGGCGACCATCGCGGGCCCGCTGCCAGTCAGTGAGGCGAGGTCGCCGGCCGTCCCGGCCGATCAGATCGTGCGCGCCGGCGCGCCCGCAACGGCGTCGTACGTGCGGTGGTTCGACAGCCTAACCAGACGCGACGTCGCGTCGGCGGGCGGCAAAGGCGCGAACCTGGCCGAGCTCGCGCAAAACGGATTCCCGGTGCCGCCGGGCTTCGTCGTCACCGTCGCCGCGTACGAGCGATTCGCCGAGGCCGGGCGACTCGACTCGGAGATCGAACGCCGGATCGATGCGGTAAACGTCGACGACACGCCCCGCCTGGAGGAGAGCGCATCCGCGATCCGCGACATGGTTCGGCGCACACGCGTCCCCGACGACGTACGCGCAGCCATCGTTGCGGCGTACAACCGCCTAACGGCGGCCGCAGGCGTGCAGCCGGGTGTGGCCGTCAGGTCCTCGGCCACGGCCGAGGATGCCGCGTCGTTCTCGTTCGCCGGCATGTTCCAAAGTGTCCTCGACGTGCAGGGCGAAGATGCGTTGGTGAGCGCGGTACGCGAGTGTTGGGCATCGGGGTTCACGGCCCGCGCGATCTTCTATCGCGTGCGCAACCGGCTCGAGCGCGCCCTCCACCTTGCGGTCGTCGTCCAGCGCATGGTGAACGCAGAGAAGTCCGGCGTCATGTTCACCGTGGATCCCGCCAACGCGGACCGCGACCATCTCGTGATCGAGGCGGCATGGGGCCTTGGTGAAGTCGTGGTCAGCGGTGCCGTGACACCCGATCGCTACATAGTGGAGAAAGCCACCTCGGTCCCGAGCGACACGCGCGTGGCGAAGAAAGACTTCATGCTCGCGCACGTCGCCGGGAAGAGCGAGCCGGTGCGCGTCGATCTCGCCGGAGATCCCCGCCGCACCGCGCAGGTGCTGACGACGGAGGAAATCCGTGCCATCGCGGATCTCGGCGTGCGCATCGAACAGCACTATGGTGCGCCGCAGGACGTGGAGTTCGCCGTGGAAGGCGGCACGATCTTCATCACGCAAACGCGACCCGTCACCACGCTCGGCGCCGCGCAGCCGGCAGCGCCGGCATCGGCGAACGCCGCCGCGGCTGCGTTAGTCCGCGGGCTGGGCGCCGGACCGGGCGTCGCGAGCGGACGCGTGCGGATCCTCGGTACAGCCAGCGACGGCGCGCGGCTCAAAACCGGTGAGATTCTCGTTGCGAAGATGACCTCTCCGGATTGGGTGCCGCTCATGCGGCGCGCGTCCGCGATCGTCACCGACGCCGGCGGCATGACGTCGCACGCAGCCATCGTCTCACGCGAGCTCGGCATCCCCTGCATCGTCGGCACCGGCAACGCGACCACGAGGCTCGTCGATGGTGCGATCGTCACCGTGGACGCAGCCCGCGGCGTAGTGTTCGCCGGCGCGGCTGCAGCGCCGGCCGCGCGTCGTGCGTTAGGCGCGGCACCGCCGGCGGTCGTGACCGCGACCCGCCTCTACGTGAACCTCGCCGAGCCCGATCGCGCCGAGGAAGTTGCCGCGCTGGATGTGGACGGGGTCGGCCTGCTGCGCGCGGAGTTTCTGCTCTTGTCGGCGCTCCAGAATACGCACCCGCAGCAGATGCTGACGGAACATCGCGGTGCCGATTTCGTCGAACGCATGGCCGCGGGCGTCGAGCAGTTCGCGCGCGCGTTTCACCCGCGACCCGTGGTCTATCGCGCGATGGACTTCCGCTCGAACGAGTTTCGCGGCCTCACGGGCGGCGACCAGTACGAGCGGATCGAAGCCAATCCCATGATCGGGCTGCGTGGCTGCTATCGCTACACGAAGCAACCCGACCTGTTTGCGCTGGAGCTCGAAGCGCTCCAAAAAGTGCGCGCGCACTACGACAACGTGCACCTCATGATTCCGTTCGTTCGCACCGCATCCGAGTTTCGTGCGTGCCGCCAGGTGATCGACCGGAGCGGCGTCTCGGCCGACGGCCGCATGCAGCTCTGGGTGATGGCGGAGGTCCCGTCGGTGGTCACGTGGCTTCCCGAGTACGTTCGTCTCGGCGTGACCGGCGTGTCGATCGGATCGAACGATCTCACGCAGCTCGTGCTCGGCGTCGACCGTGACAACGAGCAGCTCGCGCCCCTCTACGACGAACGCGACGCAGCGGTGCTCGAGCTCATTCGAGAAATCATCCAGCGCTGTCGTGCGCTCGGTATCACGAGCTCGATCTGCGGCCAGGCGCCTTCGGTCTACCCGGAGTACGCCGAACAGCTCGTCCGATGGGGCATCGACTCCATCTCCGTGACGCCCGATGCGCTCGAACGGACCCGGCACAACATCGCTCGCGCCGAACAGCGCCTCCTGCTCGAGACAGCGCGGCCGAAGACGCACACGTAAACAGCCACTGCCTTTTTGGGAGAAGCGACATGTCGACACCGACTCTTGATCACCAATTGCAACATGACGTGCTGAATGCGCTGGCGCGCGACACGAAGCTGCGAGCCGGCGAAATTGCCGTCTTCGTTCGCGACGGCGTCGCGACGCTGAGCGGGATCGTGCGCACGTATGGCGAAAAATGCGAAGCACTCGACGTCGCGCTCCGCTGTCGCGGCGTGAATGCCGTGGCCGATGAAGTGAAAGTCCGCGTGCCCGCCGCGTTCGGCCCCTCGGACAGCGACATGGCGGAGGGGCTGCTTCGAACGCTGACCGACGACCTCCGCATCCCAGCGGGCGACGTGCGCATTACCGTGCAGAACGGATGGGTGACGCTCACCGGCCAGGTTGCTCGGCGCGATCAGTGCGACGCGGTCGAGCGTGCGGCGCGCCGCCTGCTCGGCTTCACCGGTCTCTCGAACCTGATCCGTACGGTCGGCGCGGCGTCGCACGCGGCGCAGTCGCAACCGACCGCCGCCCCGCCTAACGGTGGGGGTTCGGCTTCTCCTACGCGTTGAGGAACCAGCCATGCCTACAACGGCGATGCACGTGCCGAACGCCGCAGGGCTCGCCGCCCTCGGCCCCGGTCATCCGGTGCTCGTGACGACGAGCGCGCGGGACGGCCATAGTGCCCTGCACGCGGCGCAGGTGATCGCGTCACACACGAACGCGCCGGTGGTCGCGCTCTCCGTCGTCGAGGAATCGATTACCGCGTTCAACGAGCCGGGGTATGGCTTCGTGTCCGAGGCGTACGACGAAGTCCGCGTCAACGCGCGACTCACTGCGCTCAGGAACCGCATCGCGAGCGTCGCCGGACCGGACGCGAGCTGGGAAACGCCGGTGCGTGTCGGCGCGACAGAAAGCGTGATCGCCGACGAGGCGCGCGACCGAAGGGCCGGTCTCATCATCATGGACAGTGGGCGCCACAACTGGATCGCGCGTCTGCTGGTCGGTGAAACGACGCTTCGCACGATCCGGTGGGTGGAGTGCCCGGTCCTCGCGGTCGGCAGCACGTTCGACCGCATGCCGCGCGTCGCGGTGGCCGCGATCGATTTCAGCCCGTCGAGCATCGCTGCTGCTCGCGAGTCACTGGCGTTGCTCGGCGATCACGCCACCCTGTACCTGGTGCATGTCTGGCGCCGGAGCAGCAGCGACCATCCATCGGAGCGGGCCCGTGATGATGAGTACGAGCGTAGTCTCGTGCCGCTGTTCGAGCGCACCGTTAGGACGCTGGCGGCGCCGGCCGGCGTCACCGTTGTTACCATGACGATGCTCGGCGAGCCCGCGGAAGAACTGCTGGCGTTCGCCGCGGCGCAGGGCGCGGATCTGATGGTCGCCGGAAGACGCGGCCGCGGATTCTTCGAGCGATTGTTCGTCGGCAGCGTCACCAGCGCGCTCGTGCGGGGCGCCGAATGCTCCGTCCTCGTCACACCCGATCCTCCTCTGGCAGAGGCCGACGAGCTCGCGCGCCTGGTGAGCGGCGTGTTCGAGAGCGAAAAGCCCGAGGACTGGCCGGCCGAGCTCGACGACTTCTCGCGCCGCAATCACGGGCGACGCGTTCTCCTCGAGGCAGATGACCCGACCGTTGGGCGGCGCATTCAGGTGCGCGGCTACGCGCTCCTTGGTGCCGCATACGATCCCAACGACGGGCGCGCCGAGCTCATGCTCGGTGATCCGGCGTCACCGAAGGTGCACCTCACGCACAGCATGCCGGACGTCAAACTGGTTGCGGTGCGCAGTGGCCAAGAGGGACGGGACGAAGCATTGCTCATCGCACACGACGACGGGTGGGCCATGCTCACGCTTGTGGATCCGACACCCATGACGTCGGCGCTTCGTTAGGCGACAGGCGACGCCGTGGTGCCGGCGCCGGGGCGCAGTCGAGCGGCCGCTTCAGCGCCGGACAGCGTCGCCAGACATCCGATGGGCGCGACGAGCACCGCCCGTGGCGAGACACGGATGATCTTCGACGCGACACTCCCGAGCAGGAGTCGCTTCCAGATTCCGTACCCATGGCTGCCGAGCGCGATCAGATCGGCATCGATCTCTCGGGCGCGTTCGAGGAGCGCTCGCGCCGGATCGCCGGCAATTTGTGAGGCGTCGATCCCGGCGTGCGTCACCGCGCGGAGCGATGCGGCCGCCTGGGCGAGCCGGGCCACCCCCGAATCGTCGCCGCTGCCAGCCGCGCCCGCGTGGGGCGCGAAATCGTCGGGCGCCACGACGTGCACGAGGTGCAGCGCATCGGCCGGCTGCATGAAATGCGCGACGGTCCGCGCGGCGAGAAGGCTCGTCGGACTGAAGTCGAGCGCCACCAGCGCCCGGTGCGGAATCGTCGTGGCATCGGCGGGCACCGCCAACACCGGCGTCGCCGCGACCTGCGCCAGGTGGAGTGCGGTCTCGCCGCCGAGCGCACGGTCGATGATGCGGTGCGATCCGAGGCCGACGACGATGAGGCTCGCGCCTAACGCCTGAGCGACGCTGGCAATCTCGGAAATCGTCACCCCGATGCGAAAGGCGGGGTCGCAGTCGCCGACGCCGCACCGGCCTAACTGTGCGGCGACCGCCTCCAGCAGCGCAACCTTGATGGCTTCGATGTCTTCCGGGGTCGGCAGGTACGTTTCGCTGTAGCCGTCACCGATGAGCGTCGCCGGCTGCATGACCGCGATCACGCGCAGCGGCACGCCGAGACGCCGAGCCAGAAGCGACGCGACGCGGGCCGCGCCGTCGGCGCTCTCGCCACCATGCGTCGCCAACAGAATAGCAGACATGAATCGCACCCGTAGTGTCGAGTTCTAGCCACTACGGTACAGCGGCAGCACATGCCGGTCTGTCAGGCGATCCCAGGACACGCGGGCCTCGACTCCCTGACAGACGCCACCGCTTCGCGCGGTGAATCTTCGCATTCACGCATACCGGCTGCCGTCGCGCTGTCATGTCCTCCTATTTTCACGCCGTCGCCGTCGACTACGACGGAACCCTCGCCCGCGGACCTCGCCCAACGAGCGAGGTTTTGAACGCCGTCGCGACGGTTCGCGACAACGGCCGTAAGGTCGTGCTCGTGACGGGCCGCATTCTCTCCGAGCTGCGAGCCGACTTCCCCGATGTCGACCAGCACTTCGATTGTATCGTGGGCGAGAACGGCGCGGTCATCTCGTCGCGTTACGGTACGCGATTGCTGGGCCCGCCGGTCGACACCGCCCTCGAGTATGACCTGCGAACACAGGGGGTCCCCGTTCGCCGCGGCGAAGTACTGCTCGCCACGAACTCGATTCACGATGAGTTCGTGACGAGCGCGATCGACCGCCTGGGCTTCGAATGCCAGATCGTGCGCAACCGCGCTGCGCTCATGGTGCTGCCGGCCGGCGTCACCAAGGGATCGGGACTCGATGAGGCGTTGGGCGATCTCGGTATCTCGCCGCACAACACGGTGGCCATTGGCGACGCCGAAAACGACCACTCGCTGCTCGACGTGTGCGAGGTCGGCGTGGCCGTGGGCGACGCTGTACCCTCGCTCAAGGCGCGCGCAGACTTGGTGCTGGGCGGAGTAGACGGTGAGTCCGTCGGTCCGTTCCTCGTCGGTCCATTCCTCTCCGGGCTCACCGGTCTCCAGTCGAGACGACGCCCGATTGCGCTCGGCACGTATGACGACGGGACCACGGCGACCCTGCCCGCGTCGCGCATATCGATCGCCATCGACGGCGCGAGCGGGACGGGGAAATCCTACCTGGCGGGGCTGATCGCCGAGCAGCTGATCCAGATGAACTACGCGATCTGCATCATCGATCTCGAAGGCGACCATCTCGCGATCGGCGGCCTGCACGGCGCCGTTGCGCTCGGCGGGCGCGAGCCGCTGCCTCCGCCCGCGCAAGTTGACCGGGTGATCCGGCAAGGGTTCAACTCGGTGGTGATCGACCTCTCGTTGCAGACGCCCGACGTGAAGCGGCGCTACGCGCTCGCGCTCCTCGAGCAGCTTCGTCTCACACGGTCCGCGGTTGGCCTTCCGCATTGGATCATCGTCGACGAGGCACACGTGCCCATTGCCGGCGGGCTCCGCCATTGGTGGCTCGACGCGGACGAGAGCGGCATCTGCGTCATCACGTATCGGCCGGACTTGCTGGCGCCAGAGCTGGAGCAATACGTCGACTTCGTGATCACGGCGCGCGCGGACCATCTGGCGACGCTGCGTTCCCGCGGCGACGACGGATTCGGACGGCCCTTCGCAGCTGCCGCGCGCCTCACGGCGCACGTGAGGCACTGGCACAAGTACATCGAAGGCCAGCTGCCCACCGAGCGGCGGTTTTATTTCCGCGACCGTCACGGCCTAACGGGACGCAGCGCGGGCAACCTGCTCGAGTTCCGCGATGAGATCCGCCACGCGTCGGCCGAGACGCTTCGTCATCACGGCTCGCACGGCGACTTTTCGCGGTGGCTGGCGAGCGTGTGCCCCGCGCCGCCGATCGTGAATGCGGCACTGGTCACGGAGGCCGATTTGGCCGGCGCCACGACAGCCACCGACGTGGAGCGCCTGCGCGATCAGCTACTCCGCGCGCTCGACGGCAAATACAGCACGCCGCCATCGGATGCGCAACCGGACCCCGGCAACGGATCCGCCACATCGGCGCACGCCGCAGCGCGGTAGAGTCCATGCGAACGCAATGGTGCGTCTGGTTCGGCAGCGACCTCCGGCGCTTATTCCTGGGCTGCGCGTGCTGGGTCGCCGTTGGGCTTGGCGCGGTTGGACACGCAGCCCGCGCGCAGGCGGCCGACACGCTCGATGCCGGAACGGCGTTGCGGGAAGCCATCATCGCGAGCATGGCCCACGCCGCGAACGGAACGCCGCAACTGGACGAAGCCCTCGTGCGGTTCTACGCCCGGCGCCGGTGGTCGCCGGCGTGGCTCGCCGACGGGCGCCCCACGCCGCAAGCGTCTGCCGTGGTCGCATTCCTTGGGCGCGTGCCGGCGTTAGGCCTACCGTCCGAAGCGTACGACGCCCAGGGTCTCGCCGATGAGATCGCACCGATGGCGGCGGCCCCGCCCGGCCTAACGGAACGGATCCGATTCGACGTGTCGCTGTCCCGGTCGCTCCTGTTGCTCCTGAGCCATCTGGCCCAGGGACGCGTCGACCCGGCGTCGCTCGGCTTCTCGCTCTCGCGCGGGACCGAAATCGACCTCGCGGCCGCAGCGAGCGACGTCAGCACTGCCGACGATGTGCCCGCGGCAATCCGACGAGTCGAGCCGCAATATGCCGGCTACACAGCGCTCGAGGCTGCGCTC
>Ga0207695_10012189_pt1 | contig 10331 bp, 7 predicted proteins | sample KBSC54metaG_FD_184354 | JGI IMG/M metagenome (GOLD analysis project Ga0207695, IMG submission 184354) | Corn rhizosphere microbial communities from Kellogg Biological Station, Michigan, USA - KBS C5-4 metaG (SPAdes) (version 2) | ecosystem: Host-associated > Plants > Roots > Rhizosphere > Soil... | reverse complement strand
GCGGGCGAAGAGATAGTCCGCGCCGGGGAGAAATTCCCGGGTTACGCGAATCCCTTGGTTCCAGGTTCGAGTCCTGGTGGGCCCACTTCACGCGGAAGCGACTGTGCGGGTTGTGGACAAACCAGCATAAATTGTCACTTTTGACACTTTATGCTGGTTGCAGGTTTGACACGAATTGCTGGTTTTCGATTGTCGCGGTGCGGACGATCAACGTTTGACCGGTTGCCGGGGTCGAGCACCCTAGTGCGTGCAGAGCCTGCTGCCCGACATGGCCGCTATTGAACCCGCCAGATACCTTGGGGAGCACCCTCGCCGCCCCATGGCACTGGCGGACGCCATGCTCCACAATCGGCGCTTCACCGCAGCGCAGGGGAGTCATGAACCAGCAAAGCCTTTCCGCCTTCATCTGGTCGGTGGCCGACCTGCTGCGCGGCGACTACAAACAGTCCGAATACGGCCGTGTGATCCTGCCGTTCACCGTGCTGCGGCGCCTCGATTGCGTGCTGGCGCCCACCAAGGCCGCCGTGCTGAAGGAACACGCCGAGCGCAAGAAGGCCGGTGTCAATCCGGAACCGTTCCTGCTGCGCAAGACCGGCACCAGCTTTTACAACACGTCCGACATGGACATGAAAACCCTGGCCGGTGACCAGGACAACATCCGCGCCAACCTTTTCAGCTACGTGCAGGCGTTCTCGCCTGACGCGCGCGACATCTTCGAGCGCTTCGACTTCCACGCGCAGGTCGACCGGCTCGACAAGGCGAAATTGCTCTATCTCGTCACCGAGAAATTCGCGCAGGTGGACCTGCACCCGGATGCGGTGGACAACCGCCAGATGGGCCTGGTGTTCGAGGAACTGATCCGCAAGTTCGCCGAGCTTTCCAACGAAACCGCGGGCGAACATTTCACTCCGCGCGACGTGATCCGCCTGATGGTGAACCTGCTGTTCATCGAGGACAACGACGTGCTCACCGCCGGCAATGCGGCCGTGCGCACGCTTTATGATCCGACGGCCGGAACGGGCGGCATGCTTTCCATCGCCGAGGAATTCCTGCGCGAACACAACCCGCGCGCCAGCCTCACCGCCTACGGGCAGGAACTCAACCCCGAGTCCTACGCCATCTGCAAGGGCGACATGCTGATCAAGGGCCAGGGCGTTGCGAACATCGCCTTCGGCAACACGCTCAGCGATGACGCCTTCCTGCACCGCACCTTCGACTACATGCTGTCCAATCCGCCATTCGGCGTGGAATGGAAGAAGGTCGAGAAGGAAGTCCGGCGCGAACACGAAACCCAGGGCTTCAACGGCCGCTTCGGTCCCGGCCTGCCGCGCATCTCAGACGGCTCCATGCTGTTCCTGCTGCACCTCGTCGCCAAGATGCGCTCGGTCAACGAAGGCGGCTGCCGCTTCGGCATCGTGCTGAACGGCTCGCCGCTGTTCACCGGCGGCGCCGGCAGCGGCGAATCGGAAATCCGCCGTTACGTGCTGGAGAACGATCTGGTCGAAGCCATCGTCGGCCTGCCCACCGACATGTTCTACAACACCGGCATCAGCACCTACGTCTGGATCGTCAGCAACCGCAAGCCGGCCGCGCGCAAGGGCAAGGTGCAGCTCATCGACGCCAGCGCGTTCTGGCGGAAGATGCGGAAAAGCCTTGGCAGCAAGCGCAAGGAACTGTCGGACGATCACATCGACGCAATCACCCGCCTGTTCGGCGCGTTCGAAAACGCCGACGAGGACGGCAAACCCGTCAGCCGCATCTTCAAGACCACCGATTTCGGCTACCGCACCATCACCGTCGAGCGCCCGTTGCGCGACGAAGCCGGCAAGGTCGTGCTCGGCAGCAAGGGCAAGCAGAAAGGCAAGCCGCAGCCGGACACCTCATTGCGCGACACCGAGAACGTGCCGTTGGATGAAAACGTGGAGGACTACTTCGAACGCGAAGTGAAACCTTACGCGCCCGACGCGTGGATCGATCACGACAAGACTAAGGTGGGTTACGAGATTCCTTTCAACCGCCACTTCTACGTGTTCCAGCCGCCGCGTCCGCTGGAAGTCATCGACGCCGAGCTGAAGCGGACCACTGACCGCATCGTGCAGATGATCGCGGAGCTGTCGGCGTGAGCGCGGTCGCGCCGGAAAAGCCGCGTTCGGCGGCACTCAAGGTCCGTCATTCCCACGAAAGCGGGAATCCAGTGTCTTTTGTGCGTTACGCCAAGTACAAGAACAGCGGTGTGGAGTGGTTGGGTGAAGTGCCTGAGCACTGGGAGATCCGGCGCGCTCGCTTTCTGTTTGAGATTCGAAAGCGCATCGTGGGGGCGCTCGGATACGACGTGCTTTCCGTCACCCAGAGCGGGATAAGGATCAAGGACATCGATAGCAACGACGGCCAGCTCTCGATGGACTATTCCAAGTACCAGATCGTGGAGCCTGGCGATTTCGCCATGAACCACATGGACTTGCTCACCGGGTATGTAGATATTTCTTCGCTAAAAGGCGTGACAAGTCCTGACTATCGCGTATTTTCAGTGCGCACCGCTGCAGTGACTAACGCACGATACCTGCTCTACATATTGCAAATGGGGTACCAGCAGAAAATTTTCTTCGCGTACGGACAAGGGAGTTCGCAGCTTGGCAGGTGGCGCTTGCCAACTGAACAATTCAACGACCTCCGTCTCCCACTCCCTGCGCACAGGGAACAGGACGCTATCGCTGCCTTCCTCGACCGCGAAACCGCCAAGATCGATGCGCTGATCGCGGAGCAGGAAAAGCTGATCGCGCTGTTGAAGGAGAAGCGCCAGGCGCTGATCTCCCACGCCGTCACCAAGGGCCTCGACCTCAACGCCCCGATGAAAGACTCCGGCATCGAATGGCTGGGCCAAGTGCCCGCGCATTGGGAAATTGCGCAAATCAAGCGTCTGTCGGTCGTGAAGCGGGGAGCGTCCCCGCGTCCGATCGACGATCCTAAGTATTTTGACGACGAGGGCAAATACGCGTGGGTGCGAATTTCGGACGTATCCAGTTCGGATGGTGTGCTTGCCGAGACGACACAGCGCCTCTCCGATCTCGGTAGCTCGTTGAGCGTCAAGCTTGCTCCGGGTTCCCTGTTTGTCAGCATCGCGGGGACTGTCGGCAAACCGTGCATCACTGGCATTGACGCATGCATTCACGACGGCTTCGTCTACTTTCCCACTCTGAAGCTCGATCCGAAATTCTTGTACCGCATTTTTGAGGCTGGCCGTTGTTACGCTGGCCTCGGCAAATTTGGCACGCAGCTCAACCTCAACACTGACACCATCGGATCGATCTCCATCGCCGTACCACCGAAGGATGAGATGCGCGAAGTCCTCAGTCAGCTAGATAGCCTCACAGGCACGCTTGATTCTCTCGTTGGACAGGCGGAATGCGCTTCTGGTCTCCTCAGAGAACGCCGCGCCGCTCTGATCTCCGCCGCCGTCACCGGCAAGTTCGACGTTCGTCAAATGGTGGGAGACGTGGCGGCGTGATTTCGTATCAGGCCGCCGTAAACTGGCTCAACGCCAACCAAGGTGTGCTCGCTGTCGCGATCGTTGTCGTCACGGGCCTATTGGGTTGGCTCAGCGGGATATTCGCAGCGCTTCGGCGCAGACCAAGATTCAAGATTCGACTGGTTGAGGGGCCGACCTTTGCCTGCACCTTCTCTGTGGGTGAACAATTCAATGGCTTTGATGTTCATCAGACCGGCATCGCCTTGTATCTCGACATTACGAACGTCGGTTCAGCGCCATCCAGCATCGCCGAGATTTGGGTTGGCTACCATTGGAACCTGATTCCGTTTAGCCGGCTATGGCTGAAGTACAGCATCGGCTGGCATTGGCTGACACACCAAATAGTCGCTCTTGATGACTTCCGGGCGGCCATCGGCGACATGGTGAAGGTCTATCCCTTCCTCAAACAGATAAATCGTCTCTCGCCCCGCAATTCCGAAACTTATCTGCAAGTTGGCCAGTCAACTTGCGGCGTCGTCTATTTTGAGCAGGGGAAGAGTTGGGGTGGGTTTTCTCCGAAGGTCAGGAGCGGCAGTACAAACGTGCGCGTCAAAGTATTTGACGCATTTGGCGGCACACACGCCAAAACGTTTTCGGTTCCGGTGGTCACGCTACACGAGGCCCGGAAGTTCAATCCAACCTTCGGTGCGACTCACGCTGAAATGGATAGGGATGCTGCAGGCGCAACGACCTGAGTGATGGTTTCACGATTTGTGCACTGCTATGCCACAGGGATGTTCCAATCGCGTTTCGTCACTAGGTGCGTGGCATGAAAGTCGCGGAAATCGCTATCGCAATCCTCGCGTTCGTCACCGGCCTGGTCGCGGCTTGGTACTGGTATCGCGCCAGCAAAATCACTGCCGACCCGGGCTGGGGTCCCAACGGGTTGGCCGAACCGGGGGTCCACTCCGCAGCGCAGGATGCCTGGATCACGGCGATGCTCAAGTCTGCATCCGAATCTGCGCGTCTCAACAAAATTGCGGCGCTGTGGACTGCGATGGCCGTTGCGCTAACTGGCATTTCCTCTATCGCTGCGGCTTTCCAGTGATGGCCGCGATCGATATCGTTGCCAGTTCTTGTGCATGCCCGCTCTGCGAGTAGGAACCTACATGAGCACACAAAGCGAAGCCATTGTCGGTTTCATCGCGAACCTGCTGCCGCTCTACGATGGTGAGCGGCACAACAATCTGTGGTGCGCACGCTCACTAGCCGATGGCACATTGATAATGCCAACCGAAGAAAGCGATGACGATGGGATTGGCTGGGTCCGCGTCCGATGGCAAGGGGACCAACGATGCGAGCGGGAAGTGCATGGGGGCATGTTCGCCAGTCTTGCTCTGGAGCGCTATGTTCGGCTGCACGGGGTTGGCTATAACGAGGAAGCTATTGCCGGCGAGCTTTGGTACATGGCCAGGCACTTTCACTTCAAGACCGGCTGCGAGGTGTATTTTCCTCAGCTGCGGGAGCCGCCCAGCAGATTGAGAAAGGTTGGGCGCGCAGCCGCGCGAATGGGACAAGGCGTGCTGGTCAATGTTTTCAGCAAGGCGATGGGGCTGGGTTAGGCAAGGCGGGAAGGCAGCAACGCTAGCCGATCTCAGGCCGCGCTCGCGGAAAGAAGGGGGAATCTATGCAGCAGCAAAACGTTTCGATCTCGACGCTGATGGACATGTACAAGCGCGGGGAGCTGCGGCTTCCTGAAATCCAGCGTCACTACGTATGGCGTGCCACGCGTGTCCGTGACCTGCTTGATTCACTCTACCGCGGCTATCCCAGCGGCTCGATACTGATGTGGGAAACCGACGAGCCGGTCCCTACGCGCAACGCGGCGATCGCCCAGGACACTAGCGCATTCATCGGCCGCAAGTTGCTCCTGGACGGGCAGCAGCGCCTGACGTCGCTCACTGCAGTGATCAATGGCGAGCCCGTCCACGTACGTGGGCGCAAAAAGCCGATCGAGATCTTGTTCAACCTTGAGCATCCGGACGGTCCACCCACCGACGTGACGGAAGTTGAAGGCGATGAGAACTCGCCGATCAGCGCTGACGATGAGGAAGAAAGCGAGAGTGACAATGACGACGCACCTGAGGGCGAGGCCCTGCAGCAAAAGCTTGGACGCCGCGCTTTTGTTGTAAGCAGCAAGGCACTGCTGGCCCAGCCGAACTGGATACGCGTGAGCGAGGTGTTCGGGAACTCCAATGACGGTCAGCTTTTGCAGAAAGTTGGCGTGCGATCGTTCGACGATCCACGATTCCAGCGCTATTCCGACCGTCTGAAGAAGCTGCGATCAATTCGCGACTATAGCTACGTCGTGCACGTTCTAGAGCGCGCGATGAGCTACGAGGAAGTTACCGAGATTTTTGTCCGCGTGAACTCACTGGGCGCGAAGTTGCGTTCCTCGGACCTTGCACTGGCACAGATGACGTCACGCTGGCCCAATCTGCTTGGCGAGCTTGAGGCATTCCAAGATGAATGCGAGAAGAGCTGGTTCACCATTGATCTTGGGCAACTCGTGCGCGCGATCGTGGTGTTCGCCACCGGGCAATGCTTGTTCCGCAGCGTGTCATCGACGTCGGTGGATCGCCTGAAAGCAGGCTGGGAGGAGGCAAAGGAAGGTTTGCGTTTTGCCATCAATTTCCTGCGTAGCAACGCCGGCATCGAGGATGAATCCCTTCTCTCTTCGCCCATGTTCATTCACACCATTGCGGCCGTGAGCCGGAAAATGGACAACAAGCTCTCAGCGGACGAACAGCATGCGTTGTTGCGTTGGCTGCTCGTGGCCAATGCACGGGGCCGCTATTCGCGTGGTTCCACCGAAACCTTGCTCAATGAGGATCTCGCGATCATCTTCCGCGGGAATGGCGTGACGGGACTCATCGAGCCGTTGCGGCGGCAGTTTGGGCGGCTGCATATCGAACCTGGCGATCTCGCAGGAAGGGGCACCAATAGTCCGCTGTTCTCGCTGGCGTATTTGGCGCTCAAGGATGCGGGTGCGTGCGACTGGTACAGCGGTTTGGGTCTGTCGCTCACCCACCAGGGAAAGCTGCATTTCATCCAGTGGCATCACATCATCCCCAAATCCCTGCTCAAGAACGCCGGGTACGAAACCGGAGAAATCAACGAGATCGCCAACATGGCCTTTATCACGGGCCAGACCAACAGGCGAATCAGCAATCGGGAGGCTGGCACCTACCTCGTGGAAATCCTGGAGAAGCAAGGGCCCGAAGCGATCGCCAGCCAATGTGTGCCCCTTGACCAGAGTCTTTGGGCCACAGATCGATACCGCGACTTCCTCAAAGTGCGTCGCGCCGCCTTGGCGGAGCGGATGAACGCATTCATCAGGAAGAAATCTGGTCTTTCAGTACTGGAGCGCACATCTTCCGAGAGCGCAGATCAGCTCCCGGCATGAGCCTGCACACAGAAATCCATTTCGAAGACGACGTCTGCGCGCATTTGGCCGCGCACGGTTGGCTGTACGAAGCGAAGGATGCCGCTCACTACGACCGCGCGCGTGCGCTATTTGCGCCCGACCTGCTCGCTTGGGTGCAAGCGACGCAGCCGGATGCACGGGAAACTTTGGGGAAAAATTACGGCGCCGCAGCCGAAACCGTGTTGCTGGATCGCCTTCGCAAGCAATTGGATGAACGCGGCACGCTGGACGTGCTGCGCCACGGCGTCGAGATGATTGGTTTGCGTCGTCCACTGACGCTGGCGCAATTCAAGCCGGCGCTGGCGATGAATCCCGATTTGCAGGCACGCTATGCGGCCAATCGCCTGCGCGTGGTGCGGCAGGTGCGCTATTCGCTGCATAACGAAAGTTGCATCGACCTGGTGTTGTTTCTCAACGGTGTTCCGGTCGCGACGGTGGAGTTGAAGACGGACTTCACCCAGAGCGTGCAGGATGCGGTGGACCAGTACCGCTTCGACCGCAACCCGCGGCCGAAAGGCCAACCCACGATTGAACCGCTGCTGGGATTTCCCGGCGGCGCGTTGGTGCATTTCGCGGTCAGCAGCCGCGAGGTGGAAATGACCACGCGGCTGGCCGGCGCGGCAACGGCGTTCCTGCCGTTCAACCGCGGCGATCGCGGTGGCAAGGGCAACCCGGTGAATCCCGACGGCTACCGAACCGCGTACCTGTGGGAACAGGTATGGCAGCGCGACAGTTGGCTGGAGATCATCGGCCGTTACCTGGTCACGCCGCGCGATGAGAAGAAGCGCATCAAGGCGCTGGTCTTTCCGCGCTATCACCAGCTCGATGCAACCCGCAAGCTGGTTGCGGACGTGTACGCCAAGGGCGCCGGCCAGAAATATTTGGTACAGCATTCGGCCGGTTCCGGAAAGACCAATTCCATTGCATGGACGGCGCACTTCCTCGCCGACTTGCACGATGCGGACAACCGCAAGGTGTTCGATACGGTGCTGGTGGTGAGCGACCGCAATGTGCTGGATGCGCAGTTGCGCGATGCGGTGTTCGATTTCGAGCGCACCACTGGCGTGGTCGAGGTTGTCACCGGCGAAAGTGCGGCCAAGAGTGCGGAACTGGCCAAGGCATTGGCTGGCGGCAAGAAGATCGTGGTGTGCACGATCCAGACCTTTCCGTTCGCCCTAAAGACGGTGCAGGAACTGGCCGCGACGCAAGGCAAGCGCTTCGCGGTGATCGCCGACGAGGCGCACAGCTCGCAGACCGGCGAGGCGGCCAGCAAGTTGCGGCAGGTGCTTTCCGCGCAGGAATTGGCGGAACTGGAAGACGGCGGCGAGATCGACACCGAGGACATGCTGGCCGCGCAGATGGCGGCGCGGGCGAGCACCGCAGGCGTGACCTACGTGGCCTTCACCGCGACGCCGAAGGCCAAGACCATGGAGTTGTTCGGTACCCGCCCCGATCCTTCGCGGCCCGCGGGCGACGACAACAAACCCGCGCCGTTCCACATCTATTCCATGCGGCAGGCGATCGAGGAGGAATTCATCCTCGACGTGCTGGAGAACTACACACCGTACAAACTCGCATTCAAGCTGGCCAACCAAGGCAAGGAATGGGACGAGAAGGAAGTCGAGGTCAATTCGGCCCTGAAGGGCATCATGCGCTGGGTGCGGCTGCACCCATACAACATCGCGCAGAAAGTGCAAATCGTCGTCGAGCATTTCCAGGAGAACATCGCGCCATTGCTGGCAGGCCACGCCAAGGCGATGGTGGTAGTGGCCAGCCGCGTGGAGGCCGTGCGCTGGCAGCTTGCCATCGACAAGTACATCAAAGATCGCGGCTATCCGATCGGGACGTTGGTGGCGTTCTCGGGCGAGGTGCACGACCCGGAATCCGGACCGGACGCGTTCACGGAAAACAGTCCATCGCTGAATCCGAACCTACGCCATCGCGACATCCGCGAGGCGTTCGCGACCGACGAATATCAAATCCTGCTGGTCGCCAACAAGTTCCAGACCGGTTTCGACCAGCCGCTGCTTTGCGGCATGTACGTGGACAAGCGCCTGGCCGGCATCCAGGCGGTGCAGACGCTGTCGCGCCTCAATCGTGCGTATCGCGGGCCGTTCGGCAAGAAGGACACCACCTACGTGCTAGATTTCGTCAACGACGCCGAGGAAGTTCTGCAGGCGTTCAAGACCTACTACGAAACCGCCGAGCTGGAGCGCGTCACCGATCCGAACCTGGTCTATGACCTGCTTGCGCAACTGAATGCATCGGGCCACTACGACGACAACGAGGTCGAACGCGTAGTGCGCGTGGAGATGGATCCGCATGGTACCCAGCGCGAACTGGCGGCTGCCATCGAACCCGTGGCGGATCGAATGTTGAAGCAGTACCGGGCCGCACAGCAGTCATGGCACGCAGCGCAGGAAAGCGGGGACGCCAAGGCCGAAGAAGCCGCGCAGGACGTAATGAAGGCGCTGCAACTGTTCAAGAAGAACCTTGGCGTGTACTTGCGCGTGTACGCGTTTCTGTCGCAGATTTTCGACTACGGCAATACGGCGGTGGAAAAGCGCGCGATCTTCTTCAAGCGCCTGCTGCCGCTGCTGGAATTCGGCCGCGAGCGCGAAACCATCGATCTGTCGCAGGTCGTGCTGACCCACCACCGGCTGCGCAACCTCGGCAAGGCCGCGATGTTGCTGATGGACCAGCAGTACCCGAAGCTGAAGCCGATGGATGAAACCGGGTCGCACGAGATTCGCGATCCCATGAAAGAGCAGCTCGCACAGATCATCGAGCAGGTCAATGACCTGTTCCAGGGCGACCTGACCGAAAACGACAAGCTGAGCTACGTGAACAACGTCATCAAGGGCAAGCTGCTGGAATCTGAAACCCTGATCCAGCAGGCAACCAGCAATACCAAGGAGCAGTTCGCCAACTCGCCCGACCTGGGCAAGGAGCTGATGAACGCGATCATGGACGCATTGGCCGCGCATACCGCGATGAGCACCCAGGCGCTCGATTCCGAGGGCGTGCGGCGCGGTATCAGGGATGTGTTGCTAGGGCCGGCGCAGCTTTATGAGTCACTGAGACAAAAAGGAGGAGCACCGCCGCCTTGATGCGTGAGCATGCCTCATGTGATTTGCCGCATTTCCTAGCTGTATGGCGATTCACGATCCACGCCCATCCGAGCGACCGCCACCCGCAGTGCGGATCGTGCAACCGCTTTGGATACGCGGATGTCCTGCATCATTGCGGCTACTGCATGCTTTCGATGCAGACGCTTGCCGGATATGCACAAGTCGCGCAGCAGCTTCGTGGCGTACCTGTTCGCCACGTCTACTCGCCGAGCCTTCGCCAACTCCGCTCGTCGACGTCGCTCCGCAA
>Ga0207695_10012188_pt1 | contig 10332 bp, 15 predicted proteins | sample KBSC54metaG_FD_184354 | JGI IMG/M metagenome (GOLD analysis project Ga0207695, IMG submission 184354) | Corn rhizosphere microbial communities from Kellogg Biological Station, Michigan, USA - KBS C5-4 metaG (SPAdes) (version 2) | ecosystem: Host-associated > Plants > Roots > Rhizosphere > Soil... | reverse complement strand
ACCATGGCGCTGAAGGATGAAGGCGTGGCGGTGAAAGGCGCGCCGGGCGTGGTGACAGCGGAGGCGACGGATTTTTCCCTCGGCGCGGACAAGGTGCGGGGCTTTTATCGTGACGAGATGAAGCTGGGCGAGCATGTTTCTCCGCCCTTGTCGGAAGATGCGCGGATCACTTTGAAAGTGAGTCAGAATCTGCACGCCTCGACCATGCCCTATGTGCTGGGCGCGGTGTTGGGCAAGACCGGCGAGAAGGCCGATCATAAGGGTTTCATGCTGATGCATGACTGGCTGTCGGGCATGGGGCTGGACATGTCGGGCGGATCGCAAGGCGACGGCGCGGGCGGCGCGGTGGCGGCCTACTACACGCCGGATTTCGTGGTGCATTATCTGGATCGCATGGCCAAGGGACCGGGCGCTGCGCGTTTCCATGACAGTCTGCCGGTCTTGGGCAAGGACGGCACCTTGGTGGATATTCAGCCGGGGTCGGCGGGCGCGGGGCATGTTTTCGCCAAAACCGGCACCTATAGCGACAGCGATCTTCTGAATGGCGGGCACACCATTCTCACCGGCAAGGGGTTGGCGGGCTACACCACCACTGCGGATGGGCGGAAGTACGCCTTCGCTTTCTATATCAACAATGTGGAACTGCCCGACGATGCCAGCGTGTCGAAGCTGGCGGGACAGGCGCTGGGCGAGATGGCGTCGGCGCTGTACGCGCTGCCGCTGGAATGAGCGCGGCCGAGGGTGCTTGCATCCTGAGGGCATGAGGCGTTAGTCAAAGAGCATGTCTCTGTTCCGCCAATTGATACGCGCCCTGGAAGCGCCCGCGCCTCAGCGCGATCCCGATCCGCGTCTGTCGGTGGCGGTGCTGCTGGTGGAAGCGGCACGCCAGGACGACACGTTCGATGCTGCCGAGCGCGCGGTGATCGAGCAGCTTTTGGCGCGGCAGTTCGGCCTCAGCGCCGAGGAATGCCGCGCGCTGCTGGAAACGGCGGAAAAGCGGGTGGGCGAGATGGTGCAGATCCATGGCCATACCCGTGACGTGTTCGAAAGCACCACGCCTGCCGAACGGATCCAGCTGATCGAGATGTTGTGGGAAGTGGCTTATGCCGACGGCGTGCTGGACCCGGAAGAGGATCTTCTGATCCGCCGCATCGCGGGCCTGATCGCGGTGGAAGACCGCGAACGGGTGCTGGCCCGCCAGCGCGTGGCGGCGAAGCTGGGCATAAAGAGCCTGTAATCGCGCGGCAGGGAACCAGTTGACGGGTTGGCCGGTTCTAATAGGCGCCCATTCTCAAGGTTCCCATGTCCGATCCCGCTTTCAGCATGTTTGTCGAGGATTGCCGGAGCGAGCGGGCGTCCCTGATCGGGATGATTGAAGCGTTCCAGGGCAAGCGGATGAATCCCGGAACGCCACTCGAAATTCCGGACGCATTGGCGGAGGCCACCGAAGCTGTGGTTCTGTCTTTCCAGCAGACTTTGCTGGCGTTGAACAAATTCATCGATGTGTATGACGCCGATGCGAGAGGCGGTGCGCGGTGACAATCGCACTCGACATCGCCTGGACTATTGTGAGCCTGGTCCGGTACGGCAGCCTGGCGGTGGTATTGTTGGGCGTGGTTGTGTTCGGCAAGAACTTCATCGGCATCAATGCCCGAGCCGCCCAGACCGAGAGTGGCGATATTCCCGATGAATCCTGGCGCGGACCTGGCGCGATCAACGGCTTCAAGCTGATAGGGCTTGGTTTCGCTATGCTGGTAGTGTCGCTTTTTATCAGCGCGCTGCTGCCGCCAAGACTGTGATCATTTCGACAGGTCCGAGAACAGCACGGTCAAATACGTGATCGACGGGCCGATGTCGGCGATGGGCGTGCGCTCGTTGAGGCCGTGGCTGAAGTCTTCCGAGTCTTTGGTGAAGATGGGGCTGGCGCCATAGCTGTCCACATGCTGGGCGCGGAACCACATGCTGTCGCTCGCGCCTGATGCCATGACGGGAAACACCGGCACGCCGGGATAGGCGGCGGCCATCGCCTTGTTCAAGGCCGCCGTGAAGTCGGCGCGTACCGGCGAGGCGGCCGTGGCAACCGAGCCCGAGGTCACGTCGGTGATGGTGAGATGGGGTTCGGCCGCCACCTTCTTCAGCTCGGCCATGATCTCCGGCCGGCTATGGCCGGGGAAGATGCGGCAATTGATATTGGCTTCGGCGCGCTGGGGCAAGGCGTTCAGGGCATGACCGCCGCTGAGCATGGTGGCGACGCAGGTGGTGCCGATCTTGCCCACCATGGCCGGATCGCCGGCCAAAGTTTCGATGGCGGATTTGTCTGCCGGATTGGCGGCGAAGGCGCGCATAGCCGCCGCGATCTTGGGATCGTCCTGATATTTCGCCGCCGCCGCGAAATAGGCGCGTGTGAGGTCGTTCAGTTCCGGCTTGAAACGATGATCGCCGATCCTGACCAGTGCCGCGGCCAGTTCGTTGATGGCGTTGGACTTGCGCGGCTGGGACGAATGGCCGCCGGGATTGGCGACGTTGAGCTTGAAGTCGGCATAGGTTTTTTCCGCGCCGTCCCAGTTGAGATATTCCGGTTGGCCGGTTTTCTCGTTGAGCACACCGCCGCCGCCATCCATGTTCAGCACCAGTTCGGAATTGGACAGCTTCTTGGCGATGATGGCGCCGGTCTTCATGTCGGTTTCCTCGTCGCCGGAAAACTCGATGATGATGTCGCGGCGGGGTTTAAAGCCCTGGCGGCGCAGTTCGGATAAGGCGGCGATGGCCAAAGTGCCGCTCAGCTTCATGTCGGTGGCGCCGCGCCCGAACAGATAGCCATTCTCCACGACCGGCGTGAAGGGATCGCGGGTCCAGTCGGCGGGCTTGGCTTCGACCACGTCCATATGGCCGCTGATCACCAGCGGTTTCAGTTTGGGATCGCTGCCCGGCCAGCGGGCGATCAGATAGGCCGTGGTGCCCTCGGGGGTGATGGTGATGTCGGAGGTCTTGAAGCCGCCCGCCGCCAGCGCGTCGCGATACAGCGCGGCAACCTTGGGCGTCTGGTCGCCGGGTCCCGCCACCGAGCGCATGGCGATGGCTTTCTTGGCGAGGTCCAGCGCCTCGGCTTCGGCCTTGGGATGGGAAGGCGGCGCGGCCAGCGCGGAGCCAGACAAAAGCAGGACGGCAAAAGTGAGATAAACCGGGCGCATGGCAATGTCCCCTGTGATCGGCGCGGAGAGTAGAGATCATCCGGGCAACCTTCAATTGACTTCGAAATGGACGGGGGTAGGCTTCGCCCCGTTGCCTGCTGTGCTGCCGCGTTTCCACTCCTGACGCGAGGTCGTGCCATGCTGCGAAACATCTTTATTCTCACAACCCTTTTTCTTCTGGCCCCGCATAACGCGCGGGCGCAATCGGCGCTGCCCGAGGGCGAAGGCAAGGCGCTGGTTCAATCGTCCTGTTCCTCCTGTCACGCTTTGAGCCAGGTCACCAATGCCGGGCACAGCAAGGCGGAATGGGACACGGTGCTGCATATGATGGTCAATGCGGGCGCGAAAGTGCCGGCGGACAAGTTCGAAACCGTGTCGGCCTACCTGGCCAAGAATTTTCCCGCCAGGGCCAAGAATGCGGCGGCGCTGATTTCCGGTCCCGTGAATGTGACGATCAAGGAATGGGATGTACCCACGCCGGGATCGCGGCCGCATGATCCCATGATCGCGCCCGATGGTTCGGCCTGGTACACCGGCCAGATGGCCAATGTGCTGGGCCGCTTCGATCCCAAGACGCAGCAGTTCAAGGAATTCAAGCTTCCCGAAAATTCGGGTCCGCACGGGCTGATCCCCGACCATGACGGCAATGTCTGGTACACCGCGAATTTCGGGGCCTATATCGGCAAGCTCGATCCCCGAACGGGCGCGGTCAAGCAATATCCCATGCCCGATCCGGCGGCAAAGGATCCGCACACGCTGCTGCTGGCGCCCAACGGCAATATCTATTTTACCGTGCAGGGCGCCAATCGTGTCGGACGGCTCGATCCCAGGAGCGGCGAGGTCAAGCTGGTGACATCACCCACGCCGCGCTCCAACCCGTACGGCATGGTGATCGATTCCCATGGCGTGCCGTTCTTTGTGGAGTTCGGTGCGAACAAAGTCGCGCGGCTCGATCCCGATACGCTGGCGATTCATGAATTCGTGCTGCCGCATGCGGACTCGCGGCCCAGGCGCGTGGCGATCACGCCCGACGATGTCATCTGGTATTCGGATTATTCCCGGGGCTATCTGGGGCGGCTCGATCCAAAGACCGGCGCGGTGACGGAATTTCCGTCACCGGGCGGACGGGACTCGCGGCCCTATGGGATCACGGCGGTGGGCGACGTGATCTGGTACAGCGAATCCAATGTCAGCCCCAACACGCTGGTGCGTTTCGATCCCAAGACGGAGAAATTCGAAAGCTGGACGATTCCGTCCGGCGGCGGGGTGGTGCGCAACATGGTGCATACGCCGGAAGGCAATCTCTGGCTCGCCTGCAGCGGCGTGAACAAGATCGCTTTTGTCGAGGTGGAGAAGGCGAGCGCGGCCCGTTGAATCCGCTTGCCGTCGCGTTGGCGCAAGGCCACTCTCGGTGCCCGCAAGGCAAGGGGATGGGCGATGCGCAACACGATCACGGCGGCGGTTCTGGGGTTATGTCTGCTGGCGGTAGTGCCGGCGGCGGCTGCCGACTATCTGCCACCCAAGGGGGATGCTTGGACGACGCATACCCCGCAGCAGGAAAATCTCGATCCGGCCAAGATCAAGGCGGCGATCGATTTCGCCGTGTCGGCGGAGTTGACCTATCCGCCCGAGCTGGCCAAGCAGGCGGATATCCGCGACCTGCGCATTTCCGTGCCCATAAAATACGGGCATGAAGCGTTCAACACGCCGATCGGGCCGCTCAAGCCACATGTTCCGGCCAACGGGCTGATCATCCGTCATGGCTATATCGTGGCGGAATGGGGCAACACTCGCGAAGTCGATATGACCTTTTCCGTCACCAAGACGTTCCTGTCGTCGGTGGCGGGTGTCGCTTTCGACAAGGGCATGATCAAGGACGTCAACGACCGGGTGATCGATTATGTGCAGCCCTCGGCGGATTTCATGCTGCCGCACAACCAGCCCATCACCTGGGACAATATGCTGCGCCAGGATTCGGGATGGATCGGCACCATGTGGGGCAAGCCCTGGTGGGCGGACCGGCCGGGCGAGAATCCCTGGAGCGAGTTGGCGAAAGGCCCGCCGCCGGTGGGCAAGGAATGGAAATATAACGATGTGCGGGTGAATGCGCTGGCCCTCGCGCTGACGCATCTGTGGAAGCGGCCCTTGCCAGAGGTGCTGAAAGAGTATGTCGCCGATCCCATCGGCATGTCGGACAGCTGGCATTGGGAAGGCTATGACAATTCCTATACCGATATCGATGGCAAGCGCACCAAAGTGGTGTCGGGCGGCGGGCATTGGGGCGGCGGCATGTTCCTGACGGCGCGCGATCAGGCGCGGCTGGGATTGCTGGGCCTGAACAAGGGAAAATGGGGCGACAAACAGATCTTGTCGAAGCGCTGGGTGGCGATGGCGCGCACACCCACCGGGCCCAATCCCGGCTATGGCTATTGCAACTGGTATCTCAATACCGGGAAGAAGATGTATCCCGACGCGCCGGAAGATAGCGTCTCCTTTATCGGCGACGGAGCCAACATTGTCTTCATCGACTACCAGCACGATATCGTGGCGGTGGTCCGCTGGATCGACGGCGGCAAGATGAAGGATTTCGTGCGGTTGCTCGAGGAAGCGGTAAAAAGCCCGGCATCTTGAGGGTGCGTGAAACGCCGGTCCGGCTTGCGCAATTGCGTGGGCCGGGCGGATTTCCCTGCGCGCTGGATTGGTGTGAAATAACCGCGCGATAAGGATCGCACGGGACGGGGACACGCCATGATCGACTGGACCAGCCACTACGCCGAGCGTGCCAAGCGCATGACCGCGTCGGAGATCCGCGAGCTTTTGAAGGTGCTGGATCAGCCCGACCTCATCTCGTTTGCGGGCGGCATTCCCGATCCGGGGCTGTTTCCGACGGCGGAAATTGCCGAAGCCTATGCCCGGGTGCTGAACGACCCGGCGCGGGCCAAGGTCGCCCTGCAATATGCGGTGAGCGAGGGCTACAAGCCGCTGCGCGAATGGATCGCCGGTTACATGACCAGGCTGGGCGCAGCTTGCGGCGCGGATAATGTGATGATCACCAATGGCTCGCAGCAGGCGCTGGATTTTCTGGGCAAGCTGTTCATCACGCCGGGTGATACGATGCTGGTGGCGTGGCCGACCTATCTGGGGGCGTTGCAGGCCTTCAATTGCTATGAGCCCGTCTATGACGTGCTGCCGGGGCCGGACAGCAACCGCACGGTGGAAAGTTACGCCAAGGGCAAAGGCGCGCCGCGCTTGGGCTATTGCATGCCGGAATTTCAGAATCCCACCGGCACCAGCCTGACGCGCGACGAGCGCCTGCAGATGCTGGACGCGGCGGACGCGATGGATTTGGCCCTGATCGAGGATAACGCCTATGAAAAGCTGCGCTATGACGGCGAGCGTGTGCCGTCGCTTTTGGCGCTGGATATCGCGCGCAAGGGCGGGATCGAAAACTCACGGGTGATCTATTGCGGCACTTTTTCCAAAAGCATCGTGCCCGCCTTGCGCATCGGCTGGGTGGTGGCGGCGAAACCGGTGATTCAGAAATTGGTGATCGTCAAGCAGGCAAGCGACCTGCATGTCTCCACCCTCAACCAGATCGTCATGCATGAGGTGGCGTCGAAGATCATCGAAGACCATGCCCGGATTATCCTGCCGGTCTATAAGGCGCGGCGCGACGCGATGCTGGCTGCGCTTCAGGCGCATATGCCCAAAGGCGTGCAATGGACCAAACCAGAAGGCGGCATGTTCGTTTGGGTCACCTTGCCCGAAGGCATGGATGGCGGGGCGCTGCTGGCGCGGGCGATCGCGGAAACCAGGGTCGCTTTCGTGCCAGGGATTGCCTTCTTTGCCGATCGCGGGCGCAGCAATTATCTGCGCCTCAATTTCTCGCTGGCGGACGAAGCCAGCATTGCCGAAGGCATCAGGCGGCTGGGTGCGCTGATCGCCACGATGCATGTGTGAGATGGAGTGGCCTACCAGGCGGACCTCATTGCGCCGCCGCGCGTAGTGAAGCGGTGGCAGACGGTGGGCATCGGGTCGCGGCTGCATTGGCCGCTGAGGAAGGCGTAGGCGTAGCTGTGCGGCGAGGTGTAGATCGCAAAGCCGGCGAGCAGGGCCACCAGGATGAACAGGCCTGTCATCTGCCATTTGGGTATCATTCCGTACCGTCCTCTGTCGGCGGCGAGGTTATCGCTGAACGCCGCACCTGGGAATGCGGGGCTTTCCAAACCGTAATTATGGTTTGCGATGTGGCGCTTTTATTTTGCGCGCCGGGTTGGGCAGGAGCGGAACATGCGCTTGAGAAAAATCCTTGTTGCCGGTGCGGTGGCGCTGATTGCCATGGTGGTCATGGCGGGGAGCGCATCGGCCTATATCGTCTGCAACCAGGAAGGCGATTGCTGGCACAGCCACCGGCGCGAAAGCGTGCCAGGACAAAGTTTCGAATATCATTCCGACGACTGGTATTTCCATCAGCAATGGGGAACCTATCGCCGCTTCCGCGACTATCGCGAAGGGCGTGGCTATTGGCACAATGGCGTTTGGATAGAACTGTGACGCGCCGTTAAAGTTTAGCGCAGTTGGCGGTGGGGGCGTCTTCGGGCTTGCCTTCGCGGCGGGCGCGTTCGCCTTCGCCGCGCCACATCCGCATCACGATTTCGCATTCCTTTTGCGTGTGGAAGGCGCGGCTGAAGCCGGTCTTTTCCGCCGGCTGATTGACCGTGAGGATCCAGTCGCGGGGATAAAGCCAGGTGTAGAGAAAGCTGGAGGTAAGCCAGAGAAGCAGGACGCCCGCCACCACAAAGAATCCCACCCGGAACCAATAGGTGCCGGGGTCTCTTTGTTTCAGCGTGGCATCCTGCTTTCCGAGTGTCATGCGTGATCAGCCGATGGCATACGCACAGAGCTTGTTGCCGTCGAGATCGCGGAAATAGGAGAAGTAGAAGCTGGGGCCGCGCTCGCCCGGAGCACCTTCATCGACGCCGCCCAGCGACAGCGCGCGGGCGTGGAAGGCATCGACCTGGGCGCGATTGTCGAAGTTCAGCGCCACCATGCTGCCATTGCCAATGGTGGCGGGCTTTTTGTCGTACGGGCCCAGCACGCCGAAGAACAGATTGCCGTCCTTGCCATAGACCCGGCCGCCCGAGGGATGTTCGAACGCCGGCGCCACGCCTTCGGGCGAAAACAGCGCGTCGTAGAATTTCTTCGCCTCTTCCAGCTTGTTCGAACCGACGGTGGCGTAGCCGAGCTTGACCATGATTGTCTCCCTGATACCGCGCTCGGAATGGCGCGGTGCGCGCACCGATTAGCGCGTCGGGAGGGAAAAGGACAGTGATGCTTTAGCGTTGGGAGAGCCAGATCAAGGCCCCGCCGCCCACCATGGTGGCCACGCCGATATAGGCCCACAAAGGCTGCAGATACATCATCGGGCTTTGCGGATAGGCCAGGATGCCGGTGCCTTCGCTGACCCAATGCAGGCCCAGCAATGCGATCAGGACGCCGCCGATCCGGAGTGCAAGCTTCATATCAATCCCCCCGAAGGCGCGGGCGCCTCCCAAATCGATACGTGTTGATGTTGTCAGCCTAGCATGTTCCACGGCCGGGGCTCGCGGGGCGAGGTCCGTAATAATTCTGTTAGATTTTGGTAATGTTGGCCTGGCCAGGATCAGTTGGTCCAGGCGTGGAGATCGGCGATGCGCTGCTGATAGGCGCGGATCAGGCACGCCGGACTGGTGCAAGCATCGCGCCGGCTGAGCCAGAGGCTTTGCTCTTCATTGACGGCGTCGGGCGTGGTGGCCTTGGCGCGGGCACGGCGCAGCAGCGTTTCCTCGGCCACATCCAGTTTCGCCAGGTCGTCGCTGGCGCAGATCATCACCTTCACTTTGGATTTGGCGGTGGCGCAATCGAAGCTGGGCTTTGGCGCATCCGGCGCGGCGGCGAAGGCAGGCGCGGCCAATCCAAGCGCCAGAACGGCAAGCAGCGGACGAAGCATGACGGTCCCCCCCGAAGAAGCGGCCGGTCTTTCTAGCAGAAAGCGGGGCCGCGGTCAGCGGCGGCTTGACAATGCGGCCTATTAAGGATATTTGATATCCGTAATAAAAATCCTTGGAGAACCCCATGTCCGAACGTCTCGATTACGCCAAAGTCTCTCCCGAGCTGACCAAGGCCTATTACACTTTCAGCATGGCGAGCAAAGCCAGCGGCCTCAGCCAGACCTTGATTGATCTGATCAATCTGCGCGCCTCTCAGATCAATGGCTGCGCTTTCTGCGTCGACATGCATTCCAAGGAAGCCAAGATTCATGGCGAGCGGGAGCTTCGGCTCTATCACGTCGCGGTGTGGCGGGAATCGCCCTTGTTCGATGCGCGCGAGCGAGCGGCGCTGGAATGGACCGAAGCTTTGACTCAATTGCCGCCGCATGGCGTGCCGGATGCGATCTATGACGCGGTGCGGGCTGAGTTCGACGAAAAGGAAATCGTGGCGCTGAGTTTTGCGGTGATGGCGATCAATGGCTGGAATCGCCTTAGTATCGGTTTTCGGGCGGAGCCGGGATCGCGCGACGCGCTGTACGGGCTGACCAAGGCGGGACTGAGCTAGGACAATGACATGCAGCTGAAGAACCAGGTGGAATGGGCGCTGCATTGCTGCGCCATTCTGGCGGGGCTGGGGCCTGACCGCTATCTGCCCACCAAAGACCTGGCCGAGCTGCATGGCGTGCCCAAGGAATATCTCTCCAAGGCACTGCAGACCCTGTCGCAAGCGAAGATCGTGGAAGGCATTTTGGGCCCGTCGGGCGGCTATCGCCTGGCGCGGCCGGCTGCCGCGGTCACCTTTCTGGATATCGTGGAGGCGGTGGAGGGCAAGCAGTCCAGCTTTGCCTGTACGGAAATCCGCAGGAACAATCCTTGCCGGGGATCGATGTCCCCGGCGGCGGCGGGCGACGGGCGGCCTTGCGCCATCGCGCGGGTGATGTGGGAGGCGGACCGAGCCTGGCGCAAAAGCCTGGACGGGGTGACATTGGCCGATCTGGCGAAGACATTGGTCAAGGATATTCCCGCGCCGCTGCTGAAAAAGACGATGGCCTGGGTCGAAGCGCGGACATGACGGCTAGACGGTCTTGCCGATCACAAGACCTATGCCCGCC
>Ga0207695_10012187_pt1 | contig 10332 bp, 10 predicted proteins | sample KBSC54metaG_FD_184354 | JGI IMG/M metagenome (GOLD analysis project Ga0207695, IMG submission 184354) | Corn rhizosphere microbial communities from Kellogg Biological Station, Michigan, USA - KBS C5-4 metaG (SPAdes) (version 2) | ecosystem: Host-associated > Plants > Roots > Rhizosphere > Soil... | reverse complement strand
CCAGCGCGGCGAAGTCCTTCACCCCTTCAGGGAGAGGTGAAGAAGAGGATGCCTCGCGGGGCGGCGGCAGAAACTCGACAGCCTCGATCCCGCCGGTCTCAAAAAAGCTTTTCGCAAACGCCGCACGCGCGGTGAAGTCGGCTGCTGTGCCGAGATTGGCGAGAAAGATCTTTGGCCGGGCGCCGCTGTCTTTGAGAATTCGATCCGACCGGTCGCGCAGGCGTTCGAACGGCGCCGCAAGCCGCATCGGCGGCAGCGCGTCGAATTTGAATTTTTCTTCGCCTGAGGGCGCGAGTGCAGCCGGCTTTGCATCTAGCACCGTGACAGCCGCTTCGTGCAGATTGGGAAACTCGGTGGCGCCGGTCAGCACTTCCTTGCGCCTGGCGATGTTGGCTTCGCGCACCGCCCGCGTCGCCGCGACCTTGCGCTGGATCAGGCCTTGCTCAAGGGCAGCGAATACGCCGCCGGCTTTTTCGATTTCCTGAAACAGCGACCATGCCGCCTCGCAAAGCTGTTGCGTCAGGGTTTCGATACCGCCGGAGCCGGCCGCGGGATCGGAAACTTTTGCAAGATTGGATTCCTCCAGCAGCACCAGCTGGGTATTGCGCGCCACACGCCGCGCGAACGCATCCGGCAATCCCAGCGCCAGCGTATGCGGCAGCACGGTGATGGCGTTGGCGCCGCCGAGGCCCGCGGAGAACGTCGCGATCGTGGCGCGCAGCATGTTCACGTAAGCGTCGCGCTGGGTCAGCATCCGCCAGGCGGTTTGCGCGGCAATGAAGATCGGCCTGGGCGTCAGGCCGCAGGCCTGTTCGACGCGCGCCCACAACAACCGCAGCGCGCGGAACTTTGCCATGGTCAGAAACTGATCGGCGTCGGCGATCAGCCGAAACGAAAGCGCGTTGCGGGCGACATCGAGCGCCATGCCGCCGGCTTCCAGCGCGCGCAGATAGGCGATCGCGACCGCCAGCGCGAAAGCAAGCTCCTGCGCTTCCGATCCACCGGCGTCGTGGACCGGGCGGCCGTCGGCGAGCGCGAACGGCCCCTTGAAGCCGCGCCCCGTCAGCTCGCCGATCATCTTTGCGAACGGCTTTTGAAATTCAGGCCACGGTGCGGGCGTTGTGCCACGTGCGGCGATGGTGCTGAGCGGCTGATAGTTGAAGCGAACATCGACTTTGGCCGGATCGATGCCGCGGGCCTCGATGACCTCGGCGAGGCTGATGCCGGCGTTCTCGCGCCCAAGTACCGGGTTGAGCGCGATCCCGATCCCGGCGTCGAAAAAGACGCCGTCGAACAACCGTGCCAGGGTTTCCCTGGTTGCATCGGTGAGGCCGAAGCCACGTGCGCCCGGTCCACCCGCCAATTCAATTTCCAGCCCTGTGGCGCCGTTTTCCAGATCATGCAGTGCCTGCGTGTTGGCGAGGGCGGCATCCGGATGATCGATCCGCTGCATGATCTGCCAGGGCGCGGCCGCAGGCCGCCCGGCGATCGGCGCGGCGCCGTGCGCGCGCGAATAGATCGGCTCGATCTTCAGGCCGTCATAGGTCCTGCCGACCAGCTTCTCGAACGGCGCGCCCTTCAGCACCCCATCGACCAGCTTGCGCCAGTCGTCATAGGTCGCCGGCGCGAAATCGGCCGATAGCCGCAGGTCGTCGGTTACAGATGCCATTCGGCAGGTCGCTCCCTTCGTGCCGTATTTGCTGTTATCCGGAAATTGCCACGTGCCGTCCGCCAAGCCAAACGGTTGTTTTTGGCTCGAAGCGGCGGTCCGCGGTCAGCCGAGGGCGGGCAGCCGCTCAATTCCCTGGGTCGATAGCTGCGCCAGCGCGGCCGTAATGCTGCGTCCCGCAATGAGACGATCGGGCGCGATCTCCGCCAGCGGCACCAGCACGAAGGCGCGTTCGAACAGCCGGGGATGCGGCAGCGTCAGTTCCGGCTTTTGAATCGAAACGTCGTCATAGGCGATCAGATCGAGGTCAAGGGTGCGCGGACCCCAGCGCCTTTCGGTGGCGCGATCGCGGCCGAACTTGTTTTCGATCTTGTGCAGCGTGAAAAGCAGCGCATGGGGATCGAGGGCGGTTTCGATTTCGATGCAGGCATTGATGAAGCGAGCCTGCTGCTCATCGCCCCAGGGCGGCGTAGCGTAATCCGACGAGCGTGCCAGCAGCGCTGCTTGCGTCATGCCGCAGATATTGGCGATGGCTTTTTGAAATGTCGCGCGGACCTCGCCGACATTGCCGCCCAGCGCGATCAGAACGTCAGCCACGGGACGGCGCTTGCCGGGTGCGCGTCAGCACCACGCCGACATCGTCGAAGATCGCGGCGATCGGCGCGTGCGGCTTGTGAACGGTGACCTTGATCGCGCTGACCCGTGGAAACACCGCCAGGCAGGCGTCGGCCACGGCGCCGGCCGCTCGTTCCAGCAGTTTATAATTGGCGTTCTTGAAGGCCGCCGTCGCGGTCGCGACCACATTGGAATAAGACACGGTATCGGCGAGGCGATCAGTGCGCGAGGACTCCGACAGATCGGTGGAGAGCTCGAGATCGATCACGAAGCGCTGTCCGACCTCGGTCTCATGTTCCATGACGCCATGGCGGGCATGGATGACGACGCCGGTGATGAAGATCATATCGGTCATCGGCTGCCCTCGATCGCCGCGGCCACGCGCAGCGCCTGTACGGTTTCCGACACATCGTGGGTCCGGATGATCCGCGCCCCACCCTTTGCCGCCGCCAGGTGCGCCGCAATCGAGCCGCCAAGCCGCTGATCCGGCTCCGAGGGCACGACCGAAATGATGAAACGCTTGCGCGAAGCGCCGACCAATAGCGGCCGGCCGAATGCGCTGAGTTCATTCAGCCGGGCCAGCGCCGTGATGCTCTGCTCGGGGGTTTTGCCAAAGCCGATGCCGGGGTCGAGCACGATATTGCCAGCTGAAACACCGGCCTTCGCCGCGATCTCGAGCGAGCGCGCAAAGAAGGCGGCGATATCCTTCATGATGTCGATGTTGGCATCGACATGGTCGCGGTTGTGCATGACGATCAAAGGCGAGTTGCGCGCCGCCAGCAAGCCGGCCATGGCGGGGTCGCGCTGCAGGCCCCAGACGTCGTTGGCGATGGCTGCACCGGCATCGAGCGCCCATTTGACGACCGCCGATTTCATGCTGTCGATGGATACGGGGACACCGAGGGAAACGACTTCGGCCAGGACCGGTCGCAAGCGGTTCAGTTCCTCATCGGCCGATACCGGCTGCGCGCCATAGGGCCGGGTGGATTCCGCTCCGATGTCGATGATGTCGGCGCCCTCGGCGATCATGCGCCGGGCCTGCGCCAGCGCGCGCTCCGGCGCGACAAACTGTCCGCCGTCGGAAAATGAATCGGGCGTGACGTTCAGGACGCCCATCACGGCGGGAGTTGGCCTGGACAAAAACGCCCGCAGCATCGGATGATCTGCCGGGGTGGCCGGCGGGGCGGGTCTGGAAGTGGTCGCGATCATGCGGTCGCTTTGCGCGGTCCGCGCAGGGGAGTCAAGATGCCGGGCGCGCCAATGCCGGCGCCGGCCGAGCCTTCTTTGACTGGCCTAATAGGTGATCTTGGGCTGCAGCTTGCGGGCCTGCGCGATCAGTTGCTCGACCGACTTTTCCGAAGGCAAAACGCGGACGAGTTTGCGCCTGGTATTCACCTCTTTCATGTTCTGCGCCAAGCGCCCTGGATTGCGAAGCGCCAACTCGCGCACCGTAGTGACGCCGGCGGCGCGCACCAGCCCGACCTTGGCCTTGCCCATGCCCGGGATCCGCATGTAGTCGGAGACGTTGGCCCATTCCAGCAGTTGCTGCTCGCTGATGCCGGTCTTGGCGGCAAGCGTTTTGCGACCCTTTACGGTCCGGGCGGCCTCAAGCAGCTTGTCCGTGGTGCGGATGCCAAGCGACTTCAGTTTCGAGGCGGAGAAGGCAGTCAAGCCATCAATCTCGGAGATTGGATATGTCATGGTACTCAATATGAAAAAGGTGCTTTAAGCGAACTGGCTGAGGCCCGGGGTCCTTGCGATGATCTCGCCCATCTGATCCGCTCCGATTGTGTCGCGGCCGAACCTGAAAAATTCACGGGCGACGTTCTGAATCTCGCCCATGCCCAAGCCAAGCCCCATCAGTTTGGTGCCAAGCGCCATCAGGCCGCCGCCCATCAGCCTTCCGAGACCACTGCCATTGCTGGAGGCCGCGATCGCAGCTTCCGCGCCGGGAATCTTGTCGATCAAGGCCTGAACATTGTCGGAGGGACCCTCGTTGCGAAGGAAACCCAGAATGATGCCGATGGTTTTTTCGGCGACAGCATTGTCGATGCCGGCCTTTGCGGCCAGCCGTCCAATCAGTTCGTCCATATTGCCCCGCCCTCAGCCGGTTACGTGCCGGATGCTTGCTTGTGAATTTATCTTGATCTTCTGCGATACGAATTACAAGCGATGACCACGTTCGAAGCCGCGATTCAGCTGCAATCGCCCGGCGAGTGTTGCAGCAATGCAAGAGTGGGTGCGAAATCCGCGGAAAATTGTCGCGGCACGACACATTGGTTCCGACTTTCGACGGAAGCAAGCGGCAAGACCAACCGGGCTTGCGATCCCCCAAAGGTCGTTGACCGGTTTCAATCGGCTTGCAACATGCAGTATGATGCTGGCGTCTGGCGGCTGAGACCCCCGATGCGCGCGAAGAGGCGATGCAAATGGTGACCTCCGATAACAAGATGACCGATACCGATGAGAAAATTTTCATCGGCAAGGGTGAGCAGCCGGTCTGGCTGACGCTCGGGCTTGCAAATCGCCATGGCCTTGTCACCGGCGCTACCGGAACTGGAAAAACCGTCTCGCTGCAAGTGATGGCCGAGGGATTTGCGCGTGCCGGTGTTCCCGTGTTCGCGGCCGATATCAAAGGAGACCTCTCGGGCATCTCTGAGGTCGGTGAACCCAAAGACTTTATCGTCAAACGGGCCGGCGACATGGGTCTCAGCTTCCAGCCCGACCGGTTTTCGACCGTGTTTTGGGACGTGTTCGGCGAGCAGGGCCATCCGGTGCGTGCCACCGTCTCGGAAATGGGTCCGTTGCTGCTCTCCCGCATGATGGATCTGAACGACGTCCAGGAAGGCGTGCTGAACATCGCATTCAAGGTGGCCGACGAGCAGGGCTTGCTGCTACTGGATATGAAGGATCTGCGGGCGATCCTGTCTTTCATTGCGGAACATGCCAATGAGCTGACCACGCAATACGGAAACGTCTCGAAGCAGACTGTGGGAACCATCCAGCGCCAGCTTCTGGTGCTGGAAAATCAGGGCGGTGCCCGGTTTTTCGGCGAGCCGGCGCTGGAGCTGAAGGATTTCATGCGCACCGACAGCGATGGCCGGGGCATGGTCAACATCCTGGTCGCCGACAAGCTGATGCAGAGCCCGCGGCTTTATGCAACCTTCCTGCTGTGGATGCTGTCCGAGCTGTTTGAACAACTGCCGGAGGCCGGCGATCCGCCGAAACCGAAACTCGTGTTCTTTTTCGACGAGGCGCACCTGTTGTTCAACGATGCGCCAAAGGCGCTGATGGACAAGATCGAGCAGGTGGTGCGGCTGATACGCTCCAAGGGCGTCGGGGTTTATTTCGTGACGCAAAACCCGATCGACGTACCGGACAAGGTTCTCGCCCAGTTGGGCAACCGCGTGCAGCACGCGTTGCGGGCCTTCACCCCGCGTGACCAAAAGGCGGTCGCGGCGGCCGCGCAGACCTTCCGGCCCAATCCAAAACTCGATACCGCGCAGGTCATCATGGAACTGGGCAAAGGCGAAGCGCTGGTGTCTTTCCTGGAAGGCAACGGCACGCCGGCGATGGTCGAGCGCGTCATGATCCGGCCGCCGACGGGACGGATTGGACCGATCACGCCGGAGGAACGCAAGGCGATCATGGATAGCAGCCCGGTGAAGGGCAAATACGACACCACCATCGATTCCGAATCCGCCTATGAGGTGCTGCAGAAGCGCGTAGCCGCAACCGCGGCGTCCGCGAACGGGACTGCCGGCGGCGGGGGAATTCTCGGACAGCTCGGCGCCATCGTCGGAACGATTTTCGGCACCAACGTGTCGCGCGGCAGGTTGTCGACCGGTCAGATCATCGCGCGAAGCGTCACGCGCTCGGTCACCAACAAGGTGGTCGGCGGGGTCGTTGCCGATCTCGGCAAATCGGTGGGCGGCTCGATGGGCGGATCGGTCGGCCGCGCGCTGGTGCGCGGTACGCTTGGCGGGCTGTTGCGGCGATAAAATCCTTCACCCTCTTTGCATTTGCTGCGGCGTGATCTTCCTCTGATTTTTCGGAAAGTTGAGTGTGCTGAGATATCCGTCGTTGCGAGCGCCGCTCGATATTCTGTTTCTGGTCTGTTGTATCGCGCTGACCGCCGACGTTCTGGTTCCGGAAATCTGGGGCAACGGAAAGACAAAGGACTATCCGCTCTGGTTCTGGGCCGGGCAGCAGGTCCTGCAGGGAAAGGATCTCTACCCCAGCGATCCCAAAGCCTATTTCGATTTCATCTATCCGCCGCTACCGGCGGTTCTGTTGGCGATACCCAGTTATTTCGGCAAGATACCTCTCTATCTATGCTTGTCGGCGTTCAACGCGGTCGCGTGGTGGATGACGGCGCAGTTCTCCAACGCGATGACGGGCTCGGGGCGAATCCCCGGCCCCTGGCTGTTTGCGCTGCCGGGTTTTGTGACCGTTACGTTCGTCTTCGACATGTTCGATCTCGGGCAACCGAATCTCATTCTGCTCGCGATGATGCTGTTCGGGTTCTGGCTGCTGCAGCACGAGCGCCCGTGGATGGCGGGCAGCATGTTTGCGCTGGCCACCGCGATCAAGGTTTTCCCGGTGGCCGTGTTTCCCTATCTGCTTTGGCGCAGGCAGTGGACGTCAGTCGCGGGGATGGTCGTCTTTCTCGGGATTTTTCTGTTTGTGGTTCCGGCACCCATCCGCGGTTACCAGCACAACATCTCCGAACTGAAGACCTGGTTTCAGGGAATGGTCGGATCGAGTTCTGAGCAGGGTTTTGGGCAGCGTGACGAGCAGAACTGGTCGTGGGTCAACCAATCCATCATCGCCGTGACGCATCGGCTGACGCGCCCTGTCAACTACAACCAGGACAATCCGGCAAAGCCGCCAGCGTATATGAACCTGCTCGATCTCGATTTTAAGACAGCGAATTGGGTCGTGTTGGCGATCTCGTTGGCGATTGGACTTGGTTACATCGCGGTGATGCCGGCGCGATCGCGGACGACGCCGCGGTCTGACGCCGAAGAACTCGGTATCCTGTTCTGTCTGATGACGGTGGCCTCGCCGTTGGCCCGGCAGTATTATTTCATCTGGCTGTTCTTTCCGATCACCGTCCTGATCCATCGGGCAGCCTATGATCCGCGTGCGGCGGTGCGGATAGGTACCTGGGCCGCGCTGGCAATAGCGGGACTGCTGATGTGCCTGTCGTTTCCCGTTTTTCCGAATGATCTGCAGGCCTACGGGAATAACCTTGCCGCCACCGCCATGATTGCCGCCGGACTGGTGTGGCACATCCTGCATTCGCCTTCGGACGGAAAGGTCAACTGCTTTTCTCCGACGGCGAGCAAGCTAAAACCTGATACGTAGAACAACAGCCGCTAGCCAAGGGAATATCGAAAATGTCCAACGCGCCGCAGCTACAGCCGGTCCTCGACCGCATCGATGCCGATTTCGATAACAGCCTGGAGCGGCTGTTTGCCCTGCTGCGGATCAAATCGATCTCGGCCGATCCGGCCTTTGCCGGAGATTGCAAGGCGGCGGCCGATCATCTAGCCAGGGATATCGCAACGCTCGGTTTTGAGACCGACGTCCGGCCGACGGCCGGCCATCCCGCCATCGTCGCCAGGACCAACGGCAAGAGAAACGGCGGGGCGCGGCCGCATGTGCTGTTCTACGGTCATTACGACGTACAGCCGGTTGATCCGCTCAATCTTTGGCATCGTCCGCCCTTCGAGCCGGCGGTTGCCACCCATGCCGACGGGCGAAAGATCATCGTCGCGCGCGGCGCCGAAGACGACAAGGGCCAGTTGATGACCTTCGTCGAAGCCTGCCGGGCCTGGAAATCGGTGACGGGTTCACTGCCGGTCGACGTGACCATCGTCATCGAGGGCGAGGAAGAAATCGGATCGAAGAATTTCGTGCCGTTTCTCGAAAAGAACAAGGATGATCTCAAGGCCGATTTCGCATTGGTTTGCGACACCGGCATGTGGGACCCGAATACGCCGGCCATCACCACGTCACTGCGCGGACTTGTTTACGATGAGGTGCGGATCAAGGCCGCCAATCGCGATCTGCATTCCGGCATATTCGGCGGTGGTGCGCAAAATCCGATCCGGGTGCTGACCCGCATCCTCGGCAGCCTTCATGACGATGACGGCCACATCACGATCCCCGGCTTCTATGATGGCGTGAAGGATTTGCCGCCCGACATCCTTGCGCAATGGAAGAAACTCAATCTCTCGCCGGATTCGTTTCTAAAACCGATCGGTCTGTCGATCCCGGCCGGTGAAAAAGACCGCTTGTTGATCGAGCAGGTCTCGTCGCGCCCGACCTGCGACATCAATGGCATCGTCGGGGGCTATACCGGAGAGGGTTCGAAAACGGTGATCCCGGCGCAAGCGTCCGCCAAGATCTCATTCCGGCTGGTGGAGGGGCAACAGCCCGACAAGATCCGAAAGGCCTTTCGCGATTACGTGACCGCGCGGCTGCCTGGAGATTGCAAGGCCGAATTTACCGACCATTCCAGTGCGCCGGCGATTGCGCTCGACTGGAACATGAAGCCGCTCGCCGCCGCCAGGCGCGCGTTGACCGACGAGTGGGGCAGGGAGGCACTCCTGATCGGCTCGGGCGCCTCGATCCCGGTCGTCGCGGATTTCAAGCGCACGCTCGGCCTCGATACGGTGCTGGTGGGTTTCGGGCTGGACGACGACAACATCCATTCTCCGAACGAAAAATACGACCTCAAGAGTTTTCACAAAGGCATTCGTTCGTGGGCGCGAATTCTCGCAGCCCTGGCGGACGCGCCGAGGGGATAGAACCATCGTGGCCGCCGGAATGCGATCTGCCCTCACCGATGAATTCTGGCGCGCGTTCCGCAAGGCCGCCGGCCTGCACCACGACGATTACGACGTGGTCGCGTTCGGCGCCGGGCCTGAGATGGCGACCGAACTGGCGGAGCTTGCGGTCGCGGGGATCAAGCGGGCTACCGCGGGACTGGTTCGGCAATTCGGCCCACATGGCGAGCCGCCGCCCATCGTCGGGGGCTATGTCGTCCTGCTCGATGGCGCCGAGCGCCCGCGCAATCTGGCGCACCACCGATCGGACCGCTGAACTCGGTCGACGAGCGGTTTGCCTGGGACGAAGGCGAGGGCGAGCGCACCCGCGAATGGTGGCTGTCCGCCCATCGCCGGTTCTTTGGACGGCGAGCCGCCGCTCAGGGTTTTCACATGCATGACGAGATCGAAACCATCTTCGAGCGGTTCGAGATCGTATGGCCTCCCGAAATAGCCGACGCCGGCCGGCCGTCCGAAGACGCGATCGGAAAATGAAAACGCCGCCCGGAATTGGGCGGCGTTTTGATTCGGTAGTGCAGAGGTCGTTGGACGCGATCTTACACCGAAACTCCAGATTTTCAATTCCTGTAGCTTGGATCGATCCGGTCGAGCTTGCGCAGCAGAGGCGGCCAGACCAGGTTGGTCGAGCGTAGTTCCAAACGATCCGGGTTATTGAACATCTGCTCGTTCTTGTCGATCACCGCCTGTTCGACCGGATAGGCGGTCGGACCGAGCATGCGGGTGCGCACCTGCATGGTGCAGGCGCGCTCCAGGTGGTACATGCGCTCGAAGGCGGAAGCGACCGAGCGGCCGACCGTCAGCGTGCCGTGATTGCGCAGCAGCATATGGTTCTTGTTGCCGAGGTCCTTCTGCAGGCGCGGGCGCTCGTCATGATCAAGCGCCACGCCCTCATAGTCGTGATAGGCGAGGTCGTGGGTGACGAAGTGCGCGGTCTGGTTCATCGGCAACAGGCCTTCCATGCAGCTTGCCACCGCGGTACCGTCGGGGGTGTGGAGATGAAGCACGCAGCCGGCATCCTCGCGTACTTCGTGGATCGCGGAGTGGATCGTGAAGCCCGCGGGGTTGATGCTGTAGTCGCTCTTGGTGAGCTGATTGCCGTCGAGGTCGACCTTCACCAGGCTCGAGGCGGTGATTTCGTCAAACATCAAGCCGTAGGGGTTGATCAGAAAATGATGCTCGGGTCCGGGCACG
>Ga0207695_10012186_pt1 | contig 10332 bp, 3 predicted proteins | sample KBSC54metaG_FD_184354 | JGI IMG/M metagenome (GOLD analysis project Ga0207695, IMG submission 184354) | Corn rhizosphere microbial communities from Kellogg Biological Station, Michigan, USA - KBS C5-4 metaG (SPAdes) (version 2) | ecosystem: Host-associated > Plants > Roots > Rhizosphere > Soil... | reverse complement strand
CAGTAAGATAGAAAACGTGTTTAAGCAATACGACCCCGGAAGCCCGTTCACTTATGAGTTTACCGATACCACTTACGCCAAAAAATTTGCCGATGAAGAACGTACAGGAAAGCTTGCTGGCATCTTTACTATACTAGCCATCTTCATCAGTTGCATGGGCTTGTTTGGTATGGCTTCCTTTATGGCCGAACAACGCATCAAGGAGATTGGTGTGCGCAAAGTGCTTGGTGCATCCGTAGTAAGCCTTTGGGGATTGATGTCAAAAGAGTTTGTGACACTGGTAACGATTTCATTGATCCTGGCCACCCCGGTATCCTATTACTTTATGCATAAATGGATACTGAATTATAAATATCACACAGAAATTTCGTGGTGGATATTCGTGCTGACGGCAGTTGGGGCGGTGGTTATTACCCTGCTAACCGTGAGCTATCAAAGTATAAAAGCTGCAACGGCGAACCCTGTAAAAAGCTTAAGATCAGAGTAGCAGTGGCAGTGGCAGTAGTAGTGTAACAACAATGAACTAACGACTAATGAACTAACCAATGATAAAGAACTATTTCAAAGTTGCATTCAGGAATTTCTGGCGGCACAAGTTATTTACGCTGATCAATGTTATCGGGTTATCGATAGGCATTAGCTCGGCGTTGGTTATTTACCTGCTGATACATTATGATCTCACCTTTGATAAATTTCATAAGGACGGAGACCGCATTTATCGTGTAGTTACTAATTTTTCGTTTTCGGGTTCACCGGGAAATAACCCGGGTGTTTCCGGACCATTGCCATGGGCCGTTAAAAATGAAGCAACAGGTCTGCAACAGGCAGCACCTATTTTCCGCCTGTCACAACCAAATGTGATTATTCCAAACGGAAGCAAAACTTCGACTCGTTTTAAATTACAAGACAATGTAATAGTTGCCGACGGCGATTATTTTCAGTTGTTTGAATATAAATGGCTTGCGGGTTCAGCCAAGGCAGCATTGAATGCACCATATCAAGTGGTGCTTACTTCTGAGCAGGCAGAAAAATACTTTCCCGGACTAAGTTACGATCAAATGCTTGGTCGCATGGTAGTCTATGATACTTTAAAAACTACCGTGACCGGTATCGTGCAAACCATCAAGCAAAATACCGATCTTGTTTTCCATGATTTCATTTCATTCCCGACGGCTTTTTCAAACCCTTCTCTGAAAGAACAATTGCGAATGCATAATTGGGGAGGTGTCAGTCCTGAATACCAGTTTTTCATCAAATTAACACAGCAGGCTACTGTGGCAAATATTGAAAAACAGATAAATGATATTGAAAAAAGGAACTATAAGGGAAGGCCGGGGGTAACAGAAGAGTTTGCATTACAACCATTGTCTGATATCCACTTCAATAACATTTATGGCACATTTAACGGACGAGTAGCAAATAAAACCACCTTACTGGAACTTTCAGGCATTGCGCTCTTCCTGCTATTACTGGGTTGTATCAATTTTATTAATTTGACTACCGCGCAGTCTGCACAACGGGCTAAGGAGATCGGGATACGCAAAACCCTGGGCAGCGACCGTAAACAATTGATATTCCAGTTTTTAACAGAAACGTTGCTCATGACATTGGTTTCGGTAATCATATCAGTTGCGATCACACCAACGATACTTCAGCTTTTTTCAAACTTTATTCCGCAGGGTATTCATGCCGATCTGATCTTTCAACCGAACATCATCTTATTCCTTGCCGCGTTGATAATTGTTGTTAGTCTCGCATCAGGGTTTTATCCGGCGATAGTGCTTTCGGGTTACAAACCGGTTTCGGCTATTAAAAACCAGGCAGGTGAAGGCAGCGGCAAAACACGCAATGTAATATTCCGTAAATCACTTACTGTAACCCAGTTTGTCATTGCGCAGTTCTTTATAATGGCTACCGTCCTGGTAAGCAAGCAGATCTATTATGCGCTGCATAAAGATCTCGGCTTTAAAAAAGACGCCATCCTTGTCGTCAATTCACCTTGGAAAAACAGGCAGGAGCGCTTAAATCAGGTCCTTCTCAATAAGTTCAGGGCTATTCCACAGATAGATATGATAAGCATGGGGCGTGATGCGCCTACCTCTGATGATCCGCATAGCACTGAGGGTGCTTATAAAGACGGGAAAAAAGAGATCAAGATGGAAAACCTGGGATTAAAGTTTGGTGATGAAAATTACATCAGGGTTTATCATATCAAATTATTGGCGGGTCGTAATTTACAACCCAACGATACCTCGAGGGCATTCCTGATCAACAATACATTGGCCAAACAAATCGGTTTTAATAACCCTCAAGACGCCGTAGGCAAGATAATCAGCAATTTCAATGGCGACAAAGATATGCGGATAGTGGGTGTTGTAGCTGATTTTAACCAGGAATCAATCCATGCTGCAATTTCACCTCTCGCTATTCTTACCAGTACTAATTTCTACTTCAATGGCACGTTCCATATCTCCCTGAAACCGCAAACAGCAAATGGTGATGAATGGAGAACCGCCATAGCATCTATGGAAAAAGCCTGGAAACAGATTTACCCTGACGATGATTTTGAATACCAGTTTTTTGACGAAAGCATTGCCAGGCTTTATGCCAATGAGCAAAATACCGTGTCGTTACTGAACTGGGCAACCGGCTTATCCATACTGATCAGCTGTCTTGGCTTGCTTGGTTTAACCATCTATACTACCACACAGCGCACCAAGGAGATAGGCGTACGCAAAGTCTTAGGCGCAACTGTAACCCAAATTGTGGTACTGCTGTCTACAGAAATGGCTTGGTTGATCGTACTGGCTTTCGTGATCGTAAGCCCTGTAGCATGGTGGGCCATGAACAAGTGGATGCAAAATTTTGCTGATCATACTAATATAAGCTGGTGGGTATTTGCTTTAAGTGGCGGCGGCATGCTGCTTACCGCCTTGTTTACATCTGGTTTCCGAACGGTTAAAGCCGCTTTGGAGAACCCTGTGAAGAGCCTGAGATCCGAGTAATAAGTTAATCAGTGATCGGTTAACTAGTGATCAGGAAAAAAACTAATGACTATGAACAAATGACCAATAAACTAAAACCATGATAAAGAACTTTTTCGTCATCAGCCTGCGTAATCTTATGAAAAGGAAAGGATATACTACTTTGAATATCCTCGGGCTTACCATCGGCATCACTTGCTGTATGCTGATTTTTCAGTATGTATCGTATGAAAGAAGTTACGATACATTTCAGAAGAATTCGTCGCAAATAGTACGGATCCGGTTGGATGAATATAAACAGGGGAAATTGTTGTGGCAGTCAGCTACATCCTACCCTGCGTTCGGTCCACTGATGAAGAAGGATTATCCGGAGGTTCAGAATTATTGCCGGTTAATAGATGACGAGCTTTTGCTAAGCAATGATGCTAAAAATATTAAGTTCTCTGAAAAGAAGGGTTACTTTGCTGAACCGTCATCAATCAACATGCTTGGCGTAGATCTCGCCGCAGGAAACAATGCAACCGCATTGGATGCACCCAACAAGATCATCCTTTCACAAAGCATGGCACGCAAATACTTTGGCTCAACTGATGTTGTTGGTAAAACTTTGCAATCGCACGGTGATGGCAGAGCCAAACCGGATACGTATCTGATAACCGGAGTTTTCAAAGATTATCCCAAAAACTCACATCTTATTATCGACTATCTGGTTTCGTACGAAACACTCCGCAAAGCTTTGAAAGAACAAGGCGATAAAGAAGATTCTGCCAATATGGCCATTGGCTGGTATGATTTCTATGTTTATCTGCAACTAAAGCCAGGCACAGATCTGCAGGCTTTCCAGGCTAAAATGCCGGCCTTTGCCGAAAAATATGTTAATAAACGTAAGGGTGCTAAGGGCAGCCAATTTTCAGGCAACAAGTTGTTTATTATCCCTTTTAGCGATATACACCTGTACTCCAACTATAACCAGGAAGCAGAAGTGAATGGTAGCGGTAGCGCAGTAAGTTTTATGTTCCTGATCGGCCTTATTATTCTGGGTATCGCATGGATCAACTATATCAATTTGTCAACCGCCCGTTCGGTTGAGCGTGCCAAAGAGGTAGGCGTTCGTAAAGTTTTAGGTGCAGCAAAGGGTAACCTGATCAGGCAGTTTATGCTCGAGAATGTTTTGTTAAACCTTACAGCTATACTGCTTGCCGGTTTTGCAGTAGCCGTTTTAACGTCATGGTTCAATAACCTGATGGGCAAAGATGTGTCGACCGGATTTTCGATGTCCGGCAAATACTGGCTGATATTTTTCTGCATTTTTTGCACAGGCACGTTACTTTCCGGGTTATATCCTGCTTTTGTTCTGTCGGATTATAAACCTGTGGCTGTTCTTAAAGGAGCTTTTAAAAACACCTCGGGTGGGTTGATCTTAAGAAAGTCATTGATTGTTGTCCAATTCGGTATCTCTGTCGTACTTATTGCAGGCACCATAATCGTTTACCAGCAGGTGAACTTCATGCGAAAGCAGAAGCTTGGCGTAGATATCAACCAGACGCTGGTGCTAAGTGGTGTCCAGTCTATTCCCGATTCGGTATACATGGATGCTTTGCAGCCATTTAAATCGGAATTACTCAAAATTCCCGGGATAAAAAGTATGACCTCATCAAGTAATGTGATGGGCCAGGAGATATATTGGACAAACGGCTTTCAAAGCCTCGACCATAAAGAACTGGGCGGCTCAACAGTATATCGTCTCGGTGTGGATTATGATTTCATACCCCAATTCGGCATGAAGTTTCTGGCCGGGAGAAATTTCTCAAAAGATTTCGCAACCGATAAAAAAGGTGCAATATTAAATGACAGAGCACTAGCTCAGATGGGATTTAAAGATCCGCAGGATGCCATCGGTAAAAAAATATCCAACGGCGATACGCTTACCGTCATCGGTGTTATACAAAGCTTCCATCACATGGGACTTCAAAAGCCCATCGACCCGCAATTAATCTCGCTGCGTCCGAATGCCCGCAATGCCTATTCAATAAAATTACAGACCAACGAATTGCAAGGCACTGTTGCTGCAGTAAAAGCCTTATGGAGCAAATATTTCCCTAACGATCCTTTCAATTATTTCTTCCTTGACGATGAGTTCAACACACAATATCAAAGCGACCAGCGATTTGGCCAGATGTTCACCCTGTTTGCATCCCTGGCTATATTAATTGCCTGTTTCGGTTTGATCGGGCTATCAGCCTATAACATATTGCAGCGCACAAAAGAGGTGGGTATCCGTAAAGTGCTCGGTGCATCGGTAAGGAATGTGGTTTTTATTCTGTCGAAAGACTTCCTGGCGTTAGTGATAGTTTCATTTGTAATTGCTACACCAATCGCCTGGTTTATTATGCATAGCTGGCTGCAGGATTACGCATATCGCATCGAGATCAACTGGTGGGTCTTCGGCGTTGCCGGAGCATTGGCGCTCTTGATTGCATTAAGTACCATCAGCTACCAGGCTATTAAAGCGGCGATTGCGAACCCGGTGAAAAGCCTGAGGTCGGAGTAATCAGTTAATCGGTGATCAGTTAACTAGTAATTGGTTTTTAGAGTTTAGAAATTAGGATTTAGAGTTTTAACATCATGATAAAAAATTATCTGAAAGTTGCGTGGCGTAACCTTGTTAAGAACCGGGTTACTTCCCTGATCAATATCGGCGGACTGGCTGTGGGTATGGCCGTTGCTATGCTTATAGGTTTGTGGGTATGGGACGAGCTGTCGTTCAATACTTATCATAAAAACTATGGCACCATTGGGCAGATAAGAACTCACCTGATAGATGAAAGGACCAAGGAACAGGGGGTAAATTCTTCTGTGCAGTTTCCTTTGTATACGGAGTTGAAAACCAATTACAAGGAAAACTTCAGGCATATCGTAATGTCCTCCTGGGATATCGATAATATATTATCGGCAGGTGATAAAAAGCTTTCAAGAACCGGTCTGTATATGGATGCAGATGCGCCCGAGATGCTCACCTTGAAAATGATCCACGGTTCATGGGCAGGCCTGAAAGACCCTTACTCTATTATGCTTTCTGAGTCTACCGCTAAAGCATTTTTCGGCAATGCGAACCCTGTGAACCAGGTAATGAAAATGAATAACAAGTATGACGTGAAGGTTACCGGCGTTTACCAGGACCTTCCGCTCAATACGCAATTTAAAGACCTTAAATTCTTATCTCCTATCGATCTATGGTTTGTTGATAATCCATGGATCAAACAAAGAACCATGACCGACTGGCAAAATCATTTTTTAAAAATATATGGCCAGATCGCTCCAAATAGCAGTTTCGAACAAGTTTCACATAATATTAAGGATGCCGAGTTAAAAAACCTGGGGAACCTTAAAGAACAAGCGAAGCAAAATCCGCAGGTATTTGTGATGCCGATGCGCGACTGGCACCTACATAATTATAAACGCGGTCAGCCTGATAACGGACCACGGCAAATGGTTTGGCTCATCAGTATTATCGGCAGTTTTGTGTTGCTATTGGCCTGCATAAACTTCATGAATTTAAGTACAGCACGATCTGAAAAACGTGCTAAGGAAATAGGTATCAGGAAAGCCGTTGGATCGTTACGTACGCAATTGATCGGGCAGTTTTTGAGCGAATCATTCTTGATCGTAGTGCTGTCATTCTGCCTGTCTTTAGTAATTGTTACCCTTGCAATGCCCGGGTTTAATCTGCTGGCCGGAAAACAGGTGACCATGCCTTACCAGAGCATCTATTTTTGGCTGGTAAGTATCGGCTTTATTTTGGTGACAAGCATCATAGCCGGAAGTTATCCTGCGCTTTATCTGTCATCGTTCAAGCCTGTTAAAGTATTAAAAGGCACTTTTAAGGCTGGACGCTTAGCATCTATTCCGCGTAAGGTTTTAGTGGTAACGCAGTTTACAGTATCTGTAGCTCTGATTATTTGTACCATCGTTGTTTACAAGCAAATACAGATCGCCAAGAATCGTCCTGTCGGGTACACCCGCGAAGGGCTCATCATGATCGACAAGAAAAACAGCGATTTTGACGGAAAATATGATATACTTCGAACTGAACTAAAGAATACAGGTGTGGTATCTGAAATGTCTGAATCCTTTGGCAAAGTAACCGAGATCGCGTCCGGTAATGGCGGTTTTCAATGGCGGGGCAAAAACCCTAACCTGAACGATCAGTTCGGCACACTTCCGGTAACTTTTGAGTATGGCAAAACAGTTGGGTGGCAATTCGTGCAAGGTCGCGATTTTTCAAGATCCTTCACAACTGATTCAAACGGTATGGTCATCAACGAAGCCGCTGCAAAATATATGGGCCTGAAAAACCCGGTAGGCGAAGATGTAAGCTGGAAATTCCAGGATCAGCCGATGAAATATTATAAAATAGTGGGCGTGGTGAAGGATATGATCATGGAATCGCCTTACGAGGATACCTATCCTACTATCTTCATGATTAAAGGGCACGTGGGAACCAGCCAGATCAACGTTAAGATCAGTCCCAAGTTAAGCGCTAGCGAAGCACTCCCAAAAATCGAGGCTGTATTTAAAAAGATCATCCCATCGGCACCATTCGAATACAAATTTGCAGATGATGAATATGCAGCCAAATTCGCTGCAGAGGAACGTATTGGAAGCCTTGCCAGCGTGTTTGCAACACTCGCCATTTTCATTTCCTGCCTTGGCCTGTTTGGCTTAGCATCGTTTGTTGCCGAGCAACGCTTTAAAGAAATCGGCGTCCGCAAGGTATTGGGTGCAACAGTTGTAAATCTCTGGGCTCTTTTATCAAAGGATTTTGTACAGCTGGTTATTCTATCACAATTGATTGCATCGCCGCTTGCATACTATTTTATGCATAAATGGCTGATGAATTATCACTACCGAACTGATATATCCTGGTGGGTATTCGGCATAACTTGTTTCGGCGCCCTCGCTATTACTTTGCTGACAGTGAGTTATCAGAGCATAAAAGCAGCTATGGCGAATCCGGTGAAAAGCCTGAGATCGGAATGAGCTACGGCTTTCGAAGAGAGCCTGGGATCGGAGTAGCAGTGGCAGTAGCAGTGAGACGCTAATGACTAATGACCAATGACTAATAAACTAAAACCATGATAAAGAACTTTTTAAAGATCGCGTGGAGAAATCTACTTAAAAATAAGGCATCATCAGTCATCAATATTGGTGGTCTTGCTGTCGGGATGGCTGTGGCTATGTTAATAGGCTTGTGGATCTACGGCGAATTATCATTTGATAAATACCATAAAAACTATGGCACGATTGCCCGTGTAATGCAAAACCAAACGCTGAACGGAGAGACAACGAGCCTTAAAGCTATGCCTATCCCGGTGGCTAACAATCTTCGCCAGGTCTATTCGGACAATTTTAAACAAGTTGTATTATCTTCATGGACCAATCCGCACCAGCTTACATTTAAGAATAAAAGTATATCGGCCCAGGGAAACTTTATGCAATCAGGTGCGCCGGAAATGCTAACCTTAAATATGGTCAAAGGCACCCGGTCTGCATTGAATGATCCGTCTGCTATTATTCTGGCTGAATCAGTCGCCAAAGCAATATTTGGTAACGTCGATCCGATAAACAAGCTATTGAAATTAGACGACCAGAATTTTAAAGTGACCGGCGTATACGCGGACCTACCCGAAAATACAACTTTCAATAATCTATTGTTCATTGCGTCCTGGGAAGCATTCGCCAGCTCGGATGATGTTAAGCAGGCTGCCAGTGACTGGAATCACAATTCCTTCCAAATTTTTGTACAGGTTTCCGGGTCAGCCAATATCGCAGCGGTTTCAGATAAGATCAGGCAGATAAAATTCAACAATGTTGATGCTGGTCAGAAAAAGACCAAACCTGAGATTTTTCTTTACCCGATGACCCGCTGGCATTTGTATTCCGAATTTAAAAATGGCGTAAATACCGGTGGCGACATTAAGTATGTCTGGCTTTTTGCAATAACCGGCATTTTCATATTAGTGCTGGCATGCATCAATTTCATGAACTTAAGTACTGCCCGTTCAGAAAAACGTGCCAAAGAAGTCGGTATAAGAAAAGTGATGGGTTCAATGCGCCGTCAATTAATCATCCAGTTTTTAGGTGAATCATTATTAACGGCCGCCCTGGCTTTTGCATTATCACTATTCATAGTCCAACTATTGATCCCATTTTTTAATGAACTGGCAGGGAAGCAAATTACCATTTTGTGGCAGCAGCCGGCGTTCTGGATATTAGGATTGGGGTTTGCTGTGTCTTGTGGCTTGTTTGCGGGCAGCTACCCTGCATTTTACCTTTCCTCGTTTAAACCTGTAAAGGTGTTAAAGGGCACAATCCGGGCAGGCAAATGGGCCGGATTGCCGCGCAAAGCTTTGGTAGTGGTTCAATTTACCTTTTCTATCATCATGATCATCGGAACGATAGTTGTCTTCCGCCAGGTTCAATTTGCCAAAGACCGTCCGATAGGCTATAGTCGCGCAGGGCTTGTTATCGCAAGACCGTTTACAGCAGATATTCACAACCATTTTCAAGCATTCAGAAACGACTTGCTCGAAACCGGTTTGATCTCGGAAGCTGCCGAATCCGGCAACCAGGTAACTAAGGGCAGCGGCACAAGCGGCGGGCTTAATTGGCAAGGGAAAGATCCTAACATGAATGATGAGTTTGCCACGTTTGCCGTAACTCCCGAATATGGTAAAACAATAGGCTGGCAATTTAGGGATGGCAGCGATTTTTCAAACACCAGCCCGTCGGTTTTAAACGATATCGTTCTAAATGAGACAGCAGTGAAATATATGGGGCTTAAAAATCCGGTGGGACAGATTCTCAGATGGAACGATAAACAATACAAAATAATCGGTATCACTAAAAACATGATCGTAGAATCGCCTTATGAACCAGTTAAGCCAACCATATTTTATATTACTCCATATGCAGGGCCGCTAAACATCCGGATCAATCCAAAAATCAGCGCAGCAAACGCAATAGCAACCATCGAAACAATCTATAAAAAATATGCACCGGGGCAGCCTTTTGATTACCAGTTTGCTGATGAGGAATATGCTAAAAAGTTCAACAGCGAAGAACGGATAGGAAAGCTAGCCAGCGCCTTTGCCATACTTGCAATTTTTATCAGTTGCCTGGGCTTATTCGGTATGGCCAGCTTTATGGCCGAACAGCGCACGAAGGAAATAGGCGTGCGAAAAGTATTGGGTGCTACGGTATTTAACTTATGGCAATTGCTTTCAACAGATTTTGTGATACTGATAATTATTGCACTGGTTATTGCAACACCTGTCTCTTATTATTT
>Ga0207695_10012181_pt1 | contig 10337 bp, 13 predicted proteins | sample KBSC54metaG_FD_184354 | JGI IMG/M metagenome (GOLD analysis project Ga0207695, IMG submission 184354) | Corn rhizosphere microbial communities from Kellogg Biological Station, Michigan, USA - KBS C5-4 metaG (SPAdes) (version 2) | ecosystem: Host-associated > Plants > Roots > Rhizosphere > Soil... | reverse complement strand
AGATCCTTCAACGCCTTGATTTCTTCGGCGGCGGCCAGATCGCCCACCACGGCCGCCATCTTGGCGGAGGTCGTGCCACGCACTTTGGCGGCGATGGCGGCAAAGGCTTCGGCCCAGCTGGCGGGCCTCAGCTTGCCGTTGACCCGCACATAGGGCCGGTCAAGACGCTGGCGGACAAGCCCGTCACACGCATGACGCGCCTTGTCGGAAATCCATTCCTCATTCACCTCTTCATTGAGGCGCGGCAGCACTCGCATCACTTGTGGTCCGCGCGCATCTACGCGGATATTGCTGCCTTGTGCGTCCATCACATCGATGGATTCGGTCTTGCGCAATTCCCATGGACGGGCGTTGAAGGCGTAAGGCTTGGAGGTCAGCGCGCCGACCGGGCAAAGGTCCACCACATTGCCGGACAATTCGCTGGCAAAAGCTTTTTCCAGATAGGTGGTGATTTCCATATCTTCGCCGCGGCCGGTGGCACCCAGATCGGGCACGCCCGCCACTTCGGTCGCGAAGCGCACACAGCGGGTGCATTGGATGCAGCGGGTCATGATGGTCTTGACCAGCGGACCCATATATTTGTCTTCGACCGCCCGCTTGTTCTCGTTGAAGCGGTGGAACTGGGCGCGGCCATAGCCCATCGCCTGGTCCTGCAGGTCGCATTCGCCGCCCTGATCGCAGATCGGGCAATCCAGCGGATGATTGATCAGAAGGAATTCCATCACCCCTTCGCGCGCCTTCAGCGCATAGGGCGATGTGGTGTTGATCTTGGCGGGCGTGCCGTCCTTGTTGGGGAAGATATCCTTGACCTGAAGGGCGCAGCTGGCCTGCGGCTTGGGCGCGCCGACCCATTCCACCAGACACATGCGGCAATTGCCGGCGACCGACAGACGCTCATGAAAACAGAAGCGGGGGATTTCCGCACCCGCCTGCTCGCACGCCTGCAGCAAGGTGATGGTTTCTTCCGCCTCGACTTCCCGGCCATCGATGATGAGTTTGCGGGTCGGCATTACGCGCACCTTTTTTCTTGCCACAGCTTCGCGGCCGGCGCTTCGGCCCAGCCGAACGCCTCCTCGCCGGGACCGTGCTCAGTGAGCTGGTCGAGACGTTCCTTGGCTTCGGCCAGGGTCGGAATATGTCCAGCTTCAATCCACCACATCACGAAATGCGGCGCTGTTGGCTTTTCGAAGAACTCCGCCTTACGGGCATAGATGCGGGTATGGGCGGTCTGCCAGACGAATTTTTCCAGCGACTCGACATTTTCCCAGACGCTGAGATTGACCGCCATATTGGCATCGCCCGGCCAGGGAATATTGGTGGCATTGCCGCTTTCGTCCTTCAGGCGCCAGACAAAACCGGGCATGCGTTCGGCGGCAGCATTGATGCGATCCAGATTGTCGAAAAACCCGGCCATCGCCGGATCGTCCTTGCCGCCGAGAAGCCTGCCGATATTGAGTTGCGCCAGGTGCCGCATCGCTATTCCGCCGCCTCGCGCAGGCTGGCGCGCGCCGCGATGCGCCGCTCGATCTCGGGCCGGAAATGACGGATCAGGCCCTGGATCGGCCAGGCCGCCGCATCGCCCAAGGCGCAAATCGTGTGACCTTCGATTTCCTTGGAGACTTCATGCAGCAGGTCGATTTCACCCACCCGGGCATCGCCCTTCACCATGCGGGTCATCACCCGCCACATCCAGCCGGTGCCTTCGCGGCAGGGCGTGCACTGGCCGCAGCTTTCATGCTTGTAGAAATAGGCCAGCCGCTGAATGGCCTTCACCACATCGGTGGACTTGTCCATCACGATGACGGCTGCGGTGCCAAGACCGGTCTGTACTGCTTTCAGGCTGTCGAAATCCATCAGCACATCGTCGCAAATGGATTTGGGGATCAGCGGCACGGAGGCGCCGCCCGGGATCACCGCCAGAAGATTGTCCCAACCTCCACGCACACCGCCGCAATGCTTTTCGATCAGCTCGCGAAGCGGAATGCCCATTTCCTCTTCGACATTGCAGGGCTTGTTCACATGGCCGGAGATGCAGAACACTTTGGTGCCGGCATTGTTGGGGCGGCCGATACCGGAAAACCACTCCGCGCCGCGGCGCAGGATGGTCGGCGCTACCGCAATGCTTTCGACATTGTTGACCGTGGTGGGGCAGCCATAAAGGCCGACATTGGCGGGGAATGGCGGCTTCAGCCGCGGCTGACCCTTTTTGCCTTCCAGCGATTCCAGCAGCGCCGTCTCTTCGCCGCAGATATAGGCGCCCGCGCCGTGATGGACATAGAGATCGAAATCCCAGCCATTCACATTGTTCTTGCCGATCAAGTTGGCGGCATAGGCTTCGTCAACTGCGCGCTGCAGCGCCTCGCGCTCGCGGATGAATTCGCCCCGCACATAAATGTAACAGGCATGCGCGCGCATCGCGAAGCTGGCGATCAGACAGCCTTCGACCAAGGTGTGCGGATCGTGACGCATGATGTCGCGATCCTTGCAGGTGCCCGGCTCGCTCTCGTCCGCATTGACGACCAGATAATGCGGACGTTCCTTCACTTCCTTTGGCATGAAGGACCATTTGAGCCCGGTGGGGAATCCCGCGCCGCCACGGCCACGCAGGCCCGACTTCTTCATCTCATCGATGATGGCGTCCTGACCGCGCTCCAAAATGGCCTTGGTGCCGTCCCAGGCGCCGCGCTTGATGGCGGCGGCAAGGCCCGGGTCCTGCAGGCCATAGAGATTGGTGAAAATGCGATCGCGATCGGCAAGCATCAGGTGGCTGCTCCCGGCGGTTTCTGGGCAGGTGTTTTGGCGTCTGCATCCGCGACAGTCTGGCTGCGCTTTTGACGTCCGATCATCGAGCCATCGAACAGTGACGGATCGGTCAAGGTGGTGGCGCCGCCCAAAGGTTCAGAGGTATGGCGCGAATTCTGCGGCCCCGGCTTCACGGCCCGTCCGGCACGCAGATCTTCCAGCAGCTTCTCGGTGATCGGGCCGTCCAAATCCTCGAAAAAGTCCTTGTCGATCTGCAACATCGGCGCGTTGACGCAAGCGCCCAGGCATTCGACTTCCATCCAGGAGAATTTGCCGTCGGCGGACACCGTGTGCTGGTGGGGGTGAATGTGCTTCTTGCAGGCGTCGACCACCGCATCCGAACCGGCAAGCCAGCAAGGCGACGTGGTGCAGACCTGAACCAGATAGGTGCCCACCGGCACCAGATTGAACATGGTGTAGAAGGTCGCCACTTCCAGCACCCGGATGAAGGGCATCGACAGCATCTGGGCGATGCTTTCGATCATGGGATGGGTGACCCAGCCTTCCTGCTCCTGGCCGCGCCACAAAAGCGCGATCACGGCGGAGGCCTGGCGGCCTCCCGGATATTTGGCGATTTCCTTTTTTGCCCATTCCGCATTCTGCGCATTGAAGGCGAAGCTTGCGGGTTGCATGTCGGGTGGGGCGAGACGGCGCAGCATCGGATAAGCCTATTTCGCGAAATCGACGCGGGCGATCAGCCCGTCGCGGAAGGAATAAATGGCGATGATCTCGAATTCCTCGCCGCCAGGCGCGCGCACCACCTTTTCGTGATCGATCACGGTGCTGCCGACAGCGATCCGGCTCTTGAGAATGGCCTTGTTCTGGGGGAATTGCGCGAACGCCTTGGCGTAGCGCGCCTTGATCGCATCGCGGCTGGTTTCGGTCGGCGTACCGTTCAGGCCGGAGACAATGCAATCATCCGTGAAGAAAGACACATATGTATCCAGGTCCTGCGCGTTGTAGGCATCGAGCTGCTTTTGCGCGATGTCGATATTGGGGTTGGACAGAACGGTCACCGGTCCACCTCCCCGAACACGATATCCAGCGAGCCCAAGATGGCCGAAACGTCGGCCAGCATGTGGCCCTTGCACATGTAATCCATCATCTGCAGATGCACGAAGCTGGGCGCGCGAATCTTGCAGCGCTGCGGCTTGTTGGAGCCGTCGGCCACCAGATAGACGCCGAACTCGCCCTTGGGCGCTTCCACCGCGGCATAGGCTTCACCCGCCGGGACATGGAAACCTTCGGTATAAAGCTTGAAGTGATGGATTAGCGCTTCCATCGAGGTCTTCATCTCGGCGCGGCGCGGCGGCGTGACCTTGTGATCCTGCGACACCACCGGACCCGGCGTCATCTTGTCGAGACACTGGATCATGATCTTGTTGGCTTCGCGCATTTCTTCCATGCGCATGATGTAACGGTCGTAATTGTCGCCGTTCTTGCCGATCGGGATTTTGAAATCCAGGTCGTTGTAGCATTCGTAGGGCTGATTACGGCGCAGGTCCCACTTCACGCCGGTGGAGCGCAGCATGACGCCCGACATGCCCCACATCTCGGCTTCGGCACGATTGACCACGCCGATATCGACATTGCGCTGCTTGAAAATCCGGCTTTCGGTCAGCAGGGTCTCGATATTGTCCAGCACCTTGGGGAATTCTTCGCAGAATTTGTAGATGTCAGCAGCGAGGCCCGGCGGCATGTCCTGATGCACGCCACCCGGACGGAAATAAGCCGCATGCATGCGGCTGCCGCTGATGCGTTCATAGAACACCATCAGCTTTTCACGTTCCTCGAAGCCCCAGAGCGGCGGCGTCAACGCGCCCACGTCCAGCGCCTGGGTGGTGACGTTCAGCAGGTGATTCAGAATTCGGCCGATCTCGGAATATAGCACGCGGATATATTGGCCGCGCTTTGGCACTTCGAGGCCCAGCAGCTTCTCGATCGCCAGGCAGAAGGCGTGTTCCTGATTCATCGGCGCGACATAGTCGAGCCGGTCGAAATACGGGATCGCCTGCAGATAGGTCTTGTGCTCGATCAGCTTTTCGGTGCCGCGATGCAGAAGACCGATATGGGGATCGACCCGGGTGACGATTTCGCCGTCCAGGTCCAAGATCAGGCGCAGCACGCCATGGGCCGCGGGATGCTGCGGCCCAAAATTCAGGGTCATCTGCGCGTCTTCTGCCGGTCCGTTCGACGTTTCGGCGGGAATGGTCTCAAGCATAATGCTGGTCACGGCTTCTTCCCCGTGTCGGCGGCGGGGGCCGCTTTTTCGTCGCCCGGCAGGATGTGCGGCGCGCCTTCCCAGGGCGACATGAAATCGAAATCGCGGAATTCCTGGACCAGCTGCACCGGCTGATAGACCACCCGCTTCAGTTCTTCGTCATAGCGCAGCTCGACATAGCCGGTGAGCGGAAAGTCCTTGCGCAGCGGATAGCCGGAAAAGCCGTAATCCGTAAGGATGCGGCGCAGGTCCGGATTGCCGCCAAATGCGATACCGTACATGTCGAAGGCTTCGCGCTCGAACCAGCCGGCGGCGGGATAGAGCCCGATGCAAGACGGCACAACGTCACCCTCGCCCACCATCGCCTTGACGCGGATGCGCATATTCCTGGTCAGCGAGAGCAGATGATAGACCACGTCGAAACGCTTCTCGCGCTTGGGCCAGTCATTGCCGCAGAGATCGACCAGAATCTTGAACTCGCAGTCCGCATCGTCGCGCAGATGCGTGAGGACGCCGATGATCTGGTCCACCGGAACAGCGAGGGTCAGTTCGCCCGCGGCAAGCTTGTGACCAGCCAAGGCTGTTCCCAGCCTGCCCGCAAGCGTATCTGCAAATTGGCCAAGATCCGACATCAGCGCTCGATCGTTCCGGTGCGGCGGATTTTCCGCTGCAGCAAGAGAATGCCGTAGACCAGAGCTTCCGCCGTGGGCGGGCAACCCGGCACATAGATGTCCACCGGCACGATGCGATCGCAGCCGCGGACCACGGCATAGGAATAGTGATAATAGCCGCCGCCATTGGCGCAGGATCCCATCGAGATCACATAGCGCGGCTCCGGCATCTGGTCGTAAACCTTGCGCAGCGCGGGGGCCATTTTGTTGGTCAGGGTCCCGGCCACGATCATCACGTCGGACTGGCGCGGCGAGGCGCGGGGCGCGAAGCCGAACCGCTCCAGATCGTAGCGGGGCATGGACGCCTGCATCATCTCGACGGCGCAGCAGGCAAGCCCGAAGGTCATCCACATCAGGGACCCGGTGCGGGCCCAGGTGACCAGGCTTTCGGCGCTGGTGACCAGGAAGCCCTTATCGGCCATCTCCTGCTGCAACGCCTTGAAGTAAGGATCGTTGTCGGTGATCTGGGGCGCACCGCCCTCGACCCCGGCGCGGCCCGCGGAGCCGGCCGGCATACCCTTGGAAGGAATGATCACTCCCATTCGAGCGCTCCCTTCTTCCATTCATAGATGAAACCCACCGTCAGAACCCCCAGGAACGCCATCATCGACCAGAAGGCGAAAAGGCCGGTCGCGCCCAAGGTAATGGCCCAGGGGAACAGGAACGCCACTTCCAGGTCGAAGATGATGAACAGGATCGCGACCAGATAAAAACGGACATCGAATTTCATGCGCGAGTCCCCGAAGGCGGGAAAGCCGCATTCATAGGCCGACAGTTTTTCCGGATCGGGCTTGGACGGCGCGATCACCAGCGGCAGCGCAATCAGAGCCGTGCCCAAAACGATCGCGATGCCCAGAAAGACCAGGATCGGCAGATACTCGAGAAGCAATTTTTCCATGCCGTCCCCAAACGTCGTCGCACAGGATCGGCTGGCGCACTCGCGCCTTCGTCAGGCCGGACCTAGTTATTTCGCGGGCGCAGTATAGGCAGGCACTGCCGCCGCGCAACGCGGGTTTAGCGGAAGATTCGCGGCGACAGAACAGGAATTTTCGAAGGATGAACCTGCGCCGCCAAGGATGTCCCGCGTGCGGGAAAAGCCAAAGGAAATGGCGATGGAAACATGGACTCTAGTTGCGATCCATTCTTACTTTGAAGCCATCAATGGCGATGGCTACGCCATCCGCTGCGCAGGATGGCAGCGGTTTTCCAGAAAAAGCCATTTCCGGTGGAAATGGCGGGAGCGACGGGGCTCGAACCCGCGACCTTCGGCGTGACAGGCCGACACTCTAACCAACTGAGCTACGCCCCCGCATGGTTCCGCCAAAGCGGTCCCGCGAAGGGGGCCGATGTAGGGCGGCCACACCCTCCAAGTCAAGCGAGCTCTAGGGAAGAAATGGTGCGCCGCCCGGGGATCTCTCACCGCCGCCATCCGGACGCCCGCGCCGGCCCCGCCCCTGTTCCGGTGGTTCGGTGGGCGGCGTGCCATTCTGCGTTCCCGGCCGAGCGGCACGCGGATTGAATTCCTGCGGGGTGATCTTGCCGTCGCCATTGCGGTCGAGTTGATCGAACAGCGAATAGGCGGCGGCGGAATATTCGCGAAAGTCGACACAGCCGTCCTGGTTCCAATCTTGAATCGGTGTCGCGGTGGATTGATCGGCGGCGATGCGCGCCTGATTGATTTCGTCCACTTGATCGGGCGTCAGGCAGCCGGTGTGTTTTGGGTCCAGAGCGGCGAACTCTGCCTTCAGGCCTGCGACCAGCTCTTCGCGCGTCAAGGTCCCGTCATGATTGGAATCGTATTTGAGCAAGAGCGCGTTTTGACCGCCGTGATAATTTTCGTCGCGTGGCGCGATGGTGGGATACGGGCTCCAGCGCGGACCGGACGGTTTGGAGGAACCGCAAGCGGCAAGCAGCGCCACAAGGCCTAGCGCGGACAAACGGGCAAATCGCAACGGGAACTCCTGTGGTCGACGAATTTCGCAACGGTCACGAGATTTACAAATACAGCGTTACCGATTTGTCGCACCCTTTCACCTCCAGAGTGTGATTAAATTGGCGAATAGGATGAGGGGGAACGAGATGGATGACATACCCTGGTATGCCGAAGCCTCGTTGCGCGCGCCCGGACGGGTCTATTGCGCGGGAAGCTTGGCGCAATGCATCCGCAAATGGCAGCGACTTCCGGAAATCGATCAGAGTTCGGCCTATATCAACCTCGCTCAGGCATTCGGCGGACGAGTGACGCTCGACCGCGAGTATGTGGTGGCCCTGGCCGCGCATGACGATCTGCGCAAAATCTGAGCGCATCCGCCGCCCAGGCGCGGATTTACCAACCCTTCAATGACAAGCTGCCCTGCCCCACCGGGATGGCGTAAATTCTCCGTGAACGTCGCGGCGAAGGCATGTCGCGCCCGGACGGGATGGAGGAACACGTGGCCGGAACGGGGTTCATAACCGCTGGATTTGTCCTGTCGGCCCTTCTGGTACTGGCGTCCTGCGATGCGCCTCCACCCCGGGCCGCCAAGGCCATCGCCCCGCCCAAACCGGAAATAACCGCCAAAACGGCAACGGTCCCTGAGCCGAAATCCGAACCCCAGATCGTGGCCTCCCGCCCACAACCCTCCCCAAGGCCAGAACCGACCGGCAAGCCATCGCCCGGCGAAATCCCGTCCGTCCAGCCGGCCCGTCCCGTCCGGCATGGCGGCGTGGCGCAGAATTCCCGCTCCTATCGCTATGGCGGGCAAGCGGAGCTGCGGCCCTTCTGGCCGCATGACCGTGCCGAACGGCCGATGAACGGCCCGGTCACTGCCGACCGTGAGCCCGGCGCAGGCTGCGATGAAGCCTGCCGCTATCGGGCATGGTTCCGGGACTATAACGCCTGGTACCAGGCCTATGGCCACCGTTACGCCGAATATCCGCCCGCACCTTTGGGGCCTGGCGCTCCGGCGCCTTCCGCCGGCTATCCCGATCGGCAGCGAACCGGATACCGGCCGAGCGAAGCCCGTGCGCAGAGCGAACGCGACCGGCTTGATCCCTGGCATGGCTATGACGGCCATGACGGGCCGCAAAACGGTTATTGATCCATCTGCGTTTTCAGACCGCGGGCTTCTGCACCGCAGGCGGTGGACGCCGCAGCCGGCCGCCACATTCGCAAGTGATCTGAAGCCCTTCCACCACCCGCAATAGCTCCTGCGGATAGGAATATTGGCTGCCGCATCTGATGCAGAACAGATCGCAGGGTGCCGGGTCGTCCGCCTGTTGCTTCTCTTCCAGCTTGCGGTTCGCCAGTTCTGCACGGACATTCGCGGTGATCGCTTCGGCCCCGATTTCATGCGCGAAACGCTTCAACTCGTCCGGCTCGAGCACCACCCGGGTCAACTTCTGCCCTGCCGAATGCATGACATTGAACATGCGTTCGGCGCGTTCCTGCCATTGCTCGTAAGTATCCTTGAGATCGCTGCCCGGGAGGTTTTGGATGCGCGGATAGCTTTCGCGCCGAAACCAGGGCACGCCGATCATGCGTGGGGACTGAACCATACGGGTCTCTCGGCGACGGAATCACGATCCTGCAGCCCTACTCTGGCGCGCGGTATCTTTCCCAAACCCGCGAACGGGAAGGAAAATTTTCATAAAAAAGGATTCGATCCCGCCGGCCGGCTTGCCGACCAGCCTCCCAGATCGCCCATAACGGCCTCGTCAAGTCCGGATTTCGCGCTGCCGCCGATCGACCAAGGGTGGCAATATCCATTGAGATGCCGATGGCGGAACCTATGATCGCCGCGACGACCAACAGAGGGAGATAACATGAGCCATACGGGAAAATGCTTCTGCGGCGCCGTGGAGCTGGAAGTGAGCGGGTCGCCCGAAGCGATGGGCTATTGCCATTGCCAGTCTTGCCGCTCCTGGTCGGGCGGTCCGGTGAACGCCTTCAGTCTCTGGAAGCCCGACGCCGTGAAAGTGAAGAAAGGTGCGGAGCATATCGCGACCTTTGAGAAGACCCCGATGAGCCAGCGGCAATATTGCGCCAAATGCGGCGGCCATCTGATGACCAATCATCCCCCGCTGGGGATGGTGGATGTGTTCGCCGCGACCCTTCCCACTTTGGAATTCGCGCCCGGCGTTCATGTCAATTACGGCGAAACCGTCCTTCGCATTCGCGACGGACTGCCCAAGCTTAAGGATTTTCCCGCCGAATTCGGCGGCTCTGGAGAAATGGTTCCGGAATAAGCAAAAAGGGGTCCGACGGGAAATCGGACCCCTTTTTGTCTTCGCGATCTGATTTTGCGGCCTAGTTCGGCTTGGTCACCGGCTTGATGTCCACCTTGTTCGAGCCCGGCCGGCAATGGCCGTCGATATAGGCGCCCGATTCAATGCGGATGTCCTGATGGATCACATCGCCGGACATGTGCGCCGTGCTGGTGAGGATCACCTTCTTGGCTTCGATCTTGCCTTCGATGGTGCCGGCCAGTTCGACGGTTTGGCCATAGACCGAACCCTTGACCTTGGCGCCGCTGCCGACTGTGACGGCGACGCCATGAATGTCGCCTTCGATTTCGCCATCGATGCGGATGTCTTCGGTGCTTTCCAGCTGGCCGGTGATCTTAAGCGCCTTGCTGATGACCGAGGGGCCAGCGCTTCTGGCG
>Ga0207695_10012178_pt1 | contig 10337 bp, 11 predicted proteins | sample KBSC54metaG_FD_184354 | JGI IMG/M metagenome (GOLD analysis project Ga0207695, IMG submission 184354) | Corn rhizosphere microbial communities from Kellogg Biological Station, Michigan, USA - KBS C5-4 metaG (SPAdes) (version 2) | ecosystem: Host-associated > Plants > Roots > Rhizosphere > Soil... | reverse complement strand
ACGGTCGGCCGCGACGCCGAGCTCGACTGGGTGGCGGCCGCGCTCGGCGGCACGCGCGCCAAGTCGCGCATGGAGAGCCTGCTCGCCGGGCCCGGCGCGCACGTCAAGGTCACCGGCGCCTACTACCTGACCGGGCGCGAGCACGTCGACTACGACACGACCCAGGAGCACGCCGCTCCGAACACGACATCCGACCTCGCGTTCAAGGGCGTGCTGGCCGACCGCTCGCGGGCGGTCTGGCGCGGCGTCATCCGCGTCGACAAGGGCGCGCAGAAGACCGACGCCTACCAGGAGAACCGAAACCTCTTGCTCTCGACCGACGCCCAGGCGACACCGATCCCCGGCCTCGAGATCGAGGCGAACGACGTCCGCTGCACCCACGGCGCGACGGTCGGACAGGTGGACAGCGCCCAGCTCTTCTACCTGATGGCGCGCGGGCTCGACCGCCCGTCGGCGCAGCGGATGATCGTGCGCGGCTTCTTCGAGGACGTGCTCGACCGCATCGGCTCGACCCAGGCCCGCGAGCGGCTGGCCTCGGCGCTCGAGTCGCGCATCGCGTAAGCCCGGGGCCAGGCCCCGTGGTCGCGTCATACACTGCCTCCATGGCAGTCGAGACCCACACGCCGCTCGACGCGGCCAGGATCAAGCTCGACTTCCCGATTCTCGGGAAGCCGGTGCACGGCAAGCAACTCGTCTACCTCGACTCGGCGGCCTCGTCCCAGAAGCCGCGCGCGGTGATCGACGCGATCACCGATGTCTACGAGAACTCCTACGCGGCCGTGCACCGGGCGGTGTACGCGCTGGGCGAGGCGGCCACCGAGCGCTACGAGGGCGCCCGCGACACCGTGGCCGCCCTGCTGAACGCGCGCTCGCGGCGCGAGATCGTCTTCGTCCGCAACGCCACCGAGGGCCTGAACCTGGTGGCGTACGCCTACGGCGACAAGTTCGTCGGCGAGGGCGACGTCATCGTCACGACCGAGATGGAGCACCACTCCAACCTCGTGCCCTGGCAGATGCTCGCCCGCCGCCGCGGCGCCACCCTGCGCTACCTGGCGCTCACGGGCGACGGAAGGCTCGACCCGGAGTCGCTGGTGGCGCTTGCCTCCGTCGAGAACGTGAAGCTGGTCGCGGCCACCCACGTCTCGAACTCGCTCGCCGCCGTGAACGACATCCCCGCGCTCTCGGCGTGGGCGCACGAGCGCGGCGCGGTGATGGTCTGCGACGGCGCCCAGGCGGCGCCGCACATGCCGGTCGACGTGCGCGCCCTCGGCTGCGACTTCTACGCCGTCTCCGGCCACAAGATGTGCGGTCCCGGCGCAGGCGCCCTGTGGGGGCGCGAGGAGCTCTTCGAGCGGATGGACCCGTTCATGACCGGCGGCGGCCAGATCGGCAAGGTCGAGCTCGACGGCGCGACCTGGAACGAGCTGCCGTACAAGTTCGAGCCGGGCGTCCCACCGCTGGCCGAGGTGGTCGGCTTCGCCGCGGCCATCGACTACGTGACGGGGGTCGGGCTCGAGGCCATCCACGCCCACGAGCAGGCGCTCGTGCGGTACGGCTGGGACGTGCTCTCGGCCGTGCCCGGAGTGACCGTCTACGGGCCGCCGCCGCCCGACCGGGCCGGCATCCTCTCGTTCACCGTCGCGGACGTCCACCCGCACGACGTCGCCCAGGTGCTCGACTCCGAGGCGATCTGCGTGCGCGCCGGCCACCACTGCACCCAGCCGGCGATGCGCCGCTTCGGGCTGATCGCCACGGCCCGCGCCAGCATCTACCTCTACAACACGGCCGACGACTTCGACCGGCTGGCGGTGGGTATCGAGAAGGTCAAGCGCACCTTCGGCGTGTAAGCGGGGTCAGACCCCGAACGGCGGCCGGTACACTTTCTCCACAGGATATGGACGACTTCTACCGCGAAAACATCCTCGATCACTACCGCAATCCGCGGAACAGCGGGCACCTCGAGTCGCCGAGCGCGACGGCCGAAGGCGTGAACCCGCTCTGCGGCGACGAGCTCTCGGTGGAGCTCGAGATCGATGACGACGTCGTCCGCGACGTGCGCTTCAACGGCCGCGGCTGCGCCATCAGCCAGGCGGCCGCGTCGATGATCTCGGACGTCGTCAAGGGCAAGACGGTCGCGGAGGTGGCGGCGCTCGGCCGGGACGACGTCCTGGAGGAGCTCGGCATCCCGCTGACGCCGATCCGGCTCAAGTGCGCGCTGCTCTCCGTGAACGTGCTCAAGGTCGCCCTCGGGCAGACCCCGGGGGAAGACGACCGCGAGATCGAGTGGAGATCGCGGTAGGGCCGGTCGAGGCGATCCCCGAAGGGGGCGTCAAGATCGTCCAGTCAGGCTCGCTCTTCGTCGGCGTCTACCGCATCGACGGCGAGCTCTATGCGATCGAGGATCGCTGTAGCCACGACGACGGCCCGCTCTGCGAGGGCGAGCGGGACGGCTTCTGCGTCGTCTGCCCCCGTCACGGCGCCCGCTTCGACCTGCGCACCGGCGCCGTGCTCTCGCTGCCCGCCACCGAGGACGTCGAGGCGTTCGAGGTCGTGGTCCGCGACGGCGAGGCGTTCGTCCTGGCGTAGACTGACCGGCGTGGAGCAGATGCAGCTGTCCGAGGCCACACAGGAGTACCTGGAGAGCATCTACTGGCTCTACGAGGCCGGCATCGACCGCACCCAGGCGAACCTCGCCCGGGCGCTGCAGGTGTCGCAGCCGTCTGCGAGCGAGATGTTGCGGCGAATGAGCGACGACGGCCTCGTCAGCCGCGACGAGCACAAGCTGATCCAGTTCACCGATCGCGGCCGCGAGGTGGCCACCCGGATCGTGGCCCGCCACCGCACCGTCGAGGCCTACCTGGTGAAGGTCATGGGCATCCCCTGGGACGAGGTGCACGAGGAGGCCCACGCGATGGAGCACTCGATCTCGCCGCGGCTCGAGGCCAAGATGCTGGAGATGATCGGCGAGGTGCGCACGTGCCCGCACGGCCATCCCATCGGCGACTACCCGCGCGAGCCGGGCGAGGCGCTGCCGGCCGTGCCGGTGGGCAGCGAGCTGGTCGTCCTGCGGCTCGAGAACGAGGCCGAGGAGATGCTCCACTACCTGAAGCAGCACGGCGTCGAGCCGGGCCGCACCTACACGGTCAGCGAGCGCCGCGGCCACGGCGACGACGCCGTCACCGAGCTCGCCGACATCGAGGCGGGCACCACGCACGAGGTGGACGACCGGCTCGCGCGCACCGTCTCGGTGGTGGTCACGTCCCGCGGCGACGGGCCCGTCTCGGACGTCGTCGAGGCCGGCGCGGAGCTGCAGCTGCTCGGCTCCACTCGCTGGGGCATGTAGCACCCCGCCGCGTCCTTTCGGACGTCGCCGGCGGTTGCTACGATGTCGGTACCGCGGAAAGGAGGTGGTCCGACTTGTTAGACGGTTCAAGACGGGCGAGTGGAGGTGCTCGCGGGTAGGGGCGAATCCCTGAACCCACGGGGAATCGCTGCAGCCGGCGTTGGGATAGCCTCCGCCATCTTCTAGGTGTGCGGGCTCGGCAATCGCCGCTACCCAATCCAACGCGATATCACCGACGGCGGGGCGTACCAGGTCAAGGCCTGTGCGCCCCGCCGCTGCGTTTAGGGGCCGGTGTGACGCAGGCGTGTTTGAGCACGCAACGATCATGGTACGGTGCAGGCATGCCGCTGCTGCGAATCGTCATCGCCAGCACGCGCCCCGGCCGGGCCGGGCTGCCGGTGGCCAACTGGTTCATCGGCGTCGCGCGTGAGCACGGCGGCTTCGACGTCGAGGTCACCGACCTCGCCGAGCTCGACCTGCCGTTCATGGACGAGCCGAAGCACCCCCGCTTCCGCGAGTACATTCACGACCACACCAGGGCCTGGAGCGAGACGGTCGACGCGTCCGACGCCTTCGTGTTCGTGATGCCGGAGTACAACTTCGGGATCAACGCGCCGCTCAAGAACGCCATCGACTACCTGCACCACGAGTGGCACGACAAGCCGGTCGCGTTCGTCAGCTACGGCGGCATCGCCGCCGGCACGCGGGCGGTGCAGATGACGAAGCAGATCGTGTCGGCGGTGAAGATGCTGCCGGTCTACGAGGCGGTCTACATCCCGTTCGTCGCCAGCAGGATCGAGGACGGGCGGTTCGACCCGACCGACGTCACCCAGGCGGCCGCGGCCGGGCTGCTCGACGAGCTCGTCCGCGTCGAGGCGGCCCTGCGGCCGCTCCGCGCGGCCCACACCGCTTAGCGGGTATACGCCTCGCCCATCGAGGCGGGGTCGATGCCGAGCTCGGCGCGCATCGGGGCGATGTCGCACTCCGTGCCCGCGAGCAGCATCGTGATCTGGTCGGGCGTGACGCGAAGCGGCGGCGGCAGGTGGCGCAGGAGGAGGCGTGCCTGAGCGCGGACGAGGCCGGCCGGCGCGTGCAGCTTGGGGTGCGACCGGCGGCCGGTGTTGCGCGCGATCTCGTCGAGCAGGTCGTCGAACGTGAACGCCTGCGGGCCGCCCAGCTGGTAGCGCTTGCCGATCGTCTCCGGCCGCTCGAGCGCGCGCGAGAAGGCGGCGGCCACGTCGCCCACCCACACCGGCTGGTGGCGGTAGCGGCCGTCCCCGATGACCGGCGTGACCGGCAGCCGCACGAGTCGCTCGAACTCCGCGAACGCCCCGCCGCCGCGGGCGAACACGAAGCTCGGCTCGAACACCGTCCAGTCGAGGCCGCTCGCCATCACCGCCTGCACGCCCTTCCACTTGCTGCCCCAGTATCCGGTGAGCGGCGCGTGCTCCTCGCTCACGCCGAGGGCGCTCATGTGCAGGAAGCGGTGCACGCCGGCCGCCTTCGCCGCTGCCACGGCGTTCGCGGGGCCCTGCGCGTTCACCGCCTCGAACTGCTCCGGGCTGCCGTCGAGGATCGCGACCAGGTGGGCGATCGCGTCGGCGCCCTGGGCGGCCCGCTCGATCGAGGCCGGGTCGGTGACGTCGCCGCCCGTGCGGCGCGAGAACGGCACCACCTCGTGGCCGTCGGCCGCGAGCCGCTCGACGACGCGCGAGCCGATGAAGCCGCTCGCGCCGGTGACGAGCACCCTCACCGCTTGTAGCCCGGCTCGAAGTTCAGGTAGTACTTGCTCGGCGTCGGCTCGGCCTGGCCCTGGTACTTGCTCCCGAGCCGGCCGGAGCCGTAGGGATGCTCGGCCGGGGTCGTCAGCGTGTGGAAGCTGAGCTGGCCGATCCGCATGCCCGGGTAGACGGTGATCGGGAGGTTGGCCATGTTCGCGAGCTCGAGCGTGATGTGGCCGTCGAACCCCGCGTCGATGATCCCGGCGGTCTGGTGGACGACGAGCCCGAGCCGCCCCAGCGAGCTCTTGCCGTCGAGCGAGGCGACGATGTCGGACGGGAGCGTCACCCGCTCGGCCACGACGGCCAGCACGAACTCGCCCGGATGGAGGATGAACGGCTCGTCGTCGGTGACCGTGACGAGCTCGGTCAGGTCCTCCATCGGCCGCTTCACGTCGATGTAGGCGTAGCGCGAGTTGCGGAACACGCGGAACGCGTTCCCCACCCGGACGTCGATGCTGCCCGGCTGCACCATGGCGTCGTCGAACGGGTCGATCCCGATCCGCCCGGCAGCGACCTCCTCGCGGATCGTCCGGTCGGACAGCACCATTCGCGGGATTGTACCGAGTGCTCTCTGCTATTTTGGAGCCAGGGAGCGGTGACCGGCAACGGCAGGCCCGCTGCGGAATTCTGCACCAGGGGGAGTGAGCCCAATGCCACGCACGGTCGACTTGCGCACCGCGATTCCAGGTCCGAAGTCGCGCGAGATCATCGCCCGCAAGGAGCGGGTGGTGGCGAACGCGAAGAGCCTGCTTGCGCCGTTCGTCATCGATCACGCGCACGGCTGCGTCATCACGGACGTCGACGGCAACACCTTCCTCGACTGGTCGGGCGGCATCGGCTGCCTGAACGTCGGCCACACCAACGCCGCCGTTTCGGCGGCGCTGCACGCCCAGGTCGACCGCTTCCTGCACACCGACTTCACGATCGTGCCCTACGAGTCGTACGTCGAGCTGGCCGAGCGGATCACCGCCCGCAGCCCGATCTCCGGCCCGAACAAGGCCGTCTTCTTCAACTCGGGCGCCGAGGCCGTCGAGAACGCGGTCAAGATCGCCCGCCACGCCACCGGCCGGCCCGCGGTGATCGCCTTCGAGGGCGCGTTCCACGGGCGCACGCTGATGGCGATGTCGCTGACGTCGAAGCAGCACCCGTACAAGGCCGGCATGGGGCCGTTCGCGCCCGAGGTCTACCGGGCGCCGTTCCCCAACCCGTACCGCTGGGAGGGCGACGACCCGGCCGGCGAGGCGCTCGACGCGCTGCGCCGCATGCTCGTGACGCACATTGCGCCCGAGGCGGTGGCGGCGATCGTGTTCGAGCCCGTCCAGGGCGAGGGCGGGTTCGTCGTGCCGCCGGTCGAGTGGGTCCAGGGCCTGCGTGAGATCGCGAGCGAGCATGGCATCGTGCTCGTCTGCGACGAGGTGCAGGCCGGCTACGGCCGCACCGGCAAGTTCTTCGCCGTCGAGCACTTCGGCATCGAGCCCGACCTGATCACGATCGCGAAGTCGATCGCGGCCGGCGTGCCCATCTCGGGCGTCTTCGGCCGGGCCGAGCTGGTGGACGCCGCGCCGGACAGCTCGATCGGCGGCACCTACGTCGGCTCGCCGCTCGGCTGCGTCGCCGGCCTGGCCGTCCTCGACGAGATCGACGACAAGGGCCTCCTGGCCCGCGGGGCGGAGATCGGCGAGCGCATCCGCAGCCGCTTCGACGACTGGGCCGGCCGGCACGAGAACATCGGCGACGTGCGCGGTCTGGGGCCGATGCTCGCGATCGAGTTCGTCACCGATCGCGCGTCGAAGACGCCGGCGCCGGACATCGCCGCTGCCGTGCGCGAACACGCCCTCCAGTCAGGGCTCGTGCTCCTGAACGCGGGCATCTACGGCAACTGCGTCCGGGTGCTGGTCTCACTGGTCGCCACGGACGATCAGATCGCCGAGGCGCTCGAGATCTTCGGGGCCGCGGTGGAGCAGGCTGTCGGCGCTCCCAGGCTGGCCACGACGGCCGGATAACGGCCGCCGGACACCAATTGTTAACAAAAAACGCCGGACTTAAGGAGTCCTGGAGGATTCCGTAAACGGCGCAGCGTTGCGCTGGACACAGGGGTACGGTCTCCCAACTCGAGGTTCAAGGAGGGGTCCGTGAAGTTTCGTGTGGCAGGGTTGACGCTCGTTTTCGTTCTCGCACTTGTCATACCCACCACCGCTTCGGCATTCACATCGGTGCCGGCCTTCCGGGCGGCCCTGCAGCGCCGGATCAACCACTTCCGGGCCGAGTACGGCAGGGCGCCGATCCACCTGAACCTGAAGCTCGAGCGCTCCGCCCAGGCGCACTCGAACGACATGGCGATCCACCACGACTTCTCGCATGCCAGCTCCAACGGCACGAGCTGGGCCGCGCGGATCCGCTACTACGGCTACCGGGGCAGCTGGATCGGCGAGAACCTCGCCGTTGGCAACGTCACCGCCCGCACCGTCATGGCGATGTGGAAGGGGAGCCCGCCCCACCGCGCCAACCTGCTGAACGGGCATTTCCGGGCTGTCGGCATCGGCGCCCACTCCGGCAAGTACGCCGGCCGCGCCGCCTACTACATCACGTCCGACTTCGGCGGCTGAGCCGCCCGCCCGGCCACTAGGGTTCTCCAGCGCTGCCTCTTGCCGAGGTGCTCAAGCGTGGCTGCGACTGTCCGAATACACGGGAGGACATTGCAGTTCATCCATAGCACAGGGCAGGAATGGCAGAATTTCACGTCAAGCGGATCACGCTCCCCAGCGGCAAGGTGGTGGAGCTGGTCTATCTCCAGACCGGGTGGGCCGAGACCACCACTGTCGAGGCCGACGAGGCCGGCGCGACCGCGGAGCCGCGGCTCCATGTTCGCCGGATCGAGCTCTGCCCGCAGTGCGGCTCCGACCGCGTCCATCCGCTCGACTGGCGCGAGGTGGAGGACATGCGCTGGGAGCTCGACGTCCGCTGCCCCGACTGCCGCTGGACCGGCGGTGACGTCTACGAGCAGCCCGAGGTGGAGCGCTACGACGACGTCCTGCTCGCCGGCGCCGGCGATCTGACCGAGGAGCTCGACCGCATCACCCGCGAGAACATGGCGGAGCACCTCGAGCGCTTCCGCGCGGCCCTCGACGCCGACGCGATCACCCCGTTCGACTTCTAGCGCGTGAATACACGGGGTCTGACCCCGTGTTTTCAGTGGCGCAGGTGCTGCTGCTCGCGGTGGCGCTCGAGCGCGGCCTCGATCAGGCGGTCGAGCAGCTCGGGGTAGGTGACCCCGGTGGCCTCGAAGAGCTTGGCGTAGACGCTCGTCTCCGTGAAGCCCGGGATCGTGTTGATCTCGTTCACGACGACGTCGCCGGCGTCGCTGATGAACATGTCGATCCGGGCCATGCCCTCGCACTGGCAGGCCCTGAAGGAGTCGAGCGCGACCCGCTGCACCTCCTCGGTCAGCTCCGGCTCGATGTCGGCCGGGGCCTCGAGGTCCATGCCGCCGGGCTCGTACTTGGCGGTGTAGTCGTACCACTCGGCGTTCACGTGCAGGCGGCCCGGCACGCTCACCATCGGGTCGTGCGTGCCGAGCACGCCGCACTCGACCTCCATCCCGTGCACCATCGCCTCGACGAGCACCTTGGAGTCGTGCTGGAAGGCCAGATCGAGTGCCGGCGCGAGCCCGTCGATGTCGGTCACCTTGCTGATGCCGACGCTCGAGCCGAGCCGGGCCGGCTTCACGAAGCACGGCAGCGAGATCTCGGCGGCCGCCAGCATCGCCTCGACGTCCGTGTCGAGCACCGTGTGCGCCTCGAGCGTCACGCTGCGGGCCGTCGCGATGCCGTTGGCGTTCAGGACGACCTTCACCATGGCCTTGTCCATGGTGAGCGCCGAGGCCAGGACGCCGGAGCCGACGTAGGGCACGCCGAGCATCTCGAGCATGCCCTGCAGCGTGCCGTCCTCGCCGTAGGGCCCGTGCAGCATGGGCACGACGACGTCGATCTGGCCCACCGCCCGGGCCTGGCTGAGCGTGCCGCCGGCACGGGGGATGACGCTGCGCGAGTTCGAGCCCGGGTCGAGCGCGAGCCGCTCGCCCTCGGCGGCCGGCGCCTCCAGCTGCCAGGAGCCGTCGCGGTCGATCGTCACGCCGACGACGTCGTAGCGGTCGGGATCGAGCGCCGCGGCGACCGAGGCGCCCGACGCGATCGAGATCTCGTGCTCGGAGCTGCGGCCGCCCGAGAGGACGGCCACCCGGAGCTTGACGACCTCGCTCATGTCGAGGGCGGCGGGCCGCCGCAGCTCGGGTCGCTGGGCCGGTACTTGCTCACCGTGAGCATCACGAGCGTGCCGCGCGGGGCGGTCGGGCTCTTGGGGTTCTGGTCGGTGACGATGTTGTTCTTGCTCTGGTCATTGCACTCGGGCATCTGCGTGACCTGATACCGGAAGCCGGCCGACGTGAGCTCGTGCTTGGCCTGGCCGACGTTCTCGCCGATGACGTTCGGCAGCGGCACCTGCGCGGGGCCGTTCGAGATGTAGATCGTGATCGGCGAGTGCTGCGGTGCGGTCGTGCCGATCGGATAGGGGGACGTGGCGAACGCCTCGCCCTTCGTCGACTGGTTGTTGCGGTTCTGGCAGGTCGCCTTGAGCGTCAGCTTCTGGAGCGCCTTCGTCGCCGCCTGACACGACTGCCCCTTCACGTCCGCCACCTGCACCGATCCGCTCGCCACCTTCAGCGTCACCGTCGCGCCGAGCTTCTGCGAGGTGCCCTCCTTGGGCGTGCTGCCGAAGACGACGTTCTGGGGCGCTGCCGGAGAGTTGAGGATCTGGGGAGACGCGACCTTGAACCCCTTGCTCTGGAGCAACGTCGTCGCGTCGGTCAGCGACAGGCCCTTCACGTGCGGAACGGTAACCGCGCTCGGGCCGACGCCGACCTTGAGCACCACGGTGGAGCCGCCGGAGACGCTCGAGCCGACCGACGGGTCGGTGCGGATGACCTTCTGGATGTCGCCGATGCTCGACTTCGTGTTCTGGCAGCGGCCTGTCAGCCCTTCGGTCCGAAGCGTCGCCTTCGCCTGGTTGCACGACTGGCCGATCACCGCCTGCGGCACCGTCTTGTCGCTGCCGGAGAGCATCGAGTAGACCACGTAGCCCGCCACCGCCGCCAGCGCGAGCAGGACGAGCACGAGCACCCACGGCCAGGCGCTTCGGCGCGCGGCCGGCCGCTCGGG
>Ga0207695_10012172_pt1 | contig 10341 bp, 9 predicted proteins | sample KBSC54metaG_FD_184354 | JGI IMG/M metagenome (GOLD analysis project Ga0207695, IMG submission 184354) | Corn rhizosphere microbial communities from Kellogg Biological Station, Michigan, USA - KBS C5-4 metaG (SPAdes) (version 2) | ecosystem: Host-associated > Plants > Roots > Rhizosphere > Soil... | reverse complement strand
CCGCGCCGCCGTATTCGCCGCCGGTCGAGAAGCCCTGCACGAGGCGGGCGACGAGCAGCAGCACGGGCGCCATGATGCCGATCGACGCGTAGCTGGGGATCAGGCCGATCGCGAAGGTGCCGGCGGCCATCATGATCATCGTCGCGGCGAGCACGCGCTGGCGGCCGATGCGATCGCCGAGCGGGCCGAACACCATGCCGCCGAGCGGGCGCACGAGGAATGCGGCCGCGAACGTGCCGAAGGTCGCGAGCAGCTGCGCGGACGGGCTGCTGGACGGGAAGAACACCTTGCCGAGCGTGACGGCGATATAGCTGTACACGCCGAAGTCGAACCATTCCATCGCATTGCCGATGGCCATCGCGCTGACGGCGCGTTTGAGCAGGCTCTGGTCGACGACGGTGATGTCGTCCGCGGCGAGCGGAGCGTCGCCGGACGAAGTGGAGGAAGAAGCAGCGGTCGGGCTGACGTGTGTTGCGGTCAAGGTCATGCACTCCTTTGACTGCGCCGGAACGGGCGGGCCGTCCGACACGGTTTGCCTGCAAGCGCGGTGTCGTGCGCGGCGCGTCGGGGCAGGCCATTAAGCACTTACTGCGCAACGGGCAGCAAAGGGCCGTAAGGGGCTGCTTCGACGCGGGCCCGATGGGCCGTCGCGACAGTGCGCTCATGAAGAATGGGCCGCGTGATGCTGGCGGCAGATGCCGGTGCGGACGGAGGTCCGGCGTTCCGGCAAGCGCCCCGAAAGGGGCAACGAAACGAGAAAAGCGGGCCTGTCGGGCGGGCTTTCCTGTGGGTGCAATTTCGGTCGAAGCGCCGGCCCGCAACGCGCGGACGGACTTCTCTCGAAATCGAATAGACAGAGATTGAATGTTGAAACAGGCGACATGATAGCACGATGACGGATGATCGTGCAAATTGCCGGGAGGCGCCCGTCTGGCGGGGCGTCCGGCGCGGCCTGCTCGGGTATGATCGGCGGCGCGCGGCGGGGCCGTGCGGCTCCCCGGCGACGGGGCCGAATTCACGAGGAACCGGATGACCGAACTGATGAGGATCGCGGCGCTGTTCGCCGCCACCGCGCTGGCCGAAATCGTCGGCTGTTACCTGCCGTGGCTCGTGCTGAAGGGCAGCCGGCCGGCCTGGCTGCTGGTGCCGGCCGCGCTGTCGCTCGCGCTGTTCGCGTGGCTGCTGACGCTGCACCCGAGCGCGGCCGGGCGTACCTATGCCGCGTACGGCGGCGTGTATATCGCGGTTGCGCTGGTCTGGCTGCGGGTGGTCGACGGTGTCGCGCTGACCCGCTGGGACGTGGCCGGCGCGGTGCTTGCGCTCGGCGGGATGGCGGTCATCGCGCTGCAGCCGCGCGCGTAAGCGCGGCCGCAGTGCGTGCCGCGTGCGTCAGGCCGTTTCGGCGGCGCCCGCGTCGGCGGACTTGCGCCACACGCATGCGCCCTTGACCGACTTGTCGAGCTCGTCGAGTTGCGCCTGGTGCGCGGCGAGCTCGTCGTCGCTCGCGGCCACCACGACCAGGTCGAGCGCGGCGAGCGACACGCGCTGGCCGTTCGCCGCGCCGCCGTCGGCGCCCGCGTCGTCGAGCATGTCGATCACGAGGCTGTCCTGGCCGCGCGTCATCGCGAGATACACCTCGGCGAGCAGCTCCGAGTCGAGCAGTGCGCCGTGCAGCGTCCGGTGCGCGTTGCTGATGCCGAAGCGGTCGCACAGCGCGTCGAGCGAGTTGCGCTTGCCGGGGAACATCTGCTTGGCCTGCACGAGCGTGTCGATCACGCCGCCGCAATGTTCGGTGAACGGCGGCAGGTCGAGGCGCGCGAATTCTGCGTCGAGGAAGCCAAGGTCGAACGGTGCGTTGTGGATGATCAGCTCGGCGTCCTTCACGAAGTCGAGGATCTGGCTGGCGACTTCCGAGAACTTCGGCTTGTCGCTGAGGAATTCGGTCGTGAGGCCGTGCACGGCGAGTGCGCCCGGATCGCTGTCGCGCTCGGGGTTCACGTAGAAGTGCAGGTTGTTGCCGGTGAGCCGCCGGTTCAGCAGCTCGACGCAGCCGATTTCGATGAGGCGGTCGCCCGTGCGGGCGTTCAGGCCCGTGGTTTCGGTATCGAGGATGATCTGGCGCATGTCGGGAAAAACGATGGAAACAGGGGAGTGGCCGGCGTTCAGGCCGTGAGCGATTCGACGCCGCGATTCGCGAGCGCGTCCGCGCGCTCGTTTTCGGGATGGCCCGCGTGACCCTTGACCCAGCGCCACTCGACCTCGTGCTGCGCGACGAGCGCGTCGAGCCGTTTCCACAGGTCGGCGTTCTTCACGGGCGTCTTTGCCGCGGTGACCCAGCCTTTCTTCTTCCAGCCGTGGATCCACTCGCTGATGCCTTTCTGCACGTATTGCGAATCGGTGTGCACGATCACCTGGCACGGCCGCTTCAGCGCCTCGAGCGCGGCGATCACGCCCATCAGCTCCATGCGGTTGTTGGTCGTGTTGGGCTCGCCGCCGAACAGCTCCTTTTCGCGGTCGCCGTAGCGCATCAGTGCGCCCCAGCCGCCGGGGCCGGGGTTGCCCTTGCAGGCGCCGTCGGTATAGATGTCGATCGTATCGATTGTCATGAATGTTCTTGATGGGTGGTCGGGGAGGCCGCGGGCGTCAGGCCTGGCGCGAGCACGGGTTTTTTCATCTTGATCTGGCCGACGAGGCGCATGCCGCGCACGCGCTTGACGGCCGTCACCATGTAGACGGCGCCGAAGATCGGCCACCAGCGGTCGCCCGCGGCTTCCATGAAGCCGTAGCGGGCCAGCCACTTGTCGGTGACCAGCGGCGGCCGGTAGCAGCCGAAGCGGCCGCGTTCGAGGTCGAAACCGAGCAGCTTGATCCAGTCCTTGAGCCGGATGAACGCGATCTGGTCGCGCGTGGCCGGCACGAACGGGCGGTTCGCCATGCGCCCGAACGATTGCCGCATGCCCCACAGGCTGAGCGAATTGAAGCCGGTGATCACGAGCTGGCCTTCCGGCATCAGCACGCGCTCGGCCTCGCGCAGCAGGCGGTGCGGGTCGGACGTGAATTCGAGCGTGTGCGGCATCACGATCAGGTCGACGCTCTGCGACTCGAACGGCAGGTCGAGCAGGTCGCACCACGTCGTGCTGCGATCGGCGGGCGCGTGCTCCGGCGCGTGCGCTTCGCGCGCCCACGGATACTGGTACGGCGCGCTCGCGCCGCTCGCCGGATCGAGCACGAGGCCGCGATACGGCATGCGGTTCTCGCGCAGCGCGTCGAGCTGCGGCAGGCCGAGCTGCAGCGCGTGGAACCCGAAGACGTCGGACACGATCCGGTCGAGCTGCGCCTGCTCCCAGTCCAGCACGTAGCGGCCGGGAGGCGAGTCGGTCCAGGCAGGCCAGTCTATAATTTGACGATCAGGCATAACGATGGTTGCGCGCCCATGAACGAGCTGGAATACGTGCCGGTTCCGGCATTCGAAGACAACTATATCTGGCTCGTCTCGGACGGCCGCGATGCGATCGCCGTCGATCCGGGTGAAGCCGCGCCGGTGCGCCGGGTTCTTGCCGAACGAGGCTGGCGGTTGACCGCTATTTTACTCACGCACCATCACGCCGACCATGTCGGCGGTGTCGAGGCGCTGCGCAATAGCCAACCGGCCGATGTGCCGCTCACCGTTTACGGCCCCGCGGCCGAGGCGATCGGCGTGGTCACGCGGCCGCTTTCGGGCGGCGATCGCGTGACGGTCGACGCGCCGGCCGTCGCGTTCGACGTGCTCGACGTGCCCGGTCATACGCGCGGCCACATCGCCTATTTCCAGGCGGCCGGGCAGGGCGCCGCGGTGCCGCACGTGTTCTGCGGCGACACGCTGTTCTCGTGCGGCTGCGGCCGCCTGTTCGAGGGCACGCCCGCGCAGATGCTCGCGTCGCTCGACGCGCTCGCGGCACTGCCGGGCAATACGCACGTGCATTGCGCACACGAATACACGCTGTCGAACATCCGCTTCGCGCTCGCGTGCGAGCCCGGCAATGCGGCGCTTGCCGCGTGGCGCGACGACGCGCAGGCGCTGCGCGCGCGCGGCGTGCCGACGCTGCCGACGACGATCGCGCACGAGCGCGCGGTGAACCCGTTCATGCGCGCGGACAGCGCCGCCATCCATGCGACGCTCGAGGCCGAGCTTCACGAAACGGTGCCGGATCGTCTGGCGGCGTTTACGCTGATGCGGGAGTGGAAAAACCGGTTCAGATGATCATTTCCGGAGGACTCCAAAGCTCAAGCGGTGTCTGTAAAAATTGCTCCAAATGTAGGATTTCGCTGAGTTTTCGGTGTTTTTATTGACGTGAAGCACGCACTTCCGTAGTATCGCCAGCAATTTCCAGCCGTCGGAAGCCGAGATTTTCATGCGACTTATATTGAGTGCGATGGTGGTCCTGCTACTCGCCGCTTGTGCGAGCCAGGCTCCTGTCGCCAACAACGCCGCCGATCCGCAGGCGGCGTCCAACTACCTCCGTAAATCAGCCACCGCCAAAGAAACTGTCGACGTCGACAAGCAATCCGTCGGCGACCTGACCAGTGCGGACTCCGATCTGTGGGGCCGCATCCGTCGCGGCTTCCAGATGCCCGACCTGCAGAGCGACCTCGTCGACATGCAGACGACCTGGTACACGCAGCGTCCCGATTACGTGCAGCGCATGACCGAGCGCTCGCAGAAGTACCTGTATCACATCGTCGAGGAACTCGAGGCGCGTCACATGCCGACCGAGCTCGCGCTGCTGCCGTTCATCGAGTCCGCGTTCAACCCGCAGGCGCTGTCGGTCGCGAAGGCGGCCGGCATGTGGCAGTTCATGCCCGGTACGGGCCGCACGTACAACCTGAAGCGCAACATGTGGCAGGACGAACGGCGCGACGTGCTCGCGTCGACGAGCGCCGCGCTCGACTACCTGTCGCGCCTGCATGACATGTTCGGCGACTGGTATCTGGCGCTGGCCGCGTACAACTGGGGCGAGGGCAACGTGCAGCGCGCGATCGCGCGCAATCAGGCGGCCGGCCTGCCGACCGACTACCAGAGCCTGCGGATGCCGAACGAGACGCGCAACTACGTGCCGAAGCTGCAGGCGGTGAAGAACATCATCGCGAGCCCGAAGCAGTACGGCCTGACGTTGCCGGACATCCCGAACCACCCGTATTTCGTGACGGTCACGACGTCGCGCGACATCGACGTCGCGGTCGCCGCGAAGCTCGCGAACCTGTCGCTCGACGAATTCCGCTCGCTGAACCCGTCGTTCGCGAAGCCGGTGATCCTCGGCGCGACCGAACCGCAGATCCTGCTGCCGTTCGACAACGCGTCCGCGTTCGAGAAGAACCTGAAGTCATACAACGGCCAGCTTTCGACGTGGACCACCTATACGGTCAGCGAACGTGCGCGGCCGGCCGCGATCGCCGAGAAGATCGGCGTGGACGCCGATACGCTGATGTCGGTCAACAAGATTCCGGCCGGCATGCGCCTGAAGCCGGGTTCGACGATCGTCGTGCCGCGCGGCGATGACGACGACGAGGACATCAGTGCCGACGTCGCCGAAAACGGCGCGCTCGCGATGGAGCCCGACGTACCCGACACGCGCAAGATGCTGATCCGCGTGCGCCGCAAGCAGTCGATGGCGGCGATCGCCGGCCGCTACGGCGTGTCGGTCGGCCAGCTCAAGGCGTGGAACCGCACGCACCGCGATCTCGCGATGCCGGGCCAGGCGCTCGTGCTGCACGTGCCGGTCGGCCGCTCGGTGCCGGCGGAACCCGGTCCGGAGCGGATCGCGACGTCGGTCGGCGGTGCGCGCATCGAGCGCGCGAGCCTGGCGGTGGGCGGCAAGTCGCACGGCGCGAAGCGCGGCGCGGCAAAGCCGGCGGCCAAATCGGCCAAATCTGCGAAAGCTGCACCCGCGAAGGCCGCGCCGGCCAAGGGCAAGAAGAAGTAACGCGGCTGCGAAGTGCGGCGGGCGGCCGGTCCGGGTCGCGCGATTGCGCTATCATCCGACGAATTGCAACGAAACGCCGTCACCAAGGTGACGGCGTTTTCGTTTGTGCGCGGTGCGAGGGCGCCGCGTCGCTTCGACAGTCTTCATATCACGAGGGGGAGCGATGTCGTCGGTGCAGGTGAGGGTGCTCGCGCTGTTTTCGATCGGGTATTTCGTGTCGTATGTGTTTCGTGGCGTCAATCTGGGCTTCGCGCCGTTCGTCACGCATGAGCTCGGGTTGTCGGCCGCCGATCTCGGCCTGCTCACCAGTCTCTATTTTCTCGGTTTCGCGGGCGCGCAGATTCCGGCCGGCGTGATGCTCGACCACTTCGGCCCGCGCCGCGTGACGGCCGGCATGCTGCTGTTCGCCGCGGCCGGCGCCGCCGTGTTCGGCGCCGCGCACGGCATCGGCACGATGATGGTTGGCCGGCTGCTGATCGGCGTCGGCGTGTCGGTGTGTCTCGGCGCGGCGTTCAAGGCGCTCGCGCAGCATTTCCCGGTCGGCCGGCTGCCGCTCGTCAACGGCCTCGTGATGGCGGTTGGCGGCCTCGGCGGCGTCGTGGTCGGTTCGCCGCTGACCTGGCTGCTCGGCTGGACGAACTGGCGCGCGATCTGTTTCGGCCTCGCGGTGCTGACGGTGATCGTCGCGGCCTCGATCGGCCTCGGCGCGCCCGAAGCGAAGCAGGTGCGCCACCAGGGCGGGCTCGTCAGCCAGTTCAAGGGCACGTGGCACATCCTGAGCAGCCGCGCGTTCTGGAAGATCTCGTCGTTCTCGGTCGTCACGCAGGGCGTGTTTTACGCGATGCAGTCGCTGTGGGTCGGGCCGTACCTGCGCGACGTCGCGGGGTTCGATGCGCCGCATGCCGCGCGCCTCGTGTCGGTGCTCGGCTTCGCGATGATGGCCGGCTGCGTCGGCTTCGGCGCCGCGGCGCGCGTGCTCGAGCGGCGCGGCGTGTCCGTCTACGTATTCTGCGGGGTCGGCATGGCGCTGTTCGTCGCGACGCAGGTCGCGATCGTCGCGCGCATGCCGTTGCCGCCGGCCGTGCTGTGGGCTGCATACGGGATGTTCGGCGGCGTCGGCATCCTGACCTATGCGGTGATGGCCGGGCACTTTCCCGCCCACCTGATCGGCCGCGCGAACACGACGCTCACACTGGTGATCTTCCTGCTGATCTTTGCGTTCCAGATCGGTGTCGGCGCGGTGCTGTCGCACTGGCCCGCGGTCGACGGCCGTTATCCGGCCGCCGCGCACCTCACCGCATGGGGCGTGCTGCTCGCGCTGCAGCTCGCGAGCGCGGTCTGGTACGTGTGGCCCGCGCGCGGCGCTGGCCAAGCGCACTGATCCGGCGGTACGCTGGTAGGTGGGGCGGCTGCGGAAACGGGGCCGCAGCACGTCGAGCGTGCGCCGTTGCGCGTACGCCGTACCGCGCTGCCGGTGGCGGCGCGCGCATGATCGGACGGCCATATCGATTGAAGATAGGGCCATTTTCGGGCTATAATTTGAAAGTTTGTGCTGATCAACCTCGCACCCTAGCGCCTACCTCATTCATCCCGTTCATCCGCCGCACGCCGCCTGCCGGGCGATGCCGCGAAGCCTCGTGCGCCACGCGCCGGGTTCGCGTCTCGACAACGCAGGCCGCGTCCAGCTAGCGACTACGCGCGCCCACGCAGCGCGGCGCTCGCGCGGCAGGGTAAACAGGTCGGCAGCAGGGTGTTCCCCAAGGAGCCTCCCGTGTTGCCGTCTTTTTCTCCCGCCTTGCTTGCACTCGCCGACGGCACGGTCTTTCGTGGTTATTCGATCGGGGCCGAAGGCCATACGATCGGCGAAGTCGTGTTCAATACCGCGATCACCGGCTATCAGGAAATCCTGACTGATCCGAGCTACGCGCGCCAGATCGTCACGCTCACCTACCCGCATATCGGCAACGTCGGCGTCAACGCCGAAGATGTCGAAGCCACGAAAGTCCATGCCGCCGGCCTGATCATCCGTGATCTGCCCACGCTCGCATCGAACTTCCGCATGGACCGCACGCTCGGCGATTACCTGCGCGACGAAGGCGTCGTCGCGATCGCCGGCATCGATACCCGCAAGCTGACCCGCATCCTGCGCGACAAGGGCGCGCAGAACGGCTGCATTCTCGCCGGCTCGGACGACGAGGCGAAGGCGATCGAGCTCGCGCGCTCGTTCCCGGGCCTCGCCGGCATGGATCTCGCGAAGGTCGTGTCGACCACCAAGCCGTTCGAGTGGAAGCAGACGGAATGGCGCCTCGGCAGCGGCTACGGGATGCAGGAAGCGCCGAAGTACCGCGTCGTCGCGTACGATTTCGGCGTCAAGTACAACATCCTGCGCATGCTCGCGGAACGCGGCTGCCAGGTCACGGTGCTGCCCGCACAGGCGAGCGCGGCCGACGCGCTCGCGCTGAATCCGGACGGCATCTTCCTGTCGAACGGCCCCGGCGATCCGGAGCCGTGCGATTACGCGATCGCGGCCACGAAGGAATTCATCGAGCGCGGCGTGCCGACCTTCGGCATCTGCCTCGGCCACCAGATCATGGGCCTCGCGGTCGGCGCGAAGACGCTGAAGATGAAGACGGGCCACCACGGCGCGAACCACCCGGTGAAGGATCTCGGCGACGGTCGAGTCGTGATCACGTCGCAGAACCATGGCTTCGCGGTCGATGCGGATTCGCTGCCGGCCAACGCGCGCGTGACGCACGTGTCGCTGTTCGACGGCACGCTGCAGGGCTTCGAGCTGACCGACAAGCCGGCGTTCTGCTTCCAGGGCCACCCGGAAGCGTCGCCGGGCCCGCACGACATCGGCTATCTGTTCGACCGTTTCACCGCGCTGATGGACGCGGCGAAGCAGCGCAACGCCTAACGCAACCGACGCAACCGAAGGACGGGAGATTCGCATCATGTTCGGCCACGCACTCGGCATCACGGATATCTGGACCTACGTGTTCGGCGTGATCTTCATCATCCTGCTGCCGGGGCCGAACTCGATGTACGTGCTGTCGCTCGCGGCGCAGCGCGGCGTGAAGGCCGGCTATCGCGCGGCCTGCGGCGTGTTCGTCGGCGACACGGTGCTGATGGTGCTGTCCGCCGCGGGCGTCGCGTCGCTGCTGAAGGCGAATCCGCTGCTGTTCTCCGTCGTCAAGTACGGCGGCGCCGCGTATCTGCTCTACATCGGCACCGGCATGCTCCGCAGCGCGTGGCGCAAGCTGCGCGCGCCGGCGGGCGAGCCCGCCGAGGCACCGCAGGCGGTCGACGGCGAGCGGCCGTTTCGCAAGGCGCTGATCGTGAGCCTGCTGAATCCCAAGGCGATCCTGTTCTTCATTTCGTTCTTCATCCAGTTCGTCGACCCGGCATTCCCGCATCCCGCGCTGTCGTTCGTCGTGCTCGGGGCGATCGCGCAATGCGCGAGCTTCCTGTACCTGAGCACGCTGATCTTCGCGGGTGCGCGGCTCGCCGAGCATTTCCGCCGCCGCCGCAAGCTTGCGGCAGGCGCGGCGAGCAGCGTGGGCGGCCTGTTCATCGGTTTCTCGGTGAAGCTTGCGCTCGCGACCATGAGCTGAGCGCTGCCGGCCGACCCACGACAACGATTACTTATTGAATTCACAAGCCATGCCAAAACGCACAGACATCAAAAGCATCCTCATCATCGGCGCCGGCCCGATCATCATCGGCCAGGCGTGCGAGTTCGACTATTCGGGCGCGCAGGCTTGCAAGGCGTTGCGTGAGGAGGGCTACAAGGTCGTTCTCGTCAACAGCAACCCGGCGACGATCATGACCGACCCGAACACGGCCGACGTGACCTACATCGAGCCGATCACGTGGGAAGTCGTCGCGCGTATCATCGAGAAGGAGCGCCCGGACGCGATCCTGCCGACGATGGGCGGCCAGACTGCGCTGAACTGCGCGCTCGACCTGCACCATCACGGCGTGCTCGAGAAGTTCGGTGTCGAACTGATCGGCGCGTCGCCGGAGGCGATCGACAAGGCGGAAGACCGCCAGAAGTTCAAGGAAGCGATGACCAAGATCGGTCTCGGCTCCGCGAAGTCGGGCATCGCGCACTCGATGGAAGAAGCGACCAAGGTGCACGCCGAGATCATGGCGGGCACCGGCGGCAGCGGCTATCCGGTCGTGATCCGTCCGTCGTTCACGCTCGGCGGCTCGGGCGGCGGCATCGCGTACAACCGCGAAGAGTTCGAGGAAATCTGCAAGCGCGGCCTCGACCTGTCGCCCACGCGCGAACTGCTGATCGAGGAATCGCTGCTCGGCTGGAAGGAATACGAGATGGAAGTCGTGCGCGACCGCGCCGACAACTGCATCATCGTCTGCT
>Ga0207695_10012166_pt1 | contig 10343 bp, 8 predicted proteins | sample KBSC54metaG_FD_184354 | JGI IMG/M metagenome (GOLD analysis project Ga0207695, IMG submission 184354) | Corn rhizosphere microbial communities from Kellogg Biological Station, Michigan, USA - KBS C5-4 metaG (SPAdes) (version 2) | ecosystem: Host-associated > Plants > Roots > Rhizosphere > Soil... | reverse complement strand
AGACCGTGAAGCAATGGGTAGCGCAGGCTCGCTCCGTGAGTCTTGAGCGTGTGGTGGAAAGAGATGGCCAGCCTCTACCCGAGTACCAACAAGCGCAGGAGATGAGTTCGTTCATCAATGATCCGAGCGCGCAGAGCAAGAAGAAGAAAAGCGGTCAGCACGATGACGAGCAGGCCGCGGAGCTTCTGAAGATTCTTCCCGACGCGTTTATCTGGAACATCGAAGGCGAACGAGGGAACGCAGTCGTTCTTCACTTCAAGCCTGATCCCGAGTTCCGTCCACCCGACATGGAGGCCCGCGTCTTTGCGGCGATGGAGGGGGAAATGGCGGTTGACCGCCAGCAACATCGTATTGCCACGCTGAAGGGTCGCCTGATTCACGACGTGAAATTCGGATACGGAATTCTGGGCGAGCTGAAGGCTGGTGGAACCTTCGATGTCGAGCGCCGCGAACTGAATCCGGCAGTCTGGGAGATCGTGGAAACCCATGTCCACATCGATGGTCACGCGCTGCTCTTTAAGACAATTTCAGAGAACGAAGACGACGTGAAGTCGCACTTCAAGCAGATCGATGGAGGAACCTCGCTCCAGGAAGCGAAGCAGGAATTGATGCAGCTGAGTCCTGATCCGAAGAAGACGACGAGCGCTTCGATAGCTGGTCACTAGTCTTAAAACTTCCGGACCTAGTCGCCGGTTTCAGTGGGTTCAAGGGGCGGCGGAGGCGTTGGCCGCTTCGGGATCGTCAATCGCGGACGGCCGCAGGCCGAAGGTACGTTGCGCATCTGCTCGATGAATACCTTGTTTCCCGGCCATCCGGGCCTCAGCGTGGACCAGTAGCTCGAGACTGAGATCAGCGGCTTTTTCTGATCGATGAGCTGGGTGTCGAGAATGCTTACGCCGCAGAGCAGGTTGTTGTCCGGCTGCAGAATGGTTTTGCGCGGGTCGTGCGGGGGCAGGTGCTTGTCGGCGTGCCAATCAAAGTCGCATCCATATCGGCGCGAATCCTCGTAAGTGAGCTGCAGGAGACCGGAAGCGCGAACCATGCGATGGCTGACGCCATCCACGACGGCGACCTGGGGGTCGGTGTGCTGAACGTCTGCCGTTGCGTGCAGGCCCGCTTCTGCTCCGGCGAGAGCCTGGAAGAAGTAAGCCCAGAACGCCCGGCGGTCGGCCTCGCTCATTCTGGTGAATCGAGGGCAGAACTGCGCAACTTTGTGGCCCATCTTTGGGGAGATCAGTTCATCGGGCAGCGCCTTCTCGATCGTCGCGTCCCACTCAGGACGCCAGGTATCGTCGTCCCCAAGGTTGGCCTTCTGTTCGGCAATAGGAGTCGAAGGAGCGGGCTTCAGTTCGGGTGTCGGCGGCGCGGGCGCGGCAACTGGTGGTGGATCCGGAGACCTGGGATTGCTTCGAAATGCTACGAGGCCCGACGCCAAACCCATGGCTACGAGGCAAGTTGCAATTCGAATTTTGCGCGGCATCTGCACCAGACCCAAGCTCCTCTCTGGTCTGATGCGAGGCATCGAAAGGACGGTTGGTCGTCACCCTCGGAGCGGGCTCCCTCCCCCCCGTATCTCCGGAGCCAAAGATCCTCTTATCAGAGACTTAGAGCATGAAGGCGCGCCAAAGATATGTCACCATTGGACTTTGGATGTAGAGATATCCAAATGAAGGACTTACGGGGAGGAGGCGAGGAAGCCCAGATGTCCGTGAAGTCATGGCGCGGTCACGTGGCGTGCGATGGAGGATGTCGCTATTGTGCCTGCGTTAGCCGTAATTGCCTGCAAAGGTGCGAGAAGAACTTGTGAGGCTTCGTTTCCGGTGTTTCCAGCAGGGAACGACGCTACTTATTGTGGGCAAGATCCTGTGAAACCTTGTAATGCCCGGGCACTCCTGTGACGGCGATAGAGATCACCGCGCCTGCGTTCTTCTTCTTGAAAAAAGGCGCGAGGGGCTTGAGCAGGAATGACTTGAAACCCGTCGTGGTGTGCGAGATGTCGGTGTCCATCTTCAGGTTGCCGGTAAGATGTACCGCGTTGCCGTGGAATCGATAAGTTCCGGCGAGGGTGGCGTCTGCGCCGGGCACTCGAAACTTGAGGTGCGTCGTAGAGGCAACGCCGTTCTCGACGCGGGCCGGACCGTCGAGCGATGACAGCACATCTGTGCCCGGCGGTGGCGCCTTTGGATCTGAATCAAGACCCGTATTCTTTTGCCTTCCCTGCGCTCTCTGGCTGAATGCGGAGAGGCTTTTCTCCGTGTCCTTATCGGTAACCTTATCGGCAGGGACATCGAAGCTGCCGTTGAGGCGCAGCCTGGCAATGAAGCCATCTCCAGGGGGGCCGAGATAGGCATGGCTCTTCAGCGAGACCGGGCCGGTGATGGGGATATTCCCGTGGATGAACGGCCGCATGACGTCTTCGACGCGCCCATGATCCACGCTGATATCGAGATTGGTCTTCTTTGGAGAGCCTGCGATAGAACCTGTGGCGTGGATCGTCGTTGGCCCGATCGTCAATTCAATAGAAGTAATGCCCAGATCGCCATTTGCTCCGCTCAGTGAGCCCTGGATGGTTCCATCCACTCGAGTTGGCTTTCCGTCTGTGACGGCAAAGTTCGGAGTGGTTTGGGAAGCCTCCACCTGCATCTGCCGGATCGAGCCTTTGAATTCGCCTCTCGAGTCCAGCGTGCCGCTGATTTCCCCGACGTCGTGCAGGTTCACTCCAGTAAATGCGAAAGTGCCCGTGAGCGGGGTGGCGTAGAAGTCGTGCCCGCGGATGGGGCCCATGCTGCCTCTTGCAAGGATTCGCCCTCGCGGGATAGCGTTCTGCATGTCGAGTGCGTAGGTGAATGCCTCTCCCTTGTGCAGATTTGTGATCTCCACCTGTTTGATGGGAAACGCCAGAGGCTTTCCGTTTTCACGCAGGACCTTGAGCGTGCTGTCGTGCACGATCAGACGCTCGATCATCGTGTCGGGACCGCTGAACTCCTTGGAACTGCCTTCAGGGAAGCTCCGTTTGCTTGCTTCGCTTCCGATGGCTGGAATCAGGATCTGAAAGCCCGTGATGTCCACCTGCTCCACCCGCTGGCGAAGCGTTACGAGGTCGGTCCACGTGCCTACCACCCTCATGGAGTCGAGGTGCCCTAGGGGTGGCGCTCCCGGCGGGGCGGTTTTCCGCCGAATCGTAATCCCGGTTGCTTCGAACCCTGGGCGAGGGAAGTACAAGCGGTGGTAGCCCGTGAACGTCACATCACTGGTCAGTACGTCCTCGAGCATGGCGTGGATTTTGCGATGGCGGTAGGGCCAGTTTGCACTGATGAAGACGGCCGCGATGGCCAGCAGCGCTCCGGCGGCGACGATCGCTATGTGCACCCATAATGGAGCTTGCTGCCAGATGCTCTTTACCCGTTTGCGAACCCTGTGACGTCTGTCAGGACCCCGCCCCGATGCGGGTGACGGCGTCGTGTCATTGGGGGCCGGGTGAGCGATCGAAGAGTGAGCCATAATTTATAGAGGTGCAACGCACAAGGCAGTAGAAGATCGCGAACGTGAAAAACGGACGACGAGATATTCGAGCCTTAGAGCTATACGATTTCGGGTCCGCAGAAACCTGCTTCGGCTTCGTACATGGCTTCGTAGAACCTGCACTTTTGAAGCGGAAATTCATGTGGTCGTTGCCCAGCGGAACGGAAGGACGACCAATCTGCGGACTAGCCGAGGAACATTCCCGCGATTGATGCCGAGATGAGGTTGGCCATTGTTCCGGCCAGCATCGCACGAACACCTAGCCGGGCCAGATCGTTGCGGCGCTCAGGGACCAGCGCCCCGATTCCGCCGATCTGCATTCCGATCGACCCGAGGTTTGCGAAACCGCAAAGCGCGAAGGTTGCGATTGTGAACGATCTGGGCAGGATCATCGCCTTATGCGCGCCGAGCGCGATGTAGGCGATTACCTCGTTCAGAGCCATGCGCGTGCCGAGAAGATTGCCGATCAGACTGCAATCCTGCGCGGGCACGCCGATGAGCCACGCGACGGGCCAGAAGACGTAGCCGAGGATTTCGCCGAGACTGCCCGGGACCCAGTGGAATCCTGCATGGATGTGAACCCAGCCAAGCAGCATATCGAGCAGCGCGACGAGGGCTAGGAAGCTGATCAGCATGATGGCTACGTTCAGAGCCAGTTTGCCGCCGTCGATTGTGCCGCGCGCAATCGCTCCGATCAGGTTTTCTTCTTTATGCTCTTCGCTCCTGGGAATGACCACCTTGCCTTCGGTGGCGGGGACGTCGGTTTCGGGCACCAGCATCTTCGCCATCAGGATCGTGCCTGGCGAGGTCATGATCACAGCAGAGAGCAGATGTCGCGCCTCGATTCCCTGCGAGATGTACATGGCCATGATGCCGCCTGAAACGTGGGCCATGCCGCTGGTCATGATCGTCATCAACTCACTTCGGGTCGCTCCGCTCAGGAAGGGACGGATCGTCAATGGAGCCTCAGTCTGCCCCATGAAGATTGACGCTGCCACGTTCATGCTCTCAGCACCCGAGATGCGCATGGTCTTGAGCATTACCCATGCGAGGCCGCGAATGATGATCTGCATCAGCCCAATGTGATACATGACCGCAAAGAATGCGGAGATGAAAATGATGGTGGGGAGAACCTGAAAGGCGAAGATCGAACCAAGGGATGTGTCCGGAGTTCCGAGCTTTCCGAACAACACGGCGGTGCCGGCGACAGTGGCGCTGAGCATCTTCGTGACTACGCCACCCGCCCAGAACATTGCGCGCTGTCCGAAGTCAAAGCGAAGCACAAAGAACGCGAACAAAACCTGGAGACTCAGGCCCCATGCGACCGTGCGCCAGCGGATTCTGCGTCTGTCAGTCGAGAACAACCACGCCGCAAGAAGGACGGCTAGAATTCCCAACACACCGGTGAAACGTTGCAATCAGCGCTCCTTGAAGCAGGCTCTCGGCACCAGCCTTTGTCGCATTTAGAACCGCAGTCCGCCAGTGATGCGAGATACAGGCCTTGTAACCGCATTGAGAGCTTTCGATTCAATCTGTTTTCTTACCTTACCGCATCTCTCAGGTAGGACTCGGCGTTTTCTCTGGTGAAGATGCGACTGACGAGCGGCACCTCTTGCGGAACTTCGCTGGAGAACGTGACTGAGTTCTTGATGCGCGCAACCGGCTCCGCGAGCATTGCCTCGCTGGTGGCGTAGAGCGTGGCGAAGGGCTGGCCTTTTTGGAGGTGGGCTCCACGTCGCGCATGGAATTCAATGCCTGCGTGCGGGTCCACTGGCTCTCCGGCCCTGATGCGGCCTGCTCCGAGTCGCTGCACTGCCCAGCCTAACTCCATGGTGTCCATCTCCGAGATGTAGCCGGTGTCCCAGGACTCGAGAACGAGCGTCGCGCCGGGCTTGTGGAAAGCCTTGAGATCATCGAAGACGGAAGTATCGCCACCTTGCGCTTTAATCATTTCGAGGAAGACCTTGAGGCCTGTGCCATCCGCCAGGGCGCGGGCCGCAGCCGTGTATCCCAGTTCCGCAGTCTCGGTCTGTCCTCCAAGGTGGATCATCCATCCGGCGAGCCGAAGGGACAACTCACGCAAATCAGCGTTGTCTGAGGAATCGTCGCCACGCAGCAGATCGACGCATTCCGCGATTTCGATCCAGTTGCCTGCGGTCCGGCCCAGAGGTTGGCTCATGTCGGTCATCAACGCGACCGTCCGCGTTCCGGCACTCTCGGCAGTCGCCACCATGAGGGCGGCCAGGAATTCTGCGTCTTCTCGTCTTCGCAGGAACGCGCCCGAGCCTGTCTTGACGTCCAGTACGAGGGCGCGAAGGCCCGCAGCGAGCTTCTTGCTCAGTATCGACGCGCAGATCAATCCGGGATCTTCAACCGTTCCGGTCCGATCACGGAGTGCATAGAGAACGCGATCTGCCGGAACCAGCGTTGGAGTCTGACTCACGATTGCGACGCCGCATTGCCGCACAATCGTCTCAAATTCCGCGAGAGAGAGCGCGGAGCGAAAGCCCGGAATCGAGTCGAGCTTATCGAGCGTGCCACCGGTGTGTCCAAGCGCTCTTCCGCTGATCATCGGTACGGCCACTCCACATGCAGCGGCCAGCGGAGCTACGAGGAACGTCGTCTTGTCTCCCACGCCACCGGTCGAGTGTTTGTCCACTGCAGGCTTGCCCAGATGAGAAGAATCGAGCTTCTCTCCGGAATCGCGCATCGCGATGGCAAGCGCGCGCGTTTCTTCGATCGAAAGTCCATTCATCCATGCGGCCATCAGCCACGCGGAGAGTTGTTCAATCGGGATCGACTCCTTCGCGGCACCATCAACGATGAATCCGATTTCGCGTTCATCCAGAGCGTGGCCATCCCGCATCTTGCGGATTAGATCGATCATCTGCAAGGGAGCGGCGTTGCTTGCGTCTTTCTCTTCCGGCATCAAGGCCAACCTCGGTCTCAAGAACTCTTGAGATTATCGCAAGCGGCGGAGGCGCACTGTGATGCAGGCCCTAGAAGCAGACGCCTTCTCGATGGAGCTCGACGCCGGTCAAAAGGTCAGAAGTTTTCGTGGGGCTGTTTGCGGCCGCCGCGCTGTTGAATTGAAATTCGGCTGAGACCTTCCACGGCTGACAGAAGAGATTCCGCGGCTCTTCTCCAAGATCGACCCGGTCACACGGCGCAGCGGACCCGCAGTTGTCAGTTGTGAAGCTGGTGTTCTGCTGGCTGAGGTAGCTCTCGACTTGTTCGCGAGTCGAGCTGGACTTGAAGGTTGTGCGGTACGAGGCGAGCGTGTTCTGGAATCGCGCATCGCTCTCCTTGCGTTCCGAGCGCTGCACAGCACTGACAAGCACGACTACCAGAACAACAAGAACACAAATACCAAGCAACATGCGCATCGCTTTGCCTCCTGAGAATACCGTTCAAGAAATTGAGTGCTGAGCCTCTAATATCAGCTATCGCGCTACCGCTTCAACTGCATATCGAAGCCGAGCGGAAGAACTTCATCGAAGCGCATCGTTCGAGTACCTGCCGAGGCAGGGAAGACAATCGTCGTATCCGGCGCTGCAAATTCGGCCAACATCTGGCGGCATGCGCCACATGGCGGGCTGGCTGCCTCGTTCAGGTTGGCTACCGCAACCGCTGCAATCCGGATGCCGGGGCCAAATTCGCTGACCGCTCTGACGAGGGCAGATCTCTCAGCGCAAATGGTGAGGCCGAAGCTCACATTTTCTACGTTGGTTCCCGTCACCACGCGTCCATCACAGAGCAGAAGCGCAGCACCTACCTTGAATCCGGAATACGGCGAGTATGACTGTTCAGCGGCAAGCTTTGCTTGTTCCATTAGCTCTTTGAGAGCCGGCTGAGAAGGCCTTGCGTTCATGAGGGCAGTCTAGTGGATACGGAGCGAAGCGTGATCATCATGAACTTCTTCAGAGCCCGTGTGTGGCGCGATGGATCATCACAAGGCCGGCGATGCAGAAACCGAGAGCAACTGAAGAGGCCACGAAGGCTCTCCGCAGCGGGCTTGATGGGTAGAACCGCCGATGACTACGGAACGTCACTGCAATATCCCGCTGGAAATCGGGAGTGTCCCAGCCGGTCAGGCCGCGACGGATCTCGGCCACCATGGCTACTTCAAGCAGACAGCAGCAGGCAGCACTCATAAGGCCGCCCGCCGCCAGGATCTCAGTGAGCAGGAGTATCGACACAGCACCTCGCAGCAAATTCGCCGTATGCTCCAACGATCAGGTTCAACGGTCTGGGTTAGTTTCTATTATCCAACGTACCCTATTCCGTCTATGGCCGAAAACTGCAGGTATGTACCTAAAGTAACGGGATCGAATGCCACAATGGTGGGATTTTCAGGAGTAAGATTCCAGTTGTGCGGCTTCTGATCGCATTGGGACCGAGCAGGCTGACCAGGGCTTTCTAGTTGAAAATTCGTGATTTAGCTATTTTGATCACGCGAGGGCCGTATGACATATCCCACTTCCCGCTTTGATGGATCATCGACTGGAGAGGCCCGCCGCGCTGAACGACGGCAATCACCCTCTCTTGCGGCCTACCACTGGAAGGGGGCTTATCCTCGCCTCAACTCAGTGAGGGACATCAGCTGCACTGGCGCATTTCTTCTGACGCAGGAGCGATGGGAGCCTGGGGAGGTCTTCTCGCTGTCGCTTCAACGTAGCGGACCTCCGGAGAAGGAAAATGCTTTCTCTGTGCAAGCCAAGGCTGTCCGTTGGGACGATGAAGGCGTCGCGGTTTCGTTCATGCTGCCTGCGGGGGCGGATCTTCGGTTGTGGCAGAGCCCACTGAAAAGCGCTGAGCTTCAGAACGAACCCGAGGACATTCTTCGTGAGTTCCGTGTTGCGCAGACAATCTCGTTTCTGACCCGTATCGCTCCGGAGACGTCGGCGGCGGCGAGCCGTCTGCTTCATGAGGAGCTAAGCAACTACCGGCTCGAGAACGCTATCGAGATTGCCCGGAAGGCTGAGAGAATGCTCGGGGCAGCGGTGCACGAAGATCATCTACGCGCGCTGCCTGAAGTGGTGATGCGCATCGTTGAAGCAGGATCGTGGGCATCTGATGAAAAGTGGATGCTTCAGTTCTGGGCGGGACTGCTTGCTGCTTCATGCAGTTCGACCGGAGACGACAAGTCTGCCAGCGCATTTGTCGACCTGCTGAGCCAGCTCAAGGTGCTGCACATGCGCATCCTTTCGGCAGTCGCCGCGAAATCGTCGAAGGTTTCCGGTGGTCAAGGCACTATGTACACGCGGCCGTTAAAATGGAACGCTGCTGATCTGATGAAATTTTCGGGATCGTCTGATCTCATCAAGCTCGACCGGGAACTGAACTACATGGCCGATATCGGAATCATTGCGCCGCGAGAGAAGTCGGCGTTTTTCCAGCAGATGACCGATACAACGATTGCGCTCACCAACCTCGGTCTGCAGCTTTACGCACGCTGCAATGGTCATCGCGGGACGACGCAGAACTTCTACGGAATCGCTGTGACCTCTTCCAGCCCCGTAAGTATGGATAGATAGAAGAAGCCCACTTCCTGACCGTCCTCATGTTGAATTGATCTCGGAAACCGGCGCGCCCGCGCCAGATGCGAGAGTGATTACCCGATCTGTTCGCGAACTCTGCAGAATCCGGTTCAGCCTTTCACAATCGAGGGTGATGCCGAACACAAGAACCGAAGATTGACTGACAGTAGAATCTCCTCAATAAAAACACCGACCCCGGTTAAGTCTGCTTTCAAGACTGGCCGAGAGTAGGGATGCCGGATAAGTTCTCGTGTTCCGGAGGAGTTCTTTGAGTTCGCCCAGATCGTGGTTTCGCCTGCCTTTTGTCTACCGTCCGCGTGCTGAACGTCGCGAATCACCGGCCCTTGTAGCCGTCCACTGGGAAGGGCCCACGCCTCACCAGAGTCCTGTTGTAAATCTGAGCAGCAGCGGAGCCTACCTTCTCACTCGGGAACACTGGAATCCGGGTGAAATCGTTTCTCTGACTTTTCAGCGGAGGGGCGCGCTTGAGAATGCGAGCCGTGGCCGGTTCACGTTTCAGGCGAAGGCTGTGCGGCGCGACAAGGATGGAGTTGCCGTATCGTACCTGCTTCCAAGAGAGACAGCGATACGCCTGTGGCAGCCAACCATCAAAGCCGATGTGCCGCAGACTGAACCCGAGGATGTGGTTCGCGAATTTCGCACCGCGGCAGCGATTGCTTTCATTACGCGGATAGCTCCTGAAGCGGCCGAACGTACTGAATGGCTGCTTAGACGAGGTCTTAGCAGTCACCGGCTCGAGAGCGCCTTGGAAATCGCGCTGCATGCAGAGGAACTGCTTGCGCTGGCCAGGGGCGGCGCTCGTTTCAAGGTTCATCCGAATCTTGTTTTGCGCATGCTTGAGGACGGATCGTGGGCTGAGCTCGAGTGGATACAGCACTACTGGTCGGGTCTACTGGTCAGTTTCTGTACCGCGGGTCAAACTTGTCCTGACGACCTGGAATTTCCCCGGCTCCTGAGCCAATTAACGACCATACAGGCGCGAATATTTGCTACTGCCTGCGATACAGCCAAGAAGCAAATCGACTCGTACGGAAAGATCAGCGCCGACTCGATGTCGCGTTCGGCTGACGAACTCGCTGTGATCTCCGGAGTTCACGATCGCGCACACATCGAGCGAGACATTCAGCATCTCTCGTGGCTGGGGATCCTTGAAGAGACGGTCAAGTGGAAGTTCTTCTCGCTGATTGAAGAAGCGAATATCACGCCCACGCCGCTGGCTCTGAAGCTCTATGCGCGATGCCACGCGCACCACGGCGACCT
>Ga0207695_10012163_pt1 | contig 10345 bp, 8 predicted proteins | sample KBSC54metaG_FD_184354 | JGI IMG/M metagenome (GOLD analysis project Ga0207695, IMG submission 184354) | Corn rhizosphere microbial communities from Kellogg Biological Station, Michigan, USA - KBS C5-4 metaG (SPAdes) (version 2) | ecosystem: Host-associated > Plants > Roots > Rhizosphere > Soil... | reverse complement strand
ACTGGGCGGCGGCACGAGCGAAGGTGATCGCCGCGGCTTGCACTTCCGCTTTGGAGCGATCGCCTATAGCCGGTACGAAGGCTGGCTGCTTCCTGAGAAGCTTGCCGTGCAAGCGACGAGCGCCGACCCCTCGATCTGGAAGCCGGTGTTTGCGCCCGCGCGTCCGCGCATGCCGCTGGCCGCGCCAAAAGTCCGCATCATTCTGCCGCTCACCGGCGGCCCCGAAGACGACTTCAACAAGACGCCGGGACTGCTGGCGATTCTCGACGAGCCGTGGTACGAGCTCGGCGGGATCGGTGAGAAGTTGATGGTCGAGGCGCAATTGACGCCCGACCCCACGCTGGCGCCGGGTACCTCGCCCGGGCAGGGAAAGTTTCCGGTCTTCTATTACGAGACGGGCCCGGATCCGCTGTTGGCTGCCTCCGGCATCAAAGCCCTTTCTCCTCAGAAACAAGATACGGCAGGTCCGCAACTCGATCCCACCGCGGTGGAGTACGGCGCTTCGGTCAAGTTCGAAGACAACCCGGATCAGTGGAAGAAGTATCCGGCACATCCAATCGTTCGCGGTCCCGTCGGACATGCCGTGAAGAAGGGCAACGTGTCGCCTCTCTTCACTTCGTCTTCCTTCATCATTCCCGCGCCGCGCATCGTCAGCGACAGCGGCGAACGCTCGGATCTGCGTGGCTATTTCTGCAAGCTGCGATTCAAGCGAGCGATCCGGACCGGAGCCAACGGCAGTCAGGTGGAAAGCGATTTCTCCGAACCCTTCTGGGTGCAGTATCTGCCGGAGTTTTCGCTGTTCGACGGCTTCGGCTCGCTCTCCGGATTGAAGGTGCATATGACCGACGGGAGCCACGCCCAGTTGGTCGATCGCGACAACCTTCCGCAGACCATCCAGCCTTTTGCCGCCGACGCCAATGCGCACTTCCTGTACCTGCTGCTGACGCGCAAAGTCTTCGACGTGACCGGCCGTCCGGATCAGGAGGTGTTCGTCGGAGTCTTCAAACAGAATGGCGACACGTGGACCTCCGCGGATCCTGCGCTGGACAACGATACCTTGCAGCGGGTGTCGGATTCACTGCGGGCGCGCGTGATCGAGGTACAAGTTCCGACCGCCTCCGCCGTTTCCGCGCCTCCGGCCAGAGCAGCCGATTTCTGGAAGTACCTGTTCCCGGAGATCGTACCGCCGGCACTGAGTGGCGGTGCGCCGCAGCGAGACCCCAAAGACCCGTTGAACCGGCCCGAGGCCTCTGCCCGTATTGTCCGCCTATCGCGCGCCATGGACAGCGTGTCGGCCGCGATTCTGTGCGAAGGAGCTTTCCAATGAAGCGAATCAGCCGTCGCATATTTCTCTCCTCGAGCGCCGGGGCAGCCGCCGCCGTAATATCGGGCGCGGCAAGCGATCGCGTGCGCGTGGGAATCATCGGGCTTGGCCGCCGAGGCGGACTGCACGCCTGGGGATTTTCGCGCGCCCCCAACGTGGACGTCTGCCTGCTTTGCGATCTCAAACCGGCCAGGCTCGATCGTTTCGCTGCGGTGGTCGCGCGCACCCGCAACAGGATGCCCGCCACCAGCACCGCCTACCAGGAGGTGCTCGACAGGCCCGACATCGACGCGGTTGCGATCGCGCTGCCGGAGCGTCTCCGTTCCGCGGCGGTACATCGCGCCCTCGAGGCCGGCAAGCACGTTCTTCTCGATCCCAACGGACTGATCGGCTTGAAGGAGTCGCTGCTGATGGAGCGGGAAGCGCAGTCGCGCGGCTTACTGATCGATCTCTCCCAGGACTATGTTCCGGTGCAGCGGTACATGGCGTCGGCGGGCCTGGATGCGGGCGAATGGCAAACGGTCAGCGGTCGGTTGCTGATCGGCGGCACTGCCGCATCACTCACGGAGCAGGCTTTCGGCGGGCTCGAGCTTGCCAGGCGGATCCTGGGCTGCATGTTCCCCACGGCCATCGCGGCGTTTGAGTTGAGCGGCGTTTCCTGCGCAGCCTCGTTCTCGTTCGCTGAAGACGGCTATCCGGGCAGGTCGCTGCACTGGGAGGTGCGCCGCCAGCCTTCCGCGTCCGCCATTCCGGATCGCCACGTCGTCTCCGTGCATGCCGACGGAGATCGCGATTCGCGCTTTGCCGAATGGACCCTTCCGCGAGAATCGGATATCACCTTCAAGCCCGGTCGCGAGCCGTTCCAGGCGTTCGCCGGCGCGGTGCGGCAGCGCGATGCCAGGCAGTTGCTCATGCCCCTGGCGGAAGGGCGTGTCACCAGCGCTCTGATCCGCCTCGCGGCTATCGCTGGCAAGGCCGGACGGCCGCTTCGTTTCGACCCGATGGAAGAACGGCTCGTCGGCGAGAGTTCAGGACTGCAGGAGAAATTGGGCTGATCTGCCGCCACCATTTGAAGAAAGAAAGGACAAACGCAAATGACAAAAACGATCCGCAACCGAAACGCCGCCATGCTCGCCTTTCTGGCGCTCTGCCCGGCCGCACCGAACCTGTTCGCCCAGCAATGTGCGTGGGACCCCGTGGTACAAAACCTGTCGTCCCGGCCTGACGACCGTTCAAAACGAGCGGCCGCCAATCTCAGCCACATCTGCACCACCATCCGGGCGGCGGACATTCAGGCTTCGCCCGCGGCCAAGAAGTGTCTGGGCGCTGGCACACGCATATTCACAGAGACCGATGCGAGCCTCCTGCAGAAAGCATTTGGAAGCATCTCCGGGTCGGCGCTAAAAGCACTCCTGCCGACCGTCGCGGCACTACTGAGCGGCACGGCCGCGGCCGCTATCACGGCCTTCCTGACGCCGGAGACACTCGGCAAGGATGCAATCGATGTCATCGGCAATCCGGGCCAGTATTCCAAAGACGATCTGGTGAAGGCTTCCAAGCTTCTGCTCTGGGATACCGATCCGGCCGCGTTTCGTAACAACCTTTCCGTCCCACGCAAAGCTGCGGTGGCCGGTTGCATTCTGGCCCAGTAGGTTCAATCGAGAAAGGAATTCAGGAGGAGTTATGCCAACTATAGACGGATTCGACGTTTCTCATTTTCAAGGCGCCATTACCTGGACGGATCTTCCGCTTCAGGACGTGAAGTTCTGCTTCGTTAAAGCAACCGATGGAGGGACCGGAAAAGACAATAGATTTGCCGCCAACTGGGCCGGCGCGAACGCGGTAGAACTGATCAGGGGGGCCTATCACTTCTTCCGCCCGGGAACGGCCGTGGCAGCCCAGGTGGCCAATTTCATCAACCAGGTCGGCACCTTGGACCTGCAAGATCTTCCTCCGGTCCTCGATCTTGAAGTACCTGGCGACGACCAGACTGCATGGCTCCGCATCGGGATGCCGCAAGCGGCCAACCTGGTGATTGACTGGCTCAATCAGATGGAAGCCGCCACCGGTCGAAAGCCCATCATCTATACGAACCGGCAGTTCTACACCGATGTGTTGGGCAGCGACGCGAGCCTGCTCAAAGGCTACTCGCTTTGGTTTGCGCGCTTCACCACTGCTGACGATCCCGGCATCCCCCCGGATTGGGACACCTGGCAGTTCTGGCAATTCACCGATCAGGGGAAGCTCAGCGGAATCGACTCCGATCTGAATGTCGACCTCAACCGCTTTAACGGCAGCCTTGACGATCTGAAGGCGTTCGTGGCTGCATCCATCGTAATCGGGGACGAGATTCCCGCGTAGTCAGGTTTCATCCTCCAGGAATGGACGCCTTCCGAGGCATTTTCGACCGCGACTTTCCCGGTAAATCATGGACTTCATCGGTTTCCCCGTGAAGTCCATGGGTCTCGTGTGTTGTTCGCACAGAGCGGCCGCCGCGGCCTCCGGAGTTAGACGCCGCATCAAGTCACTCTTCACGATGCCGCAGCACATGTGGCCGTTCACGAGAAAGCATAAACCACCGAACATTTTCCGTTCGGCAAACTCGCCCAAGCGCCCGAGAACTACGCGAATGCGATCTGCCAAGCCGACATCGTAGGCCATACCGTTTGAGCATAGCGCTTGCTCAGGCAATCAGCGAAAACCGGCAACGATCGGGTAGCGAACTCGCGTTCCACTTGTATCCCGTGAAGGCGGCAGTCGGAGCTTTCACGAACGTCGCTGCTGTTGAAAGGATGCTCTCGGGTCGCGCGCCGACGCATTGGCGATGTAGTGCACCGCGAACCGCATGCACAGCGAGCCCGCCGCCCCGAGCAGTCCCACCGCGATGCTCTTCTTGCGCTTCGAGCGGAGAGGTATCGATGAAAGCACCAGGCTGGTCGCGGTCAGCGCAGTCGCCGTCTTCCAGAGAACCCCCGTGCCGCCGTGATGAAGGGGTTCGCCGATCTTGGGGATCGCCGACGCGGCGTGTTCCACTTTCAATGTCGCGGCCAGCTCGGCAACGCGGCCAATCGCGCCGAAAACCGGCCCGATGCGGCGCCCGGCCCGCCCGTGATAAGTGATATCGATGATCGAGCCCGCTGTCGCGGCGCCCGAGGCAGCGAACAGAACCGGCATCCACCGCCGCGGCTCCTGCCACACAGGAATGGCGGTGTTCGACACGAGCACGCCGGTGTAAGTCGCCAGGGCAGCGCCGAAGATGCCCGAGATATAGCCGCACACTTCGCCGATCGTGCCCAGGATTCCCGGCGCATTGAGGAAGAAGCCGGTCGCCATGGCGCTTGGCGCCGCAGCCGACAGGATCCACGCGCCCACATTCATCGGCGAGGTCGGCCGGAACACGCGCAGCATCGCCATGAACCGCATCGGCCGGCCCAGGTCGTGGACCAGGAACCCCGCTCCCGCGGTTGACCCGATGATGCCGATCCAGTGGCAGATCGCAGAGAGCCGCCGCAGTTCCCGCTGTTCCGCCGGCGCCACCAGTTGAATCGCCGCGCCCAGGCTCAGCGCCGCGCCCGCAGCTCCGCCGAGGAAATAGTAAATGGGGATGTCCACGCTCCACACCGACGGCTTGAGCAGCGGCCGGTCGTAGTAAGTGGTGTCGGCATCCGTGATCGCGGGCGTCCGATCCCATACCTCAGGCGCCAGTTCCGCGAGGTGCTTGTCCTCGTGCTTGACTCGCTGCTGCGCGGCCTCGCCCGAGAGAGTGGCGATGCCTGTATCGATGTCCCGCCCGTCGGTGGAAACCGGGTCGATACTCGAGGAGTATCTGGTGCGTCCCTCGGAAGTTGAGCTCATAAGACTTACGACCTTGTCCCCGCGACCGCCGATATCACGGCAGCGGCGAGCAGTCCCACCGCGGCGAATCCGAACGAGCGCCACGTCTCTTTCACCGTTTTCGTCGGAACCACGGGGTTCGGCGGCAGGTTGTAGGCCTCCGGCTTATCCACCAGCAGGAAAAACGCGTTCAGTCCTCCCGTGCCCGGCTGACTCTCGGCATCGGCGCCGTACAGATAGGCCTCGCCGAGTCCCTGTTCGTGCAATTGATTCACCCGCGTCCGGGCGGTTTCGCGCAACGTTTCCAGGTCTCCAAATTTGATGGAATCGGTGGGGCATGCTTTGGCGCATGCGGGTTCCATGTCGCCTTTCAGCCGGTCATAGCAGAGCGTGCATTTCCAGGCCCTGCCGTCGTCCTCCCGCCGATCGATCACTCCGAACGGGCAGTTCGTGACGCAATAGCCGCAGCCATTGCAGACATCCGGTTGAACGTAAACGCTGTCGAATTCGGTGCGGATGATGGCGCCCGTCGGGCAGGCTTCCAGGCATCCGGCGCGCGCGCAATGCTTGCAGACATCCGACGAAAACAGCCACGAAAACGCGCCCGCGTCCTGCGTGGAGAGGGCCACGGGACGCTCGATGAATGCCACGTGCCGCCAGGTGGAGGCGCCCAGCGCGACCGTGTTGTCGTAGGACATGCCGGTGAAAACATACCCGTCATCCGGCAACTGATTCCATTGCTTGCAGGCGACCTCGCACGCTTTGCAGCCGATGCAAATGGTCGTGTCGGTGAAGAATCCTTTTCGCGTGGAGCGGTTCGGAGTGTCCTCGCGCGCGGCCTTCGTTTCGAAGCTCTTCGCCTGAGCGGCCGTGAGCAGCTTGTCCATTTAGGTGTTGCCCTCCTTCACCTGCTCGGTCTTGTAGCCATGACCGGTTTCCGGCCGGTGGCGGGCCTGCGGAAGATCGCGATCGGCTTCGCGCGACGGTAACGGGGAAACGATCGGCCCGCTGGTCGCATGCCGGCGTTCCTTGCTCTTGCGGCCCGGCTCGATCATGACCGTGATCGCTTTCGTCTCCATGATTGAAACGTTGGGATCGGCAACGAACGAAAACAACTCGTTCGGGCAATCGCCGCGAACCACGCCTTTGCTCGACCAGTGGTAGGGCATGCCGATCTGGTGGACCGTCCTGCCATTCAGGTGTAGCGGCCGAAGACGGTGCGTGACCAGCACACGAGCCTCAATCTCAGCGCGCGCGCTGCGCAGCGTTGCCCACCCGCCATTCTTCAGTCCGGCCTTCGCGGCCAGTTCCGGCGAGACCTCGCAGAAAGCCTCCGGCTGCAGTTCCGAAAGCCAGGATAGCCATCGCGACATTCCGCCCGCCGTGTGGTGTTCGGTCAATCTGTAAGTGGTCAGGATGTACGGGAATCGCGGATCGTCATACGGCTGATGATAGGGATTATCTTTCTCGCGCATCCATTCCATGCGCGCCGGATTGCACTGCTGCCCGTACAGCGGGTTCTTGATAGGCGATTCCTGCGGCTCGTAATGGGTCGGCAGCGGACCGTCCTGCAAGCCGTTCGGAACGAAGATCCATCCTTTGCCATCGGCTTGCATGATGAACGGGTCGATGCCGGAAATCGTTTCCTTGCCGCGAGCATCCTTGTCGGGCCGGTACGATGGCGGCTTCTGCACGAAATCCGGCTCGTCGTGTCCTGTCCACTTCTGTTTTTGCTCGTCCCACCAGACGTACGCCTTGCGATCGCTCCAGGGCTTTCCTTCCGGATCCGCGGACGCCCGGTTATACATCATGTGGCGATTGTGAGGCCATGCCCAGGCCCACTCGGGCGCCACCCAATTCTGTTCCCAGTGGGGCTTGCGGCGGGCGGTCTGATTCACTCCGTCTTTGAAACACCCGGAGTAGATCCAGCAGCCGCACGCAGTCGATCCGTCGTCCTTGAGCGACGTGAATCCATCCACCAGCTTACGGTCTGCCATCGTGTACCCGTTAATTTCCTGCAACACCGCTTCGGCATCCGGCTCCTGCAGCGGTCCGCGCGTCGGATAGTCCCAGGTCATATCGTGGATCGCCCGGTCCTTGGGATCGGTCGAGCCGGCATACAGCTTCTTGAGCCGCTGCCCCAGCTTGAACATAAAGTCGAGTTCGCTGCGACACTCGCCCGGCGGATCGATGGCTTTCTGATGCCATTGCAGCAGCCGCTGCGTGTTCGTGAAGCTCCCGTCCTTTTCGGTGTGCGCCGCCGCGGGGAAAAAAAAGATCTCCGTGCCGATGTCTTGCGGTCGGATTTCGCCTCGATGAATTTCCGGCGCATCGCGCCAGAATTCCGCCGTCTCGGTGAGTTGAAAATCGCGGACGACGAGCCAGTCGAGCGCACGCAGGCCTTTTCTTTGCAGCGGCCCATTCACGGTCCCGACCACCGGGTTCTCGCCCATCACGAAGTAGCCCTTCACGACGCCGTCGGCCATGTCCACCACCGTGTTCATGTGCGAATGGTCGCCGGAGATCGCCGGAAGATGTTTGAAGCAGAAGTCGTTTTCGGGAGTGGCGGCATCGCCGTACCAAGCCTTCAGCAGAGAGACGGAGTACTTCTTGAATTCGCCCCACCAGCCCGACGGCGATTCATTCAACTCGTTATAAGTGGCGAAGTCTTTGTCGTGTTTCGCGCGCGGCATCGGAAGATAGCCGGGCAAAATGTTGTACAGCGTTGGTATGTCGGTCGATCCCTGAATGGAGGCGTGCCCGCGCAGCGCCATGATTCCGCCGCCGGGCCGGCCCATGTTGCCGAGCAGCAGTTGAATAATGCATGCCGTCCGAATGTACTGGACGCCCACAGTGTGCTGCGTCCAGCCCACCGCGTAACAGAAGGCCGCCGTACGTTCGCGGCCGGAGTTGCGGCACAGCGCCTCCGCGACTTTCGTGAGCAGTCGCGGCGGGACCCCGCACGCCTTTTCCACCATCTCGGGCGTGTATCGCTGGTAATGGCGCTTCAATACCTGGAACACGCAGCGCGGATGCTGCAGCGTCGGGTCGGTGTGTTCGGCCTGTATCGGCTGCTTCTGCTCCTTGCCCGACCCGGGGCCGGCCTCCCGCGCGCCGGCCGCTGCCTCCGGCTCCACGCCCTCGTACATCCAATCGCGTTTCTTGTACTCGGCCTTGTCGCTCTCCCAGCCTCCGAACAAACCGTCCGTGTCCTCCGTGTCCTTGAATTCCGCGTTCAAGATGGCGGTCGCGTTCGTGTAATTGACGACGTAATCCTTGAAGTAGCGTTCGTTTTCCAGAATGTAATGGATGATGCCGCCCAGGAACGCGATATCGCTGCCCGCGCGCAGCGGCACAAATATATCGGCCACGGCGCTGGTGCGGGTGAAGCGTGGATCGACGTGGATAATCGTCGCGCCCCGTTCCTTGGCCTTCATCACCCAGCGGAAACCGACCGGATGACACTCCGCCATGTTCGAACCCTGAATGACGATGCAGTCGGCGTTCTGCAGGTCTTGTTGGAACGTCGTCGCCCCTCCGCGTCCGAACGATGTCCCCAAACTGGGGACGGTGGAGGAGTGTCAAATACGGGCCTGGTTTTCGATTTGCACGATTCCCAGCGAACTGAACAGTTTCTTGATGAGATAGTTTTCCTCGTTGTCCAAGGTCGCCCCGCCAAGGTGAGCGATAGCCATAGTCCGGCGCAATTCCTGGCCGTCCCTTTCCGCCTCCCAGTGCTGATCGCGTGTGTCTTTCACGCGCTGCGCCACCATGTCCATCGCCCGTTCCAGCGGGATCTGCTCCCACTCTGTCCCGTGCGGGCGGCGGTGGAGCACATGATGGACGCGGTGAGAACCCGTGACGAGTTGGAAGGTAGCGGCGCCCTTGGGACAGAGACATCCGTTTGAGATCGGAGACCGGGGATCGCCTTCGATGTCGACGATCTTCTCGTCTTTGACGTAGACCAGTTGGCCGCAGCCGACACCGCAGTACGGGCAGACGGAGGAAATCACTTTGTCGGCCGACGCGGTACGCGCCGTCAACTCACCGCTGCGTGGCGAACAGGCACTTCGCCCGAGACCCTCCAAGTCAGAATTGGCAATCTGGTTCAAAACGGGCCACTTTTCCATGTCCGCATGTTACCTCCGTCTGGATTGCAAATCTGTTCTTCACGGTCCAACCTTAGCCGCCGATCCTGTGAAAGCTAACATTTTCCGGTAACGCCGGCGGTCTTGCCGCCAGTGATTCCGGTAACGCCGGCGGTCTTGCCGCCAGTGCCTTTGGCACGATGCGTCATCCAGTCCCGAAATGTGTAGGCAATCGAAAGAATGCCTGTGCACGCCGCTATCAGCGAATCGCGACTGCCTGCGCCGTTCCTGCCATGTCAGCGGCATGCGGTCCACACGGCCGTGACATTCCGAACAGCCGGTCCCTTCGTGAACATGCACGCTGTGGTTGAAAGAGACAAACTGCGGTAAGTCATGCAACGGCATCCATTGGATTGACTTACCAGTCCGATAACTCTCCCGTACCGGCTCCAGCGCGGGCGCGACCGCCCACGTCTCGGAATGACAGTTCATACAAACCTTGGTCGCGGGAATACCGGCGAACGCCGTTCGTATTCGCACTGGGGTGGAAATGACGCGCCTCGGCTAATCTAAAATCCCAGCGTCAGTCGTGAAGGGACAACTGCATATAGAAGTAGAGCCCGATCAAAACTACCACGACGAGCACGGCGATCCCAATCGTAATTCCGATCGCATATGATTTTGGAAACTGCACGATGCAATACCTCGATAGGTGACGAAGTTCGCCGTCTCTAAGTAACTCAGAATTCATTTTACTGCGCGAATCATAACCGCGGCATCCTATGTTGACTGTATTCGTTCCGCTGTTACTTCCTGAGCGTGACGTTGCGCTCTTTGGTTTGGCCGGGGGTGGCCGCCATCCCGATTTGCATCAGAAACCAGAAGGATGGGTCGGTTTTCGGTAGCTCTTTACCGAAGATGACGAATCGCATCAGAGCCATCCAACCGTACATCCCCACCTGCCATGCAATGAGCGAAAGCGTGTCGGCCTTGAGTGCCTGGACCAGACTTTGCCCACTGGAAGCTGGCGCATCGGCATGATCGTGAAATACTGGAACGCAATGCCGAGAACATACGCGCATGCAAAATCAGCGCCGAC
>Ga0207695_10012162_pt1 | contig 10345 bp, 9 predicted proteins | sample KBSC54metaG_FD_184354 | JGI IMG/M metagenome (GOLD analysis project Ga0207695, IMG submission 184354) | Corn rhizosphere microbial communities from Kellogg Biological Station, Michigan, USA - KBS C5-4 metaG (SPAdes) (version 2) | ecosystem: Host-associated > Plants > Roots > Rhizosphere > Soil... | reverse complement strand
GGCCCGATAACCCCATCCATCCAGGACGGTCAGAACAAGAGGACGTTTCGTTGAAGCCACGAAGAGAACACCTCGTAGTAGATCGATGTACTACAAGGATAAATGCTCGAACTGTGCCGTCAGGTGGCAACCATCACATCGCGGAATTCCGCACGCGCCACACTCGCCTGATGTCTCGCATACTCAGCCGGCCCTCAGTAACCCCCGACCGCTTGCTGAGCTCTTGAACCCCGACGTCTCCTCCGCGCAGGCACTCTGCTATGCGCTCTCAACGTAGTCGCTGCGCGCGCAGTATGTCGCGGCCTCACGATTCGCCTCGCCCGATCCGGAAACGGCGGCAATCCCGCCAGCGCCAGCAGACCGTTGTTCGACGCCTTGAACAGGTTGAACCCCGGCGTCCTGTCGCGCCAGCTTCCCTCAGTCATCGCCACAAACAACGCAGTATGGCTCGCCGGATGAATCGCGATATACGTCGTGAACCCCGCGCCTCCACCTGTCTTCTCGATCACATGATCGACATCATCAGATCCGCCCAGGTGCATCCACCCCAGCCCGATCCCGCTCGGCCTTCCCGCATGATCCAGCCCGTACTGACCGTGAAGGCTCGACGGCAGCAGGTACACGCGGCGCGCGCCCTCGGCCTGGCCAGTGCCGCTCGAGCCCACCAGATACTTCAGAAATCTCTCCATGTCCGCCGGCGTGGAATACAGTCCGCTGCTACCCTCCGTATCCTCCGTGATGGTGCAAGGACCCTCACCGTGCGCCCCCGTCATCAGCTTCTCGCACTGCTTCGGAGTCGGAAAGAACGTAGTCTCCCACATCCCCAGCGGCACCAGCGTGCGCTTCTGAAGGAGCGTCGCATAAGGCATCCGCGAGGCAGCCGAAAGCGCATCGCTCAGCAGATCGAAACCCACATTCGAGTAGTAAGCCTGCGTTCCCGGCGTGAACTTCAGTTGCGCGCTCGCCAGCCAGTTCCATCGCGTATCGTAGTTCGGATACGTGAAATGTGGCGTATGCCTCGGCGCCGCCCCAATCTCCCGCTCCAGCCCCGCCGTATGCGTCGCCAGATCCTCCAGCGTGATCGACGCTCCCCTCTCCGGCACTATCGCCGCCTCCGGCGCATACTTCTTCAGCGGATCATCCAGTTTCACCGTCCCGTCCGCCACCATCTTCGCCAGCAGATCCGTCGTGAATATCTTCGTCAGCGAGCAGATCCGCACCACCGACTCTCGCGCAGGAGCCGCGTGAGATCCCGGTACAGCCTCGCCATACCCGTGAAAGACTGCGCGATCCCCTCGTACCACCACCAACACCAGGCCCGTCGCACCGGAATTACTGTAGAGTTCGGCTCCCAGTTGTCGAGCCTCTTCGAGATCGTGCAGCGAAAGTACGGGGGCAGTCTGCGCAGCGGCAGTCACAAAGCTCAGCAGAAAAAGAAGGGCTGTCAGAAGGCGCATTTGTTTCCAGTGTAGGCCGATTCAACTTCGTCCAGCATGCAATGTCAACACCGGGGTACCTCGAAAGTTTCACCCGTCTCACCGACCGAAACAGAAGCGCCCAAACCGATCCGGTCCAAGATCAAACAGCCTCAAAGGAAATGCGGAAGGAGCATTCCACCCCTTCCGCATCCCATCATCCTTAAAGTCTGTTTAAGTTACCCCTCGTAGTTCAGTGACTCAATCCCCAGGTACACCGCACCCGCACCGAGTTCTTCCTCGATCCGCAGCAGCTGGTTGTACTTCGCGATGCGATCCGTACGGCTCACTGAACCCGTCTTGATCTGCCCCACTCCCGTCGCCACCGCGAGATCCGCAATAAACGTATCTTCGCTCTCGCCCGACCGGTGCGACATCACCGACGTGTATCCATAACGACGTCCCAGTTCGATCGCCTCCAGCGTCTCCGTCAGCGTGCCGATCTGGTTTACCTTGATCAGAATCGAGTTCGCAACGCCCTCTTCGATTCCCTTCTGCAGGCGCTTCACATTCGTCACAAACAGATCGTCACCCACAAGCTGAATCTTCTCTCCAAGCTCATCGGTAATCTTCTTCCAGCCATCCCAGTCATCTTCGGCCAGTCCGTCTTCAATCGACACGATCGGATACTGCCGCGCCCAATCCGCCCAGAAGTCCACCATCTGGTCGCTGGTCAACTCGCGCTTGTCGCTCTTCTTGAAAACGTACTTGTTCTTTTCCTTGTCATAGAACTCGCTCGACGCAGGATCCAGCGCAATCGAGATCTGCTCGCCAGGCTTGTAACCAGCCTGTGTAATCGCCTCAAGGATCAGATCGACTGCCTCGGTGTTCGACTTCAGCGAAGGCGCGAAACCACCCTCATCGCCCACGGCCGTGTTGTAGCCCTTCTTCTTCAGCACACTCTTCAGCGTGTGGAACGTCTCCGCCGACCAGCGCAGCGCATCGCTGAAACGCTCGGCGCCCACCGGCATGATCATGAACTCCTGGAAATCGACGTTCGAATCGGCATGTGCCCCGCCATTCAGCACGTTCAGCATTGGCGTCGGCAGCACGCTCGCGTTCACTCCGCCGAGATAACGGTACAGGGGAACTTCCAGCGTCTGCGCAACCGCGCGCGCCGAAGCCAGCGAAACGGCCAGAATCGCATTCGCGCCCAGCTTGCCCTTGTTCGGTGTCCCGTCAAGCGCAATCATCGTCTGGTCGATCAGCCGCTGATTCGCCGCATCCATGCCTTCCAGCTCTGGTGCAATCACCGTCTCGATATTGGCGACTGCCTGCAGCACGCCCTTGCCCAGGTAATGGCTCTTATCGCCGTCGCGCAACTCCACTGCCTCGTGCTCACCCGTAGAAGCGCCCGAGGGCACAATCGCGCGGCCAAGCTGCCCGCTCTCCAGAATCACATCGGCTTCGACGGTCGGATTCCCTCGCGAATCCAGTACCTCGCGTGCCCGAATTGCCATAATCTCAGTCATCTCAGTCCTCGCTATGCGGTGCAGCAGCCGGTCGTTCAGTTTCGGACGGCGATCCACGGCAACGGCCTGACCGGCAGCGCTCTGAATGGTTTCCAGAAGCTGATGCACGTGTTTCAAAGGCTCTCCGTCCGCACAATTTTGTGTGAAAAATTAGGAAATAGTTCCGTTCGTATCGTAACAAATCGCCCTTCGCCGCCCTCTGTGGCATCTGTCACACCGGATCCCTTCAGGTGGCTGACATTTCCGATCAAATCATCACGATCGCACCCACCACACCGACTGTCATCCCGAGCGACCCGCAGTTGCTTTTCGTCCTCCAGCGCCCGATCTCTTTGTCCGCAGCACCGACCTGCCAACAATGTCACGCTCGCGACGAGACGTAGTTATCTCTCTTGATTCGTACTCCCTAAGGCACGCCTCTAGCCTCGCTTTTTGCGTCGCGAAATACATCACGCTAGCATGAAATCAAGCGTCCTCCTCCGACTGCCGAATTACGCAGCACCTCGCAGAACAATTTCGCGCAGCCCGGGTCTAAACAAAGTAGGGGAGTACCGCCTGACATCTCATCATTGGGGGAGAAACGGATGAATCGGCCACTTCTTGCATGCGCATTCTTCGCACTCGCAACCACTGCGCTCGTGGCTCAGGACGCCACCCAATCGCAATACTCCGGAACCTCCAACCCTCCGCCCGACGACACCATCATCACCAGCGAGCAACAGGCCCCCATCGCAAAACCCTCTCCTGCTCACCCCATCACGCAGGCTCAGCCCGCGCCCGTTCAGGCAGGACCGATGAATGCTGCTCCGCGTCTCAACGGCACAGATCAGGACATCGTCTCTGCTCCGCCGCTGAATACCCGCGCCAGCAGCAACTACGATCCCGATGGCGACATCGTGCACCCCGCAGCGCTTCCTCCTGGAACGCTGGGAGAAGGCACGCTGATCCGCATCAAGCTTCTCGACGAGCTCTCGAGCAATCTTTCCGAAAAAGGTCAGCCCTTCCGCAGTCGCGTGGCCACCGACGTGCTTCAGAATGGTCAGGTTGTCATTCCTGCCGGCGCTGAAATCGACGGACGCGTCGCTGACCTCTCCACGGGTCACTTCGGTGGACACGGCTCCATCCTCCTAGAGCCAGAAACCGTCACCCTGGAAAACGGCAGCAAATTCCGGCTTCACGCAATGGTCGCTTCCACGCCCGGCAGCAACGCGCGCGTCAACTCTGAAGGCCTCATCACTCCCGGCTCACGCCTGAAACGCGACGGCATTGAATACGCTGGCGTTGGCGGTGGTGGCATGGCCGTAGGCGCAGCACTTGGCGGCCCCGTTGGGATGCTCGCAGGCGGCATCATCGGCGCAGGCGTCGTCACCACACACCTGCTCGAAAGCCACCCCCAGACAACTCTCGAAGCAGGCTCATACCTGATGCTCACTGTCACCGAGCAGGTCCAACTCGTTCCCGCAACTCCGCAGGGCAATTAGGCAGATCGATTGAGGTTATCTGGGCGCGGCTGCATGCCAGCCGCGCCTTTCTCATGCGTCAGAATTTCAGTTTGAACAATAGCTCTGACAGCGTGTGCGACGACAGCTCGCATCACAACACCGACTGTCATGACGAGCGACCCTGAGCGTAGCCGAACGGGCGAGGGACCCGCAGTTCGTGCTCCTAATCTCGCTCGATCGCCACACCCGGCAGCCAGATCGAGAACGCAGTACCGCTCTTCTCGACACTCCGCCTGCTGCGCACACGCAACGAAGCCCGGTGTTTCCGCAATATCTCCCGGCTCACCCAGAGTCCAAGTCCCGTTCCCTTCTCACCCTTGGTGGTGAAGAAAGGTTCGAACAGCCTCTTCTTCGTCGCTGGATCCATACCCGATCCGCTGTCTGCAATTGAAACCAGCACTCCAGATTCGCCTGTTCGCGGATTCACCCTCTCCCGTGTCCTCAGCAGCAATCTGCCGCCCGGCCGTAGCGCGTCAAACGAGTTCCCGATCAGATTCGCAAACACCTGCCGGATCTCCGATCCAAAGCACAACACCGGCTCCTTGTCCTGGTAATCGCGGATGATCTCCACTCCCATGCCTTTCATACGCGGCGTATAGATTGCCGCCGATGAATCCAGCAGGTGCGACACCTTCTCCCGCGCCGCTCCATGCGGCTGCCGGTTAAATCGCAGCGTGTGCGTCACAATGTGTGACACGCGCGCCAGCTCCTGTTGCGCCGACTCGCTGAATGCCTTCACCGCCTCATCAGTCGAATTCAAATTGATCAAGTACAGCAGATTAATCACAGCCTCGAGCGGATTGTTGATCTCGTGCGAGATCGCCGTCGCCAGCCTGCCCACCAGCGCAAGCTTCTCGCTTCGGATCAGCGCCTCGCGCGTCTGCTTCAGTGCTGTGACATCCTGTGTGATCCCATCGAAGCGAGTCGGCGTTCCGTTCTCGTCATAAGCTGTGCGTCCCCACGCCCGAACCCACTTCTGCTTCCCCTCCAGCGAAACCGTGCGGTACTCGACCTCGTAGTTCGTATGACTCGCAATCGACTCCTCGATCGCGCGCCTTGTCATTTCGCGATCATCGGGATGAATGCACCGGTAAAACAACGTGATATCGACTTCCGCATCCGCCGGCAGCCAGAAATGTTCTTTCACACGCTCGTCCCAGATCAGCTTGTCGAACGGCAGATCGCAAAACCAGTAGCCGATGTCCCCGGCCTCCGTCGCAAACTCGAATCGCTCCCGCTGGTCTCGCGCCAGCTTCTCCGCATTCTTACGTTCTGTGATGTCCAGAACCACACCTACCAATTGCGTTCCGCCTGCGGGGCTCCGACCTTTGGTGTAGAAGACCCTTTCCCCGCGCTCCGGATGCCGGTAGCGGTATTCCACCTCCAGCGATCCAGAGTGCATCGCTTCCGACATCGCCTCATACACGCGAGGCTTGTCAGCTGGATGGACTCGGGAAGCCCAGATCTCCTCCACCGCACTTTGCGTTGCGCTCAAATCAGTTCCAAACATCGCGTGCAGTTCAGGCGAAAGGTTACGCGTGTTCGCCACGCCGTCCCACTCCCACGTCCCCACCTGCGCCGTTTCATGTGCCAGACGCAATCGATCCTGGCTGGATTCGAACGCTCGGCGATGCAGTATCCGATCCGTGAGGTCAACGGCATGGATGAATATCCCGTTCAGTGCGTCGTCGGCACCCACCATCGGCTGACATAAGAAATCGAGGTACCGCTCTTCCAGAATACCGGTCTCGAACTGCAGAAACGCCAGCTTGAATTCTTGTCCGCGAAATGCCTGCCGCGAACGAGCTACCTCCTCCACAATCTCGTACACTCCGGTCCCGTCCAGTTCCGGCAGCGCCTCCATGAAGGTATGACCGAGAAGCTGATCCGCGGACTTCCGCCCCGTCACCTTCACAGCCATCTCGTTCACGTAAGAGCACCTCAGCTCAGGGCCGCTCAAAAACGCTATCGCAGCCGGAGCATGAGCCAGCAGATCTTCCAAACTAGGTTGTCCGATGTAGGGTTTCGACGGAATCGGTCTGGCGCTGGACCGCGGAGATTCCTTCTGGGCAGTTCCGCTCGGGGTTGTTGCCATCTCTCGACTGCTCCAGGGGTACGGTGGGCGGCAGCAGTTGCGGGCTCTCTCGCACTCCGCGCTGGCCATAAGATGCACCTAGATATCAGAGTAGGATGCCTTTAATCCTCTGCCAAGTTGCTCGCGAATGAAAAAAGCCGACCTCTCCCCCGTCGCCCATCCCTGCTACACTCCCACTTGCCCGGAGAAGACAAGATGTCAGACATTCAATCGCTAGCAGTTATCGGGGCCGGAACCATGGGCTCCGGCATAGCTCATGTCTTTGCAAAATCTGGTTTTCCCGTCACTCTTTGCGACGTGGAACAGCGCTTCCTCGATCGCGCCCTCGCCTCCATCCGCACCAACCTTGGCCGCGAAGCCGCTAAAGGCAAATTGCCCGAGAGCGAAATTGAGCCTACACTTGCGCGCATCACCCCCTCCATCAATATGGAGTCCTTCAAGGGCGTTCAACTGGCCATAGAAGCCGCACCGGAACGCTTCGATCTCAAGGCCGAAGTCTTCCGTACTCTCGACCGCATCCTTCCCGAACCTGCTATCTTAGCGACGAATACCTCATCCATCTCTATAACGAAACTGGCTGCCCTAACCAGCCGCCCCGGCCAGGTAGTCGGCATGCACTTCTTCAATCCAGTTCCTGTCATGCCTCTCGTAGAAGTCGTGCGCGGCATGGCCACCAGCGATGCAACATTCATCTCCGTCCGTGACCTTTCTACAAAACTCGGAAAAACTCCGATCGAAGTCAACGACGCCCCCGGCTTCGTCTCCAATCGAGTGCTGATGCCTCTCATCAACGAGGCCGCCTACTCCGTCATGGAGGGCGTATCCACTCCCGAAGCCGTCGACCAGGTCTTCAAACTCGGCATGGCTCACCCCATGGGTCCGTTGACACTCGCAGACTTCATCGGCATAGATGTTTGCGTGGATATTCTCCGCGTGTTACATGAAGGATTCGGCAACTCCAAGTACTACCCCTGTCCCCTTCTCGTCCGCATGGTCGATGCCGGATGGCTCGGTCGCAAATCCGGCCGCGGTTTCTACAAGTACGAGAAGTAAGCGTTGAGGAGCGTGTCGTGCCGAACGAACCCTGTCTCGCCGAACTCGATGCCCTGACCGCCGCACCCGAGAACCACAAGCTGTTCTTCGAGAACGATAAGGTTCGCATGCTCGACACCGTCATCCAACCGGGCCGGACAACGCCGCTCCACACTCACTGCTGGCCCGCCGCGCTTTACGTTCTCAGTGGCAGCGACTTCATCCGGCGCGACCAAAACGGCGCCGTAACGTTCGACAGCCGGAATGGCGCACCAATTCGACCGGAAGCGGCCCTTTTCACACCGCCCCTCCCGCACCACACTCTCGAAAACATAGCCACGACCAAGATCCGCATCATCGCCGTCGAACTCAAAAACCAGATCTGATCCGAACCGGGTGCTCGGTTACCGCTTCGGCGCCACCAGCGACAGCAACGGCAACCCCGCCGCAATCACATACACAGCACCCAGCCCCCAGTTCATCCCCTTCTTCCCTGGGTGCCGCACCCAATACACCAGCAGCGCCGACAGCAACACAGCCTGCGGCACAACCTCCAACCATCCCCGCATCTGCAGCAGCGCCGGTGTGGTCGTATAGATGAACCCCTCCAGCGATCCGCCCGGCGCCCCAAACGTCCCGAGGATGCCAATCCCGATCAGCATCCAGGACATCGCCAACCATCCGTTCTTCTCCCCAAACAGCCTCTCCCGGAACAGATAGAAAATCGAAGCGAACAGCACCCCGCGAAACACCTGTAGCGGCGCTCCCAGAGTCACCCATAATGTCGTTGTCTGTCGCATCCCAGAACTGGGAGCGCTAATGATTGCCTCGTAGTTCAAAAACTTGTAAGCCAGCAGCCCACATACGAAGTACGTGATCGTGTGACACACGATCGTTTTCACAGCCAAAGGCGCAAATCGAACCTGCGAATCTTGCATGCGCATGCCCTCTGAATTCTCAGGATGCGCCGAAGTATACGCTCAGCCCTTCGTTCTCGCCGTGACTCAGCAAACGACCCAATACACGAGAGGTGCCCTATGTATCCCGTCTTTGGAGACATGGGAGACCAGAAAACCGGCCGGGTTCTACTGATCGCGCAGGTCTACGCGGCCGGGAACACTAATCCCGCAGCTTCTTCAACACCTTTGCGGTCGTCACCACCTGTCCCACATGCCGCATCGTGTGATCGGCCACGTGCACCAGCGCTCCCCCAACGGACGTCGGCAGTTGCTTCCGCCCCACCCCGCGAAACGCATTCATGTCCGCACCCGCCAGAGCCCGCACGCGCCCTGAAGCATTCACAAACGAAGCCTTCACCTCATCCAGCAGCGCAGCCAACGTCTCGCGCTCATCATGCTGCGGACCAACCTCTTCCGATTTCAGCTTCGTCAACTGCTCCATCGAGACCTGCCCGCCCTCCGCATACGTCAGCAGCCGATCCACCGACCGCGCGATATGTCGCAGATGAAACGCCACAGGCGGAAGCTCCAGCGGCAGCGTATGGATCTCCACATCCGTCAGCCCATCGGTCCACTTCGTCAAATCATCCATCGCCAGATCGAACGCATGCAGCACAGCCCGCGCCACTGCCGGAACATCGCTGTGACTCCCGCTCAGCCACGGCTCAACGTAAGGAACAGAACCAGTGTGAATGCTCAATTGGGAACCTCCGAATCGCGTTAAGAATCGATTGGATGCGCAGACAACAGTGACAGAAACCTGTTCGCCGGCTCTCCCGCCGTTAAGATTCCCGGCAGCCCAAAATTCCGGAATCGCCCAACGCGAACGACTTACGCGTTCTGCTTCACCCGCACCACGGTGATCTTTTCGAAACCTTCTTCGAACGCCGGCGGTTTCAGCTTTTCCGCCATCTTGCGCATCACGTCTTCGCTCACCATCCGATCGCGCGAGCGGTTCCGCTCCAGGCACACCTCAAGAGGCACATCGAAAAACACCGCCTGCACCTCGTACCCGAAGCTCTTCGACATCTTGATCCACTGCCGTCGCTCGTGAATCGACAAGTTCGTCGCGTCCACATAATTCCACGGCATCTTGGCAATCAGCCTCGCCCTCAGCAGCGAGCGCAGCGTCGAAAACACCAGCCCCTGAAATTTTTGCTCTTCTACATCATCGAACAAGATGTTCCGCAGCAGATCACTCGATAACGGAGTCACGCCCCGCCGCCGAAACCAAGTCGTCTTGCCCGAACCAGGCATCCCGATCGCCAGCACCACATATCCACGCGGCGCCTTCTCTGCTTTTTCCGTCTGCGCCTCGGGTAGTACCGAGGGCGACTCGGGCTGCGTCTCCACTTCCAGTCGCCCCGAACCCGCCGGCTCGTTCCATTCAGCGCTTCGCTGCTCTCTACCGTTCTTCTGCGGCTCGCGCGGAGGCCTCTGCTCTCGATGCTCGCGTTGCGGCACCGGCGGCCTATCCTGCTTGTGCTGCGTACCAACAGGCGCGCTTGCCGCCTGGATCTGCGACACCGGCTCGTCCAAATAGGAAGGCACCAGAGGTCGTAGCTGATTCTGCGGGATTTCCTGTCCGATCTTGCCAGTGGATTCCGAATTATTTACGCCGCGCCTTGACCGTCTTCTCATGCCTCTCCGTACCCTTTCATACCGGGATATCACACAGAGCAAAGCCCCTGCAAACTAAGTGCGATCCATCACATACAGTCCCGCATCAAGACTCCAAACTAGCGTTGAGCGCATTTTGGTCCGGGCGCCGATGTTTACCCGCGTTCATTTTGTTCTTGTTGACAACTCT
>Ga0207695_10012156_pt1 | contig 10348 bp, 7 predicted proteins | sample KBSC54metaG_FD_184354 | JGI IMG/M metagenome (GOLD analysis project Ga0207695, IMG submission 184354) | Corn rhizosphere microbial communities from Kellogg Biological Station, Michigan, USA - KBS C5-4 metaG (SPAdes) (version 2) | ecosystem: Host-associated > Plants > Roots > Rhizosphere > Soil... | reverse complement strand
CCACCGTGTCGAACGCGGGGGCGGTCATGGCGGGGATACGGCGCTTGGCACCGTTCGCTTAGACTTGAGCGGTTGGGCGCCTAGGTCAAGCTGCATTGCGGCGTAGGGGAACCGACTGAAGCATTGTCGGTCTGTGTGAAGTCGGCGTTCACGAATCGCCACCGCCGCCGCACTTACCAAGCAAAGCACCAAGGGCCGCCCCATCGAACCATCGCAACAGATCGAACACCATCGCTGGATAGAAGATGAGCGTTCTCGCGGCCTGGCGCCGCTGGATGCCTCCAGCCGCGAGCTGCTGCGCCGCATGCGTTGGCGAGAGCCCGTGCGCGATCGCCGGCGTCTGTGGTGGGCGCTGGTGACGGTACTGGTGCTGCATCTGATTTTTGCTGCCTTTACCTGGCACGAGATGCAGGTTCGCGCATCGCGCCAGGCGCAGCGGGTTTATATGGACGACGCCTTGCAGGTCCGGCTGATTCCGGCTGTGCGCTCGCAAGCCTTGCCCGATCTGCCTGTACCACCGCCGTTACAGCCACCGGTTCATTCGGCGGCACCGCATGTCGTGCATCCGGCGCCGGTACGCGAGCCACCGGCAAAAAACGCGATGACGGTGAGCTTGCCGACGCCGCAGCCGTCCCCAACGCCCGAGCCCGCGGCCAAGCCGACGTTGACGCTTTTCGACAAGAGCGGCCAGCCCATCCTCGCGCCTGCCGCAGCCGGTACCGCGCCAGCGCCGGAATATGTGCAGCGCAAACCTGAAGGCGATACGCAGGTGATGGAGCACCGCAACCCAATCAAGGTACAAAACACGCGTTTTGACAAAGATTTCCCACCCGCCAATGAGTCGCTGGGTGGGGCCGCCGTGCGCAATGTCGTGGAGAAAGTCACCAAGCCGCACGATGTGCGCCTGCCGGGAGGCATCCATCTCAAGTGCACCTTCCTGACCGGCTGCCAGGATCCGCCACCGAAGCCGTCGGCCAAGGGAGGCGACGAGCGGTTGAGTATGGCGCCGGCGAGTCCGCTGGCCGATATGCCCGATGCGCCCAAGCCGCCCAGCGAAAGCGAATGCATTGCCATCTACCGTGCGGGCAAGGCATTGCCGCACGGCTGCCCGATCGATACGCCCAATCGTTCCGTCGATGCAGAACGGCGTGAACACGCCCATCCGGATGCACCGGAGGACGACGGACAGAAGTGATCGAAGCGTCCGGCCCGGTACACTAACCGGATGTCCGCGACGCCTCCCGACAAAAATTCCGGCCTTGCCCGTATTGCACTGCCTTCACCGCGTGAGGCTGCCGAGGGTGCGTCTGTCTATCGGCGGCGACGGCAGGAAAAGCCAAGTCAACGCTGGCTGCGGATCGCTGCGCTATTCGGCGCGCTGTTCGTGCACCTGGCGTTTATGGTCGGCGTGATCCTGGGGCCGGCCTACGATCCGCTCGAGCCGCCGGAGTCGGACAACAATGCGTTGCAAGTGCGCCTTATACCCAAGCAGGAGCCCGAGCCACCGCCGCCGCCCCCTCCGCCGGTACGCGGCACACCGCCCAAGGAAATCGGGCCCCCGCACAAGGGCAGGGTCGCCACCAAGCTTATCGACAAGCGCTCAAGCAGCGCGTCGGCGAGTGCAAACGCAGAGTCCAGGCCGGTGTCCGTACCGGCACTGGAGACGCCGAGCATCGCGGTGGACAAGCCCAGTGCACCCAAGCCGCAGGTCGTCGCTGCGCCCTTGCCACCGGTGACCCTGCCCAAGCCTGCGCCGACGCCGGAGCTGCAGCCGATCAAGGTCGATACACCGCCACCGCAGGTGGCACTGGAAACGCCGCCCACCGCGCCGCCGGTTCCACCCAAGTTCCAGCCCGAGCCGGTGCGCAAAGCGCAGGCGGAAGGCAATCAGCCTTTGCTGACGCCACCATCGGTGGCCATGCCCGAAGTCCCGTCCCAGTCGGCGCCCGCGGTTACGCCGCCGGCGATCGCGGTGGAGAATGCCGTCGCCAAGCCTGTGCCGCCGAGTATCAGCCAGGTGGAGCGCGCGCAGACGCCGGCCGCACCGCCTGTGCCGGAGATGGCGGCCATTCCGACGCCCGCACAGCCGGCGCCCACGGTAAACCTGCAACCGTCAAACAGCACCAGCAAGCCGGTTACCGTGGCGCGCGAACAGCCCCAGGTGCAATCGCCGTCGATCCGCGTGGCCGAGGCGGAACTCGAAGCCGTGCCCTTGCCCGACCAGGCCAAACCAAGCCTGGAACGACCGCAGGCGCCGCCACTGGAAACGCCGTCCAAAGCCGTGGCCGTCGACAAGCCGACCGTCGCACGTCCGCAGATCAGCCTCGCGCCGACGCCGAATGAAGCGCCGACAAAGAACGAAACGGCCAGTAGCGCTGCCGATCAGAAGGCGGCGGAGAGCGCGAAAGCGGACACGGCATCGACGGCGCAGGCCAACACATCCGAGGAGTCCCGCGGCTCCGACGTGAGTACGGCGCCAAACGCCACGCCGCAGGGTAGCGATACCGCCACACCGGGGCAGACTTCGGCGGAGACCTCGCCATCTCCGGGAGGCGGTAAGCGCGGGTTGAATCTCAATCTTCCCGTGCATGGGAACGGCAACAGCCAGGGCGCCTTCAGCAGTGAAGGGAAGGGGCAGGGCACGGCCGGCAGCCCAGGAAACAGCAGCGAAGGTGTGATCGGTCAATACACTCAGCTGAAGCCGCACGGCGATACCAACGTCATGTCGCATGGCACGCCCAACCTCGGCTACAAAGCAACACGTTTCGACAAGGACTGGACACCCGAAGGCGAGAGCTCGGTCGATACCGCTTTGCGACATGCGGTGGAAAAAACCACCGTGCGCCATACCTTCCACGTGGCGCCTGGCGTGCGCGTGGAGTGCGTGGTCATGCCGTTGTTCCCGATGGCGTTGTTCGGTTGCGGCAGCGGCGATCCGCCGCCCAAGCCCGTCGACGACAAGGTGTACGAGAAAATGAAGCTCGCACCGGCCAACCCGCTGGTGCCTCCTGCTCCTGCCGCAAGCGTTGCTGTACCGGCAGCGCCGATACGTCTGGACAACGGCGTCGATTGCGCCAATGCGCGCGTTGCCGGCGGTCCGATTCCGCCAAGCTGCCTGAATGACAAGCTGACGCCGGTGGAACCTGCCAAGCCGAAGCCGGCATCAACAGGGACAAGTTGGGTGCCGGCCAGCGATCAGTTTCATTGAGGGGAATTCGCTCGCTGCGCGAGCTGTAAACAGTCAATAGTGAACAGAAAAACAAAAGAGCCGGCTACGTGCCGGCTCTTTGCTTTCTACTATTGGCTGTTGACTATTTACAGATCGCGCAGCGAGCGGATTCCCCCGCCCTCAAAGCATCCGCAGCAATTCCCTCATCAACGGCAGCTTCCTGACGCGCACTGCACTCACGCGGAACACCGCATTGGCCAAGGCCGGCGCGGCCGTGGGCATAGCCAGGAAACTGGCGCCGGTGGGCGGGCGATCTTCGCCCGGGACGATGATGGTTTCGATGTTGTCGGGCAGCTGCGCCATGCTGGCCAGTGCGTAATCCTTGAGGTTGCGCTGCTGGATCTGGCCTTCTTTGTAGGTGATGGCCAGGTTGAGCGCCGTCGACAAGGCATCGTTGGTGGCGCCGGTGATCTGGCCCTCAAGCCCCATCGGGTTGATCACGCGACCGACGTCGACAGCACAGACCACGCGTTCGATGTTGAGCTTCTGGCCTTGCAGCGATGCTTCGACAGCATGTGCGACATAGGCGCCATTGACGTACCAGCTGGCGATGCCCAGGCCATTGAAGGTGCGCAACCAGCGCGACCAGTCGATGCGATCGGCCACCAGCTTGAGTACGTTGATCAGGCGACCCGTATCGAGCGTGCCCCCACCTTGCAGCGGAATCTGGCGCGGCTCGCCCAACAGGCGCAGTCGGGTATCGAGCGGGTTCTCCTTGAGCATATGCGCCATTTCGTCGACGAAGCTTTCGACGGCAAATGCGTTGCTCAACTGTGGCATGCCTCGCGCCGGGCCGCGCGGCATTGACGAATTCAGCCCATACCAGTCGCAGCGATAGTTCGGCACCAGCCCTGCCGGTAACTGATTCGCGTCGACTTCGGAGGTCCATAGTCGTTGATCCTGCACACCACGACCGACGAGCGCCGAGGCAGAAGCAACCCGCTGGTTCCAGCTCAGGATGCTCCGCTTGTGGTCGAGCGCGGCGCTGATCTTGGTCACGCTGGCCGAGCGGTAGTAGTCGTGCGTGAGATCGTCATCGCGCGTCCAGAGCAGGCGCACCGGCTTCTTTACGGCCTTGGCCAGCATCACCGCCTCGGCAACGTAGTCGTGATCCAGCCGGCGGCCGTAACCGCCGCCCACGCGCGGTACCTGGATATCGATCTGCTCGGGCTTGAGCCCGGTCAGGCGCTGCACTACCGCCCATGCGCGTTGAGGCGCCTGGGTCGGCACGATGAGGGTTGCGTGATCGTTGTCGATACGCGCCATGCAGTTCATCGGTTCGGCGGTAGCGTGCGCAAGCCAGGGCTGTACATAGACCGCTTCGAGGCGGCGGGCAGCTTTCTTGTTTGCCGCAACGACATCGCCATCGTCGCGCACACGCGCGGCTGGCGCCTGATCCTTGTCGTTGATCAGGTCGGTGGCTTGTTGCTCCAGCACGGCGCTGCTTTCGCCCTGGCTTGCGCCGGGTTTCCAGTTGACCTTGAGCTTGGCGCGCGCCTGCAATGCGAGCCAGGTGTTCTCGGCAACCACCGCCACGGCAGGCGCATACACCGTTGCACCGAGGGGTTGGTTGGGTTCGGGCTTCAATGCGATGACGTCGACGACGCCCTTGATCGCCTTGGCCTCGTTTGCATCGAAGCCATCCAGCGTGCCGTCCGGCCAGGGGCAGCGCACCAACAAGGCCACCAGAGCGTCGCCGCGGTTCTGGTCGATGGCAAATTGCGCCTGGCCGGTGACCATTGCGTAGGCGTCCACATCGCCCACGGGCTGGCCGATCAGGCGATACAGATTGGGCGCCTTGGTTGGCACGGCCTGCGACGGCGGCGCGATTTTCGCGGCGGCCTGCGCAAGACCGCCGAAACCGAGTCGACGACCATCCGGGGATACCACCTGGCCATTATCGGTATGCAAACGCTCGGCCGGCAGGCCCCATTGGCGCGCCGCGGCTTGCAGCAGCAGCCAGCGAGCGAGCGCACCGGCCTGGCGCAGATCGTTCCATGCCGCGGGAATCGAGTCGCCGGTGCCGCCGATCTGGCGGCCGTAGGTCCAGCGCGGTTGCTCGTTGCTGTTTTCCACGCCCAGGCCCAACCCGGTCACCGTGACCTGGGCCCAGTCCGCGTCGAGTTCTTCGGCGATGATGCGCGGCAGTGCCGTGGCGACGCCGGTGCCGGTATCTGGATCGCGTGCGCCAATCAGGACCTTGCCATCGGCGTCAATCCGCACATAGGCGCCCAGGCCGTACAGCGTGTCGCCGAGCATCGACAGCGGAAACGGCGCATCGGCGGCCTCCGCGGTTGCCCCGATCAACGGAATACCGACGATCAGTGCGCCGGCCGTGCCGGCAAGTACCTTGAGGAAGCGGCGACGCGACTGACCGTCGTCTGCGAGTGGATATTTGTCGCTCATCATTTATTTCCGCCGATCACGCTCGCAGCGCGCTTGATGGCGCGGCGTACGCGTGTCTGGCAACCACAGCGGCACAGGTTGGGCAGCTGGTCGATATCGTCTTCCGATGGGTTGTGCTTGCGATCGAGCAGATCCTTGCTGGCCATCAGCCAGCCAGGCGTGCAATAGCCGCAGCCGATGGCATCTTCGTCTATGAATGCCTGCTGCAAGGGATGCAGCTTGCCCGTGGCGTCGGCCAGGCCTTCGACGGTGACCACCTTGGCGATTTTTTCCGACTTGCCTTCTTTGCCCAGCAGCTCTTCGAGCGTGACGCCGATGGCCGGGGTCAGCTTGCCGTTGACCAGTACCAGGTCCGCGCCGTTGCCGCTGCCGTGTTCGCCGGCGTACTTGGTGCCGGTCAGCTGAAGCACGTCGCGCAGATACCACAGCAGCGGCATCTTGGGGTCGCCGGTATGGCGAAAACGCTCGCCGTTGATGTCCAGGTCGATACCTTCACGCACTTTTTCCGGCGCAATGGTGCCGCTGCCGCTAGGTGAAGGGGGGGCGCCCTGGGCTTGTACCGGTACCGCCATTGCCAAATTCTCCTCGCCGAATCCGCCTATTTTGGCATCGATAGCCGGGTTTAGGGTTCAGTGGGGCTGAACAGGCGGCGCCAGACGTAGTACACGGGTATGCCGGCGAGGATGATCAGCAGGCCGATGCCCGTATTGACCGGGCTGCTGATCAGGCTTTGCACCATCACCCAGCCGACCGTGGCGATAAACAGGATCGGCGGCCACGGGTAGCCCGGCACGCGGAAATCCAGCGGCGCATGGCCGTCGTCGTGGCGGCGGTACCAGAAAACAGTAGCCACGCCGAACGCGCATGCAAGCCAGTCCCCGAAGGTGGCGTAGTCGAGCAATTGGCCATAGCTGCCGGTAATGGTCAGCAGCATGGTCCAGCCCGTCAGCAGGATCAGCGCCACATTCGGCGTGTGATGTTTCGGGTGCAGGCGGGCCACGCCTCGAAAGAACAACCCGTCCTCGCCCATGGCCTGCAATACGCGTGCGCCCGATACCAGGGTGATATTGCAGAAACCCAGCGTGGAAATGGCAATGCCGATCGCAATCAGCTTGGCGCCGACCGGGCCGGCGACGTGCCGCATCACATCGGCCGCCGGTGTGGGGCTGTTGGCGAGCCCAGCGTGGCCGAGCACCGCCAGGTAGGCAATGTTGACCAGCGCATAGGCGACGATCACCAGCAACATGCCCAGCAGCAGAGCGCGGGGCAGGGTGCGCTGCGGGTTGCGCACCTCGCCGGCAAGATTGTTGAGGTAGGTAAAGCCGCTGTAGGCAAACAGCACTGGCAGCGCCGCGCCCATGAAGCCCATGCCACTGTGCGTGGGATCGGCGGTCAATGCATTGCTGCTGCCGACGCCCGCAAACACCAGGCCGCAGACGACGAGCATCGCCACCGCCAGCAATTTCAGCAGGGTGAACAGGTTCTGGATCTGCGCGCCGAGGCGCAGGCCGAAAAGATTGATACCGATGATGAAGACCAGGCCGCCGACCGCGAGTGGGCGAACGATCGTGGGCGGCAGGTCGAACACGGCTGCCGTGTAGGTGGCAAAGCCCGTTGCCACGGCGGCGGTGGAGCCTGAATAGATCACCAGCAGCATCGTCCAGCCGAACAGAAAGCCGGCCAGCGAGCCGAAGGCGTCGCGAAGATAAACGTAGCTGCCGCCGGCGCGTGGCCTGCGGGCGCCAAGCTCCGCATAGCAAAGCGCGCCCAGCAGGGTCAGTACGCCCGCACCCACCCAGACCAGCAAGAGGGCGATGCCCGAACTGGTGCGCTGCGCAGCGATGTAGGAATTCAGGAAGATGCCGCCGCCAATGATGCCGCCGACCACGATCAGGGCGGCGTCCCACAGGCTGAGGCGGCGGATATAGCCGCCAGAGGTCGAGGGTTCGCTCATGGAATCTTCATTGGGTGGAACTTCCGCCGAGCATGGCGGTTAGCTCGATTGGCGGCAAGCCCCGCGTGGCGCCGTTCCCTTCGCTCTTTCAAATTCGCGCAGGATGCGCGTCGGAACAGTAACATCCATCACATCTATAGAGAGGGAAATATGGACAGCAGGAAGCTCTTTTGCACCATGGCGCTCATGTTGGTCGCCGGCGCGAGTCATGCGGACAGTTTCTTTGTAAATACAAGCCTGGGTGGCTCGAATTACCGTCCACAGCCCTATGTGAACCTCACCGATTGGCATAGCCAGACCGAGGCGTTGCGCTTTGGGTATCAATGGGGAGAGGGGGCTTTTACCTACGGTGCGGAAGCCGGCTACGCGAACATGGGGCACTCGGACCGATTTTGGGCGCATCTTACGGGCTCGGAGAATCTATCGGAGCGCATCGACGGCTTCATGCTCGGTGCAAACGTCAAATATGCGCTGCCCATGGGCTTCTATGTTTCGGCGCGTGGGGGATTTTTCAGGTCCACGAATCACGAACTGAGTCACGGATATTATTGGGAGCACATCATCGGACAGCCACTGGAGAAGTATTCCACCAGCAAGGAAAACGTCAGCGGTATGGGCAGCTATGCAGGAGTGGGCGTGGGGTACGATATCAACCGATCATTCGGTCTTGGCGTGAACTACGATCGTTATCGAGCACATGTGCCCTATAGCCAGTACACGGGGCCCCTGACTGAAACCTCGCGGGTGGATACCTACACCCTGACTGCGGAATATCGCTTCTGATCGCGCGTCGGGTCAGCTGATCGGCAGCCTGGAGCAGCCCTCCGGTTTTTAAGCCCGGGGGCAATTGCGGCACAATAGGGGGATGCGTGCCGCCTGGCGGTGCGTTTCCCCACCCCGTCGAAGCAGCCGCCATGACCTCCATCAAGCAAGCAGACCTGATCCAGAGCGTTGCCGACGCCCTGCAGTACATCAGCTATTACCATCCGGTCGACTACATCACCAATCTCGCTGCCGCCTATGAGCGCGAGGAAAGCCCCGCGGCGAAAGACGCGATGGCGCAGATCCTGATCAACTCCCGCATGGCCGCCGAGGGCCACCGCCCGCTGTGCCAGGACACCGGCATCGTGACGGTGTTTCTGAAGGTCGGCATGAATGTGCGTTGGGACGACGCCACCATGTCGCTGGACGATATGGTCAACGAAGGTGTGCGTCGCGCCTATAACGACCCGGACAACAAACTGCGCGCCAGCGTACTGGCCGATCCGGCCGGCAAGCGCAGCAATACCAAGGACAACACGCCGGCGGTGATCAACGTCTCGATCGTGCCGGGCAATACCGTCGATGTGATCGTCGCGGCGAAGGGCGGCGGCTCGGAAGCCAAGTCCAAGTTCGCCATGCTCAATCCCTCCGATTCCATCGTCGATTGGGTGCTCAAGACCGTGCCGACCATGGGCGCCGGCTGGTGCCCGCCGGGCATGCTGGGCATCGGCATCGGCGGCACGGCCGAGAAGGCGATGTTGCTGGCTAAAGAATCCTTGATGGAGCCGATCGATATCCAGGACCTAATCGCGCGCGGCCCGAGCAATCGCGCCGAAGAGCTGCGCCTTGAGCTATACGAAAAGGTCAACGCGCTCGGTATCGGTGCGCAGGGCCTGGGTGGCCTCACCACTGTGCTCGACATCAAGGTGAAGGACTATCCGACTCATGCGGCGAATCTCCCGGTCGCCCTGATTCCCAATTGCGCCGCCACACGCCATGCGCATTTCACGCTGGACGGTTCGGGCCCGGTCGCACTTGACCCGCCGTCGCTGAAAGACTGGCCCAGACTCACCTACGATTCGAGCAAAGGCCGTCGCGTCAACCTCGACACGGTGACCCGCGAAGAAGTCGCCAGCTGGAAGCCGGGCGAGGTGCTGCTGCTCAACGGCAAGTTGCTGACTGGCCGCGACGCCGCGCACAAGCGCATGGTCGACATGCTCAACAAGGGCGAGAAGCTTCCGGTGGATTTCACCAATCGCTTTATCTACTACGTGGGCCCGGTCGATCCGGTGCGCGACGAGGTGGTCGGCCCGGCCGGTCCGACCACGGCTACGCGCATGGACAAGTTCACCGAGCAGGTATTGGCGCAAACCGGTCTGCTCGGCATGGTCGGCAAGGCCGAGCGCGGCCCGGCGGCCATCGAGGCGATCAAGAAACACCAGTCGGTCTACCTGATGGCTGTCGGTGGCGCCGCATATCTCGTCTCCAAGGCGATCAAGGCTTCTCGCGTGGTCGGTTTTGCCGACCTGGGCATGGAAGCGATCTACGAGTTCGAGGTGCAGGACATGCCGGTCACCGTTGCGGTGGATTCGCTTGGCACGTCGGTCCATCAGACCGGCCCGAAGGAGTGGCAGGCGCGGATTGGCAAGATTCCGGTCGTTGTCGCCTGACCGGCCGGGTGAAGTCACTGGGTTCCGGCGAAGGCCAGGATCCAGTGGCTCCAGGCGCCTCACAATCACCGAAGCGCCACCTTTCCGCCACGTCCCCGCACCCGGCCGCTTGTAGCATGCCCCTCATTTGGACGTCCAAACCCCACGGTTGCAATCCTTCTGCCGCAGCGCAACACTGGCCGGATAACTTTACCCACCACCCACTAGAGATCTCGTGAGCCTGCAAACCCTCGCGCCGCTTTCCGCGGACGCCCCCTGGATCGTGATGAAGTTCGGCGGCACCAGTGTCGCCACGCTCCCACGCTGGCAGAACATCCTGGAGCTGGT
>Ga0207695_10012152_pt1 | contig 10349 bp, 4 predicted proteins | sample KBSC54metaG_FD_184354 | JGI IMG/M metagenome (GOLD analysis project Ga0207695, IMG submission 184354) | Corn rhizosphere microbial communities from Kellogg Biological Station, Michigan, USA - KBS C5-4 metaG (SPAdes) (version 2) | ecosystem: Host-associated > Plants > Roots > Rhizosphere > Soil... | reverse complement strand
GCTGATCGTCGGCTTCTGCCTGACGTACGCGCGCGCCGCGCTCGCACGCTGAGAGTCACGATGCCGCTGGAGTTGCGGGCGGTAGGAGCTTTAGGACGGGGTGCCGCCACGTACGGAGACGCAGCGCATACGTGCTGGAAGATGCCTGACCGAACGGGGCCGCGCGATGAGCCCGACCGCCTCCCAGGAGTGCCCGTACAGGTCGAACCCGGCTCCAAGCTCGAGCGTGCGCTCGGTCGTGAGCGCGGTCTCATAGGTTCGACCGTTTGGGTACACAAGCGCGACAAGCGACTCCACACCGAGCACGGTAGCTCACGGGGTTGAACACGCCAGACCTCCGGCGGCAAGCGCGACGGAGACCGGCACGATCTTCATGCGGCCGCTCTGAGCGCGTCGCGCAGCCAGCATTCGTCGGGCTCACCGCGCAACCCTTTGTCCGTGCGGTAGATGCGGCAGGAGAGGCGGTACTCCCCGCGTTTGCCGACACCGGGCTCGATGTCACGGCCGTTCACGCGAATCGTCGGCGAACCGAGGAAGCGCTGCGCCGCGGCCGCCTCCGCATCACGGATGTCGACCCGCCGCACAGTTGCACGCACGCCGCTTTGGTCGACGACCCGCTGTGCGAGTTCAAGTGCCGGTTCCGCGTGCGGACAGCCGGCGAACGTGAGCACCTCGACAAGCAGCCCGCTCATCGCGGCTCCTCGGCGTGGCGGCAGGCAGCGACGTGCTCGGCATTGTCGGAAAGCAACGCATCACCAAGGTCGAGCAACGTCAGAACCCGTTCGTCGGCGATGAAGTTGAAGACCGTGCGGTGCTCGCGTCGGGTCGCAACAAACCCGCACCACCGCAAGCAGGCGAGATGGTTCGAAACGCCCGGCTGGGAGATGGCGAGGCGCTCGGCAATCGTCCCGACCGGCAGCTCGCCCTCGGCAGCAAGAAGCTGCAGGATCCGCAGCCGCGACGGGTCAGCGAGCGTACGGAAGTACTTCGCGACGAGGTCGCTCCGCTGCGGCGCGTCCGGGAGCTGGAACGGGGCCACGTCAGGTGTCGAGCTCATGCGTTCCCAAGTATAACCCGTGGCTGATATGACGATCTCCCGCGTCAGCCCAGCCGCAAGAACGGCAGGAACTGCGTGAGGTCGACCGCGCTCGGTTGCGGCAGGTCGTCGCCTTTGCAGAGCGCGGTGTTCGACACGTAGCGCTGCTTGCCGACCGTCCACTGCTCGAACGCGTCGCCGCGCGCGAACTCGCGCAGCGCAGCCGCGATCGTCGTCTTCACCTTCGCGAGCGGGACGGCGCCGAGGGTCTGCGGCTCGGCGAGCACCTTGACCTCGATGTCGCCCTCGCTCGTGCGCAGGACGCTCGTCTGCCCGCGTCGCATCGTGAACACGCGATCCGGCGCCACCTGCGAGAGCGCGAGCCCTCGGCTGGAAGCGCCTACAGCGGCCTTGGGGTCGAGCCCGAGCCAGGCGGGGCGCGGCTTCGCCTGTACCAGCCGCACCTGCAGGTCCGGATACGACGTGTAGAACGTCTCGACTTGCGACTCCGACGGCGGGGGCGCATAGAGCGTGTGCTCGACGAGGGCGCGCCGCAGCTCGTCGCCGAGCACGCCGCGCGCGATCGGCACGTTCGCATGCGCGGCCCGCAGCGCGGCGACGTAGTCGGCGCGCGAGCCGCCGAAGGATTGGTCGATTACCGCGCGCTCCGCCGCAAGCACGCTCTTCGTCGACACCCTGGCGTACTGGCTCTCGACGATCCGTTCGTACAACGCGCTGTACGCCGTCTCGCGGTCGCCGGTCACCGCAGCGAGCGCGTCGATCTGACCCACGGGCAGCGCACGGCTCCCGACGAGGCACTGCGTGCCCGACGACAACAGGCTGAGCTGGCCTTCCTTCAACGACGTCACGAACGCGGCGCCGATCGCCTTCGGCGCGTTGCAGAGCGTCGGCGAGCGCGTCCACAACCACGCGCACAGCGCGTACGGCTTCGCCGGGTCCCGTTCGGTCACCGACCACTCGCCCCACCCCCACGACCAGATCGACGCGATCCCGGTCTCGGCGGCGACCTGCTTCGCGGCCAGCGCCTGCCACTTCGCGACGCGGTACCACGCCGCCGGCGGTGAGAGCCCGTTGCGGCCGCCGAAGCCCGCGGTCGTCGCGAAGCTGACCATGATCCCGACCTTGTTGGCCGGGATGCCGTCGTCCGTGATCGTCGACACGGCCTCGCGGTACTGGTTGCGCAGCGTTCGGTTGCCGAGGACCGGCCCCTGCTTCCAGGTCAACGTCGCGGGCACGTAGACCTCGCGCACGATCTCGGCCGACTGTGCGAGCTGCTGCCACCACGGGCCCGCATCGCCGCCGATGTAGGGCGCCTTCGGGATCAGGACGACCGGATGCGCCCCGAGCGCCGCGAGATCCTGGATGAACGCGAGCGCGTTCGCGCGGTACTGCGCATAGGCGTCCGACCACGGGGTCACGAGGCTGGGCCCGGCCAGCTCGTTCTCGACGATCACCGGCGTGTCGCACCCCATCTGCTGCACGACCGCCGTGAAGAACTTCTGCGCCTTCGCCTGCAGCGTCGACGGATCGGCCGGCTTCGTGCTCGAGCCGATCCGGTTGTTCAGGTGCAGATCGAAGTACACCGTCGCAGAGCCGGCCGCACGCATCTGCTCCGGGTACCCGGAGCCCGACGCCCCGATCGCGACGCCCTGCTTGCCGAGAATCGCGTTGAACGACGGGTCGGGCCAGCCGAACTCGAACCACAGCGGCTGCTCGGCCGGCAGGCCGCACTGCCCCGCATAGGGCGCGGGCGCGAACGTGCGGGGAGTCGCCGCCGACGCGAGCGACGGCAGCGCAAGCAACAGGAATAGAAGGAGAAGCTTCCTCACGGCCCCACCTACGAGTAGCAAAGGGGGCGGCTTGCGGCCGCCCCCTTTACGGGATCGTTACTCCGCCGCGTCGAGCGGCGTGTCGACCTCGGGCACCTCTTCGGCCTCGAGATCGGTGCGCGGCTCGGCGTTGCCGTCGTCCGTCGTCTCCGGCTCGCCGCCGAAGTCGAGGTCGAGGCCCGCCAGGGCCGCATCGCCGTCGCCGATCTCCTGGAGCTCGGCGAGCAGCTGCTCCTCCGTCTGCGGCCGCTGCAGGGTCTGCACCGGCGCCGACGCGGACGGCTTGATGTCGATCGTCCGGTAGCGCTTCAGGCCGGTGGCCGCCGGGATCAGCTTCCCGATGATCACGTTCTCCTTCAGCCCGAGCAGGCGGTCGACCTTGCCTTCGATCGCGGCGTCGGTCAGCACCTTCGTCGTCTCCTGGAAGGACGCCGCCGAGAGGAAGGACTCGGTGGCGAGCGACGCCTTCGTGATCCCGAGGATCAGCGGCTCGATCGTCGCCTGCTCCTTCTTCTCCTTCTTGACGCGCGCGTTCTCACGGTCGAGCACGATCTTGTCCACGAGCTGGCCCGGGAGCAGATCGGTCGCGCCCGCGTTCTCGACGCGCACCTTCTTCAGCATCTGCCGGACGATCAGCTCGATGTGCTTGTCGTGGATCTCGACGCCCTGCGACTTGTAGACCTTCTGCACCTCGCCGACGAGATACAGCTCGGTCGCCGTGTAGCCCTTGAGGCGCAGGAGATCGGCCGGAGCGATCGAGCCCTCGTGCAGCGCGTCGCCCGGCTCGACGACCTCGCCGTGCGCGACGAGCAGCCGCGTGCGGCGCGGAACGGTGTACGCCTTGTCGTCCTCCTCGTTGCCGGAGGCGGCGACGATCGTGATGTTGATGTTGCGGTCGGTCTCTTCGATGGCGACGGTGCCGCCGATCTCCGCGAGCTGCGCGGCGCCCTTCGGGTTCCGCGCCTCGAAGATCTCGACGACACGCGGCAGGCCGTGCGTGATGTCCGCGCCGGCGACACCGCCGGTATGGAACGTCCGCATCGTCAGCTGCGTGCCCGGCTCGCCGATCGACTGCGCGGCGATGATGCCGACCGCGTCGCCGATCTCCGACATCTCGCCGGTCGCGAGGAACGTCCCGTAGCAGGCCTGGCACACGCCGGTCTCCGCCTTGCACTTCGCAACCGAACGCACGGGCAGGACGAACGCGTCGGCGGCTTCGCCGAGCTCTTCGACCATCTCGCGCAGCCGCGGCATGGTCAGCTCCTCGCCCTTCTCGGCGATCAGCGTCTTGCCCGGCTTGCCCGAGGCGAGCGGCTTGTAGACGTCCTCCGCGAGGATGCGTGCGGCGACGCTCTTGTTCAGGCCGTCGTCGAGGAAGAGCGGCAGCTCGACGAACTCCTTCGTCTTGCAGTCGGCCTCGCGGATGATCACGTCCTGCGAGACGTCGACGAGACGCCGCGTCAGGTAGCCCGAGTCGGCGGTGCGGAGCGCCGTGTCGGCGAGGCCCTTGCGGGCGCCGTGCGTCGAGATGAAGTACTCGAGCACCGACAGGCCCTCCATGAAGTTCGCCTTGATCGGGCGCTCGATGATCTCGCCCTTCGGATTCGCCATCAGCCCGCGCATGCCGGCCAGCTGGCGGAGCTGCGCGAACGAGCCGCGGGCGCCGGAGTTGGCCATCATGTAGATCGGGTTCAGCTCGTCGAGGTTGGCGATCATCGCCTCGGCGACGGTGTCCGTCGCCTCGGTCCAGATGTTCACGATCGACTCGTGGCGCTCGCCCTCGGTGATCAGGCCGTGCTCGTACGCCTGCTCGACCTTCGCGACACGCCCCTCGTACTCGGCGAGGATCTGCTCCTTCTCCGGCGGAATGACGACGTCGTTCTTCGAGATCGTGACGCCGGCCTTCGTGCCGTAATGGAAGCCGAGCTCCTTGATCGTGTCGAGGACGACGGCGACGGCGTGCGCGCCGTACTCGTCGACGAGCAGGGAGATGAAGTCGCCGAGCTCCTTCTTCGAGAGCGTCCGGTTGAGGAAGTCGTGGTACGTCGTGTAGTCGCCGTCGAGCTCGCCGACCGCCTCGCGCAGCGCGCGATCGATCTCCGCGTTGAAGATGACGCGACCCGCGGTGGCGAGGATGAGCTCGTTCTCCCACAGGTACTCGATCGGCTGCTGGAGCGTGATCTGCTTCGCGTCGAGCGCGAACTCGACCTCCTCCTCGGTGCGGAACCGCGGCGGCCGCACCTTGAGCTGCTTGTCCTCGACGGTCATCTCGTCGAGCGGCAGGTCGGAGTACGTGAGGTAGTACGACCCGAGCACCATGTCCTGGGTCGGCGTCGCGAGCGCGCGGCCCGACGCCGGCGAGAGGATGTTGTTCGCCGAGAGCATCAGGATCCGCGCCTCGGCCTGCGCCTCCGCCGAGAGCGGCACGTGCACGGCCATCTGGTCGCCGTCGAAGTCCGCGTTGAACGCGTGACACACGAGCGGGTGCACCTGGATCGCCTTGCCCTCGACGAGCGTCGGCTCGAACGCCTGGATGCCCAGGCGGTGGAGCGTCGGCGCGCGGTTCAGGAGAACCGGATGCTCCTGGATGACCTCCTCCAGGATGTCCCAGACCTCGCTCTGCATCTGGTCGACGTGCCGCTTGGCCGCCTTGATGTTCTGGACGATCTTCCGCTCGACGAGCCGGCTCATGATGAACGGCTTGAAGAGCTCGAGGGCCATGATCTTCGGCAGGCCGCACTGGTGCAGCTTCAGGTGCGGGCCGGCGACGATCACCGAACGGCCCGAGTAGTCGACGCGCTTGCCGAGCAGGTTCTGGCGGAAGCGGCCCTGCTTGCCCTTGAGCATGTCGCTCAACGACTTGAGCGGCCGGTTGCCCGGGCCGGTGACCGCGCGGCCGCGGCGGCCGTTGTCGAACAGCGCGTCGACGGCCTCCTGCAGCATGCGCTTCTCGTTGTTGACGATGATCTCCGGCGCGCCGAGATCGAGGAGCCGCTTGAGGCGGTTGTTCCGGTTGATCACGCGGCGGTAGAGATCGTTCAGGTCCGACGTCGCGAAGCGGCCGCCGTCGAGCTGCACCATCGGGCGCAGCTCCGGCGGGATCACCGGCACCGCCTCGAGGATCATCCACTCCGGCCGGTTCTCGCTCGTGATGAAGGCGTTGACGACCTTCAGCCGCTTGATCGCCCGCTGCTGCTTCTGGCCCTTGCCGTTCTTGATCTGGTCGCGGAGCATCACGGCCTCGGCCGCGAGGTCGAGATCCTTGAGCAGGTCGCGGATCGCCTCGGCGCCCATGCCGCCGCGGAAGTACACGCCGAACCCGTACGGCGAGCCGAAGCGGTCCTTGAGCTCGCGGAAGATCTGCTCGTCGTTGACGATCAGCTTCGGCTCGAGCTCGCGGAAGAGCTGCCACGTCTGCTCGAGGCGGCGGACGGAATCGACCGCTGCCTCGCGCGCGTCCTCGCGGCGCGACTCGATGTCGAGATACATCTCGCGGACCTTGAGCGCCCACTGCGTGACGGCATCCAGGTCCTCCTTCTGGATCTTGCCGTCGGTGCGCAGGCAGAGATCGTTCGTCAGCTCGCGGATGTCCTGGCCGTCCTCCCACGTGTCGACGACCTCGCGGAGGAGGCCGTTGCCGTGGCCGCGCGCCTTGTCGAGGTTCTTGACGTCGACGCCGGCGACGAGCTTGACGTCGTCGTCGTGCACGTCGGTGCCCTCGAGCAGCGAGTCGACGACGCGGTGCATGTGCTTCGTGATCGCGCCCTTCTTCGAGCCGGTCGCCTTGGCGAGCTCCTTCTCGAGCGGCTTGATCGCGGCGATGATCTGCTCCGCCGCAGACGCGACCGCTTCGATCTCGCGCGGCGCGAGCCGGCGGTCGTCGCGGATCGCAGCGTTGCGGACGAGCTCGCGGATCTTCTTCGCGTCCTCGGTCGTGATCTGCGGGACGAGCTCGACGAACAGGCCCGAGACGAGCCTGCGGACATCCTCGAGCGTCGGCAGCACCTGCTCCTCGGCCCAGTTGTTCAGGCCGCGGACCCAGAAGTCGTCGTCCTCGTCGAAGTTGCGCTCCTTGCCCTTCGCGAAGAACTCGCGACGGCGCGAGAGACGATCCTCGAGCGCAGCGAGCGCCTCGTCGCGGTCGACCTCGATGCGGCCGGCCTCGTTCTTGACCTGGTCCTCCAGGTCGTTGAGGTCGGACGCGCGCTTCTCGACGTCGACGGCGGTGACGATGGACGCGGCGAAGTACAGGACCTTCTCGAGCTCGCGCGGAGCGATGTCGAGCAGGTAGCCGATGCGCGACGGCACACCCTTGAAGAACCAGATGTGCGAGACCGGCGCGGCGAGGTCGATGTGACCCATGCGCTCGCGGCGCACCTTCTGCCGCGTCACCTCGACGCCGCAGCGCTCGCAGATGATGCCCTTGTAGCGGACGCGCTTGTACTTGCCGCAGTAGCACTCCCAGTCGCGCGTCGGCCCGAAGATGCGTTCGCAGAACAGGCCGTCGCGCTCGGGCTTGAGCGTGCGGTAGTTGATCGTCTCCGGCTTCGTGACCTCGCCGGACGACCAGTCGCGGATCTGCTTCGAGGACGCGAGACCAATCCGAATCGCGTCGAATTCATTGATGTCGATCAAGTTCTCTCCTCAGTCCCTTCTCGTTCTTAGTCCTCGAGTTCCAGATCCACCAGGTCCGCGTCGCCGAGGGGGCCGATCGCGTCCGCTGCTTCCTCCGCCGGCGACTCGCCGGACTCGACCTCGACGTCGTCGAGGTCGCCGAGCGACTCGTCCGCCGGCAAGGCCAGCTCGCCGTCCTGGTCGACACGCTCCTGCCCTTCCTCCGCTTCCTCCGCCGTCGGCTGGCGGCCGACCGCCCGCAGGGAGCCGGGCGAGAGGTCGATGCCGAGCTCCTCGGCTGCGCGCAGGAGCTCGTCCTCCTCTTCGCGCACCTCGACCTCGCGGCCCTCGTCGGAGAGCACGTGGACGTCGAGCGCGAGCGACTGCATCTCCTTCAGCAGCACCTTGAAGGACTCGGGGATCGACGGCTCGGCGATGTTCTCGCCCTTGACGATCGCCTCGTATGCCTTCACGCGCCCGACCGTGTCGTCGGACTTGATGGTCAGCATCTCCTGCAGCGTGTACGCGGCGCCGTAGGCCTCGAGCGCCCACACCTCCATCTCGCCGAAGCGCTGGCCGCCGAATTGCGCCTTGCCGCCCAGCGGCTGCTGGGTGACGAGCGAGTACGGGCCGGTGCTGCGCGCATGGATCTTGTCGTCCACGAGGTGGAGCAGCTTCAGGATGTACATGTAGCCGACGGTCACCTTCTGCTCGAAGGGCTCGCCCGTCTTGCCGTTGTAGAGCTGCACCTTGCCGCTGACGCGGCGGCCTTCGGCCCGCTTCATGTCGACGTTGAACTGGATCGGGCCGTCGGCGTTCTGCTCGGCGTACGCGATCAGTGCGGCGTCCACGTCCTTCGGAGTGGCGCCGTCGAACACAGGCGTCGCGATCGGCGACGGATTGCCGCCGTTGATCACCTGGCGGCGATGACGCCAATCCGGCTGTGCGTCGCGCTCCCCGTTCTCGTGGTAGACGCCGTGCGCAGCCGCCCAGCCGAGGTGCGTCTCGAGCACCTGGCCGATGTTCATGCGGCTCGGCACGCCGAGCGGGTTGAGGATGATGTCGACCGGGCGGCCGTCCGGGAGGAACGGCATGTCCTCCTCGGGGACGATCCGCGAGATGACGCCCTTGTTGCCGTGGCGTCCGGCGAGCTTGTCGCCCTCCGCGATCTTGCGCTTCTTCGCGACGTAGACGCGCACGAGCTCGTTCACGCCCGGCGACAGGTCGTCGCCGTTGTCGCGCGAGAACGTCTTGACGTCGATGACGACGCCGCCCTCGCCGTGCGGGACCTTGAGCGACGTGTCGCGGACCTCGCGCGCCTTCTCCTTGAAGATGGCGCGAATCAGCTTCTCCTCGGCGGTCAGCTCGGTCTCGCCCTTCGGCGTCACCTTGCCGACCAGCAGGTCGCCGGAGCCGACCTCGGCGCCGATGCGCACGACGCCGCGCTCGTCGAGCTGCGCGAGCGACTCCTCCGAGCGGTTCGGGATGTCGCGCGTGATCTCCTCGTCACCGAGCTTCGTCGAGCGCGCATCCACCTCGTACTCGTGGATGTGGATCGACGAGAGGATGTCGTCCTTGACGATCCGCTCGCTCAGCACGATCGAGTCCTCGAAGTTGAAGCCCTCGAACGGCATGAACGCGACGAGCAGGTTCGCCCCGAGCGCGAGCTCGCCGTGGTCGGTCGAGCTGCCGTCGGCGAGGACCTGGCCTGTGTCGACCTTGTCGCCGAGCCGGACGATCGGCTTGTGGTGGATCAGCGTCCCTTGGTTCGAGCGCATGAACTTCGTCAGCGAGTGCTCGCTGCGGCCGTTCTTGCCCTCGATCACGATCTTGTCCGCGTCGAGGTCGACGATCGTCCCCGTCTGGTCGGCGACGACGACGTCGCCCGAGTCGACGGCGGCGCGGTACTCGAGGCCGGTCCCCACGAGAGGCGCTTGCCGAACGAGCAGCGGCACTGCCTGCCTCTGCATGTTCGCGCCCATGAGCGCGCGGTTCGCGTCGTCGTGCTCGAGGAACGGGATCAGCGCGGTCGAGACCGACACGATCTGCGCCGGCGCGACGTCCATGAACTCGACGTCCTTCGGCGCGGCCGTGACCGCCTCGCCCTCGGCGGAGCGGCAGAGCACCGCGTCCTCGAGGAGCTTCCCGTTCTTGTCGGTCTCGGCCGACGCCTGCGCGATCGTGTAGCGCGACTCCTCGACGGCGTCGAGGTAGACGATCTCGTCGGTCACCTTGCCGCCGACGACCTTGCGGTACGGCGTCTGGATGAAGCCGAACTCGCTGATCGTCGCGTACGACGCGAGGTAGCCGATCAGACCGATGTTCGGGCCTTCCGGCGTCTCGATCGGGCACATGCGGCCGTAGTGCGTCGGGTGGACGTCGCGCACCTCGATCGGCGCGCGCTCACGGGTCAGGCCCCCGGCTCCGAGCGCCGAGAGGCGGCGCCGGTGCGTGAGCCCGGCGAGCGAGTTCGTCTGGTCCATGAACTGCGACAGCTGCGAGGAGCCGAAGAACTCCTTCAGCGCGGCCACGACCGGACGGATGTTGATGATCGTCTGCGGCGTGATCGTGTCGACGTCCTCGGTCGTCATCCGCTCCCGCACGACGCGCTCCATGCGGTAGAGGCCGACGCGGAACGCCTCCTGGATCAGCTCGCCGACGGTGCGAAGCCGGCGGTTGCCGAAGTGCTCGTACTCGTCGAGCTCGGCGGCGATCGGCGCGCGCGGCAGGCTGATCGCGTCGGCGGCGAAGTCCTTCGAGTCCTCCGGGACGCCGAGCATGACCGGCAGCTCGATCAGCTTCCGGACGAGCGCGACGATGTCCTCGGTGGTGAGGACGCGGACGTCCTC
>Ga0207695_10012151_pt1 | contig 10349 bp, 12 predicted proteins | sample KBSC54metaG_FD_184354 | JGI IMG/M metagenome (GOLD analysis project Ga0207695, IMG submission 184354) | Corn rhizosphere microbial communities from Kellogg Biological Station, Michigan, USA - KBS C5-4 metaG (SPAdes) (version 2) | ecosystem: Host-associated > Plants > Roots > Rhizosphere > Soil... | reverse complement strand
CTTTTTTGCGCTTGGCGTCGGCATCCTGCATCATCGAGGCGAATTTTTGAGCGGTAGGATTGTTTTGCTCATCTAAGATGTCATCGGCGGCATGGATATCGACTACCGGCGCCTGCTGGGTGTAGCCGGCGTTAGCGACCAAACGGTCAGACTCCGGAGTGACTACTCCTTTATCCGGAGCTGGAGAGTTAAGATTCAAATCTACGTTCTTGATAGCCCAGCCGCGGGTATCAAGAGTACTGGCCAGTGTCTTAAGCCGGCTGTGGACTTCATTCTGGCTCAGGTTCTTGGTCAGGATCTCCTCGATTTTCTTGGGCGCGGTGATGGTGACCAGCTCTTCCAGTCCGGCTTGGTCCCATTTGCGAAGCCGCGGCTTAAAGAAAAACCTGACCCGGCTTAGAAGCCAGACCTCGGTCGGCTGCTCCTTGCCCAGCGGCGACGCCAGCACGCCGAACAGCAGCATCGGTACCAGGAAAGCCGGCAGCAGCAGCCACTTTAAAGGTGTGCCCAAAAGCAGGAGCCTGAAATTTATATACCCACAGCTGATGGCGATGATGGCGTAGATGAATCCCTTCAATGTCAGAGGTCCGACAAGTTTATCTTCGGCTTCTACGTCCTGGATTACTTTATATACTGCCATGATTCTTAGTATCCATTAGCGTCATATCTATATCAAGGCTGGTTAGGCGGTGGGTTTTCATCATCGGGGTGTAAGTCCACTTCCGTCTCATCATCACTTATCGTTGCGCCTCCGCCCTGCTGACCAGTGGGGTTCTGAGGAGACTGCTGTGCCGGTGAGCGTTGTATGTAGTCAAGTACGGATTTACCAGGCCCTAAGGCTCCATCCACTTCTGCCTGTACAGAACCGCCAACCAGATGGCCAAGGAGCTGTTGCGGCGCAGTACCACCGATTGACCTTATGGCTTCGAATCTAGCTGCTAACTCGGCCCGAATCTCTTGTGCTTCTTCTGTGAGGTTACCATCTTCATCAGTAAGGTTCGCAGTTCTATTGACTTCCTGCCAGAAACCTTCTGATTGAGTTGCAAAGTCTTCGTTGCTCATCTGGTTCTTTATCGAATAATGTACGCGGCGGGATGCTATATAGTCTCTTTCCTCATCGGGTGTGAATACACGTCCTGCTGATTTCTGCTGTGCAAGCTGCGCCTTGGCATCATTATCTATATGGGGAGTGGCGTCAACGCGGCTGCGGAGTATGCGCGGGTAATCCTCTGGACTGGTAGTGATACTATCCGCCCAGGCATCGGTATCGATAACTTTCTTCCCTCCTCTGGAAAGACTGCCTTGCACCTCCGGCCATGAACTGGTTGCGGTGAGCTGCCGAATAGCCATCTTCTTCTCGTGGCTATCCCGGCCTTCATCGGCTAAGTCGACCCACATCTGCTTCATAGCAGCTACACCGGTGAGAGTTCGTTTGTCGGCTTCATCAAACGTGTTAACTCTCATCTTCACTTCATCGCCGAACTTGGTAACCTCATTGCCATCATTATCCTTATAGGTGCCATTTGCTTGCCGAGTGTAAAGGACTTTATTGTCCTTATCTAAATAATTGCCTTTGGCATCCATACGATATTTCGCGAAGTTCCTTTTATCATCAGTCAGAACTGCCGCTTCGTAGCCGTCTCTCATGGCCTTTTCACCCTTGCGTTTAATCAGAGCCAAAGCTTCTTCATCGCGTTCCTGGCTCCACTTATCGCCGGCAGCAATAGCCAAACGCTGTGAACGCTTTGTAGGTAGGATATGGCCTGATTGTATCCTGCGCATAGTTCTATTAGCCAAGCCTTTTTGCGGATCATACGCCTTGGCCCACTTACCTTGCTGGCGTTCGCCGAAGCCCTTGATTCCCTGTTCGGAGCGCTTTTGGATCTGATTACCCACGCTATGTATCGCGCCGCCGGCCAGCGACATCGCCTGGCCGCCCCACTTGTAGGTTTTCGGCAGGACAAACAGTGGTCCGAAAACTCCTACCATGACGAATATCAGGTTAAGGAAAGTACCGTTGCCTTGAGTACCCACCACAAAAGCAAAGATATGGCCCGCGGCTATCAGACCGACGATCAGCGGGAACATCATCAGTACTTTTGTGAAGTTGTCATACCAAAGCTTCCAGTATCTTTGGGTCCCGGGCAGTATCCAAGCCAATATGGCCAGCGGAGCGAATATTAAACAGAAGATGATTATGATCTTGCGGAAGATAAGGACGATCAGCGCCGTGAATAAGGCAACTACAGCTGAAAATGCCAGGAAGAGAACGGCGGGCAGTGAAGCGAGGCCCAGCACGACAGTACCAACGATTGCCACAAAGTCGATGACTATCGCTTGCCCTGTACCGATGTTGGCATGGGCCAGCAGATGGCCGAGATCTAGCGTATTCGACCCTCCGAACGGTGCGTACAGCAGGTCAAATAGGCTATTACCGATATCGTCGACCAAATCGACAAAGAACGCGACTATGTACCAGGAGAGCTGCATCAGGATGACCGCGGCCACCAGCCGCGGCAGTATCTTTCTTATCGTGTAAGCATCGAACGGCCCGGCGCTTATAGCCTGCGAAAAGACCATTACAAGCATGATTATCACCAGTATTGCCGAGGCTATGTTTTTAATAAGTGACCAAGTGGTCTGTACTTCATTAGTGCCGCCTCCGACTGTTCCGAGATCACGATTAACATTGAATGATAATTGCTTCTCGAACATCCCAAGCAGGCCGCTATTACCGTTGGAGCCATTGACGAGATCATTAGCCGCTGTGAGCAGCGGACACATGAACCAGGATAGCGAAAACCCTCCTGAATCCAGTTCGCAGCTGTCACCTGTTGGGACTGCCGATCCAGCCCCGCCGCTGGCGGCCTTACCGGCCTGCCCAGCAATCGTTATGTTCTTAGGCCCGCTGTCTACACGGCACTTTGACGCGTCAAAATAAGGGGCGATAGCTGGGTAACTGCTAAGATTTTGACCTGCTCCTCCCCCTCTTTGTGCAACTATGACAGGCGACATTGAGTACAGCTTGCCGGTGTTGCCATTGGCGGAATCCAACAGTATTACATCACCGCTGCCGCAAGAGCCGCCGAAAGTCGTATAAACCAGTCCATTGGAGTTAGATAATAATGTGAGTGTTTCAGAATCACTACTGCCGTTAAGGCTTTTTATCTGGTCGCCGTCCCACTGGAAATCAGTGGCAGCTGACTGGCTCGGGTTCTTAATGGATATATTGGCAAGAATCGCATTATTCTTATCACAGTTAGAACCGACAAAGTAATCAATCTTGATCTGGGCTGAGATTGTCGGCTGAGTCAAATCGGCGGTGCTGGAAATATTGATGCCATATTTCATCTTGCCGTTCAGACCGTTCTGGTTGGCGATATCGCCGGGGTCGCAGAGGATACCGTTATCTTGCGGGGTGTAGTTCCTGGTTGAGTCCGAGGAATTACCGTCAGTGAAAATCACAGGTTCGGAGGAAAAGTTGAACTTGGCCGAAATGTTCGCACCGTCCTGAAAGGTGTAGGTAGCCCCTGTGATGTCGGCCCTTGTGAAGCTTGCGGCTGCGGCTTTCCGGGCCGGCAATAAACTGATCGTTATGGCCATAAGTACAGATAGAAACAGGAGCCCAAGACTAATTTTTTTGAAGGTTTTCATTTTCAAAATTCTGCTTAGCTAAAATATAACATAAGCGTCCTCAAGCGGCAATCTGTTAACGAACTGTCAGCCTATCAAGGATAGGCCGGAATTATGGTATAGTTCATATCAACATACTCAAAAACATGAAAAGACTAAAAAACAGCATGGCTATCATCAGCAAACTCCTGGCGTTACTAGCGGTTTTCATCACCTTGCTGGGCCCGTCTGCGGCCATGGCGAGGACAGTGGATCCAAGCGGCAATACAACTACAGGCCCAAGCGGCAGCACAACAATAACCTCAAGCGCTGCCTGCCAAAATACGAAGACGGCACCGGCACTAAAGACTTGTGTTACGCAGAGCCCCCTAGTCCAGGATATCCAGAAAATCATTAATTTTCTTAGTGCCGGCGTGGGGATTGTAGTAATCGGCGTAATCATATTGGGCGGGATCCAATACTCTATGGCTGGTGACAACTCTCAGGCCACGGGTGCCGCCAAGCAAAGGATAATGAACGGCCTGATCGCTCTAGTTGCGTTCATATTCATGTTCGCGTTTCTAAACTGGCTGCTGCCGGGCGGGGCATTCGGGTAGCCTATGTGGTTTGCGATCCTACCAAAGCTTCTATTTTTGGCCACCTTTAACACCGGGCAAGCCTGCGATCCGACCAAGGTCAAGCAGTACCCATTTTTCGGGTTCCCGCACTGGTGGAAGTACATAACCAAAGGAGAATATGACGGACTGGGCCACTGTATACCTAAAGTAAATATGCCAGGCGGCCTGTGGAGCGTAGGGTTGGCAGTAATTGATATGCTGCTTTATCTGGCCGGCATAGTGGCGGTTATCTCGATTATAATTGCCGGCATAAGTTACATTACTGCTGCCGGCAGCTCTGACCAGATAACGGCGGCCCGCAAACGTATTGTCAATTCGCTTCTGGGGCTGGCTATCGTGCTGGTAGCAACAGCTGCCATTTCTTTTATAGGTAATGCTATAGGGTAAATCATGACAGGATTATTAAATTTCTTCGCTCAGATTCTGGATCCGAACAAGATCAATATTCCTAAAACAACGGCCGATCAGAACGAATTCACACGGATCTTTAATGTGATACTTGCTGTCATGGGAGCACTGGCGTTCCTCATGCTGGTAATCGCCGGCTTCCGCTACACTATTTCCCAGGGTGATCCAACCCGCGTAGCTGATGCCAAACGCATGATCATCTATACATTGGTCGGGCTAGTTGTTATTGCGCTGGCAGCAACGGTTGTTAATTTCGTGGTGGCGCAAACATGATACTTAAATTCCTCAGCCTGATTCTAATTGCTTTCGCCCTGTTTGCTTCATCTGCGCTTGCAGCTACTGATGCTAATAACAAAATCTTTTCGGTATGCGCCCAGAATCCGTCCAGCACATTATGCAAAGATAAGGGCTCTCAGAATAAAGATCCGAAAAGCGACCCGGTTGTTCATATAATCAAAGTAGCGTCTGATATCGTGGCCATCCTGACAGGTTTAGCCGCCGTGATATTAATAATCATCGGGGGCATTACGATGATCACGTCCGCGGGCAGCGCCGAAGCGGTGGCTAACGCCAGGAAGCGGATACTATATGCTGTGATAGGACTGGTGATTGTAACGCTAGCCTGGACACTGGTTGCTTTTGTGACGGATAAATTTATACAGTAGGATTGGATATGAAAAACTTAATACTCAAACTCACCCTCATAGCAGCGATTTTTAGCAGTCTGGTTATGGCCCCCGCGTTGGTTAGTGCCGCGGCAATAGACTGCGCTAACGCTACGAGCGCGAAGGCGCAGATCCAATGCGGCGCCTGCGGCGCGGCCGGCAGTACAACCTGTGACCCGGCGCCTGCAGCTAGATCGCTGAGCGATACCATAGCCACAGTAATAAATGTGCTATCGGTCTTTGGCGGAGCCATTGCCGTAATCATGATTATCGTCGGAGGTTTCCGATATATCACTAGTTCGGGGAGTCCGGAAGCGGCCAAAGGCGCGCGCAACACCATAGTATATGCTCTTGTGGGATTAGTTATTATTGCTACCGCTCAGATATTAGTGCACTTCGTAATCAATGGGGTGAAAGACTGTCCGAACGGTAAGACCGCGGCCGGACAGTGTAAGTAATTTGCCATAAGCGTGTTGACTCTGGTATAAGTGTATATATACTTGAAAATATAAAATTAAGGACTAACTAAAATGATAAACAAAATCAAATCAGTTCTGCTCTCTCTGAGTGCTGTAATTATGTTCAGTTTGACGGCAGCTATCCCTGCCACTGTCATGGCCGTAGACTGTACTGGCGGAGCAACACCTGACGCGACACAAACCAACGCATGTTTGTGTAGTGGTTCTAATATCGACCTTACCGGTAATTCGTCCGACAAATGTGGCGAAGGCACAACCAGTGTAGGAAAACTTATCAGAACAATAATAAACGTGCTGTCAGTGATCATCGGTGCCATCGCGGTTATCATGATCATCATCGGCGGGTTCCGTTATATCACCAGCGGTGGCAGTGCGGAGGGGACCAAAGCCGCAAGACAGACTATTGTATATGCGATCGTCGGTCTGGTCATCGTAGCGCTGGCCCAGATCATCGTCCACTTCGTACTCAATAATACGATTAACGCTACCGCCTAGGCTAAAGTCTTCGATAGAACTATAATGGTGGGCATGAAGCAGAAAATCAGTCACTTGTTTGCCGCGTTATCCGTAAGCCTGATGCTGGGCTTGGGTATGGCGGCGCCGGTTTACGCCCAGGACGCCCAGCAGCAGATTAATAACGGGCTGTGCGCCGGTTCAAACCTTGAATTTACCGAGAACCCCGGCCAATGTAATGTAGCGACATCCGATGCTACTACCAAGATTAATGACATCATCCACACTATCGTCAATCTATTATCCGCGATTGTCGGCGTCGTGGCCGTTATTATGATAATCGTCGGCGGTTTCCGCTACATCACCAGCGGCGGTAATGACACCAGCGTAACCAGCGCCAAGAACACGATACTGTATGCCATCATCGGCCTGGTAGTCGTGGCCCTGGCCCAGCTGATCGTGCGCTTTACTTTGAGCAAGCTGACAAACAGTTAGTGAGAGAACTAAATAAAAAACACCTCCGAGCGGAGGTGTTTTTTTGATAGTCTAAACTGTTACAGAATCTCGATCTTCTTGACCGTGTCCTGCTTGACTTTAGAAAAGCTGATAGTTAAAACGCCGTCTTTAAGTACGGCTTCGATTTCGTCCTCTTTGACCGGGACCGGCAGTACTAAGCTGCGGCTGAATTCGCCCCAGTAGCATTCTTGCAAGAAGTAATTCTCAACGCCATCCTCATTACCAGCGCTCAATGTGCCACGGATAGTCAGCGTGTTATCAGAGATACTGACGTCTAAGTCGCTCTTGTTAACTCCGGCCACCCGGCCTTTGACCAGCAGTTTCTCGCGGGTTTCATAAACATCGACGGCCAGCTGGCCGGCAACCGGTTCGCCCTCGTCCCATTCATCATTATCATCAGCTTGCGGCTGCGGTGCATTATTCTCCGGAGCCGGAGCTTCATCTTCGCTCAAGAACGCGGCGGTGATATCATCGCCCATCAAAAGGTCATCCTGTGGTTGGCTGCCTCGAGCCATACGAATCCTCCAAATAGTTTAGATTGGTTTTTAAGATTTGATTCTTTGTGTTAATGCTAGTATAGCTTAGGCGCTTTCCCGTGCGCAACAGTCCGCTACGATAATTTACAACGGAACAATTACAACACGCAGGCGGACTAGCATAAAATGCTTAACGTTGACTCCTAGCAGACTATCTCTGATGATAGGCTTATGAGTTTGATGGATGCCACAATCGGGTGGCTGGCGCCGCCGGATTGTTTAGGCTGCGGCATTGAAGGTTCCGCTATCTGTAATGATTGTGCGGGGGCCTTTATCAAACCTTTTGGTGAAAGATGCTGGCGATGTGATAGATTAAGCGCCTCGTCAAAGACCTGTCTCGCCTGCCGGTCCGCCGGTCCGCTCAGCCATGTATTCATCAGCACGGACTATGAACATCTGGCCCAAAACCTGGTTCAAAGATATAAATTCGGGCATCTCCGCGCTGCCGCCCAGCCGTTGGCCGGCATTATGGTCCAAACTTTGCGCGAAGCTTCCATCATGAACCCGGACGAACTGTTAGTAGTACCGGTACCGACAGCAACTAGCCGGGTGCGGCAGCGCGGTTTCGGACACAGCGAACTACTGGCTAGGACCATCGCGGCCAAGCTGCGGGTGGAAAGCTCGCTGGCCCTCCGCCGGCTGGGCCAGACCCGGCAGCTTGGCGCTAAACGCGAAGACCGCTTAGCCCAGCTTAGCGGCAGCTTCGCCGTAAAGAATCATCGCCGCATATCCGGCCGAAGAGTTTTGCTGGTTGATGATGTGCTTACCACCGGCGGTACGCTTATCGCCGCCTCTAACGCACTTAAAGCGGCTGGTGCCAAAGAAGTTAATGCCCTGGTTTTTGCCAAAAAGCTCTAAAATAAAAAATGCTTAACATGTTAAACATTTAATCCCTGAGGGATAGCGGCCTTTGGCCTTTTCCGCTCAGCCATGCTCGATGCAAGCATCTGCGCGTGGCTTCGCTACACCGAACCCTCGCTATTCGCCGGCTTGAGCCGTCGAGCTCGGGCTCGAGCCCCCAACATACGAAAACGAACCAACGAACGCTGGTTCGTTTTCGTATGGCGGAGAGGGAGGGATTCGAACCCTCGCTGGAACTTGCGCCCCACTATCGATTTAGCAAACCGACCCCTTCAGCCGCTTGGGTACCTCTCCGTGTTAGCTGTAACTGGCGGAAGGGGTGGGATTCGAACCCACGAAGCTTTCGCTTGCCGGTTTTCAAGACCGGTACCTTCAACCGCTCGGTCACCCTTCCTTGGCAGGGCTGAAAGAACAGATGAAAGTATATCAAGTAACACCTCTGCTGGCTAGATAGTCCATCGTGCGATAATCCGCTACAATAAGCTTTAGAATAAAGCTATGGACCAGCAGGACAACACGCCATTCCAATATAACCCCAACGGTTCTGCCGGTGATACGCCGGATGCCGACTCAAGCCCGGAGCCCGCGGTTGCGCGAGGCTCCTCGAAAGCTGTAAGCTGGCAGGCGCCGGAATTCATAGAGCACCATCACCCCGGCAGCTGGTACGCCGCGCTGGTGGTTATAACAGCCGCACTGGCGGCAGTCGTCTACCTTACTACCAAGGATGTATTCGCTACCGGTACTATCGTCGTTATGGGTGCGATTGTCTGGGTTTTTGCCGGACATAAAGCCGGCCTGGCCCAGTACGAGATATCCGGCCGCGAACTAAGTATCAATGGCAAGCGCTATCCCTTCTCGGCCTATAAATCCTTCACTGTTCTGCAGGAGGGCGATTTTAACAGTATCAATCTTTTTCCGCTCAAACGCTTCATGCCGCCGATTTCGGCTTATTACGCTCCAGCTGATGAGCAGAAGATAACCGATGTGCTGGGGGACCATCTCCCGTATGAGGAGCGACAGATGGACAGCATCGACCGTCTGGCCCGCCGCCTAAGACTCTAGTTCGAAGTACTGGATGCCAGGCAGATATAGCCAACGGCCAAATGCACTCGGTCTACGATTTCCAGGGTCGCTTTAAGGGGGTCAATGTCTATAACTACTCTGTCATACTCTGTACCGTCATAAGAAATTCTGCTGCTTCTTACACCATTTATACCCAAGACGTCTCCTAGCTGGTCGGTCAGCAGGCCTTCCCACTCCGAAGCGTCCAGTTCATCTTCTCCCGGCATCGGGAAAACGCCATAAACTTCACCGCCTGAATTTTGAATACTGTATAAATCCATAAATAATGGTACACCCGGCGAGATTCGAACTCACGACCTTTGGCTCCGCAAGCCAACGCTCTATCCAGCTGAGCTACGGGTGCTTAAAACAGGGGTAATTATAACATTTACACCTTAGATAATCCAGAGGTGAGAGCTAGTCCCAGTTGGTTTCTACGGCTTGGCCCTCTTGGTAGCCGCTGGCCGATTGAATCCCCACCACAGCCTTTTCCTGGAATTCTTCTATGGTACGCGCTCCGGCGTAGCTCATCGAGCTGCGCAGCCCGGCGGTTATCTGGTCGATCAGGTCCTCTACCCCTGGCCGCTCAGTGTCGATATATAACCGGCTGGAGCTTGTGCCTTCTTCGAACAGCTCGCGCCTGGCCAGCTCAAAAGCCGCGGCGCCGCGGTTGCGGTTCTTGACCGCCCGCCGGCTGGCCATACCGTAATTCTCCTTATATAGCCTGCCCTTGGAGTCACGCAGAGTGTCACCGGCGCTCTCATGGGTACCGGCGAACCAAGTGCCGATAAAACCGCAGCTGGCGCCCCCGGCCAAAGCCAAGGCCACATCGCGCGGATATTTGATGCCGCCATCGGCCCAGATGTGCTTCCCCATGTCTTTGGCCGCCGCCGCGCACTCCAAAACGGCGCTGAACTGCGGCCGGCCGACGCCTGTCATCATCCGGGTGGTGCACATAGCGCCGGGGCCTACGCCTACCTTCACTATATCGGCGCCAGCCTCTATCAAATCCCGGGTAGCGGCCGCCGTCACCACGTTGCCGGCCACTATTGGGATCTTCTTGTCGACTGACCGTACGGCTTTAATAGCTTCCAGCATTTTCTTCTGGTGTCCATGAGC
>Ga0207695_10012150_pt1 | contig 10350 bp, 10 predicted proteins | sample KBSC54metaG_FD_184354 | JGI IMG/M metagenome (GOLD analysis project Ga0207695, IMG submission 184354) | Corn rhizosphere microbial communities from Kellogg Biological Station, Michigan, USA - KBS C5-4 metaG (SPAdes) (version 2) | ecosystem: Host-associated > Plants > Roots > Rhizosphere > Soil... | reverse complement strand
GATCAATTTGACGGATATATAGCGGAAGCCGAGACTGGTCTCCCGACGCTGCGCACAGCGCGGCCCGACTTCGCGACTCTTTCCCCACGACGACGATGAGCGACATTCCCTACCAGACGATCGACACCCGCGCGTTGCACGGCCTCGCGCAGCCCGACCGCATCGCGCCCGCGATGTATCACGACCCCGCGCTGTTCGAGGCCGAGCTCGACCGCATCTTCTACCGCACCTGGATCTGGGTCGCGCACGACAGCGAATTGCCGAACCCGGGCGACTTCATCACGACGACGATCGGCCGCCAGCCGGTGATCGTCGTGCGCGACAAGACCGGCGAGATCAACGTGCTGCAGAACCGCTGCCGCCATCGAGGCGCGACCGTGTGCGAATCGCACAAGGGCAACGCGAAGGGCTTCACGTGCCCGTATCACAGCTGGTCGTACGCGCTCGACGGCACGCTGCGCGCGCTGCCGTACGGCGACGGCTACGAAGGCGTGTGCGAGAAAGGCGACCTGCCGCTCGTGAAGCTGCGCGTCGGCGTGTATCAAGGGCTGATCTTCGCGAGCTTCAACGACGACATCGAGCCGCTCGAGGACTTCCTCGGCGGCGCGAAGCCGTGGATCGACCTGTTCATGAAGCAGGGCGCCGGCTACCCGATCAAGGCGAACGGCGAGCACAAGTTCAAGTTCAAGGGCAACTGGAAGATCCAGCTCGAGAACACGACGGACCTCTATCACTTCCCGGTCGTGCACAAGTCGTGGATGAAGTCGATCGACGATGAAACAGCCGCCGCGATCACGAGCTTCATGACGAGCGAGCACGCGTTCTGTCGCGCGCTCGGCAACGGCCACAGCCTCGCGGTGCTGATGCCCGAGCTGATCGATCTCGACGAAGACGACGGCGCGCCGCTGCCCGAGCGCTTCGCGCCGCTCGCGGCAACGCTCGCCGAGCGCCACGCGCCGAACGAAGTGCGCCGCATCGTGCGCTCGCTGCTGGGCGTCGGCTTCAACCTGAACCTGTTTCCGAACCTCGCGCTGTCGATGGCGTTCTTCCGCGTGCTGCGGCCGATTTCCGCGAACGAAACCGAGATCCGCCACGTCGCGCTCGCAATGGACGGCGGCCCCGACGAAGCGAACCGCGAGCGGCTGCGCATCCACGAACACTTTCAGGGCCCGTTCGGCTTCGGCAGCCCCGACGACGCGGAAGCGTGGGAGCGCGTGCAGCGCGGCGCGCATGCGGGCCCCGACGTGCCGATCCTCGTGAACCGCGGGCTGAACCGCGAGACGACCGCCGCGAACGGCGAAAAGACTGCGCATGCGACCGACGAGACCGGCATGCGCGAGGCCTACCTGCAATGGCGCAAGTTGATGGAGCAAGCATGATGGACGACCGCAACGCCCTTTTCTCGCAGCAGACCTTCGCCCGCGCGGTCGAATTCGTGTGGCGCGAAGCCGAGATGCTCGACCGCCGCGACTATCGCGCGTGGCTCGACCTGTGGGATCCGGCCGGCCACTACGTGGTGCCGATCGATCCCGACGCGACCGATTTCGCGGCGACGCTGAACTACGTGTTCGACGACCAGGACATGCGCGAGAAGCGCGTGCAGCGGATGCTGTCCGGTCACTCGGCGTCGGCAAGCGACGCGGCGCGCACGGTGCGCACCGTGTCGCGCTTCACGCTGGAAAGCAGCAGCGCGGGCATCGTCGAGCTGAAATCCGCGCAGGTCGTCGTCGCGTACAAGCGCGGCGTCGCGACGCTGTTCGCGGCCGACGTCACGCACAAGCTGCACGTCGATGCCGAAGGCGAGATGCGCATCGCCGAGAAGGTCGTGCGCCTGATCGACTCGACCGAAGCGCTCAGCGCGATCGGCTTCCTGCTGTAAGCCGTGGCCGGTTCGCCGCTGCAAGTGCAACGGTGAACCGGTCACCTTCACCTTTGCCGACGACCATGCCCACACTCGAAGTTTTCCTGCCGGCCGGCCACGACGACGCACGAAAGGCCGAGCTGATCGCGCGGCTGTCCGGCGCGACCGTCGACGCGATCGGCGCGCCGATCGAATCGGTGCGCGTGCTGCTCACCGAATTGCCCGCGACCCATATCGGCCTCGGCGGGCGCACGGCCGCCGACGGCGCACCGCCGTCGCTGCCGGTGATCGTCGCGATCCTGATCGCCGGGCGCACCGACGAACAGAAACGCGCGCTGATCGCCGCGCTGTCGGACGCCGGCGCGAACGTGCTCGATGCGCCGTTGCAGGCGACCCGCGTCATCATCAAGGACATCCCGAACACCGACTTCGGGATCGGCGGCCAGACCGCGCGGGCGCTGGGGCGCTGATCGTGTGCCGCGCGTCGCAGTCCGGCCGTGGCGCATGTAAAGCACGTGAAGCAACGCGGCGGCTACGCCTGCGCGTCGGCGAGCGGCAGCGTCACGCGGCAGTCGAGCCCGCCGCCTTCGGCCGGGCTCGCGACGATGCGGCCGCCGTGGCGCGTGACGATGCTCTTGCACAGCGACAGCCCGATCCCGTTGCCGCCGGCCTTCGACGACGAGAAGCCGTCGAACAGCCGGTCGTGCGCGCCTTCGGCGACACCGGGGCCGTTGTCGATCGCGCGCAGTTCCGCGTGCCCGCCGACGTTCGCGGTGCCGAGCATCAGCGTGAGCGGCATACGCTCGCAGCCGGCGAACGCCTCGATCGCATTGAACGCGAGGTTGAGCACCACCTGCCCGATCAGCACGCGCTCGCAGCGGATCGGCAGCGGCGCATCGGCCTGCACGATCGAGACGGTCACGCCCGCTTCCTTCGCCCGCAGCTCGATGAAATACGCGACGTCGGCGAGAATTTCGCGCAGGTCGGCGAGCGCGACAGCCGGCTCGCGCTTCACGATGAACTCGCGCACGCTCTTGATGATCAGCGCCGCATGTTCGGCCTGCCGGTCCGCGCTGCGCAGCCCCCAGATCGCATCGTCGACGGCGCCGCGCGCATTCAGCCGCCGCACCGCGCCCTCGATGAAGTTGCGCACGGCCGCGAGCGGCTGGCTCAGCTCGTGCGCGATCACGCTCGCCATCTCGCCCATCGCGTTGTAGCGGCCCGCGTATTCGAGCATGCGCGCTTCCGCACGCCGTGCGTCCTCGATCGCGACTTCGTCGCTCACGTCGCGAAACTGCACGAGCAGCCCGTCGAGATCGCCTTCGATCTCGACCTGCCGGCACAGGATGCGCAGCCAGCACGTCGAACCGTCGCGCCGCACGATCCGGTAGCGCTGCGGTTCGGACGGGCACGCCGACGGCGCATCGCGCAGCTGCGCGACGAGCCGGTCGCGGTCGGCCGCGCTGCAGTAGTCGAGCACTTCGCCGAGCGCTTCGTCCTGCGCGAGCCCGAGCACGCGCCGGCCCGACTCGCTGATGAACTGCACGCGGCCCTGTGGCGTCACGACCGCGATCCCTTCGTCGAGATCCTGCATGAACTCGCGCAGCCGCGCCTCGTAGCGGCGCAGTTGCTGGCGGACCGCCTCTTCCGCGCTGATGTCGCGGAACTGCACCATCACGACATCGCGCCCGCGCAGCGGCACGTAGGTGGCGGTCGCCTCCGACAGCATGTCGACACCGGTGCGCGACCGGTAGCACCACTCGTACACCTGCGGGCCGTCGACGAGCGCGCGATCCCACGCGCTCACGGCGATCTCGCGGCGGTATTTCGGTTCGGGACGCGTCATGTCCTGCGCCTTCAGCGGCAGCAGTTCCTCGACGGAAAAACCGAGCGCGATGCACGCGGCGCGGTTCGCCCACACGATCGCGCGAGTCTTCGCGTCGTGCAGCAGCACGCAGGTGGTCAACGCGTCGAGCAGCCGGTGGAAATCGTCTTCGTCGGGAAAACTCATGATCGGATTCGGATGAAGGCGCGCGGCGTCGCGCGGCCGGATGTCCAACATAGCACCGGCGTGCGCGGTCCGCATCTGAAGATTTCTTTAGTCCGGCACGGAGCGACACCAGTCACGCGGCCCTACGCACCAATTGCTGCGGGTTTTCGACGTTTCTAGACTAGGGTCTGTTTACATATGGAACGCACATGCGAATGCCCGAAATCGCTCGTAGGGCAAGAAGTGAGGAGCGCCGTTTGGCCGAGTCAAACAAGCGACGAGCGACGCCGCCATACGGGCGATTTCGGGCATTCCCGTGACATGAATTTTTTAATTTGGGGTTGCCACGAGAACGGCCGCTCGCCGCGTTGCGCTCCTTGCGAATACGTCCAGTATTCGCAGCGTCGCGCGCCTCGCGAGCGGCCGTTCTCGTGGCAACGCATGCGCGTTCCATATGTAAACAGACCCTAGTGTTGTCGGCACCGCCGCCCCGGTCAAATCCACAAAAAAAGGGGAGTGTCATCACTCCCGCTGATGATGGTCGCGCCGCGCGCGGCCGTGCCCGCGCGCCGTCGCCCGTTACCGCTCGATCTGCCGGTTCCAGCGCGTGTCCCACTGCGCGCGGCGCGCGTTGATCGCCGCCCAGTCGACCACCGTCACCTTGCGCACGAGATCGTCGACGTTGCCGAGGCTTTGCTGCATCGCGGCCGGCATCTTCGCGAGGCGGTTGGTCGGGATCTGCTTGCCGGCTTCGGCGGCCTTCGTCTGCGCGGGCGCGGACAGCAGGAACTGCGCGAGCTTCTGCGCCAGCTGCGGATCCGGATTGTTCGCGACGACGCACAGATCGACGAGCAGCAGCACCGGGCCTTCCTTCGGGTTCGCATACGCGACCGGAATGCCCTTGTCCTGCAGGTCGCCGACGCCGGTCGGCGTCAGCGGGAACAGGCCGGCCTCGCCGGTCTGCACCATCTCGGAGATCTTCGCCGAGTTCGGGATGTACTCGACGACGTTCGGCCCGACCGTGCTCGCCCACTTGCTGAAGCCGGGCTCGACGTTCTGTTCGCTGCCGCCGAGCAACCGGTTGATCGCGAGGAAGCCGTGCAGCCCGAACGTGCTGCTCGACGCGGACTGGAACACGACCTTGCCCTTGTATTTCGGATCGGCGAAATCCATCCACGACGTCGGCGGCGCCCAGCCTTTCTCCGTGAACAGTTTCTTGTTGTACGCGATGCCGGTCATTCCGAGCTGCACGCCCGCGCCGACGTCGTCCTTCATTCGCGCGAACGGATACAGCTCCTTGAGCACCGGCGAATCGTCGAGCTTCTGGCACACGCCGAGACTGACCGCGCGCGCCATCACGCCGTCGTCGAGGAACGCGACGTGGATCTGCGGCTTGTTGCGGTTCGCGAGCAGCTTCGCGAGCACGTCCGACGACGTGCCGGGCACGACGACGACCTTCACGTTGTTCGCCTTCTCGAACTCGGGCAGCACCTGGCTCGTATAGGCCTTTTCCATCGGCCCGCCGTTCATGCCGACGTAGATCGTCTTCGTTTGCGCGAATGCGGGCGCGGCGGCGCCGGCGATGCAGAGGGCGGCGGCGGCCGCGATCGTTCCGAACAGTTTCACTTGTGGGTCTCCTCTTGACGGAAAGGGGTGATCGGCGCGTGCGGCGCGAAGCGGCCGATCGAGAATGCTTCGAGTGGCGTGGCGGTTTCGCCGGTCGTGACGAGCTCGGCGAGTACTTCGCCGACGCCCGGCGCGAGCAGGAAGCCGCCGCCGGAAAAGCCGAACGCATGCAACAGGTTCGGCGTCGTGCGGCTCGCGCCGATGATCGGGTTGTGGTCGGGCGTGCAGCCTTCGACGCCGCTCCACGTGCGGATCAGCAGCGCATCGCGCAGCGCGGGCAACAGCGCGCACGCGTCGCGCATCACCGCGCGCGTCGTGTCGACCGAAGGCTGGCCGAATTCGCCGTCGCCTCGGCCGCGCCCGCCGCCGATCACGCAGTTGCCGCGCGCGACCTGCCGCGCGTACACGCCGCCGCCGTACACGCCGAGGTTGTGCGTGATGAACGGCGGCAGCGGCTCGGTCACCCACATGTTCGGGTAGATCGGCTCCATCGGCACGGCTTCGCCGAAGCGTTCGGCGATGGTGTTCGCCCATGCGCCGGCCGAATTGATCAGCCACGTCGCCGTGTACGCGCGGCCGGTCGCCTGAACGTGAAAGCGCATGCCGTCGTGCCGGGCGTCGTCGACGGCTGCGTGCTCGAACACGTCGGCGCCCGCCGCGCGGGCCGCACGCGCGAAGGCGGGCGACACGACACGCGGGTTCGCGTGGCCATCGGTTGCGCACAGCGAGCCGCCGAGCGCCGCGCGGCCGAGCCACGGGTAGCGGCGGCGGAACGTGTCGCCGCGCATTACCTGCAGCGGCAGGCCGTGCTCGCCGGCGACCGTTGCATACGCATCGAGCGCATCGAGGTCGGCGTCGCTGCGCGCGAGCCGCAAGTGGCCCGACGCGACGAATTCGCCGTCGATGCCGATCAGCTCGGGCAGGCGGTCCCAGATGCGCCGTGCGCGCAGCGCGAGCGGCAGCTGCTCGGCCGGGCGGCCCTGGCAGCGCACGCCGCCGTAGTTCACGCCGCTCGCCTGCGCGCCGCAGTCGCGGCGCTCGAACAGCGCGACGCGCAGCCCGCGCCGCGCGAGCGCCAGCGCGGCCGACGCGCCGACGAGGCCGCCGCCGACGATCGCGACGTCGTAGTGACGAAGTTCACTCATCGCGCGCCTCGTCGGGAATCGCCGCGACATCGTCGCCCGCGAGCGCGGCCGAGATCGGGAACGGCTTCACCGGTGGTTGCGCGCGCAACCGGCCGACGTCGGCGAGGGGGCGCCCGGTTTCGGCGGCCAGCACGAGGGCGGTCGCGTCGCCGCACATGCGGCCCTGGCAGCGGCCCATCCCGGCGCGCGTCAGCGCCTTCAGCCGGTTCATCTCGGTGGCCGCGCCGTCGCGGATGCAGCGCCGCAGCGTGCCCGCGTCGATCTCCTCGCAGCGGCATACGATCGTGTCGTCCGGGCAGCGTGCGGCAAGCTCGGGCGGCGGCGCGAACGCCGCCTCGAGTCCCGCGCGGAATGCGGCGAGCCGGGAGAGCGTGCGGTCCAGTGTGGCCGCATCGGGCTTGCCGGCCGGCGACGATGATGACAATGGCGTCACGATGCCGGCGTCATCGAGGAGCGCGAGCGCCGCGCGTCGCCCGGACGCCTCGGCCGCGTCGGCCCCCGCGATGCCGGCGCCGTCGCCCGCGACGTAGAGGCCGCGCACCGACGTGCGGCCGGCTGCGTCGCGTTCCGGCAGCCATGCGTGGTTCAGCGGATCGAAACGGAACCGGCAGCCGGCGAGATCGGCAAGCTGCGTTTCCGAACGCAACCCGAAGCCGAGGCCGAGCGCATCGCAGACGAGCCGGCGCGGCGGTGCATCGTTACCGGCCGCGCGCCACGCGAGCCCGGTGACGTGCCGCTCGCCGAGCACGCGTTCGAGCGTGACGCCCGTTTCGATCGCGACGCCGTGCGCGCGCAGCCAGCCGATGTAATAGAGCCCCTTCGCGAAGGTCGCCGGCATGCGCAGCAGCGCCGGTGTCGCGGCCGCCTGCCGGCGCAGCGGGCTCGTGTCGAGAACCGCCGCGACCTGCGCGCCGGCCTTCGCGTACTGGTAGGCGACGAGATAGAGCAGCGGCCCCGTGCCCGCGAACACGATGCGGCTGCCGATCGCGCAGCCTTGCGACTTGAGTGCGACCTGCGCGCCGCCGAGCGTATAGACGCCGGCAAGCGTCCAGCCCGGCACCGGCAGCATGCGATCGGTCGCGCCGCTCGCGATGATCAGGTGCGAGAACGGCACGGTCGTTTCACGGCCGTCCTGCAGCGTGTCGACGCGGCCCGCGCCGCACGCCCACGCGAGCGTGTTCGGCCGGTAGTCGACCTGCGGCAGCAGCGCGGCCATCGTCCGATGCACGGCGTCCGCCTTCGCGGCGTCGAAGCCGTACAGCGCGCGCTTGCCGCGGGCGAACGCGCCGTCGACTGGCGGCTGCCGATAGATCTGCCCGCCCCAGCGCGCGTTCTCGTCGATTACGACGGGGCGCAGCCCCGCGTCGACCAGCGCCTCGGCCGCGCGCACCCCGGCCGGCCCCGCGCCGACGATCACCGGTCGCAGTGCGTCGCTCACGATGCGTCTCCAGCGATGGCGGGCTGCACTCCGGTGACGATCCGCATGCCTTCTGCGATCGGCGTCGAGCATGCGCGCACGCGTGCGCCGGCCTCGGTTCGCACCCAGCAGTCCTGGCACGCGCCGATCAGGCAGAAGCCCGCGCGCGGCATGCCGCTGAATTCGCTCACGCGCACGCGGCGCTGCGCGACGAGGATCGCGGTGAGCACGGTGTCGCCGGCAAGCGCGTGCGCGGGGCGACCGTCGAGCGTGAACGCGACGGCGGCGCGCTCGCGTTCGGCGACGCGCACGAATTGCGGGCCGTCGTCGGCGATGTCGGTGAAACGGGAAACGGAAGTCATCGTCAGTGTTGGCCGATCAGGATGCGGTTCAGGCCGTACACGCGATCGAGCAGCAGCATCGCGCCGGCGGTGATGAGGATGACGAGCGTCGATACCGACGCCATCATCGGATCGATCGATTCGGTCGCGTACATGTACATGCGCACCGGCAGCGTGACCGTCTGCGGCGACGTGACGAAGATCGACATCGTCAGCTCGTCGAAGCTGTTGATGAACGCGAGCAGCCAGCCGCCGGTGATGCCGGGCACGATCATCGGCAGCGTGATGCGGCGGAACGTCGTCCACGGATCGGCGCCGAGCGAGCACGCGGCCTGCTCGATGCTGCGGTCGAGGCCCGCGACGGACGCGAGCACGAGCCGCATCACGAACGGCGTGATGACGATCATGTGCGCGAGCACCAGCCACGCGAACGACCCGGTCGCGCCGATCAGCGCGAAGAAGCGCAGCAGCGCGATGCCGAGCACGAGACCGGGAATCACGAGCGGCGACAGCAGCAGCCCGTTCAGGAACGCGCGGCCCGGAAACGTCGCGCGGCCGATCGCGAGCCCGGCGGGCAATGCGATCGCGAGCGACAGCGTCGCCGACGCGAACGCGAGCTTCACGCTGTTGGCGAACGCTGTGACGAAGTCGGGATAGTCGAGGATCGCGCGGAACCAGCGCAGCGACAGCCCGTGCGTCGGCAGCGTCAGCGTTTCGTCGGGCGTGAACGCGACGAGCACGACGATCGCGAGCGGCGCGAGCACGAACAGGATCACGAGCGTATGGAACGCCAGGGCGAAGGGGCCGTTCTTGCTCATCGGGAAGCGCCTCCGAGGCTGCGCGCGTAGCGGCGTTCGAGCACGCGGTAGTAGGTGAGCATCACGACGAGGTTCGCGATCAGCAGCAGCACCGCGATCGTCGCGCCGAGCGGCCAGTTCAGCGAGCCGAGGAATTCGTCGTAGACGGCGGTCGCCGCGACCTTCAGGCGGCGCCCGCCGAGCAGGCCCGGAATCGCGAAGGCGCTCGCCGACAGCCCGAACACCATCAGGCTGCCCGACAGCACGCCCGGCATCAGCTGCGGCACCACGATGCGGCGCAGCGTCGTGAACGGCGAGGCGCCGAGCGACAGCGCCGCGTGTTCGGTCTGCGGATCGAGCCGCTGCAGCGCGGTCCACACGGGAATCACCATGAACGGCAGCATCACGTGAACGAGCGCGATCACGATCGCGAACGTCGTGTATTCGAGCTTGTACGGCCCGAGGCCCGCGAGGCCGAGCGCCTGGTTCACGAGCCCGCTCGTGTTCAGCAGCATGCTCCAGCCGAACGCGCGCACGACGACCGACACGAGCAGCGGCGCGAGGATCACGAGCAGGAACAGCGAGCGCCACGGGTCGCGCATTTTCGACAGCACGTACGCTTCCGGCGTGCCGATCGCGACGCAGATCGCGGTGGTCAGCGCGGCGATGCCGAAGGTGCGCGCGAAGATCGTGTGGAAGTACGACGAGCCGAGCACCTCCGCGTAGTGGCCGAACTGGAACGCGGCGATCGGGCCGGTGGCCGGGTCGAAGCGGTAGAACGTGAGCGCGAGGGTCATCGCGAGCGGCACGAGCACGAGCGCGGCGAACAGCGCGAACGCGGGCGCGCACATCAGCCACAGCGGCGCATGGGCGCGCCACGTGGCGCGCGGCACGCGGCCGCCGGCGGTGCGCGGCGTCACCGCATCGCCCGTGGCGACGGGCGGTGCGAGGCCGGCCGTCGCGCCGTCGGCGGGTAGCGGGCGGGTAGGCTGTCCCATTCAGGCCTCCCGGCGCATCACGCGCACCGCGTCGCTATGCCAGTCGACGCCCACCGGCGCGCCTTCCGCGAGCGGCTCCGCGCCTTCGTTCTGGCAGCACACGAGCACTTCGCCGAGCGCGCTGTCGACGCGGTACAGCCACTGGCTGCCGAGGAAGAAGCGGCTCGTGACGGTC
>Ga0207695_10012145_pt1 | contig 10351 bp, 10 predicted proteins | sample KBSC54metaG_FD_184354 | JGI IMG/M metagenome (GOLD analysis project Ga0207695, IMG submission 184354) | Corn rhizosphere microbial communities from Kellogg Biological Station, Michigan, USA - KBS C5-4 metaG (SPAdes) (version 2) | ecosystem: Host-associated > Plants > Roots > Rhizosphere > Soil... | reverse complement strand
CCGACCGCAGGCGCTGAACGCGCTGAACAGCCGCCTCCTGCAGGAGCTCGCCCAGGCGCTGGACGAGGCGGAGGCCGACGAGGCCGTCCGTTGCCTCGTGCTCACCGGCTCCGAGCGGGCGTTCGCGGCCGGCGCGGACATCAAGGAGATGTCCGACAAGACCTACGCGCAGATGTTCGCCACCGACTTCTTCACCGCCGGCGCGCGCCGGCTGGAGCAGGTCCGCAAGCCGATCATCGCCGCGGTCGCCGGCTACGCCCTGGGCGGCGGCTGCGAGCTCGCCATGCTCTGCGACTTCATCATCGCCGCCGACACCGCCAAGTTCGGCCAGCCGGAGATCAACCTGGGCGTCATGCCCGGCATCGGCGGCACCCAGCGCCTGACCCGCTTCGTCGGCAAATCGAAGGCCATGGAAATGGTGCTCACCGCCCGCATGATGGACGCCGCCGAGGCGGAGCGCGCCGGCCTCGTCTCGCGCGTCGTGCCGGTCGATAGGCTGATCGAGGAGGCGATGGCCGCCGCCAAGAAGATCGCCGCCCAGTCGCCGCTGGCCGTGATGATGAACAAGGAGTTGGTGAACGCCGCCTACGAGACCACGCTTTCGACCGGCGTCGCCATGGAGCGGCGGCTGTTCCATTCACTGTTCGCCTTCGATGACCAGAAGGAGGGCATGGCCGCCTTCCTCGAAAAGCGGCCGCCGACGTTCACCGGGCGCTAGCCGCCCACGGGCTGCGGGGCGTCGCGGCATTGACCCGAGCCCGCCCCCCGCGTATATCCGCGCCTCCGATTTTGACGCCCGGCGCGCCGGGCGCGACGCATTTTGCAAAGAGCTGAAGTATGGCCAACACGCCCGGCGCCAAGAAGGCGGTCCGCAAGATCGCCCGCCGCACCGAAGTCAACAAATCGCGCCGCTCGCGGGTGCGGACCTACCTGCGGATGTTCGAGGAAGCGATCAGCGCCGGCGACGCGGGGAAGGCCCGGGCGGCGTTCATCGAGGCCCAGTCGGAGGTGATGCGCGCCGTGTCCCGGGGCGTGATCCACAAGAACACCGGCTCGCGGAAGGTCTCGCGGCTGGCGGCCCAGTTGAAGAAGCTCTCGGCCGCGTGAGCGCGTCTGCCGGGCGGAGCTCACCCCGGCTGATCCCATAGGAATTGGACCCACCGAAAAGCGCCCGCCCGGGCGCTTTTTTATGCCCTCCCCGGGCCAGCCTGGTGCGACTCATGCGGCGAAAGTTCCCACCTTCGGCGGCCCAAAAGCAGAGTTTCCCTTTGCGCAAAAAGGGCTGGCGGCGAGTCAACGAAAATATCAAGCAGGGCCGCTAAGAATCCCCGTTGACCGGCCTTTCCCCCCGACTAGTCTCACAGGTCTTACAGGCGTCTTGAACTGATCCCGGATCAAAAAACGGGGCGCCGGCGGAGCTCATGCGTTCGCCGGATAAGAGCTTGTGCGTGCTGAGAAAAAGCCGACTGGGGCGTGGGGTCTCGGGGGTCGGCCGGCGGGTGGATGGGGTTGGCAGGGATGATCAGCGGGGGGGCTGCGGGAGCTATGGCGAACGCGCCGGCTTCGGCCGTGTGGACAAGGACAAGCCAGGTTCTCAAGCATGAGTTGGGCGAAGCCACGTTCGGCTCCTGGCTCGGCCAGGCGTCGCTGCGTGAGATGGGCGACGAGGTGTGCCTGGTGGCGGCCACGGGGGTGGCGCGCGACTGGATCCGCCGGTATGCCTGGCGGCGCATCGGCGAGCTGTGGACGCAGCACGACCCGATGGGCCGTCGCCTGGACCTGAAGAGTCGCTTGGAGGTGGATTCCGTGGGCGCGTTCTCGGCGGCCATGCCGCCCGCCGCGGCCAATGCGCTTGCCGTGGCGCCGACCATTTTCGAGGTGGAGGCCGAGGTGGCGCCGGTGGCCGCCCGGCAGGGCCGGCTGCTCGGCCTGCAGGAGCGCTTCACCTTCGACACCTTCGTGGCTGGGCCGGCCAACGAGTTCGCCTATTCCGTGGCCCAGCGCGTCGCTTCCTGGGCCGACGGCTACTTCAATCCGGTGCTGTTCCATGGCCCGTATGGATTCGGCAAGACCCACCTGCTGAACGCGCTGGCTTGGGCCGCCATCCGTCAGGAGCCCAGCCGGCGCGTGGTCTATCTGACCGCCGAGCGGTTCACGAGCACCTTCGTCAAGGCCCTGCAGGATCGCCAGACGGCGGCGTTCAAGGACGAGCTGCGCAACGCCGACCTGCTGCTCATCGACGACGTCCACTTCGTGGCCGGCAAGCCCACCACCCAGGAGGAGCTGTTCCACACGCTGATCGCGCTGGTGGAGGACGGCCGCCGCGTGGTGATGACCGCCGACCGCTCGCCGACCGAGATCTCCGAGATGGAGCCCAGGCTGCGCTCGCACCTGCAGGCGGGACTGGTCTGCGGCATCGAGCCCGCCGACCGCAACCTGCGGCTGGGCATCCTTCAGCGCAAGCTCGCCACGCTCGCCGGCCAGGGGGGCTTCCGGGCCGAGGCCCGGCCGGAGGTGCTGCAGTTCCTCGCCGACCGCTTTACCGACAGCGTTCGCGAGCTCGAGGGCGCGTTGAACACCCTCGTCGCCCGGGTCGGCAGCCAGCTGGCCGCGCTCACGCTCGATGACGCGCAATCGATCCTGCGGCCGCACCTCTCCTGCAACGAGCGGCGCGTCACGGTCGACATGATCCAGAAGCTGGTCGCCGAGCACTACAGCCTGAAACAGGCGGACCTGATCTCCGAGCGCCGGGCGCGCGCGGTCGCGCGTCCGCGGCAGGTCGCCATGTGGATCGCCAAGCAGGTGACGACGCGTTCGCTGCCCGATATCGGCCGCCGCTTCGGCGGCCGCGACCACACCACCGTGCTGCATGCGGTACGCCGCATCGAGTCGCTGAAGAGCGAGGACGCCGGCATCGCCCGCGACCTGGATGTCCTCTGCGCAAGCTGCGCGGCTGAGCCGAGTTACCCTAGAGAGAGACGGGAGGCCCGCCGCGAGGCGGGCCTTTTGCTTGCCGCTCAAAGGAAAGGGGCGGCTGCATCACTGCAGCCGCCCCGATCCGTTCCGCCGATGGGCTGAGGCGTCCTACGCCTCCGCCGGCTCCGGCTGCTCCTGCTTCTTGGAGAGATCCTCGCCGGTCTCCTGGTCGACGATCTTCATGGAGAGCCGGGTCTTGCCGCGATCGTCGAAGCCGAGGAGCTTGACCTTCACGGACTGGCCCTCGCGCAGCACGTCGGAGACCTTGTCGACCCGGTGATTGGCGATCTGGCTCACGTGCACCAGGCCGTCTTTCGAGCCGAAGAAGTTCACGAAGGCGCCGAAGTCGACGATCTTGACCACCTTGCCGGTGTAGATCTGGCCGACCTCGGGCTCCGAGGCGATGCCCTTGATCCACTCCCGCGCGGCGTCGATCTTCGCCTGCTCGGCGGCCGCGATCTTGATCGTGCCGTCTTCGCCGATGTCGATCTTCGCGCCGGTCTTCTCGACGATCTCGCGGATCACCTTGCCGCCGGAGCCGATCACCTCGCGGATCTTGTCGACCGGGATCTTCATGGTCTCGATCTTCGGCGCGTACTCGCCGAGGTGGGCGCGCGGCGCCTCCATGGCCTTGCCCATCTCGCCAAGGATGTGCTCGCGCCCATCCTTCGCCTGGGCCAGCGCCTGGCGCATGATCGCCTCGGTGATGCCGGGGATCTTGATGTCCATCTGCAGGGAGGTGATCCCCTCGTGCGTGCCGGCCACCTTGAAGTCCATGTCGCCCAGGTGGTCCTCGTCGCCCAGGATATCGGAGAGCACCGCGAACCCGTCCTTCTCGAGGATCAGGCCCATGGCGATGCCGGAGACCGGCTTCTTGAGCGGCACGCCCGCATCCATCAGCGCCAGCGACGAGCCGCAGACCGAGGCCATCGACGACGAGCCGTTGGACTCGAAGATCTCAGAGACCAGGCGCAGCGTGTAGGGGAACTCCTCGGCCGAGGGCAGCATCGGCCGGATCGCCCGCCACGCGAGCTTGCCGTGGCCGACCTCGCGCCGCCCGGGCGCGCCCATGCGGCCCGTCTCCCCCACCGAGAACGGCGGGAAGTTGTAGTGCAGCATGAAGTTCTCGTAGCGCTTGCCTTCGAGGGCGTCGATCAGCTGCTCGTCCTCGCCGGTGCCCAGGGTCGCCACGACCAGCGCCTGGGTCTCGCCGCGGGTGAACAGCGCCGAGCCGTGGGCCCGGGACAGCACGCCCACTTCGCACACGATGGGGCGGACCTGGTCCACCCGCCGGCCGTCGATGCGCACGCCGCGCTCCAGGATGTCGCGGCGGACGATGTCGGCTTCGAGGTCCTTGAACACGCCGGCGAGCTTCTGCGGATCGGCGCCGTCGGGTTTGGACTCCGACTTGGCGAGCGCGGCTGCGCCCTTGTCCTTGGCCGCGCCGATCGCCGCATGGCGCTCGGCCTTGCCCTTGATCTCGTAGGCGGCTCGAAGGTCCTTGCCGATGAGCTTCTTGAGCTCGGCCTTCAGCTTGTCGGTGTCCTCCGCCTCGAAGTCGAAGGGCTCCTTGGCGGCGTGCTCGGCCAGCTCGATGATCGCATCGATCACCGGCTGCATCTCTTTGTGCGCGAAGGTGACCCCGCCCAGGACCTCATCCTCGGAGAGCTCCTGGATCTCGGATTCCACCATCATCACGGCTTCGGCGGTGCCGGCCACGACCAGGTCCATCCGATTGCCCTCTTTCATCTGGTCGAGGGTCGGGTTGAGCACGTACTGGCGGTCGATGAAGCCCACGCGGGCTGCGCCGATCGGGCCCATGAACGGCACGCCCGACAGCACCAGCGCCGCGGAGGAGGCGACCAGGGCCACGATGTCGGGATCGTTCTCCAGGTCGTGGGCGAGCACCGTCGCCACCACCTGCACCTCGTTCTTGAACCCCTTCACGAACAGCGGCCGGATCGGCCGGTCGATCAGCCGGGAGGTCAGCGTCTCCTTCTGGGAGGGGGCGCCTTCGCGGCGGGGGAAGGAGCCGGGGATCTTGCCGGCGGCGTAGAATTTCTCCTGGTAGTTGACGGTCAGGGGGAAGAAATCCTGACCGGCCTTGGCCTGCTTGGCGAACACCGCCGTCGCCAGCACCATGGTCTCACCGTAGGTGGCGAGCACCGCGCCGTCGGCCTGGCGGGCCATGCGGCCGGTTTCCAGGGTGAGCTTGCGCCCGCCCCAGTCGATCGTCTTGCGTTTGATGTCGAACATTTCTGCTTCTTTCTCATCCCGCGGGCGGATTCCCGGCGGGGGCGGACAGGGCGTCGGTTTTCCGAAATCCTCTCCATTCGAACAGGCCCGTGAGGATTTCGATTGAACCCTCGGCGTACGGATCGAAGGCCTTCGCCCTCGGGGCCGCCGCTTTCATCTTCCGGCCTGTCGCGGAAGAGCGGCGGAACTGGATGGGCCTACCTGCGCAGGCCCAGCTTCTCGATCAGCGTCTGGTAGCGGCTTTCGTCCGACGTCTTCAGGTGATCGAGCAGTGAGCGCCGCTGGGACACAAGCTTCAGCAGGCCCCGGCGCGAGTGGTTGTCCTTCTTGTGGGTCTTGAAGTGCTCGGTGAGGTTGGCGATCCGTTCGGACAGGATGGCCACCTGGACTTCCGCACTTCCCGTGTCCGCGTCGCCGCGGGCATGGGTCTTGATGAGTTCAGCCTTGCGTTCGGCCGTAATCGACATCGGGTCTGTCTCCGCTCTTTTCAAGGTGGAAGACGCGCGAGGGTTCGAGCCGGCCCGCGCGCATCTCGCAGAGCGCGACCACCGAACCGCCCGCCGTGGCTGAAACGGTGCGCGAGCCGGGCTTGAGCCTGGCCTTCACCGCGTCGACCTGTCGGGGAACGAGAACGATCGATCGTCCCTGCTTCAGTCGGAAAGCGTCTTCGTCGGTCACGGCCAGCGCCGGGATGTCGTCCAGCGCGGTCTCGACCGGAAGCAGGGCCTCCGACTGGCGGGCCTTATGCCCCAAATCCTCAAGATATTCCAGCGTCACCGCCGAGGCTTCGGTGAACGCGCCCACGCGGGTGCGGCGGAGCTCGGCCACATGGCCGCAGGCGCCCAACGCCGCGGCCAGGTCGCGGACCAGGGCGCGGACGTAGGTTCCCTTGCCGCACTCGATCTCCAGCACGATGCGGTCGGCGCCCGGCGCATCCGCCACGCGGGCGGCGTGGATCACCACGGTGCGCGCTTCGAGCTGGACGGTCTCGCCGGCGCGCGCCAGGTCGTAGGCGCGCGCTCCAGCCACCTTGATCGCGGAATAAGCCGGCGGGACCTGGCGGATATCGCCCACGAACTGCGGCAGCGCGGCTGCGACCTGCTCAGGGCTCGGCCGGACCGCGGATTCCGCCAGGACAGGGCCCTCGCGATCGAGGGTCGCGGTGGTTCGGCCCCAGGCGATCTCAAAGCGGTAGGCCTTGTCGGCGTCCATCAGGAAGGGGACCGTCTTGGTCGCCTCGCCGAGCGCGATCGGCAGGATGCCCGTGGCCAGCGGATCGAGGGTTCCGGCGTGGCCCGCCTTCCGGGCGTTGAAGATCCGCCGCACGCGGCTGACCGCATGGGTGGAGGTGAGGTCGGAGGGCTTGTCGAGGTTGATCCAGCCCGAGACCGGATCGCCCTTCCGCCGCCGCCCCATCAGTGATGCTCCCCTTCAGGGGGAGCGCCGCCAAGCGGTGAGGCGAGTTCATCCGTAGCGTCCGGGGCGTCCCCCTCCGCCCTGCGGCCATCTTCGCCTGAAGGGGAGGACAGGTCGCGTTTCACGCGCGGATCGGCGAACAGCCGGTCCATCCGCGCCGCTTCGTCGAAGCTCTGGTCGTGGACAAACTTCAGGTCCGGCGTGAACTTCAGTTCGATGGCGTGCCCCAGCCGCCCGCGCAGGAAGCGCGCATGCCGGTTCAGGCCCTCGACCACCTCCGCGGCATGGCCGCCGCCCAGCGGCTCGACGAACACGGTGGCGTGCCGCAGGTCCGGGCTGACGCGGACCTCGGTGACGGTGACCGAGACGCCCTCCAGCGCCGGGTCGGCGATGTCCGCCTCGCGCAGGATCTCCACCAGGGCGTGGCGCACCAGCTCGCCGGCGCGAAGCTGCCGCTGCGAAGGCCCCTGCGCCTGGCTGCGCGAACGGGCCCGCGAGGAATGGGAGTGACGCGACATGTCTCGAGCCTCTTGCCTGGAGCGCGGATCGGACGCGGCCCTCAGGGGAAGCGCGGGGCTCTAGCGCCTTACCCGCGCCCTGTCATCCCGCATTCCGCTTGGCGCCTCAGGCCCCCGTCCGCTCGCGGAAGAAGGCGATCACCCTCTGCTCGGCGGCCTTGGTGGGGCCGGTCTCCGCCAGGTTGACGGTCAGCACCGAGTGCGGATGGGCCAAAGGTCCGGGCGCGGCGTCCTGCGGGTCGAGCTCGATGGCCTCGAACGCATCGCCCAGCTCGCGCTTGAGGGTGTCGAATCGGCCATCGCCGACGAACGGGTCGCCGCGGAAGCGGAGCCCAAGGACCGTGAGCCCTTCCTCGGCGTGACGGCGCCGGGCGCAGGCGACTTCGGCCGGCGAGGCGTCGATCGCCGCCTCGCGGCTCGCCTTGCCCGGCCCCATCGGCAGCGGCAGCGAGGGCTGCGATAGCACCGGGGCTACCACCGCCGGCTCGGTCACCATGGCGAGCGCGAAGCCCCCGGTGAAGCACATCCCGACCGCGCCCACGCCCTTGCCGCCGCATTCGGCGTGCGCCTTGCGCGCCAGGGCCCGGAGCCAGTCCACGATCGGCGACGACTTGCCGCCCGCCCAGGCGTTGAACTCGCGCCGCACGCACATGCCGCCCAGCATGGTGAGCACGCTGCCCGGATGGGTCGCCGGGCGGCCCGGCACGCCGAACAACACCGGGCAGAACACCGTCATCCCCGCCTCCGCCACCCGGTCGGCGAACCGGATCACCAGCGGATGCAGCCCGGGCATCTCGTGGATCACGATCACCGCGGGGCCCGCGCCGCGCCGATAGACCTCGCGGGTCCAGCGGCCGTCGTCGAACCGGAACTTCTCGTAATCCGACAACGCGGCTTCGTGGCTCATCATCGCCTCCCGTCCGGACGGCGAGCTTAGAGCCTCACAGCTTCAGGCGCAGGTCGGAAATCTGGCCCTCGAAGCCGGTGAGCTTCCAGACGCCCTGCTCCTTGGTGAACACCAGCACGCAGGGTCCGTCCTTCTTCTTGACCGCGCAGACGCGGCCGTCGGGCAGGGGCTTCAAGGCGCCGGCGATGGCCATCGGGCCGGGGATCCGGGCCTGGTCGGAATAGCCGTACTGCCGCGCCACCAGCTTGAAGACGCCGGGCTGGACGAGCGTGTCGCCCGCGAACTCCGCAAGCCCCGGGGCCAGCAGGCTCGCGATGTCGCCGTAGCGCTTCGACGCCCGTTGCTCGATCGTGGCCTCGATGGCCCGCTTCAGCGCCGGCCGGTCGACATGGGCGTCGAACGCCTGCTGGTCATCGTCGCGGATCGCCAGCAGCAACGCATGCACGTCGTTCGCCGCATCCAGCCGCTGCATCGAGGCGCACGCCGCGAGACTCGCGGCGGCCAGGGCGATCAGGATCGGGCGGCGCATCGCATCATCTCAGCAGGGGCCGGGCTCTACCGCAAGATCGCGGCCAGATCACGACCGGCATCGCCCTCTCCGCGCATCGCGCTTCGCAGTCAACCTGCGCCCTGCTAGCGTCGGAGCCGCGACTCACGGGGGCGCGCCGGAGCAGGACTTTGACGGCGGTTGCGATCGCGGCGGACCTGGACGAGGCCAAGCTCGCGGCGGCGCACCGCGCCCTGCTGGCGACGCGCGGCCTGCAATTCGATTTCGCCGCCGTGCCGATCCCGGAGCCGCCCGGCTGGCTCGAGCCGCTGCTGCGTGCGTTGGCGGTGGCCGTCCCGGTGCTGAAGTACGTCTTCTGGGGCGGGGTGATCGTCGGCGTCGTCTGGCTCCTGTGGATCGCGCTCAGGGACCTGGTCCCGGTGCGCTATCGCCGCCGGAAGGCCGCCACCTCGCCGGCCGACTGGCGGCCGGAGGCTGCGCAGGCCCGCGCGCTGCTGGAAGACGCCGACGCGCTGGCCCGCGCCGGCGAGTTCGCCGAAGCCATCCACCTGCTGCTGTTCCGCTCGATCGAGGACATCGCCGCCAAGCGCGCGGGCGCGGTCCCTTCGGCGCTCACCAGCCGCGAGATCGTGGTCCGCACGCCGATGCCGGAGACCGCGCGCGCCGCGTTCGCGCGCATCGCCGAGGTCGTCGAGCGCACTTTCTTCGGCGGACGCGCCGCCGGCGAGGCCGACTTCCGGCAGGCGCGCGGCGACTACGAGGCCTTCGCCTTCGCCGAGGACTGGCAGTGACCGCCGGGACACAGTCGCCAGCGTCTGTCGCCTCCGGCTTCTCGCCCCGCGCGGTGCTGGCGCTTGTCCTGATCGGCGTGGTCGCCTTCGCCGGGCTGTCGGTGCTGGCGGTCTATGCGCCGGACCTGCGCGCCGGATCCGACGGCGGGGCGCATGCGCTGTCGTCCTCCGCGGTCGGCTTCCGCGGCGCGACCATCCTGCTCAAGGCCCTCGGCGAGCCCGTCGTCCTCAACCGCACCCTGCCCAGGCCCACCCAGCACGTGAGCGCAAGCGCGCTCCTTGTGCTCACGCCCGGCCCGATGACGGCGCCCCACGAGCTGAACGCCTTCTCCGACTATTCGCATCTGCTGATCGTCATGCCGAAGTGGCTGGCGATGCCGGATCCGGAGCAGCCGCGGTTCGTGAAGAAGACGGGCGTGCTGGAGGATCGGGGCTGGTCCAGGCGCCTGCTCTCGCCGTTCGCGCCCTCGACCACGCTGCGCCAGCGCCCCGGGTGGTCGCGGCCGGTGTTGCTCGCCGCCGGCCAGCCGTTCGCCTCCGGCCGCGTCCTGCCGCTCGGCCGCATCGACCGGTTGCAGACCCTTGCGGGCCCGGAGTGGGTCCCGGTGCTCACCGACGAGACCGGCGGGGTCGTGCTGGCGCACGCGCACGCTCACCCCGACGTCTTCGTGCTTGCCGACCCTGACCTTCTCAACAACCAGGGCCTCGCCCAACTCGCCAACGCGCGCGGCGGCGTCGCGGTGATCGAGGCGCTGAAGGGGAGCGCCGTGGTGTTCGACGTCACCCTGCAAGGCTTCGCCCGCACGCAGAGCCTCGGCAAGCTGCTCCTCGAGCCGCCCTGGCTCGCCGCCACCATCTGCGCGGCCGCGGCGGGCGTGCTGATGTTCCTGCACGCGCTGGCCCGTTTCGGCCCGGCGCACGAGGGCGGCCGCGCCATCGCGCTCGGCTCCGGCGCGCTGGTCGACAATTCGGCGGGCCT
>Ga0207695_10012142_pt1 | contig 10352 bp, 7 predicted proteins | sample KBSC54metaG_FD_184354 | JGI IMG/M metagenome (GOLD analysis project Ga0207695, IMG submission 184354) | Corn rhizosphere microbial communities from Kellogg Biological Station, Michigan, USA - KBS C5-4 metaG (SPAdes) (version 2) | ecosystem: Host-associated > Plants > Roots > Rhizosphere > Soil... | reverse complement strand
GGCGACCGCGGAATTGAGCTCGGCTTCGGTGGCGTCGCAGACCGTGCCGATGATCTCGCCGGTGGCGGGTTCGGTCACCGCAAAACCCTCGCCGGTGCCGGGAAGCGAGCGGCCATTCACGAAATGTCCCAAAGGCGCGGGCATCTGCCCGATGGCGGCCAAAGCTGCGGCGCGGCGCGCATTTGTCATGGCGGGATCTCCTCAGAGGCAGCGATGATAATAAACATGTTAAGTAATACAGGCGAGCGTGAATTTACGTCCGCCCGGGCTTGCCTGAAAAAGATAACATGTTAAATTAATCGTGATATCGGATATCGGCATCTTTTCGAATTTGCCGCATCTGCGAAAAAGCCCTCTGTCGGATGGCCCTTTCGCCGGACTATGATGCCAGCCAGGCCGGCCATGCGTGGGGAGGAATGACATGCTTCATCAATCCACCGCTTACGGACGCAAAGCCCCGGCTTCCTTTGACGAATTGACGCGCGTGGGCGCGGGCACGCCGATGGGCGAGTTGCTGCGCCGCTATTGGCATCCGGTCGGGCTTGCCGGGGACGCCAACGAGACGCCGCGCCCGGTCCGGGTGCTGGGCGAAGACCTTATTCTGTTCCGGGACGGGAAAGGCCGGCCCGGCCTGCTGCATCACCGCTGCGCCCATCGCGGCGCATCGCTTTATTATGGGCGGGTGGAGGAAGAGGGCATCCGCTGCTGTTATCATGGCTGGATGTTCGCGGTGGATGGCGCTTGCGTCGATCAGCCTTGCGAGCCCGATGGTGGCAAGGCGACCCGCAAGAATATCCGCCAGCCTTATTATGTGGTGCAGGAACGGTACGGCCTGATCTTCGCCTATATGGGCCCCCCCGACAGGCAGCCGGTCCTGCCGCGTTACAACATCCTGGAGGAACTGGCCCCCGGCGAATTCCTCGAAGCCGATGATACCAGTATCGGCAGCGGCGGCGCGACCATCGTACCCTGCAACTGGCTGCAGCATTTCGAGAATGTGATGGATCCGTTTCATGTTCCCATCCTGCATGGCGCCTTCAGCGGCAACCAGTTCGTGGCCAAAATGTCGGTGATGCCGAAAGTGAAATTCGAATATACGGACCGGGGCGTCCGCTCGGTGCAACTGCGCGATATCGAAACCGGTACCCATCGGCGCATCACTGAAGCGGTGCTTCCCACCATCCGGGCTGTGGCCAGTCCCCGTGCCGAAGGCGAAGGGTCTTGCAATCTGCTGGGCTGGGTGCTGCCCATCGACGACACCAGTTTTCGCATCTATTCGGCGGGCCGCGTCACCGAGCCCGGCGCGCTGTCCAAAATCCGTTCGCATTTCAACGGCAAGCTTTGGCATCAATTGAGCGAGGAAGAGCACCGGAAGTATCCCGGCGATTTCGAAGCCCAGGTGAGCCAAGGCCCCATCACGCTTCATTCCGAGGAACATCTGGCATCCACCGATATGGGCGTGTCGAAGCTTCGACATGTTTTCCGCCGCCAGCTTGAGGCTATCGCCGCGGGCGAGGATCCGATGGGCGTGAATTTCGATGCCGACAAGGAGCTGGTCCGGCTCGATGCCGGCACCAGCCTGGACGCGAAAGTCGCTCAGTCATGAGCGAAGGGCGGGGGCGGCAGAATTATATCGACGGCGCGTGGCAGGCTTCGGCATCGTCGGTGACGATTCCTGTCGTGAATCCGGCCACAGAGGCCGTCATCGCCGAGGCCGTTGCAAGTTCCGAGGCGGATGCAGCCCGGGCGGCATCGGCGGCGCGCAAGGCGTTCGATCGCTGGTCGCAGACGCCGATATCCGAACGGATCGCGCTGCTGGAACGGGTGCGTACCGGCATCGAAGCCCGAGCCGACGAGCTGGCCAGCCTGATCACGGCGGAGATGGGCTGCCCCATCGGCTTTTCCCGCGCCGCGCAGATCGGCCTGGCGGTGGGGGACATCCGCGCGACTCTAGCCGTGGCGGCGGAGTTGGACGACCGCGTGCTGGGCCGCTCCATCGTGCAAAGCGATCCGATGGGCGTGGTGGTGGCGATCACGCCGTGGAATTTCCCGCTGCATCAGATCCTGGCCAAGATTGCGCCCGCATTGGCGGCGGGCTGCACCGTGATCCTGAAGCCGAGCGAAGTGACGCCGCTGGATGCCGCAATCCTGGCAGAAATCTTCCATGCCGCAGGAACGCCACCCGGCGTGTTCAATATGGTGCTGGGCGGCCGCGACACCGGCGCGGCGCTGGTGGCGCGGCCGGAGGTGGACATGGTTTCCTTCACCGGCTCGACCCGCGGCGGCCGGGCCGTGGCAGAAATCGCCGGACGCGAATTGAAAAAGATGGCGCTGGAGCTGGGCGGAAAATCCGCCAACATCATTCTGGACGACGCCGATCTGGAAAAAGTGATCCCGGCGGCCCTGGGCCAATCCTTCATCAATTCCGGCCAGGTCTGCGCGGCCCTGTCGCGCCTGATCGTGCCAGAGGCGCGGCGCGGCGACGTCGAAGCCATCGCGGTCGAAGCCGCCAGGGCCTGGACCTTGGGCGATCCCACCGATCCGGCCAACCGCCTGGGCCCGCTCGCCAACCGGGTGCAGCAGGAAAAAGTCCGCCGGGCGATTGGCGGCGCGATGCAAGAAGGCGCAACGCTTCTGTGCGGCGGAGCGGATCAGCCGGCGGGATTGTCCAAGGGCGCCTATGTTTCGCCCACCATCCTGTCGAACGTCACAGGCGCCATGACGATTTTCCAGGAAGAAACGTTCGGGCCGGTACTTTCCGTGATTGGATATGCCGACGAAGGGGATGCGATCCGGATCGCCAATGACAGCCAGTATGGCCTGTCCGGTGGTGTGTGGTCGCAGAGCCTGGAACGGGCCGAAGGTGTGGCGCGGCAGATGCGGACCGGGCAGGTGATCCTGAATGGCGCGTCGCTGGATCTGGCGGCCCCGTTCGGTGGCATCAAGCAATCGGGCTTGGGCCGCGAGAATGGCCGCTACGGTCTGGAAGAATATTGCTCGCCGAAAGCGATAACCCGCCCCCAGCCCCGATAGGCGCATGACGATAAAGGAACAGGCATGACCACGGGGGGGCAGGCGCTTGTCGAACAGCTGCGCCGCGAAGGCGTGGAGATCGTATTCGGGATTCCGGGCGTCCAGCTGGATTGGGCGGTCGATGCGCTTTGCGACGCCCCGGACATTCGCTTCATCGTGCCCCGGCACGAGCAGGCCACGTCCTATATGGCGGACGGGTATGCCCGCACCACCGGCAAGGAAGGCGTCTGCATGATGGTGCCTGGTCCCGGCATGCTGAATGCCTTGGCAGGCCTGGCAACATCCTGGGCCTGCAATGCGCGCGTCTTGTTCATCGCAGGGCAGATTCCGTCGCCCACCATCGGCAAGGGCTTCGGCATGCTGCACGAGATCGCCGACCAGTCCGGAATATTGCAGTCGTTGACCAAATGGCATGGCATCGCCCGCGTGCCGTCCGAAATTCCGGCGCTGGTTCATCAAGCTTTTGTTCAGTTGCGTTCGGGCCGCCCCCGGCCGGTGGCGATCGAGCTTCCTCCGGATGTCCTGCAAGGCGCCATTGATAGCGTGCAGTATTTCGATGCGGCACCGTTCGCGCCGGCGCCGGTCGACCCATCGGGTGCAAAGCGCGCGGCCGACCTTCTGGCGGCGGCGAAGTTTCCCGTGATCTATGCCGGCGGCGGCGCGCGCGAGGCGGGTGAAGGCTTGCGCTCGCTGGCCGAAACCTTGCAGGTGCCCATCGTGATGACCGAAGGGGCGCGTGGCGCGGTTTCCGCACGTCATCCGCTGGCGCTTTCCACATTGGGTGGCCGCTGCGTGCTGCCGCATGCCGATGTGGTCCTGGTGGCGGGCAGCCGTTTCCTGGATGCGGTGGCGAAGCCGGTCTTTGCGTCGGCGGGTTGCCAACTGATCTACCTCAATATCGATGAAACGGCTTTTGCCGTGCCGCGCCAGGCCGGACTCAATCTTCATGGCGATGTGCGCCTGGGATTGGAAGCGATCGGTGGGGCGTTGGATAGAGGCATGCAGCGGCCTTCGCGCGCCGACGATGTTGCCAAGGTGAAAGCCTGGGAGGATGCGCAGACGGACGCGATCCAACCGCAATCGGATTACGTCGCAGTACTGCGCGATCATATCGCTGACGATGCCACCCTGGTCAGCGAACTGACCCAGGTCGGTTATTTTTCCAACATCGCCTATAAGGTTCACACGTCGCATGGCCTGGTGACGCCGGGCTTTCAGGGCACGCTGGGTTATGGCTTTCCCACCGCGCTGGGTGTGGCGGCGGGCGCGCCCGCCAAGCGCACCGTGTCGATCACCGGCGATGGCGGCTTCGGCTGGGCGCTTCAAGAACTGGCGACGGCGGCGAAATACCGCCTCAATCTCACCACCGTGGTTTTTGCGGATGGGCGCTTCGGCAATGTGCAGCGGATCCAGAAACGCACTTTCGGGCGCGCCTTCGCGGTCGAATTGCAGAATCCGGATTTCCAGCTCTTGGCTAAAGCCTTCGGGGTGCGGTCGGAACGGGTGGATTCACCGGCCGGCCTGGCCGCCGCGCTGAAGGCGGCCGAAACTGCTGGCGGCCCGTCCTTAATAGAAGTGCAGGTGGGCGAGATGCCCAGTCCCTGGGCATTGATCCATCCCTTTGTTCCGCCCGCACATCCGCCGCCGCCCAATCCGCTTGATGAACCGCGACATCCATAGACTCTGACGATTGCCGGAACCCTTTTTGCAACGGAAGGATTTTCCACCGTGCATGCAGATCCCGCCGCCGGCGATGTGCCGGTCTCGCCTCCTGCCACCGGCCTCCGCCGTTATTATCCCTGGTATGTCGCGGGCGTTCTGATGGTCGCTTATGTGCTGTCCTTCCTGGACCGCCAGATTCTTTATCTGATGGTGGGACCGATCCGTCGCGATCTGCACATCACCGATTTTGAGTTCTCGCTTCTCACCGGTGGCGCGCTGGGCATCTTCTATACTGTGATGGGGCTGCCGATCGGCTATCTCGCGGACCGCTATAACCGCAAGAATCTCATCGCCATCGGCATCACGATCTGGAGTATGATGACCGTGCTGTGCGGCCTGGCGCGCACCTATCCGATCCTGTTCCTGGGCCGGATCGGCGTCGGTGTGGGCGAGGCGACCTTGTCGCCTTCGGCCTACTCCTTGATCTCGGATTCCTTCGACAAGACGCGCCTGCCGCGCGCCATGAGTCTTTATGTGTTGGGCTTGTTCATTGGCGCGGGCCTTGCCCTCATTCTGGGCGGCGAAGTGATCGGCCTGCTTCAGAAGACTCCCGAAATCATCGTGCCGTTTTTCGGCGCGGTGCGGTCCTGGAATCTGGTTTTCATCGTGATCGGATTGCCCGGCTTGCTGATCGCGCTCTGGGTTTCGACGTTAAAGGAGCCGGCGCGCACCGGCGCGGTCAGGTCGGCGATGGCAACCGGAAAATTTCCTTTCTCGGAAGTGTTCGCTTTTCTTCGGCGTTATCCGCTGATGGCTCTGTCCTTGTTTGTGGGTTCGGCGATGTTCTCGGTGATCGCCTATACCGATTCCTGGTATCCGGAACTGTTCGTCCGGACCTGGGGATGGACGGCGCGCGAAACCGGCCGCATGAACGGGATATCGTCCGTGATCGGCGGCCCGCTCGGCCTTCTGTTCGTGGGCTGGTATTCCAGCCGCGCATTGGCGCGGGGTGAGAGCGATGTCTGCCTGAAGCTGACCGCCTGGGCGGCGCTGGGCATCATGATACCGGCCTGCCTGCTTCCCATCGCGCCCAGCGCCACCATCATGGCGGGGCTTCTGATCCCCTATAAATTCTTTATCGCTTTCACGCCGGTTCTGATCCCGTCCGCCATCCAGATGGTGGCGCCCAACCATTTGCGGGCCCAGTTGGGTGCGACTTTCCTCTTGGCCACCGGATTGTTCGGGGTCAGCATGGGGCCGATCCTGCCCGCGTTTCTCAGCGACTTTGTCTTCACCGGCGGGCGGGCTCTCCCGCATGCCCTGTCGACCACGGCCTTGGTGCTGGGGCCGCTTACTTTCTGCATCACGTGGCTGGGGCTCAAACAGTATCGCCAGCGCTATGCCGAAATGGCGCAGACCCGCCATTCCGCTTGAATGGTTGCGGATTGCACACCTAATCGATAGGAAATCCCGCTTCTGACAAAAGGCCGGGGAAACATTCGGCCGGGGAAATAAAATGTCTGGAATTTCGGAAAGCCACGACGCGGGCATGGGTAAAGCGCAGATCCGGAACAATATGATCCGGTTCGCGGTCGCGCAGGCCTTCGGCAGCGCCAATTCCGTCATCGTCTATGCCACCGGCGCCATTGTCGGCGACATGCTGGCACCCAACAAGGCGTTGGCGACTTTTCCGATCTCCGTCTTCGTAGTGGGCATGGCGGCCTGCACTTTGCCGACCGGCGCGATCGCGCGCCGCTGGGGCCGGCAGGCGGCTTTCCGCACCGGTACCATGGCGGGCATGACGGCGGGGCTGATCTCGGCTCTGGCGGTGCTGCTGGGATCCTTCTGGCTGTTTTCGGCCGCCATGTTCCTTGGCGGTGCCTATGCGGCGGCCGTGCTGTCGTTCCGTTTTGCCGCGGCCGATTGCGTGCCGCAGGAGCAACGGGCGCGTGCGCTTTCCATCGTGATGATCGGCGGCGTGTTCGCGGGTGTGCTGGGGCCGCAGATCGTGACCCATACGATGAAGCTCCTGCCGCCTTATCTTTTCCTCGCCAGTTATCTCTCGCAGGCGACACTGGCGGTCCTGTGCGGGCTGATCCTGTCTGGCATCGCGATCCCCAAGCTGGCTGATGAAAATACCAAAGCCGGCCGGCCGCTGATCGAAATTGTGCGTCAGCGCAAATTCGTCGCCGCGATCATCTGCGGCGTGATCAGCTATCTTTTGATGAATTTCATCATGACGGCAGCGCCGCTGGCGATGAAGATTTGCGGTCTTTCTATGGAATCGTCGGATCTGGGACTGCAATGGCATGTCATTGCCATGTACTTGCCCAGTCTGATCACCGGCAGCTTGATCACCCGCTTCGGCGCCGGCCGCATTGTGCTGGCCGGCCTGGCGCTGACGGTCTGCGCCATCGCGATCGGACTTTCCGGGATCACCCAGACGCATTTCTGGGCCTTATTGATCTTTTTGGGGCTGGGCTGGAATTTCGCTTTTCTGGGCGCTTCGTCGCTGGTTCTGGAATGTTACCGTCCGGAAGAGCGCACGCGGGTGCAGGCCTTCAATGATTTCGTAGTGTTCGGCTTTGTCGCGGTCGGATCCTTCATTTCGGGCGGTCTTCTGGAAACCTATGGCTGGCAGACGGTCTGCTGGGTGGCGCTGCCGCCCTTGTTCATCGCAGCAATCTCGCTGGCCGCTACCGGCACCTTCCGCCGCAAGGTTCACGAGCATCTGGATGCGATGGACCCGCTGATGGCGGATGCCGTGCCGTCCGACCAAAGATAGCTCCGTAAGCGACGCTTTACGGGCTCGTCATGAAGTCCCGTCAATAAAGCGGGTTGAATTTTGCCAATGCACCTCTCGCGTGCACTGTTGAGCACGCTCCATTGGCGAAATTTATAGCGGCCGGTGTGCACGCCGCACCGAATGATGCATGGGGATATGGCAAAGTGACCGCCGGAAACTGCCGGAGGTGACGCCATGTCTCGCACGATGATCTTGCTCCTCGGTGCTGCGCTTTGCTTTGCGGGTGAAGCGATGGCGGGTCCATCCGGCTATCATATCGTCAAGACCGTCACCTTGGGCGGAGAGGGCGGATGGGATTACCTCAATCGCGATCCGGCCACGGGAAATCTTTTCATCACCCGCGGAACCCATGTGATGGTGGTCGATCCCGCACACGGAAAAGTTCTGGCGGACATCGGCAATCTTCAAGGTGTTCACGGCACCGTCTTTGTCGGCGACCGCGCCTATGTGAGCGAGGGCGGCGCCAACCGGATCGCGGTGATCGACAAGAAGAGTTTCACCAAGGTCGGCGAGATCGCGGTCGGCGCCAAGCCGGACGGTATTCTCTATGAACCGCGTACCAACCGGATTTTCACCTTCAATGCCGGAAGCGGCGATGCCACGGCTGTCGATGCGGCGACCGGCAAAGTGGTCGGCACTGTGGCTCTGGGTGGCAAGCCGGAAGCGGCCGAGGCCGACGAGGCCGGAACCATCTTCGTCAATATCGAAGACAAGAGCGAATTGGCGGCATTCGACGCCAAGTCGCTCAGTGTCCGGGGGCACTATCCCCTGGCACCCTGTGAATCACCCTCGGGCATGGCGGCGGATGTCGCGCATGGGCGTATTTTCTCCGGTTGCGACAACAAGATGACATCTGTGGAGGATATGAAGACCGGCAAGGTGGTGGGGCATTTTCCCATCGGGGATGGGGTGGATGCGGATCGCTTCGATCCCGCCACCGGGCTGATCTTCAGTTCGAACGGGGAAAGTGGCACATTGACGATTGCACACGAGGACAATCCCGGAAAGTTCACGGTGCTTGAAGACATCAAAACCGCAAGCGGTGCCCGCACGATGGAATTGGATCCCAAGACGCATCGCGTTTTCCTGGTGACGGCGGATCGCCATCCGGGCACGCCGACAGCGGCGCAGCCGCATCCGCGGGCGGTTCCCGTCCCCGGCACCTTCCGTCTCATCATTCTGGATCGCGGATGAAAAAAATTGCCTTCTCGCTGCTTTTTCTGCTGGCGGCTTGCGGACCGAGCGCCGCGCCGGACAAGAAAGAAGACAAGGATACGGGACCGGGCGTCAGCCTGAACGCGGAAGAGGTCAAAGGCCTTGGCATAGAAACCGCCGCGGCGTCCGGCGCTAAGTTTCAAAAAGAAGTCACGGGCTATGGCATCGTGACGGCCTTGGATGCCATCGCCCAGACCGATGCGGATTATATGACGGCATCGGCCGCGGCCACGCAAAGCGCCGCCGCGGCTGCGCGCGCACGCGCCTTGGGCACCGGCGACGAAGCGGCGGTTTCCCGCGAAGTGGTCGAGGCGGCTGCCAGCAAGGCCGCGGCGGATCAGGCGTCCCTGGCGCTGGCGCGGCGCAAGGCGGATGCGGCATTCGGAATTCATGCGCCCTGGAGCAATCCGGCGGAACGCGCGGCGATCATGGCGCGGCTGGGCAGCGGAAAAACCACTCTTGTCCATGTCACATTCCCGCTGGGCGCCTTGGGCCGCGCCGCGCCGGCCGCGATCAAGATCACCCGGCTGGGCGCCGATGGCCAAAGCTGGATGTCCACCAAAGTGTGGGATGCGCCATCGGATCCGGCTTTCCCGGGCCGGGGATTCTATGCCCTGGTCGATGGCAGCGACCTGGCGCAGAACGAGCATGTCATGGCCGCGATCCCGGTGGGTGCCGCCGAGGCCGGAATTCTGGTGCCGGCCTCCGCGCTTCTGATGGGCGAGGGCGAAGCCTCGGTCTATGTCGAGACGGGTGCCAATCATTTCCTCAGGACGCGGATCGATATCGGCAAGCCAATGACGAACGGTTATTTCGTGCGGCCCGGCTCCGGCATCGCGCCCGGCCAGAAGGTCGTGACTGGCGGAGCCGGCTTGCTTTTGTCTCATGAGATCAATCCCAGCAGCGGCGCCGAGGACTGACGATGCGCTGGCTCGTCGATCTTTGTGTGCGCTATGCCGGCGCGATCGCGACCTTGACCCTGGTCGCGCTGCTGGTGGGGCTGTGGTCGGCGCGGACCGCGCCGCTGGATGTTTTTCCCGACTTCGTGCCCACCACCGTGGACATCCAGACCGAGGCGCCGGGCTTCACGGCGCAGCAGGTCGAGCAGCTCGTCACCAAGCCGATCGAGAATGCCGTCAATGGCGCCACCGGTCTGGCGACCATCCGTTCGGAATCCATTCCCGGATTGTCCGTCATCAAGATTCAGTTCGCGGACAACATCAATCTCTATAATGCCCGCCAGGGTATTTCCGAGCGGTTGGGCGAGTTGGGCTCCAGCCTGCCTTTGGGCGTGGGAACGCCGAAACTGTCGCCCCTTACATCCAGCACCTTCGATCTTCTGAAGATCGGCTTGGTGTCCGACAAGCTCGATGCTTTTGCGTTGAGAGACCAGGCCGACTGGGTGATGAAACCGGCGCTGCTGGCGGTGCCCGGCGTGGCGCATGTGATCGTCTTTGGCGGTGCGGTGCGCCAGATTCAGATTCAGCCCGACCTGCCGCGGATGACCTCATATGGACTGACCCTCACCGATCTGGGGGATGCCGCCCGGCAGGCATTGGCGCTACATGGCGCGGGCTTTGTGGATCTTTCCCACCAGCGCGTGCTGATCCAGACGCCCGTTCCGGTTCCCGATCCG
>Ga0207695_10012141_pt1 | contig 10352 bp, 6 predicted proteins | sample KBSC54metaG_FD_184354 | JGI IMG/M metagenome (GOLD analysis project Ga0207695, IMG submission 184354) | Corn rhizosphere microbial communities from Kellogg Biological Station, Michigan, USA - KBS C5-4 metaG (SPAdes) (version 2) | ecosystem: Host-associated > Plants > Roots > Rhizosphere > Soil... | reverse complement strand
ATTTTAGCCAATTCTAGAATATCATCCGACTTTAACCAGGTAAGATACCTTACCAATGCAAAATGGTCATCCAAATATTGGGGGACGGTTTTAGAAGCTGCCGCGCAAGTAGGTAAAACGGGATCGTTTAGCGTGTCGTATGCTTACGGTCAAGCCACCGGCACACCTCCATATGACTCTGGTGACCCGCGTAATGCTAATTTCAGTGTAGGTTCCTCTTATTGGGATTATGCTTCTTACGGAAAAAATTGGCTAAGTGATGGCGATCAAAGACATAAAGTAGTTGCATTATTTCTGAGTCCTACGTTCTATGGTTTTAGCATTAGTTCTTCTTTCCAGGCTTATCAAAATGCGCATTACACAGTTAACGTAAATAAAGATGTAATTGGTGAAGGGAATGACGGACAAGACCTCGCGTACATCTATGATCCAAATGATCCTAAAACTCCTGCGAATATTGCGACAGATATGAAAACGCTATTGAGCAAAACAAGCCCGCAGTATAGACAATATCTGGAAGCTAATTTTGGAAAATTTGCAGCTTACAACGGCGGATTAATGCCATGGCGTACGCAATGGAACCTGGGTGCTGCTTATGATTTAAAGCTGGGCAAAACAAACAAGATAACCTTCCGTGCAGATATCTTTAACGTGTTGAACCTGCTTAGCTACAAATGGGGTTATTATAACCAGGTCACCAATACCACTTTATATAACCTGACTGGTTTTGATGCTGCAACAAATTCTTTCAAATATTCCGTTAATACCAATGCCGGCGCAATAATGAAAGCGGCTAACTATTACTCGGTACAGTTTGGAGCAAGATATAGTTTCTAATTAGTTGTAACGCTTAGCGATTGACCTCTTTCATCATGCAAAAAACGGCGTGGCGGGAGAGGTTTTAATTCATCTGATTTTTTTGACATGCGATTTATACAGATATGATCTGTCTTATTAATGTCTGTAACAGCTGCTAATGATCAGCGGATAATGATTCCTTCCGCTTGCCGAGCAGTTATTCGGCTATAATTTTGTGCCAAAAACAGAGCGGACGGAAGTGATTTGTGAAGATCGGAGAAATGACGATAACCGCAATTAGTTATTATATCAAATTTTTTAAGTTAGAACCAATGAAAAGAGCCATAATAATTCTGTTTTTCTTATCGGGGTATATACTACATGCGCAGCCCCGATCATACACTACTGTCAACGCCCATTCACACAATGATTATGAGCAACCTGCCCCTTTTTGGACTGCCTATAATGAGGGTTTCGGTTCTATTGAGGCAGATATCTTTTTGTGTCACGATTCCTTAATTGTAGCGCATGAATCCGATGAGCTGCAATTACATCGTAGTTTAGAACAATATTATCTGGAGCCGCTTGTTGCCTGTTTGAAAAAAAACAACGGCCACGCGTTTTCAGACCCCAAAAAGCCATTGCAACTATTGATTGATATTAAGACGGATAGTATAGCTACGCTGAACAAACTTGTCGAAGCGATTCGCAGATATCCATCCCTCATCAATAACCCATCTTTGACCATTGTTATAACGGGAAACCGCCCGGCGCCGGTAAAATTCAATTCTTATCCTTCATTTATTGCCTTTGATGGCGTGCTGTCTCAGAAATACACTCGCAATGAAATGAAAAGGATCGCCATGCTGAGCGATAATATTGACCATTATATTGACGGCAAAGTTATTACAGATAAAGACTGGCCACAATTACAATCTGTAATAAAAAATGCACATAAACTGCATAAACCAGTGCGTTTTTGGGGCACCACTGATGATATGGCCACATGGAAGAAATTAATGGCGTTGAAGGTGGATTATATTAATACCGACCATATAAATGCTCTGGCAGGCTTTCTGCGTGGTGATACGATTGCTATTGTTGGAAAACCCCTGCCCGCATGGAAGCAGGGTTACCTGGACCTGCACCACATTAACACCGGCCGGGGCAATGCAGCCTACTATGTTTTTCCTGATAGTACCACTATGCTATTTGATGCAGGTGAAGAAGATGTTACAGAGCCAAGAACTATGTCGGCGCGTAACTCAACTATTCATCCCGATAACAGTAAACTTCCGTACGAATGGATCTGCTATTATATTAAAAAAGTAACCCCATTTGCGGACCATCTGGATTACGCAGCCATTTCTCATTTCCATGTAGATCATATGGGAGGCTGGTACGTAAATGCGCCGCGATCACGTAAGGGTCCCTATGTGCTTTCAGGCATCACGGGTGTTGGAGAGCTGATACCCATTCGCCATTTTCTCGATCGCGGCTATCCGTCTTATGACTTCCCGGTTTCGTTTAGGCGCCTTATGAGTAGTATCAATGAACACAGCTATGATAAATCCTTACAGAATTATTTTACATTTATTAAAACACAGGAACGTGCCGGAATGGTGGCAGAAAGATTCAAAGCAGGGGTAAAGAACCAAATCACTTTGCGGCACTGGCCTGCATCGTTCCCGCAATTTTATGTGCGGCAGGTGAAATCGAATGGTGATATTTGGACAGGCCGTGATTCAACAACCTATCAGTATTTTCCACCTATTGATACGGCCGACGCGAAAACCTGGCCGGATGAAAACAGCCTGAGTCTTGTATTTACCATTCATTACGGTCCTTTTACCTATTACACCGGGGGCGACTGTGCTGGAAACGTTTCCTATGGCGAGGCTCCGTGGCATGATGTGGAAACCCCTGTTGCAAAGGCCATCGGAGAGGTGGACGTCGCCACCATGGACCATCACGGTAATCGCAATGCAGTAAACGAATTTCAAGTCAAAACATTTCAACCCGCGGCCTGGATTGAGCAGGTGTGGTCTTCTGATCATCCCGGACATGAAGTACTGATCCGTTCAACTTCAACTTATTTGTACAAAGGACCAAGGGACATTTTCGCAACAAACATGCTGGAGGCAAATAAGCTGGTTATTGGGCCTATGATTGACAATTCCTATAAAAGTCAGCAAGGACATATTGTGGTACGCGTATTACCCGGTGGAAACGATTACTACGTCATTATATTAGATGATAGCACCCGCGAAATGCCGGTTAAAGCCGTATTCGGCCCATACCGTTCAAAGGCAAAGTTACTGGCTGGTAAATAGGAAGAAGCATATCAGCAGATACTTTCAGCCGATAGTTCGCGCCAATGCTTGACGCATAAAAAAGGCTTGCTGGTAAAATCAGCAAGCCTTTAAACTTTCAGAAAGCTATATGTTAAAGCTTACGCTTAACTTCTACATTTTCATAAGCTTCCACAATATCACCAATTTCGATATTGTTGAAGTTCTGAATATTTAAACCACATTCATAACCTGCGTTTACTTCCTTCACGTCATCTTTAAAGCGCTTCAATGAAGCCAGTTCACCGGTGTAAATAACCACGCCTTCACGAATGATACGGATCTTGCTGTTTCGTGTGATTTTACCATCCAGTACCATACAACCTGCAATGGTACCCACCTTGCTGATCTTGAAGGTTTCGCGAATCTCAACGTTGGCAACAATCTTCTCTTCAAAAGTAGGAGCAAGCATACCTTCCATCGCAGCCTTGATCTCGTTGATCGCGTCGTAGATGATTGAGTAAAGCCTGATATCGATCTGTTCCTGCTCGGCCAGCTTACGCGCACCTGGTGAAGGGCGCACCTGGAAACCGATAATGATCGCATCAGACGCCGAGGCCAGCAATACATCGGATTCGGAGATCTGACCAACTGCTTTTGATATGATATTCACCTGGATCTGTTCAGTTGAAAGTTTCAGCAAAGAGTCTGACAACGCTTCAATTGAACCATCCACGTCGCCTTTAACTATAATGTTCAACTCCTTAAAGTTACCCACAGCTAAACGACGGCCGATCTCATCTAAGGTGATATGTTTTTGCGTGCGCAAGCCCTGTTCACGCTGCAATTGCAGACGTTTATTGGCTATCTCGCGTGCCTCAACTTCGCTTTCCAATGCATTGAACTTATCGCCTGCTGTTGGAGCGCCCTGCATACCCAACACTTGAACCGGTGTTGAAGGTCCTGCAAATTCTACACGCTGGCCACGCTCATTGGTCAATGCCTTTACACGACCGCTGTAACAACCAGCCAGAATAGGGTCGCCCACTTTCAGTTTGCCGGCTTGTACCAATACTGTCGTTACTATACCGCGGCCTTTATCCAAAGCGGCTTCAATCACCGTACCTATCGCACGTTTATTCGGGTTAGCTGTTAATTCAAGCAATTCGGCTTCAAGTAACACCTTTTCCAGCAACTTATCTACATTCAGACCTGTTTTTGCTGATATTTCCTGAGATTGATATTTACCGCCCCACTCTTCAACCAAAATATTCATGGTTGATAATTGTTCACGGATTTTATCAGCATTAGCACCCGGGCGATCCATTTTATTAAATGCGAAAATAATGGGTGCACCGGCAGCCTGTGCGTGGTTTATGGCCTCGCGGGTTTGCGGCATCACACTATCGTCAGCGGCAATAACTATAATTACAATATCTGTCACCTGAGCACCCCTGGCACGCATCGCTGTAAACGCTTCGTGACCCGGCGTATCCAGGAAGGTAATCTTACCTTTATTATCAGGAAGGGTTACTTCGTAAGCACCGATGTGCTGGGTAATACCACCTGCCTCACCTGCGATCACATTTGTTTTGCGGACAAAGTCTAGCAAGGATGTTTTACCATGGTCAACGTGGCCCATGATGGTTACAATCGGCGCACGAGGCAGCAGATCTTCGGGTTCGTCCGGAGTATCAAGATTAGCTTCTTCGTCTTCAGGTTTTACGAATTCAACCTGGTAGCCAAATTCATCAGCTACAATGGTCAAAGTTTCTGCATCCAACCTTTGGTTGATAGACACAAACATGCCCAAACTCATACAGGTAGAGATAATCTGCGTAACCTGCACATCCATCATGGATGCCAATTCGTTTGCAGTAACAAACTCTGTCACCTTCAACACTTTCGATTGCAGTTCCTGCTCTAATGCCAGTTCTTCGGCATTTGCAGCAACGTCATCACGTTTTTGACGACGGAATTTGGCACGTTGCGCAAATTTACCTGATTTACCTGCACCGCTTAAACGTGCAAGTGTTGCTTTAATCTGGTCTTGTATTTCCTTTTCCGAAGGCTCTTCTTTAGGGGTACTTGGTGCACCTCTTCTGAAATCCGGACGGTTACCACCTGCATTTTGATTCCTATTACGGAAATCCTGCTGACGGTTCTGGTTTGGAGCACCGTTACCTTGTTGTTGCTGGTTACCGCCTCCCTGTTGAGGGCCACCGCCTTCTTTACGTTTTCTTTTACGCTTGTGGTCGGCTGCGCTATTAGCATTAGATGATGAAGCCACCGGTTGATTGCGTTTCGGCTCATTTACAGGTAATTGTATTTTACCAACTACGTTCGGTCCGCTTAAGCGCTGCGCTCTTGCGCGAATCACTTCGTTTTCTGGTTCAGCTGGCTCGGCCGGCTGTTCTGCTACCGGTTTTTCAACCGCTGGCTTTACAGCTTCTTTTTCTTTTATAGGTTCCGGTTCGGCTTTAGCAACAGGTGCTTTTACCTCTTCTTTGGGTTCCGGCTTTACCTCTTCTTTAAGTTCCTTAAGCTCCGGTTCCTCTTTATCGGCCACCGGTTCTTCTTTTTTCTCGGTACGATATGGTGCATTCAGATCGATCTTCCCAACCACCTTCACACCAGGAAGGCTCACATCACTACGATCTTCAGCCTTGGCAGGTTCTGACTTCGGTTTCTCAACCGGAGCAGAAAAATGGCCGGTATTTTTGATCAGTATTTCTTCGTTCTCAAAATCTCTTGAACGGCGCTGCTCGGCGGGTTTCTCCGGAGTCTGAACAGGCTCCTCTTTCCTGATCTTGCCTATACTGATCTGTTTGGCCTCTTCTTTAATAATTTTGTCAGCAGCAAACTCCTTCAACAGGGTATTGTACATGTCACCGCTCAGCATAGCCATAGGCTGCTTATCGACTTTATATCCTTTCGAGGATAAAAAATCGACGATGGTACCCATCCCAATGTTGAGTTCCTTTACCGCTTTTATTAATTTAATTCCTTTGTCTTCTGACATTTAATATTACTTTCTCTGCTTAGATAAATGCAAAAATACGATTTTAATTTTGCTTATTTAGTTTATTCAAACTCAGCCTGCAGAATAGATAACACTTCTTTTACCGTTTCTTCTTCCAGATCGGTACGTTTAACCAATTCACCCACGCTTAATGCCAATACTGATTTCGCAGTATCCAAACCGATGCGTTTAAACTCGTCAAGTATCCAGCTATCTATTTCATCTGAGAACTCTTCAATATCCACGTCTTCATCCTGCTCATCCGCCTCGCGATAAACATCTATCTCATAGCCGGTTAGCTTACCAGCCAGTTTTATGTTATGCCCGCCGCGACCGATGGCCAATGATACCTGGTCGGGTTTCAGGTAAACTGCTGCCGTCTTTTTCTCATCATCCAGTTTAATAGATGTGATCTTTGCCGGCGACAATGCACGCTGTATGTATAACTGTAAATTGTTCGTATAGTTTATAACGTCGATATTTTCATTTTTCAATTCGCGAACGATACCGTGGATACGCGATCCTTTCATACCTACGCAGGCGCCTACCGGATCGATACGGTCATCATAAGATTCCACAGCAACTTTCGCTCTTTCGCCTGGTTCACGCACAATTTTCTTAATCGTGATCAAACCGTCGAAAATTTCCGGTACTTCTAATTCGAATAAACGCTGTAAAAACTCAGGCGCAGTACGCGAAATGATGATCTTCGGATTGCTGTTCATCATATCCACCTTACTTACCACCGCTTTCACGCTATCGCCTTTTTTGAAGTAGTCGGCAGGGATCTGTTCTGATTTTGGCAGCAATAATTCGTTACCTTCATCATCCAGTACTAAAGTTTCTTTTTTCCAAACCTGGTATACCTCGCCGGTCACAATCTCACCAACACGATCTTTATATTTTTTGAAAATCTCGTCTTTTTCCAATTCCAGGATCTTTGAAACCAGCGTTTGGCGTGCAGCCAGAATAGCACGGCGGCCAAAGCTTTCCAGGGTGATCTGCTCCACAAATTCATCACCTACTTCCAGGTCCTCATCATATTTGTGGGCTTCCGCTAATTCAATCTCCAGGTCATCATCTTCAGAAAAACCATCTTCCATCACCGTACGTGTACGCCAGATCTCCAAGTCACCGTTGTCGGTGTTTACAATCACGTCACAATTCTCGTCGTTGCCATACTTCTTCCTGATCATGCTTCTGAAAACGTCTTCCAGAACACTCATCATGGTTGGGCGGTCAATGTTTTTGAAGTCTTTAAACTCCTGAAAAGACTCAATTAAATTAATATTGCTCATTTTTTACTTGAATGATATTAAAACTTTTGTTTCTGTTATCTCTGCCAAAGGGACAGCGCTTTCAACAATTTCAGCCTTTTTCCCTTTTTCCTTTTTTGTTTCTTCTATTACAACAGCATCTTCGGTTATCCCCGTTAGTTTGCCTTCTCTTTTACTACCATCAGTCATTTTGATAGCCAATTGCCTGCCTACATTTTTTGTGTACTGACGGGGCAACACTAACGGTGCATCAATGCCCGGGGAAGATACTTCCAGGTTGTAAGCATTTTCAATCACATTCTCTTCTTCCAAATGAAAACCTACATGCCTGCTGATGGCTGCGCAATCGGCAATACCTATCCCTTTATCCCCATCAACCAGTATTATCAGCTTGCCATTGGAATGCATTTTTACACTCACTAAAAACAGGTCGGGTCTGTCTGCGATCTTCTCCTCAACCAGTTCTGTCACCCTCTTTTCAATATCCATTTATCCGTATTTTTTAGGCTGATGATTATACAGGTAAAATAAAAGAGGGGACTACTGCCCCCTCTAATTCTTTTAATTACGATGCAAATATACAAATTATTATTTAAAATTCAACACCCAGGGCCACATTTAATAGCTAAAAACCAAATCTTTATAGCTGAGACTTCTAGGCCTTTTCTTTTCTCTTAGGTATTGCCAGGCGCTGGCGCCTTGATCGTGCTGAAAATATCTTAAAAAATAAGCCTGACCTTTTTTGAAAGCAGTATCGGGGGTAAAGACCACCAGGCTATCCTGCACTATATATTCTCCGGGCTGAACGTTTTCATAATCTTTCATATCGGTGTCGGTGGGCATTTTATAAATGGGTAGCAGACTTTCCCATGCTTCATTATTTGTGTCACGGCCTATTTCCGCGATAATCAATTTATCAAATCCGGCTATTTTTAGTGAGCGGTTACTGTTCGTCAGACTGATCTTCACATCAACGGGCTTGTGATGATTGGAGCATCCAGCATAAATAATTATCGCCAAAAACAGGATTGCTATTTTCATTTATTGGCTAAGATACCAAAATGGAAGTCCACTTATTTCTTCTTAGTGGTATATTCGCAACATGTCCGATTTCAGGCTGGAAGTTTTTTTCACTGTTGCCAAGCGGCTGAGTTTTACAAAAGCCGCAGCCGAGTTGTTTATTACCCAGCCCGCCGTGACCAAACACATCCATGAACTCGAAGACCAATACAAATCAAAGCTCTTCGAGCGAAAAGGCAACCACATCACATTAACATCGGCTGGTGAGCTATTGCTTCATCACGCTGAACGCGTTTTTGAGCTTTATCGCAATGTCGAGTTTGAGATTAACGCTTTGAGCAAACGCAAGGAGGGCTTATTGCGAATTGGCGCCAGTACTACCATCGCTCAATATATTGTTGCTCCGCTGCTGGCTAAATTCCGCGGCAACTACCCGGACGTACAACTAAGCCTAATCACCGGCAATACCGAGCAGGTGGAAAAAGCCTTGCTAGGCAAGGAAATCGAGATCGGCATTATCGAAGGCTACTCCAAAAACACGGAGATCAGCTATCATGAGTTTTTGAAAGATGAGTTGGTGCTCGTATGCAGCAGCAAGCATCCATTAGTCAATAAAAACTCGTTAAAACCGGATGATCTGAAAAATATACCTTTTGTAGTACGCGAGCAAGGTTCGGGAACACTGGAAGTAATAGACCACGCCTTAAAAGAAGCTGGCATTAATCATTCTGAGCTTAAAGTAGAGATCCGCCTCGGCAATACCGAAAGCATCAAATCCTATCTCCTCAATTCGGCGGCAATGGCATTCATTTCAGTCCATGCAATTACAGACGAGGTAAAACGCGGCGAGCTGAAGATCATCGACGTAGAAAACCTAACCGTCGAACGCAGTTTTTACTTAATCAATTTACAAGGCCGTATAACCGGTCTGGCCGATCTGTTTTTCCACTTCGTCAACCATAAATCATAACTTAAAGTTATGGGAGATTAATTTTTAAGATTTGAAACACACATGTTAACCATTCAATTTTGCTCCATCAAAACACAAGGATGGAAACGGCAGGAATCAAAAATCATCGTTATTTACTTTCATTAAGCACGAACACGCGTAAAATAATCTTTATAGGCGCATTGGTAATTTGTCTGTTCCCGGTAATGTCGCGGCCATTAGCGCTATTACTTGGGTTAATAATAGCACAATTAATGGGCAATCCTTATACTCAATTACCGCATAAAGCCACACAGTGGCTGTTGCAGGCATCAGTGGTCGGCCTCGGTTTTGGGATGAATATTGTGAGCGCCTTACAAGCCGGGAAAGAAGGTATTCTATTCACAATCATATCTATTGTAACCGTATTAACTATTGGCATATTAGCGGGTCGTTTTTTAAAGATCGACAAGATAACCTCCTTCCTTATTTCAGCAGGGACTGCCATTTGTGGCGGCAGTGCGATTGCTGCATTATCCCCTGTAGTGAAGGCTGAAGAAAAACAGATCTCCGTGTCCTTAGGTGTGATCTTTACGCTCAATTCGATTGCTTTATTTCTTTTCCCGGTTATCGGCCACCATTTACACTTATCACAAACGCAATTCGGTCTATGGTGTGCCATTGCCATTCACGATACCAGTTCGGTAGTAGGAGCAGCTTCACATTATGGGGCCCAGGCATTGCAGGTGGCAACCACTGTTAAACTGGCGAGGGCTTTGTGGATAATTCCGCTGGCATTTATTAGCACCATCGCCTTTAAAACCGGAAGTAAGAGGGTAAAAATTCCATATTTCATTGGGTTGTTTATACTGGCTATGCTTATTAACACTTATGTGCCTTTTATAAAACCGATTGTGCCATATTTGACAGGCATTGCCAAAATTGGGTTGACTTTAACCTTATTTTTGATCGGGTCTGGCTTGTCTTTTCGTAAACTTAAATCAGTAGGTGTTGTT